>Ga0194118_10000429_pt1 | contig 71475 bp, 54 predicted proteins | sample TA2MahsurfametaG_2_FD_148662 | JGI IMG/M metagenome (GOLD analysis project Ga0194118, IMG submission 148662) | Freshwater microbial communities from Lake Tanganyika, Tanzania - TA2015013 Mahale N5 surface | ecosystem: Environmental > Aquatic > Freshwater > Lake | place: Tanzania: Lake...
TGTTCAGCCAAACGATGCTGCCACCGGTCGGATCCCCTGCCAAGGCCCCGTCTGGGTCGGATTCAGGGGGCACGGGGACCGAGACCATCGTATCCGAGGGTCCGGGCGCGTTCCCTGTCCCCCCAGTGATCGTGACCGCCGGTTCCTCCATCGCCCCGGAAGCCGACGGAGGTCACCGTGACGCCGGTGACGAAGCCCGCGGTGACGGTCTCAACCACGGTGGCCGGCTCTCCGACGTTGCGAAGACCGCAGGAGAAGGCCATCGCATTCGCACTCCTCGAAATCCAACCCGCAAATCTCATCGACGCACGCCATCACCGCGGGCTTGGAGACCGCAAATCAGATTGGCTGGCCGTGTTGTAAGGGCCCTCAACGTATCCGGCACAACAATTGTCCCCTTCTCGGGCGCTGGTTGCGGAGGCTTTGTCAGCCTGACCGCTGAGGTGGCCCGGTGAGAACAGGCTGGCGGACGAACGCAAAACCCGGAATCGTCACAACTTCTCGCAAGGGTGGAGGACATGGGGTGCGCCGAATGCATTCAACTGCTGGATCAACGTTCAATTCATCCATGCTGGGAAACCACGCGACGGGCTCGCCCGCTGATCGTATTCGGTGTTCCATTTGAGCGACCAAAGATGGGTAGTTCTCAGAGCGCGCGTTGAGCCGTCGAGGAAGACGGCGTTGCAAGCACGTCCGTGACGCCTGAGAGCAAAGTGCCACATCTCCATATTCGCCCCACCCCATTGTCCATGGGACGAAGGCGCGGTGAGGACCGATGGGTCAAAATGGTGAGGTCCGCCACCGCGCCACATCGAATCGAGCATAAGGGGCACTTCCGTAGGTTGGGCGGCATTGTCAATCTTGCGCCAGTGATAACGACTAGGCCGCCCTTGGATGGCGGTGACCCCCGAGGGAGGATTGTAGACCCAATTGTTTTGCCCATAGCTGGAGATGATGAGACGGCTACCACTGACTGGGGCATCAGAGTCCGGTACTGGAAAGTCATAGGCGGTGCGAGGGCCGCCATAAGCGGCCAAGCCTGCGGAGGAGGCTGCGGCAGGAATTTCACGGCTTGGGGAGCCCTCCCTCCTCCGCTGTGTGGCTTCTGGGCACAAAAGCAAGTAGGGCCGCCTCTGATAATGTTTACTCAGGGCATTAAGCCACTCTCCCCGAGCCCACCCAACCGCTGACCCCTCGCTGAAGGAGCCATGATTCTCGTCCGTGTAGAAGGTCCAAGCCAACCCCCATTGGTGAAGGTTCGAAATGCATTTGATTGCGCGCGCTTTCTGCCGCGCCTTGCTCAAGGTGGGCAAGAGCATGCTGGCTAGGATGGCAATGATGGCGATGACGACCAGGAGTTCGATGAGGGTGAAGGCCTGGCGGCGCAGGGAAAGGATGGGGAAAGGCGTCATTGCGGTATCGGAGAAGTTGCGAGCCATGGAAGCCACGGTGCGACCGGCAGGCAACGGGCAAGTTTGAATCGATTCGCTGGTCCGGTCGGGGGCCTTGAGCATTTGGATCAGAATCGCTCCACGAAAACAGTGCCTCCTTGTGATCAAGCAGGCGGTCATGGCAGCGGTAGAGGGTATCCTTGGCGGCCAAGGCGAAGTCACCCCCCAGGAGATCGGCCAGCGCCGTGTGGTCGAACCAATGACGATGCAGACGCCATCCGCTGCCCGGGTCGATGAGCCGGTGGGAGACCACGACGGTGAGGACGGTCTCCCAGTGGGTGCCCTCGCAGGATGAGCCCAGACGGGCCGACCAAAAGGAGTCGAGCCGGAGCTCGCGCCAAAGTTCGAGGGCGATCCAACAGGCCCCCCACAAGCGTGGACGTCGGATGGAGAGGGCGTCGAGACGGATGGAGACTCCATGCTCGCGAGCATGTTCGGGCAAAGGTCGGTCGGCCGGGTAGAGGGCCGGCGGGCGTTCGGCGGAGTGCTGCTTGCCGAAGACGGTGATGGCCTTTTCCCAAAAGGCGAGTTGGGAATCGTTGATCTCGCCCAGATGGAGGACATGGCGTTGAACAGGGCCTCGGGAAGTACGGCTACTTTCCACGATGCTTCAGGATCGGTGAATCTTCCGGTCCTTCTTGCGTCGATGGCAGCGCAGGAACAAAGGCCGACATCCGATCCGAAAATCCCGGAGCTGAGACAAGGGGGCAGGTCTGCTCCACAGAGAAATTCGCTGGCCCATGGAGTTCAAAGAGTCGTTTTATCGATGAAAACCGCAGGTCGACCGGCGCAAATCACCGAAAACCGCTGCCCAATTGCACAAGTCCGGCTAGCCGGCCGGACGCCGCCTCGACCCGGGACCCGCAGCGGCCCCCGGGGCCGAAAGGACCTTGCCAGTCCCGGTCTTCGCGACTAACTCGTCACCGCGATGATACGACGCCTGATGCCCCGACTGGCCCTATCGTTTGGCTTGCTCCTCTGTGCCGCCACGCTGGTCTGGAGCCTGTGGTCGACCACCGTGTCGGCCGCCGATACGAACACGGTCTCGCCCCTCGCCACGGACCTCGCCGCCAAGGCCAGCGCCCTCACCCGGAAGGTGATCGACGAGGAGTTCGTGCACAGCCACGAGGCCGAGTTGTCCTTCTGGCTCAACGGGCTCCCCGGCATGGACAAGCGCCTTCAGGGCATCCCCCTGTGGCAATACGCCGCGTCGCTGATCTACCTGCTGCTGGCGGTCCTGGTGTCGTGGGGTCTCGACCGGTTCATTCAGACCCGCCTCAAGCACTGGGCCTCGAGGACGGAGACCGAGTGGGACGACCTCCTGGTGAAGCTCGTCAGCGGTCCGGTCAAGGCCATCACGCTGGTGTTCCTCGTCCATGTCGGCCTCCAGCTCTACGAGTGGCCGCTCTGGCTGGAGTCCAGCGTTTCGCGCCTCTCGCTCATCGTCGGGGCCATTGCCCTGACCTTCATCGCCCTCCGGGTGATCGACCTGTCGGTCTCCCTGTGGCGGCGGCAATCCCGGGCCGCCGGCGACGCCGCCTTCAACGACCAGTTCGTCCTGCTGGTGGGCAAGCTGATCAAGGCGGCGCTCGTTCTGATCTCCCTGCTCACCCTGCTGGGCAACCTCGGGGTGGACATCACCGCCATCCTGGGCTCGGTGTCCGTGCTGGGGTTGGCCTTCGGCCTGGCCGCGCAGGATTCGGTGGCCAACCTCTTCGGCGCGGTGGCGGTCTTTGTCGACAAGCCCTTCAAGGTGGGAGACCGCATCAAGGTGGGCTCCGACGTGGACGGCGTCGTCGAGACGATGGGGCTCCGTGCGACCAAGCTGCGCCATGCGGACGGGTTCCTGATCACCGTGCCGAACAAGTCCGTGGGCAACAACACGGTCGTCAACGTCAGCGCCCGCCCCTCGGTACGCACGGTGCTCAACTATGGGCTCACCTACGACACCCCGGCCGCCCGCATCGACGAGGCGGCGCGTTTGCTGAGGTCGATCTTCACGGGCCACCCCTTGACCGGGGAGTGCCAGGTGACCTTCAACCGCTTCGACGCGTCGTCGCTGAACCTTGAGGTGAACTACCAGTGCAACACCCGCGACTTGCCGACCCACCTGGCGACGTTGCACAGCCTGAACCTCCAGGTGAAGGAGCGCTTCGACGCCGCAGGCTTGGAGTTCGCGTTTCCCACCCAGACGGTGCACCTGCAGGGCGCCCCGGTCGGTCCGGCTGCCAAGGCGGTGTCCTGAGAGCCTGGGCGTCGGGGTCGGATCGCCGACGGTCCGATTGGAACCAGGCTGGCCCTTGGGCCAGCTCAGGGCGTGGGTTTGACCGGGGCGCCGGGAACCGTCGGGGCGGGTCGCTTCCGGTACCTGTCGTAGAGCCGGGTATGACGGGAGGACAGGTCCACCTCGCGTCCCCGGATCCACAGGCGTCGGACGTTGGCCCGGAGGTCCAGCACGTCGCCGTCGGCCACGAAGAGCGTGGCGTCCTTGCCCGGCTCGAGGGAGCCCAGGCGGTCGGACACCCCGAGGATCTTCGCCGCGTTGAGCGTCAGCCCCCGAACGGCCTCCTCGTGGGAGAGTCCGAACGCCCGCGCCTGGGCGGCCGCGTAGGGGATGTTCCGGATGTTGCTGGCCCCGAACTGGTCGGTGCCCTCGCTGAGGGCGAACAGCACCCCGGCCTTGGCCAGCGCCGCCGGGGCGGCGTAGTGCATGTCGTAGGGATCGGTGTCCCGGGCCGGTTGCGTGAACACGTGCTCGAAGACCACCGGGATGCGGTGTTCCGCGAGGTAGGCGGCCTCGCGGACGGCGTCGCGTCCTCCGGCGATCACGGCCCGGTAGTTCCTGCGCACCGCCCATTCGGCAGCCGAGCGGATGGCGCGCGCCTCGTCGGCGTGGATCCACAGGGGTCTCTCCCGCCGAACGAACGGCAACATCGCCTCCCAGGCCGGCACCACGCGGAAGCCCGGCCCACTTGCCTTCCGGGCCTCCGAGTAGGCGGTGGCCTCGGTGAAGAAGGTGTCGATCTCCCGCAATTTGCGGTCCCGGTCCCGGACCTGGTCCTCCAGCGAGGGGCTGGAATCCTTGCCGGGTGGCCTCGGGGTCGTGTCGAGTCCGAAGCCCGGCCACCGGAGGTGCAGGGCCACGGTCTTGTCGACCGTGAGGTCTTCGATGGTCCACCCGTCGAGTTGGATCAGGCCGCTGACGCCGGAGACGGTGCCGCCCGACGGAACCACCTGCGCGTGGGTGTACCCGTTGGCACGGGCCACGGGGATGAGTTCGCTGTCCGGGTTCACCGCGATCCAGGAGGCCACGTCGGGCGTGTACTGGCCCACCTCGGTCGTGTCGCGGGTGGCCCGGACCGCGTCGATCTCCAGCAATCCGAGCACGGTCGTCGGGGCGATGAGCCCGGGGAACACCCGCTGGCCGCGCAAGTCCACCACCGTGTCCGCCGTGTCGGTCAGTCCGGCTCCCACCTTCTCGATGCGCCCGTCCCGCACGAGCACCGACCCGTTGGTCAGCACCGGGCCGGAGGCGGTGAAGATCCAGCCGTCCTTCAGCAGCAGGCTGGCAGCCCGGGCGGCCGATTGGGCCGAGACCAGCCCGAGGACGAGAGCGAGGGCGAGGGAGGAGAGCAGGTGGTTCATCCGAATCGGAGGGTCGGATACTGGGGATGCGTCGGGATCGGAAGCAAGCGCCGCGCCCCTCGGGCGGGGGTGTCTCCCAGGTAGATGCGCCGAGCGTTGTGGGTGAAGAACTTGGCCCGCGCGGTCGCGCCCCGGGCGCTGAAGTAGTCGTCGACGATGCTGAAGACCGTGGCCAGCGGGGCGAAGCGCTCGCTGACGGGCCAATTGCTGCCGAAGACCACGCGGTCCTCGCCGAAGGCCTCGGCGATGGGGTCCAAGATGAAGCGGTAGGCCTCGGTGTCCCTCGGGGCGGTGCCATCGGATTTCCCGGTGCCCTCGACCAATCCGGACACCTTCATGATCAGGTTGGGATGCTTTTCGGCCGCCCGGACGGCTGAGAGCCAGGCCTCCGGCAGGGGGTGCTTCACGGGCACGTTGCAGCAGTGGTCGACGATGATCCGCAGCCCGGGGAAGGCCTCGGCGATGCGGACGGCATCGGGAAACCGCTCCGGGCCGATCAGCAGGTCCAGGCTGAGGTCGTGGTCGGCCAGCAGGGTGATGTCGCGCCTCCAGTCGGGGTTGTCGAGCGGTAGGCCTCCGTCCCAACCGCCGGTCCGGATGCCCCGGAATCGGCGGTGGGCCGAGAAGCGGAGCAACGGGTCCCGGAACCCCGGCCGCCCGGGCTTGAGGTGGCCGACCAATCCGAGCAGGTAGGGGTCCTGCGCGGCCAGGTCGAGGATCCACTGGTTGTCCTCCTCCCACGGGCTGGCCTCGACCACCACGGTGCCGGTGATGCCAAGCGGTTCGGCCAGTCGGCGGAAATCCCGCGGCATCACCCGGCGGTGCAGGACGGCGTCGTCCTTCGACGGCCAGGGGACGCCCTGGGATCGGGTGGGATCGTAGAAGTGGGTGTGGGTGTCGATGATTCCGGTCGCGCCCGCTCCGGGGTTGCAGCTCAGGGGTAAGGCCATGGCGACGGCGGCACAGGCCCCGGTCGTCCCGAGGAAATCCCGACGGGTGATCATGCGGAGATGCTGCCCCGACCAGTCGGCGCTGCAACCTGCAAGTGGTCCCGATTGCTTGGGGGTCGAGGGTTCGGTGTGCCCGATGGGGCTCGGCGTTTCGTGGACTTGCGGTCGTGCCTCGGCTAGTCTGTTTCGCCCATGGAACGCACGTTGATCCTCTGCAAACCCGACTGCATGCAAAAGAACCTCGCCGGCGAGGTGACCGCCCGTCTCCAGAAGGCCGGCCTGCGCATCCAGGCGGCCAAGGTTCTCCGGTTGACCGACGCCTTGCTGGCCGAGCATTACTCCCACCTGACCGACAAGCCGTTCTTCCCGGAGATCGTCACCTTCATGAAGTCGGCGCCGGTGCTGGCGCTCATCCTGACCGGCGACAACGCCGTGGTGACGGTGCGCGATCTCCTCGGGCCAACCGACAGCCGCAAGGCGGCCAAGGGCACGATCCGCGGCGACCTGGGCGAGACCAACATGCTCAACATCGCCCATGCCTCCGATTCGGTGGAGAACGCGGAGATCGAGGTGAAGCGCTTCTTCCGCGCCGACGAGATCCCGGCGTGACCTGTTCCGGTTCCCGGGTCCTTCGGCGCCTCCGATCCCGCGGCAGATCCCGCCGCAGATCCCGCGGAAGATCCCGCCCTTCTGTCGGCGGGTTGACTCGCCCGACTTGCGCCATAGCTTGGCCGCTTCGATGAATGGACCCGGTCCCAATCCCCGGCTTCGGACCGGGGGCGCTCCGGCCGAGATCACCCCGGAACCGTGCCTGCGGTTGCGGGGCGTCCGTCAGAACAACCTGAAGGGGTTCGACCTCGATCTGCCGCTCGGCAAGTGGATCGTCATCACCGGCCTGAGCGGGTCGGGCAAGAGTTCGCTGGCTTTCGACACCCTCTACGCCGAGGGCCAGCGGCGCTACATCGAGACGTTCTCGCCTTACGCGCGCCAGTTCTTCGACCGGATGGACAAGCCGGCGGTGGACCGGATCGAGAACATCCCGCCCGCCATCGCCATCGAGCAGTGCAACTCGGTGCGCTCCACGCGCAGCACGGTGGGCACGATGACCGAGGTCTGCGACCACATGAAGGTCGTCTGGCCCCACCTGGCGAGGCCGCATTGCCTCAGGTGCGGCCGGTCGGTCGAGGCGGAGTCCCCGGACCGCGTCTGGGAGCTGGTGTCCCAGCCGTTGCTCACGGGCGGGGGCGGCACCGAGGTGCTGGTGGGCTTCGAGGTGCCGCTGTCCGACAAGATGGCCGTGTCCGAGCAGTTCCAGTGGATGATCCAGCAGGGCTTCCAACGGTGGGTGGCGGGGGAGCAGGTGCTGAGGCTGGACGAGGGCGCCGGGACGCTGCCGCCGGGCACGGCCTCCGTCCACGTGGTCGCCGACCGGTTGAAGGTCGAGGCCCCCCAGCGCCACCGCTTCCGCGAGGCTTGCGAGACCGCCTACCGGTTTGGTCACGGGCGGCTCACGGTCTGGCAACTCCGGGGCCGCGAGGCGGTCTCGCCCCGCCGTTTCTCCCGGGCGAGGCACTGTGCGGCCTGCGACCTGGAGGCCCCGGAGGCCGGGCCCGCGCTGTTCTCCTTCAACCACCCGCTGGGTGCCTGCCCGTCCTGCAAGGGCTTCGGGAGGATCATCTCCATCGACCCCACGCTGGCCATCCCCGACCCGTCAAAGTCCATCGAGGGCGGGGTGGTCAAGCCGTGGCAAAGCGGCATGGGCGTCGAGTGCCAGCAGGACATGATGCGCAAGGCCCGCAGTGCAGGCATCCCGACGCGCGTGCCGTTCCGTGACCTGTCCGAGGCCCACCGGGGCTGGGTGATGGACGGCGAGGCCGACTACGACCCCAAGGATCCCGACCGGTCCTGGCCCAACAAATGGTACGGGGTCCGGGGTTATTTCCGGTGGCTGGAAAGCAAGGCCTACAAGATGCATGTGCGGGTGCTCCTGTCCCGCTACCGCAGTTACCGCACCTGCGAGGCCTGCGGGGGGCGGCGCCTGCGTCCGGAGGCTCTGTCGTTCCGGTGGAGTCCGCCGGGCCGGACCGGGTCGTTGGATCTGGCCGGGTTCTATCAGCTGCCCGTGCGCGACGCGCTCGCCCTCCTGGAGACGGCGGCCGGGGCGCTGCGCCTGCTGGCACGCGATCCGGTGGGTCTCGTGCTGGCCGAGGTCCGCTCGCGCCTGGCCTACCTCGAGGCCGTCGGCCTCGGCTATCTCACGCTCGACCGGACGACCCGCAGCCTCAGCGGCGGCGAGACGGCCCGGGTCAACCTCACGACCTGCCTCGGCACCCGGCTGGTGAACACGCTCTACGTGCTCGACGAACCCAGCGTCGGCCTGCACCCGAGGGACAGCCAGCGGCTCATCCGGGTGCTTCGCACGCTGCGCGATGCCGGCAACACGGTGGTGGTGGTGGAGCACGAACCGGAGGTGATGCGCGCAGCCGACCAGATCGTGGACATCGGTCCGGGGCAGGGGATCCTCGGCGGGCAGGTGATGTTCCAGGGGTCCCCCGAGGAATTGCTCCGGACCCCGGGATCCCTCACGGGCGACCACCTGGCCGGCCGCCGATCCGTCGGTCGGTCCCGGCGGCGTCCGGTACCGTTGCCACGGGTGGGGACCGCGGTCGGGGAAGTGGGTTCCTACCTCGAGGCGGAGACCGCCCCGGATCCGCTGCGGCTCCACGACGCCCTGCCCGGCGCGATCCGCCCGGTCACGGCGCCCGTGGAGGAGGCCCTGCCTGCCCTGCAGTTGCGCCATGCGACGGCGCATTGCCTCAGGGACCTGACCGTGACCGTGCCTCTCGGCCGCCTCGTCGGCGTCAGCGGGGTGAGCGGTTCCGGCAAGACCACCCTCGTGCGGGAGATCCTGCTGCCGATGCTCGAGGCGCGACTGAGTGCCGGCGATGCGGACGCTCCCGGCGATCCCGGGGCGGCGCTGGAGGACGAGGTGGACGGCGAGTCCATCGGCGAGGCCCGAGCGGCCCTCCATGCGGCCGAGTTGGACGGCACGTCCCATCTTGGTGCCGTGGTGCTGGTCGACCAGTCCCTGCTGGGGCGGACGCCGAGATCGAATCCGGCCGTCTACATCGGGGCCTTCGACGACCTCCGCGCCTTCTATGCGGCGAGCCCCGAGGCCGTCGCCAACGGCCTGCCGGCCGGGTGCTTCAGCTTCAACTCCCGCCAGGGCCAGTGCGAGACCTGCCGTGGGGCCGGCTACGAGAAGATCGAGATGCAGTTCCTGAGCGACGTGCTGATCCGGTGCGCGGCCTGCGGCGGCCGTCGCTATCGGGCCCGCGTGGCCGCGGTGAAGGTGGGCCCGCCGGACGGATCGGGCCTGCAGCCCCTTTCCATCTCGGACCTGCTGGAGGCCACGGTGGAGGAGGCCGTCCGGTTCCTCGACGCGTTTCCCGGGTCGCGGCCGGCCGCGAGGGCCCGGGCGAAGCTGGCGCTGCTCTTGGAGGTTGGGCTGGGCTATCTGAGGCTGGGGCAGCCGCTGAACACCCTCTCGGGCGGGGAGAGCCAGCGTCTCAAGCTCGTCAGCCACCTGGCCGGCACGGCGGCCGAGGCCCCGGTTGCGCCCGGGACCCGGGGCCGGGCCGCCGGGCCTGCCGCATCGGGGCCGGACGGTGGGGGGCGACGGCCCAAGCCCACCCTCTTCCTGCTGGATGAGCCGACCACCGGCCTGCACCTCGAGGACGTGCGCATCCTGCTGGGGGTCTTCCAGCGGTTGGTGGATGAGGGGCATTCGGTGGTCCTCATCGAGCACCATGTCGAACTGCTCCGCTGCGTGGACTGGCTGATCGACCTGGGCCCGGAGTCCGGGGACGACGGGGGGCGGATTGTCGCGGCCGGTCCACCGGATCATGTCGCCCGGGTCCCGGAGAGCCGCACCGGTCCCTTCCTGCGCCCAGGCGAGCCCGTGGCGCCCGGGCGTCGGCCGGTGCGGCCGGGCCGGACGGTGGCGGGCCGCGCCTCCCCGGGTTGGTCCCGTGCCTGATCGCCCCGCCTGACCCCGCACCGGGTGGCGGGGAGCGTCAGGAGCGTTTCCTCGGGTTTCCGATGACGCCTCGCCTCCGCTGGATGGGTCGATGGGTCCGGTGGTCGATCCCGGGCCCGGTTCGGAGGCTGGCCGCATGGGCGGGTCTCCTGGTCGCCCTCCCGGTCCTCTTCCTCCGGGCGGAGGTGCCCGCCGTCGCTCCCGCCGCCCCCGCCGGCACGGTCGTCCCCGGTCTCGTGGCCCAGTCCTGGACCTCCTCCCCGGCGCCGGGGGCGAAGACCACCGTGGGCTTCACCCGGCTGGACGGGTTGCGCACGGGCATCGCCTTCACCAACCGCCTCGAGGGGGATGCCTTCCTCACCAATGCCGTGGCCAACAACGGGTCGGGAGTGGCCGTCGGGGATGTGGATGGGGATGGCCGACCCGACATCTACCTGTGCGCCCTCCAGGGATCCAACCGGCTGTTCCTGAACCGTGGTGACCTGCGTTTCGAGGAGCGGGCGATCGGTGCGGCCGCCTGCCCGGACCAGTTGTCGACCGGGGCCGTCCTGGCCGACGTGGATGGCGACGGGGATGTGGACCTGCTGGCCAACGGGATCGCCGCCGGCACCCGGTTCTGCCGCAACGACGGCCGTGGAGGGTTCACGGAGGGGACCGACTCCGGCCTGTCCCGCTCGGCGACCCCGATGTCGATGGCGCTGGCGGACATCGACGGCGACGGCGATCTCGACCTGTACTGCGCCCACTACAGCGACCTGGTCGCGCTGGCCGACCCGACGGTGAAGGTGGTGGTCTCCAGGGAGGGCGGCAGGCCCAGGATCTCGCAGGTCAACGGATTGCCGGCCACGCATCCGCGGTGGTTGGGACGTTTCCGGGTCGGCCCGGAGGGCGAGGTGGTGGAGGTGCCCGAGGCCGACGGGCTCTACCGCAACGAGGGCGGAGGACGCTTCACGCCGATCGGCCAGGAACCCGGCACCTTCCTCGACGCCGACGGGCGTCCCATGGACCCGCCGCGCGACTGGGGGCTCGGCGTCCAGTTCCGCGACCTCGACGGCGACCGGGCACCGGACCTCGTCGTCTCCAACGACAACGGCTCGCCCGACCGCTTCTGGATCAACACGGGCCGGGGCACCTTCCGCGCCATCGCCACCGACGCGGTGCGTCACGGGAGCCGCTCGTCGATGGGGCTCGACGTGGCCGATGTCGACCGGGACGGCCACTTCGCCATCCTCATCGTGGACATGCTCGCCCGCGATCCGTCTGTCCGCAGGCGTCATGCGGGGCGTGGCGGCCCGGGGGGGGCCTGGGGAGCCGGGTTGGACGCCCGGCCGACGGCCCGGGGAAATCGGCTTTCTTCGGCCCCGGGTTCCGGCAATCCTATCCCCGATGGATTCGAAACAACTGGCCCTGGCCTGCCGGGCCTTGGCCGACAACAAGAAGGCCGAGAACCTGGTCGTCCTCGATGTGCGCAAGCTGTCCACGGTGACCGACTTCTTCGTGATGGCCACCGGCACCAGCGAGCCACATCTCCGGGCGATCGAGAACGAGGTGCTCGACGGCCTGCGCCGCGACCACGACCTCAAGCCCGTGCACACCGAGGGTTCGGCCCAGTCGCATTGGGTGGTGGCCGACTTCTTCGACGTGATCGTGCACATCATGAGCGCCGACGTGCGCGCCCATTACGACATCGAGGGTCTCTGGGCCGACGCGCCGAAGGTCCGCCCGACTGCCCCCCGGAAGAAGGTCGCGAAGGCCGAGGAAGCCGTGGGTGCGGAGCCTCCCGTGGTGGCCGCCAAGGCCGGGAAAGCCCCCAAGGGTTCCCGGAACCGGAAGACCGTGCCGACCGCATGATCCGGTCTGGGATGAGCCGACCCCGCCATGAACCCCGCCGACTCGCCCGTCCACGCCTGGAAGCCGATGGCGGCGCGGTCGGCGGTTTGCCTGGTCGCCGGTGTGCTGGGTTGGGTGCTGGCGGGCCGGTGGCCGACGGTGTCCACCGCGGCCTTCATGGTCGCCTTCCTCGCCGGCGGATGGGACCTCGCCCGCGAGGTGTGGACCGACCTGCGCATCCTGCGCTTCGACACGCATTTCCTGATGCTGCTGGTGGTGCCCGGATCGGTTGCCGTCGGGGCGCTCGGTGAGGCGGCCCTGCTGCTCTTCCTGTTCTCGGCCTCGTCGGCGATGGAGAGCTTCGCGGCCGGGCGGACCCGGCGTGAGATCGACGCGCTGATGCGGCGCGCGCCGAAGACGGCCGTCCTGCTGGAGAAGGAGGGTGCCGAGCGCCGGGTGCCCGTCGAGAGCCTCAAGCCGGGCGACATCCTGCGGGTCACCGCGGGCGAACTCGCGCCGGTGGCCTGAGCGTCCTGCGCGGCCAGAGCGCCTGCGACGAGTCGTCGTTGACCGGCGAGTCGGAGCCCATTCCCAAGGTCCCCGGCGACGCGGTGATGGGCGGCACCCTGAACCTCTGGGGCGTGCTGGAGGGGCGGGTGCTTCGGCCGGTCGGCGACAGCGCGCTGCACCGCATCCTGAACCTCATCCTCGAGGCGAGGCACCTCAAGGCCCCCTCGCAGCGCTTCACCGACCGCTTCGGCACGGCCTACACCGGATTCGTCCTGTTGGCCTGCCTCGGCACCCTCCTGCACCAGTGGCAGGGGGCCGGACGGCCGCCGTTCTTCACCACGGACAGGCAGGCCAGCGCCTTCTACCGCGCGATGACCCTCTTGGTCGTGTTGTCGCCGTGCGCCCTGGTCCTGTCGGTGCCGTCGGCCATCCTCTCGGCCATCGCCTCCGGTGCCCGTCGGGGCGTGCTGTGCCGGGGCGGGGCCGCCATCGAGAACCTGGCCGGGGTCGGCGTGGTGTGCTTCGACAAGACCGGGACGTTGACCGAGGGACGCCTCGCGGTGGACCGGGTGGAGTTGTTCGAGGGTGCCGAGGGCGACCTGGTGGCCGCGACCGTGGCCCTGGCCCGGGTCTCGAACCACCCGGTGTCGCGCTCCATCGCCCGCTGGGCCGAGGTGCAGGGCCTGCCGGCCGAGGCGGTCGAGGCAACGGAGACCGTCGCCGGCAAGGGACTCTCCGGCCGCTGGCGCGGGCGGGTGATGCTGCTGGGCAACCGGGAGTTCCTCGCCCAACGGGAGGGAGGCGCCCCGGCCTCGCTGCCCGAGCCCGTGGAGAAGGCCTCCGAGACCTGGATCGCCGGACGCGGTCTGCTCGCCCGATGGGTGCTCAAGGACGCCCTTCGTCCCCAGTCCAAGGCCGTGGTGGGGCGGTTGCGCGAGGCCGGGCTGCGCACCGTCATGCTCACCGGCGACCGGGTCTCGCGAGCGCGCGAGATGGCCGCCGCCACCGGGGTCGACGAGGTGCGGGCGGGCCTGAAGCCCGAGGACAAGGTGGCCGCCATCCGGGAGTTCCAGCAGCGGGGCGGGTTGGTGGCCATGATCGGCGACGGGGTCAACGACGCGCCATGTCTGGTGGCGGCCGACGTGGGCATCGCCATGGGCGCGCGGGGGTCCGACGCGGCCATCGAGCAAGCCGAGGTGGTGCTGGCCAACGACCGCCTCGAGGGCTTCCTCACAGCCCGCGACCTCAGCCTGCGGTCCCGGCGCATCATCCGGCAGAACATCGTCCTGTCCCTCGGCACCATCCTCGGCATGGCGGTGCTCGCGCTGGCGGCCTCGAACCTCCCGCTGTCGGTCGGTGTCGCGGCCCATGAGGGCAGCACCGTGCTGGTGGTCCTCAACAGCCTGCGCCTGCTGCGGCGGGTGGACCCCTCCTGAGTTTCCGGCTCCGAGGCCCCTTCAGGGGGTATTCCCGGTCCGATGGGGGGCTGGCCCGAGGAAGGGGTGGGATCCTGCGGACGATTGAGGGCTTGCCAAGGACCTGCCATCCCGGATCTTGCCGCCGGGTCCAGAGACGACCTTTCCTCCCCATGACGCTTCGTTCCCGCTTCTCCTTCGTGGCACTCTCCATGGCTTGCGGCCTCTCCCTGGGTTTCCTCCTGGGACCCGCCATCCTCAACGCCCAAGCGGCCCGGTTGGGCGATCCGGCCAAGCCGCTGAGCCTGGCCAAGACGGTCAAGGGCACGGCCGTCGACCTGTCGGCCGGCAAGGGCAAGCAGGTGTATGTGGTGGAGTTCTGGGCCACCTGGTGCGGCCCGTGCCGGACGTCGATCCCGCACCTGACCGAGCTGCAGAAGCGTTTCAAGGACCAGGGGGTGACCTTTGTCGGCATCTCCGACGAGACCGAGGACGAGGTCCGGCCGTTCGTCGACAAGATGGGCGCCAAGATGGACTACGCCGTGGCCCTCGACGACGACCGCAAGACCTCCCGGGACTACATGCAGGCCTTCCGCCAGAACGGCATCCCGACGGCCTTCGTGGTCGACCAGCAGGGCCGCATCGCCTGGGTCGGACACCCCATGGGAGGCCTCGACCAGGCGCTGGAGCAGATCGTTGCGGCCAAGTACGACCTGGCCGCCGCCCAGAAGGAATTCGATGGCCGGGCGGCCCGCGAAGCCCGCTTGCAGGACCTGAACAAGGCCTTCGGCAAGTACATGGAGGCGGCCTCGAAACCGGACGCCAAGGATCTCGCCCCCCTGGGCGAGGCGCTGGTGACGATGGCCGAGAAGGATCCCCAGATCCTCAACGCGATCGCCTGGAACGTGCTGACGGCCCCGGTGATCAAGACCCGCGACACGGCCTTCGCGCTCAAGGTCGCCGAGGCGGCCGTGGGGGCGTCGGGCGGCAAGGAGGCGGCGCTCCTCGACACCTACGCCCGCGCGCTCTTCGACAACGGCAAGAAGGCCGAGGCGGTCGCCCAGCAGAAGAAGGCCATCGAGCTGGCGCCCGCGGCCGCGAAGGCCGAGCTCGAGGCGTCGCTGCGCAAGTACGAGGGCAAGTGACGCATGGGGCGGCGGTGGGGTTGGTGATCCGGGGCTGGTCCTGGCCCCAGCCTTCTGCCAATCCCGGCGGTCAGCCACCGCCGAATGGGCATCGGTCCGTTGCCGGTTCAGCGCAAGGTGGCCAGGTACTCCACGAGGTCGCGCAACTCCCTCGGGCTGAGCGATTCGGCGAGTCCCTCCGGCATGGCGCTGGGGCCGCGTTCGCGCCGGGAGATGTCCAGGGTTCGGATCGTCCGCGTTGCGGCCGTGCCGTCGTCCAGCGTCGTCTCCACGGTGAGCACCCCCTCCTTCTCGGCCTTCACGGTGCCCTTGGCCTCGGAGCCGTCTCGGAGCGTCAGCGCCACGGTCTCGAAGCCCTCGGCGATCCGGCGGTTCGGCCAGACGATGCTCTCGAGTAGTTGCTCGCGGGTCTGGCGCCGGCCGATCCCGTCGAGCTTCGGTCCCACGATGCCGCCGTCGGCCCCGACCTGATGGCAGCGCAGGCATTGCACGGCCGGGTGCTCCCGGAAGATCCGCCCGCCCGCCACCGCATCGCCTCCGACAAGGCTGGCCCGGTGGGCGGCGATCGGATCCTCCAACCCGGCCGCCGGTGTCCGGGTCGGCAGCGCCGGCGACAGCGGGGTGGAACCCACCGCCTCGCGCAGGTCGAGTTCCAGTCCGGCCGGCAGCGTTCCGGCCTTCCAGCGCTGGATCATGGCGGCGAGCACGGGTTGCGCGCCCTCTCCGCCCAGCCGGCCGAGGGCCAGCAGGGCGGCCTGGCCGGTCTTGAGGGATTCCCCGGAGGCGGCCTGCGCGACCAGGTTGGAGAGCAGGCCGGCGACCTCCGGGCCGTCGCCCAGGCGGTCCAGGTAGGGCACCGCGGCCGACCGGAGGTCCGGATCCTCCATGGCCCACCGCAGCGCCTCCTGGGCCTGTCCGGCGCGGAGTTCGGCGAGGGTCCGGACGATTTCCCGGCGGACGGCCGGCGGGGTCGAAGGATGGGTGAGCCGATCGAAGAGCGGGGTGCTGGCCTCGCGGGTCCCCAGCCGGCGTGCCGTGGTCACCACGGCCCGTTGCACCGCCTCCGAAGACGGCCCGCCGCCGAGCTTCAGGCCGTATTCGTCCGGGGTCTGCGGGTTCATGATCTCGCCGGCCACCTTGAGGAACGCCCGCTTGGCCGGCTCGGCGTTGCGGCGGAAGGTCTGCACGTCGGCGAAGTCGAGGGATCGGCCGAGGTCCGACGGGAGCCGCGGCAGGGGAATCGGCGCGGTGCCCCGGCCGCTGGTGGCCTCGAGGGCGGCGGCGAGCAGGGGATTGGACGGGGCCGTCGGGGGCGTCGTCGCCGCCGGGGCCTTGGGCGCGCCCGGCTGGATCGGCGAGAGCGTGTCGGGGCCGCGCCCGGGCACGGTTCCCGGCGTCGCCTCCGCGGGGAAGCGCAGCTCGAAGGGTGCGGCGCCACCGAAGGCCGGTCGCCACAGGCCCGAGACGGGGTCGATCTGCGGTGGCTGGGCCCAGGTGGCCAGTGCGTCGAGGGCGGCCACCCGGGCCGCATCGGGCGCGTCCCGGCGCTTGGCCACCTGGGCCAATTGCTGGGCGTGTTGCGGGGCTCCCAGGCGCCGGCAGGCGAGGATCACCCGGCTGAGCAGGTTCGTGGGGCAGTCCACTCGGGTGATGAACTGGGCCAGGGCCGGCAGCCCCTCCGCGCAGGGCACGTCATGGATCGCCCGGGCCGCGGCCGTGACCACTCCGGGGTGGCTGTCGCCTAGGAAGGCGCGCAGGTCCTCGGCGGCCTCTCCGGAGAACTCCGGCTCCTCGTTCCGGATCCAGCGGATGGCCCCGACGGCCAGCTCCCGGATGCGGGGGTCCGGATCCGCCCCGGCCTCGGCCAAGGCCGAACGGCCGCCGGCGTCGGCGGACCGCTCGTGGCGCAGGCACCGCTCGGCCATCGACCGCAGGAAGAGGTCCGATCCCCCGTCGGCCAGCACCGCCTGTCGGAAGGCCTTCCACGGGAACCCGAGGCGGAACCCCGGGGTCTGCGGTTCCATGCGGTCCGGCCGGCTGGGCGCGCGCGACTCCGGCTCCAGGCGGTCCCGGGTCCGGTGCGAGCGCAGGACCCGGAGCCCGTCGATGGCGGTGGCGCGGCGGGCCACCTCGGGCGCGTCGAGCAGTGCCACCAGGGCCGGATGGGCGGCCACGATTGCATTCTCGGCCAGCGTCTGCGCGGCGCAGCGGGCCTGGACCGCATCCTCGCCGCCGATCAGCGGCACGAGCGCCTGCAGGGCGCGCGTGGTCGCGGAACCGGCATCCCGGCGGCCGATTTGCCCGAGGGCCCAGACCGCATGACGCCGGGCCAACGGGGATCCGGTCAGTGCCGTATGCACGAGCCGGTCGCGCACGGCCGTCCCGCGGCGGGCCAGCTCCCAGGTCGCTCCGAGGCGCACCCGCCGGTCGTCGTGGCCCAGGTGTGCGAGGACCTCGTCGTCGGGACGCCCGCCGAAGCCCTCGGCCAGCAGCCGCCGCACCTCGTCGAGCACGGCCTGCTCCCCGGCGGATGCGGACTGGTCGGTCGTGATCCGGTAGATGCGGCCGCGTGGCGTCTGCCCCCAGCCGCTCACCCAGTCCAGCACATAGGCCGCGCCGTCCGGGCCGAAGTCCACGTCGGTCGGCCAGCAGTTCCACAGGAATTTCTCCTTGCGGTCGACCACGAAGCTCGCACCCGAGGGCCGGACCGTGTAGGCCCACACGCCACCCGGGAAATCCGCATGCAGGAAGGTGCCCTTGAGGCGTTGCCCGAACCCCGTTCCCGGATGGAAGGCCAGGCCGCTGGGTCCCTGGCTGACGGTGCCTGCCGGCGGCAGCGTGCCGTCCCGGCCCCCCTTCCAGAGTTCCTCCGTCACCCACTGGCCGAAGCCGTCGAGGTGCTGGTAACCGGTGCGCCAGCCGTAGTCGCCCCCCTCCACGAGGTGCAGCACCCGGCAGGGGTCGGCGCCGGCGGTGTCGTTGTCCACGGTCCACAGGTTGCCCTCGTCGTCGAAGGCCAGTTCCTGCGGGTTGCGCAGGCCGCGGCAGAAGATCTCGAGGGACCGCCCGTCGGGTTCGCAGCGCAGCACGCCACCGCAGTCGGGCAGGTGGATCCGTCGACCCTCGCGGTTGGTCAGGCTGGCCCCGCGGTCGCCGAAGCTGAAGTAGATGCGCCCGTCCGGGCCCTGGATCAGGCCGTGCAGGTCGTGGCCCGACACACCGATGTGCACCCCGAAGCCCGAGGCCAGCGGCCTGAGGCGCGGGGCCTCGAGCGGTGCAGCCACCGGCCCGTCGCCCGGATGGGGCAGGCGCCAGAGGCTCGGGAGGTTGGCGAAGTAGAGGCCGTCCGGCGAGGCGAGCACCCCGGCGGCCGTGCCATCCACGGCGTCGCGGAATCCCTGCGCGAGGATCTCGGAGTGGTCGGCGCGGCCGTCGCCATCCCGGTCGCTCACCCGGCGCACGACCTCGCTCTCGCGGGTCAGGAAGGCGAGGTTGGTGGCGAAGGCGTTGGTCAGGAAGGTTCCCCGGTCGGCCACGCTGCGGAAGGCCATGTCGGCCAGCAGCCAGTTCGTCTTCTGGGTGATGTCGAAGACGCTGATCGCCCAACGGTCGGATTCCGCGAGGTAGACCCGCCCCTTGCCGTCGAAGGTGAAGGCCACGCTGTTGCTGAGTTGGGGCTCGGCCGCCCAGACCTCCAGCTTCAGTCCGGGGCCGAGCTGGAACCGCTTGGCGCCGTCGGCCGCCTCGGACCATGCCGGGGCAGGGGTCCCGTGCTGGGCGAGGAGGATCGAGGCAAGGCCCGCGAACCAGGAACCGATGAGCCATCTCATGGGCCCAACCTAGCCGGGGTCCGCGCTTTCGGCGAAAGGCAAAAACGGGGGAGACCGGGGGTCCCCGGTCCTGCGAGGGTTGGAAAACCGTCTCGCTCCCGGGCGGGTTTTCTGCCGATGCTCGAGGCTCCGCGAGCGCGCGGACTGTCTACTATCATGGAAAGCATCCTCCCCACCGTCATCGTGAAACCCGGCGAGGCCGACCGGCTGGTCGCCGGTCATCCCTGGGTCTACTCCAGCGCCATCCAGCACTGCGTCCAGAGCCCGGTCGATGGCGACCTCGTCCAGGTCAAGGACCACCGCCAGCGCCTGCTGGGCGTGGGCTTCTTCAACTCCCGGTCCAAGATCCACGTGCGCATGATCGCGCCCGAGCGGGTGGAGGTGGACGCCGATTTCTTCGCCGACCGCCTCCGGGCCGCCCTCGAGGTGCGCCGGCGCCACCTGCCCGGGGCGACCTCCTTCCGGGTGGTCAGCGCCGAGGCCGACCTGCTCTCGGGCCTCATCATCGACAAGTACGAGGACGTGGTGGTGCTGCAGATCAGCTCGCTGGGCATGGAACGTCGCAAGGCCGAGATCGTGAAGGCGATCCAGCGCGTCCTCCAGCCGCGCTCGGTGTACGAGCGCAATGAGATCGCCTCGCGGAAGTTCGAGGGCCTGCCCCCGGTCTCGGGCCTGTTGGCCGGCGAACCGGTGGAGGCGGTGGAGGTGACCCTCAACGGGCTGCGATTCACGGCCGACCTGAAGGCCGGCCACAAGACCGGCCTGTACCTCGACCAGCAGGTGAACCATGCCCGCGTCGGCGCCCTGGCCAAGGACGCGGTGGTGCTCGACTGCTTCACCTTCCTGGGTGGGTTCGCCCTGCATTGCGCCCGGGGCGGGGCCCGGCAGGTCATCGCGCTGGACCAGAGCGAGGACGCCATCCGCGCGGCCAACGCCCATGCCGGGCACAACGGGCTGGCCGGGGTCACGCAGTTCGAGGTGTGCAATGTCTTCGACTGGCTCAAGGCGCGCACGGTTACCGGGCCCAACGAGCGCCTCGTGCCGCAGTTCGACCTCATCATCCTCGACCCGCCCAGCTTCACGCGGAACCGCGCCTCGGTGCCGGATGCGCTGCGGGGCTACAAGGAGATCCACGTGCGCGCCCTCAAGCTGCTCAAGCCGGGCGGCACGCTGGCGACCTTCTGCTGCTCGCACCATGTCGATGCCCGGCTCTTCGAGGATGTCGCCCTGAGCGCCGCCTACGACCAGCGCAAGCTGCTCCGCCGGGTGGCGACCTACTCCCAGTCGCCGGACCACCCGATCCTTCCGAGCATCCCCGAGACCGAGTACCTCAAGGGCGCGGCCTACGAGCTGGTGCGCTGAGCCGACGTCCCGGGCCATCGATTCCGGGCCGGGGTTCGCCCCGCCCCGGGCCGGGGCTTGCGCTTTGGGGACGTCATCGCACGCTGCGCTCAAGAGATGGGTGTCTGCCGCCGCCCTCGTCGCGCTGGTCCGGCGGGGGGCGCTGTGATTCGATGCACGCCATGACCGAGCCGATCCTCGAGGTGTGCGACCTGCGCAAGGTGCATCCGACCGCCGACGGCGGGGCCCTGACGGTGCTGGATCGGGTGGACCTGCGCCTGATGCCCGGGGAAACCTGCGCCATCGTGGGGCCCAGCGGCTCGGGCAAGACCACCCTGCTGGGATTGTGCGCCGGCCTCGACCGGCCGACCGGCGGGAGGGTTCGCCTGGCGGGCCATGACCTCGGTTCGCTGGACGAGGACGGGCTGGCCCGCGTGCGCAACGCGCATGTGGGGTTCGTGTTCCAGAACTTCCAGCTGCTGCCGACCTTCACCGCGCTCGAGAACGTGCTGGTGCCGGCCGAACTCCAAGGCGTGCTGGACGGCGAGGCCCGCGCCCGGGAACTGCTCGGCTGGGTGGGCCTGGCCGAGCGGGTGGACCACTACCCGGCGCAGTTGTCGGGCGGCGAGCAGCAGCGCGTGGCGCTGGCCAGGGCCTTCATCAACCGCCCGGGCATCCTCTTCGCCGACGAGCCGACCGGGAACCTTGATCCGGCCACGGCGGCCCGGGTGACCGACCTGCTCTTCGAGCTGAACGCCCGCGCGGGCACCGCCCTCGTGCTGGTCACCCACGACCGCGAGCTGGCCGCCCGCACCGGGTCGGTCCTGCGCCTGCGCGGGGGGCGGCCGGAGACCGGCGCCGCCGGGCCCGGGTTGCCGTCTTGACGGGCGGCCGGGCCGGCGGTGCAGTCGCCTGCCGCAAGCCATCGCCATGCAACCCGTCGACGATCCGTTCCAACACGCCCGCCGCCAGGACGGCGTGCTCCCGTGCGAGTTCCAGGGGGAGACCGTGCCCATGATCCTCCGCCATGAGGAGGTCCGGAAGGCCGCCCGCGACTGGAAGACCTACAGCTCGGATGCGCCGTTCCGCGTGCCCATCCCGTCCGAGGAGGCCGTGCGCACCATGCGGCAACTGCCCGTCGAGACCGATCCGCCCGACCACACCGACTACCGCCGGATCGTCGAGCCGTTCTTCCAGCGGGCCAAGGACCCCGGGATGATCGCCCAGGTGGAGGCCCTCATCGGGGGCATGCTCCGCGAGGCCGCCGGCCGCGAGTCGATCGAGGTCGTGCGGGAATTCGCCCTGCCGATCCAGTCGCGGGCGATGACCTACCTCCTGAACGTGCCCGAGTCCGATGCGGACCTCTGGATCAGCTGGGGCATCCATGTCTTCCGCGACGGCGGCTCGAAGGGCGGGGCGCTGGAGGCGTACCTGCACGAACGGTTCGACCGGGCGGCCGGTGGGGACGGACGCGACTTCTTCAGCGCCCTGGCGCAGGCCACCTTCCGGGGGCGGCCGCTGACCCGGCAGGAGATGATGGGGTTTGGCAACCTCACCTTCGCCGGCGGCCGCGACACGGTCATCCACACCCTGTCGTCGGTGCTCGGATATCTTGCCGGCCGGCCCGAGGCCCTGGCGTTCCTGCGGGAGGATCCGCAGCGGGTCGTCCATGCCACGGAGGAGTTCTTCCGCGTGGTCACGCCGCTCACCCACATCGGGCGCGTGTGCCCGGTGGAGACCGACGTCCATGGCGTCCACGTGCCGCCGCAGGGCCGGGCCTCGCTGTGCTGGGCGTCGGCCAACCGTGACGAGACGGTGTTCGACGACCCGCTCGAGGTCCGCCTCGACCGCAAGCCCAACCCGCACCTGGCCTTCGGGTTCGGGGCCCATCTCTGCCTCGGCGCGGCCCATGCCCGACTGCTCGTGCGCACCCTGTTGCAGCGGTGCATCGAGCAGGTCGAGGGGATCACGGTGTTGTCGGCCCAGGAGCGGGTCGAGCGCGAGCAGGCCTACCAGCGGCCCGTCGGGTACGAATCGCTGGTGGTGAAGATCACCCCCAGGGCCTGAGTTGACCGGGCCGATCCACGGGCCGATATAAGGTGGGTCGAATGGCCCGGCGGACGGTGGATCCGGGGCGATGCCCGACCGGTCAGGTCTCGCGGGGCCGGCGGACCACCACGTGGTTCTGCTTGGTGTGCTTGGCGATCATATGCTGGGGCAGGATGCCCCGCCACGACACGTTCGGGTAGATGATGGAGGCCCGTCCGACGATGGATCCCGGGTTCAGCACCGCGTTGCAGCCGATCTCGGCCCGGTCCCCGATGAGACCGCCGAACTTGCGCAGGCCGGTGTCCATGGGCGTGCCTTCGAAGTTCACCCAGACGTTCTGGTTGTCGAGCTTCACGTTCGACAGGATCGACCCGGCGCCGAGGTGGGCCTTGTGGCCGAGGATCGAGTCGCCGACATAGTTGAAGTGCGGCACCTGGCACTGGTTGAAGAGCACGCAGTGCTTCAACTCGACCGAGTTGCCCACCACGCAGCCGTCGCCCACGATCACGTTCTCCCGCAGGTAGGCGTTGTGCCGGATCTGGCAGCCCTTCCCGATGATCGCCGGGCCGACGATCATCGCCCCGGGTTCCACCACCGTGCCCTCGCCGAGGAACACCTGCGGACCGACCAGCGCCCCCGGGTGGACCGTGGCACCCTGGGAACCCGGCCGCACGGCCTGCGACAGGTACCCCGCCAGACGCTTGAGGGCATCCCAGGAGTGTTCGACGCCTTCGAACAGGGCGCCGTGAGAGGTCTGGCTGAGGTCGAACAGATCCTCCACATGGTAGATCATGGACGTGATCTTGTCGGGGTTCGAGGGCGGTGGGGCAAGCCGCAACATGCGCCGGGTGCGAACCCGGCAAGTCCGGTGCGGGTCGGGGCGTCCGACTGGGCTTGGCCGGACACTTGACCGGGCCGGCCCCTCGGCCACGGTTGGGGCACGATGACACGTCTCCTGCGGTGGATGCTTGGGTGGCTGGCCGGTTCCGCGTGGCTCCTGGCCGAGGTGGCTCCTCCGCAGCAATTCCTCCCGCCGGACACGCTGGCCGTGGTGACCCTGCCCGACGTGCCCGCGGCCCGCTCGGCCTGGCAGGCGTCCAATCCAGGCCGTCTCTGGGCGGATCCGGCGATGGGCGATTTCCGCGCGCGCTTCGAGGGGACCTTCCGCCAGAAGTGGCTGGCCGGCATCGAGCGGGAGTCGGGCCTGGACCTGGGCGAACTCCTCGCCCTGACCCGCGGGCAGGCCACCTTCGCCGTGCTGCCGCCGCCGACCCCGACCCCCGGTGCGGAGGCCCCGGGCATCCCGTGGCTGCTGCTGCTCGACGCGCGCGAGGGCTCCGACGCGCTGGCCCGGCTGCTCGACAAGGCCCGCGCCCACCTGGCCACCAAGGCCCCCTCGGTCGCCACCAACCTGCAGATCGACGGCCATCGCTTCACCCGGTTGACCCTCGATCTGCAGGCGTCCGTCCCGCCGGGCGCCCAGGTCCCGGCGGAGAAGCTCGAGGACGAGAACCTGCATTGGGAGGTCTGCTTCGGACAGGTCGGCTCGGCCTTCGTGGCGGGGCCGTCGTGGTCGGCGGTCTCCAACGTGATCCCGAGGCTGGCGGCCACCAACGCCGCCGCCGGAATGGCCGGCAGGGCCTCGTTCGCCCGGCTCTGGTCGTCGACGCTCAAGGATCGGCCGGCCTGGTTCCATGTCGATGTCGCCGCCGTGTACCAGCGCATCGCCCCAGGCCTGGAGGGGGTGTTCGGCATGCTGTCCCTGCTGGGTGCCGATCCGGCCAAGGTGGTGCCGGCCACCGGCCTCGAGTCCATCGGCGCGGTAGCCGGTGCGGTCACCGCCACGGGGGCGGGCATGACCGCCGACCTCGTCGTCGAATGTCCCGCGGCCAAGCGGGCCGGGTTGACCCAGGTGATGCAGATCCTTCCCAAGGAGGCGGGCCTGCCGGAGGGAATCCCCGACGGCGTGGCCTCGTTCCAGCGTTGGCGGATCGATGGAGCCGCCGGCTGGAAGGCACTGGAGTCTTCGCTCGAGCGGGTGTCGCCGAATCTCGGCAAGCTGGCGCGCATCACCGTCGAGTCGGCGGGTCAGGTCTTCGATCCCAACTTCAACCTCCAGCGCGACCTCGTGGGCAACCTCGGCGACGACTTCATCACCTTCAGCCTGCCCCCGACGGGCACCAACCTCCTGCAGTTGAGCTGGTCCGGCCGGGTCCAGATGGTCGGTTCCCCGAATCCGGCCCGGCTGACCAGCGGGTGGAAGGCGCTTGAGGCGTTGGTCCACATGCAGGCCGGGGCCTTGGAGTTCTCCGAGCGCACCGGCCCCGATGGACGCAAGGTGATGGTGGCCACGGTGGCCGCCAAGGGGGGGGCGCAGAACGCCTTCCAGATGGTCCCGGCCCCGACCCACGTGGTCATCGCCAGCGATGGGCCCTCGATGGACGCCTACCTTGCGGCGGCCTCCGGGCGACGCGCGCCCACGCCCCCCGGCAACACCACCGTCCCGGCGGTCCCTGCCGCGCCCGCCCCCCAGGCTCCGTTCGCGCCGGCGCCGGGCACCAACGCGACGGCTGCCGTGGCCCAGACGTCCACCCCGGTCCAGACGCCCACCCCGGGCGCACCCGGTGGCGTCGCGGCGATTCCCGGGTGGTCCGAGGCGGTGGCCGGGGTGGGCGGCACCGGGCGGGGCCTCTTCGGATTCTCGCAGCCCTCGCTGGAGTTGCGCCCCGTCTGGGAGGCCCTGCGGACCTCGGAGTCGCTGGCCGGCGTGATGCCTGCCGGAACCACCAGTCTCGAGACCGTGCAGGCCGTCGAGTCCTGGGCCGATTTCAAGCGCCTTCCGTCGTTCGAGGCGGTCGCACGCTACTGGACCCTGCAGGCGCTCAGCGGGGCCACGGACGCCGAAGGCTACCGTTTCCGGTGGTTCTCCCCCAGGGCGCCGTAGCGGGGCGAGGTTGCCCCCTTGGACCCCGCGGCCCCGGGGTTTGCCCCCCTCTCGTCCTCAGCGCCTCCTGACGCGGCCGGGATCCATCGATGTGTCCCTGTTGGCGACGGTAACAGGACTTTTGGCGCAACGACCCGTTCGGGCCCTCGGTTCAGGCCCCTTGCCGGCAACAAACCTTTTGGCGCAATTCGCTGGCGCAATTCGCATGCGCATGAATCGCTGAAATCGATTGCGGCCGACCGGAGCCTTCGGCATCGTCCGAGGCCTTCGAGGCGGAGAGGTGGCTGAGTGGTCTAAGGCACACGCCTGGAAAGCGTGCGTAGCTAATCCCTACCGGGGGTTCGAATCCCTCCCTCTCCGCCAGCTTTTGCCGGGGTTACCCAGGATCGACCCAAGGTCGGTCGGTGGTTCACGCGCCCCACGAACCCCTTCGGGAAATCCTCAAAGCCTTCGGGAAAGCTCCAACCCTTCGGACAGCCCCCAACCCGGACAGTGCCTGTCCTGTGTTCCCCGTCCGATGACCCCGATCCATGCGCAGGTCCGGTGTCCGGTGCCGGACGGTCCGGTTTCCTGCGGTTTCAGACGGGCTCGTGCGACGGTTTCTGGGCAAAGTAGAGGGGCAGGGAACCCTGATGTACGCCGTCCACGGCCAGATCCACCGTGTATTCGCCGAACTGCTCCAGCTTCAATCCGTTGATCTGCATGACGAGGTTGAAGGTCGCACTTTGGGACTTCTCGCTGAAGCGGACCCCCACCTGCGCATCGACATTGGGCATGATCATCCGGCCGTCCTGGTCGGCCAGCGTGACCCGCAGCTTGTGGTTGCCCTCCTCGATGCGGTGGAAGCGCATGCGGGCCACGACCGCGCAGTGCGCGAGGGTGTAGGGCGCCTCGCTGGCGGCGACCGAGTCGAAGGCGCCGAGGATGCAGACCTTGCCGCCGTAATCCACGGCCGAGTCGCACAGGGTGAAGATCTCCAGTTTCAACCCGCCCAAGATGGGGCCTACCGGGGCCCTGGTAAAGCCCGCCCCGGCCCCCGGGGAGGTTGGATGGAAGGTCCGATGGCCGATGCCCACCCGAGGTCCCGTCGGGGATTTCCCGATCGATCCATCAGGGCGACGGGCGGCGGCGCCGCGATAGCCTTGGGCGTTCGTCCGCCGCATCCCGAAGGTCGGCCTGTCCGGTCGATCCCGCGAGGCCCGTGAGGCGTGGTTCGACCTTTTGGTTGGGTTTGGCCCGGGACTCGCTAAGGTCGTTGCATGCTCCTCCGTGCGCTGTTCCTCGGGATCTCCCTCATCGGAACCGTCCTTGGCCAGTCACCGGTGAGGATCAATGAGTTCCTTGCCAGCAATTCGAGGATCCTGGCCGACGCCGATGGGGACCATCCTGACTGGATTGAGCTGCAGAACACCGGCAGCACGGCCGTCAACCTGCTGGGGTGGACGTTGACCGACGACCCGGCCAACCCGGCCAAATGGCGCCTGCCGGCCACCAACCTGAACGCCGGGGCCTTCCTGGTGGTCTTCGCCTCGGGCAAGGACCGGGCCGTGGCCGGGGCGCCGCTCCATGCCAACTTCAGCCTCTCGGCCGATGGCGAGTACCTCGGCCTCTTCTCCCCGGAAGCCCGCTCGGCCGCCAGCGAGTTCGCGCCGGTGTTTCCGCCGCAGCAGCCCGACGTGTCCTACGGCTTCCGCGCGGGACAAGCCCTCTACTTCCAACCGCCATCGCCCGGGGCCGCCAATATGGGTGGCTTCGCCGACTGGGTGGAGGCGCCCCGCTTCAGCCAGACCCGTGGGTTCTTCGAGGCGCCGTTCGACCTGACCCTGTCGTCCGAGACCCCCGGGGCGGTGCTGCGGTACACCACCAACGGCACCTGGCCGACGGCGACCACGGGCTTGGTCTACGCCGGTCCGTTGCGCATCCGCGAGACGACCCTGCTCCGGGCGGCCGCCTTCAAGGACGGCCTGCAACCCAGCCCGGTGAAGACCCACACCTACCTGTTCCTGGGGGATGTCATCCGTCAGTCGCCCAACGGGGCGCCGCCGCCCGGTTGGCCGAGTTCCTGGGGCTCCAACACCCGCGACTACGGCATGGATCCGGACATCGTCGACTCGGCGACCTACCGGGACCAGATCGTGCCGGCCCTGAAGTCCCTGCCGTCGTTCTCGGTGGTGACCGACCTCAAGCACCTCTTCGACCCCGCCACGGGCATCTATGCGAATCCCGGGCAGGATGGCCGGGACTGGGAGCGGCCCTGTTCGCTGGAGTTGGTCTTCCCAGACGGGAGCAAGGGCTTCCAGATCGACGCCGGCATCCGCATCCGGGGCGGGTTCTCCCGGAGCACCGGCAATCCCAAGCACGCGTTGCGCTTCTTCTTCCGGGAGTCCTACGGGGAATCCAAGCTCAGGTTCCCCCTGTTTGGCGACAAGGGCACCGACGAGTTCGACGCCCTCGACCTGCGCACCTTCCAGAATTACTCGTGGAGTTTCCAGGGTGACTCGCGGGGCGTCTTCATCCGGGACCAGTTCAGCCGGGACACCCAGTTGGCCATGGGGCGGCAGGGCGAACGGGGCGACTACTACCACCTCTACATCAATGGCCAGTACTGGGGCATCTTCAACAGTTGCGAGCGGCCGGAGGCGGCCTATGCGGCCACCTATTATGGCGGGGACAAGGACGACTACGACGTGGTCAAGGTCGAGGCAGGCCCCTACACGATCAACGCCACCGACGGCACCCTGGACGCGTGGACGCGACTCTACAACGCCGCCCGGGCAGGACTCTCGGAGAATGCGGCGTACTTCCGCCTCGAGGGGCGCAACGCCGACGGCACGCCCAACCCGGCCTACGAGACCCTGCTCGATGTGGACAACCTCATCGACTACATGCTGGTCATCCTCTACGGCGGCAACCTCGATGCGCCGATCTCCAACTTCCTGGGCAACACCTCGCCGAACAACTGGTACGGCCAGCGCGACCGGACGGGCCGCCACGGCGGCTTCCGGTTCACGGCCCACGACTCGGAGCACACGCTGCTCAACGTCGCGGAGAACCGCACCGGGCCCTACGGAACGGCCACCAGCTGGAGCCTGCCCAAGAGCAACCCCCAGTACCTGTGGCAGCAGTTGAGCGCCAACGCCGAGTTCCGTCTGCGCGTCGCCGACCATGTCCAGAAGCACTTCTTCAACGACGGCGCGCTGACGCCTGCGGCGGCTCGGGCCCGCTTCTCGGCCCGGACCAACGAGCTGTTTTCGGCGGTGGTCGCGGAATCGGCCCGCTGGGGTGATTCGAAGGTGTCGGCCCCGCTGAACCGCGACCAGCACTGGCTGCCCCGGGTGCGGGACATCCTGGCCAACTACATGGGCCAACGGACCACGAACGTGCTGGCCCAGCTTCGGACCCGGAACCTCTATCCGGCCACGGTCGCACCCTCGTTCTCCCAGCACGGCGGCAACATCCCGGCGGGATTCCGCCTGGGCCTCAGCGCGCCGACGGGTGAGATCCGATACACGCTGGACGGATCAGATCCCCGGTCGCTCGGCGGCGCGGTGGCGCCGGGTTCGCGTCTGTATTCGGGAGAGATCCCGCTCGACCAGAGCACCACCCTCCGCGCCCGCGTCCTGGCTGCCGGCACCTGGAGCGCGCTCACCGAGGCCTCCTTCACGGTCCTCCAGACCTTCGACACCTTGCGCATCACCGAGATCGCCTACCATCCGGCGGCCGAGGGCGGTGTCGACGGCGACGCCTTCGAGTTCCTTGAGCTCAAGAACGTGGGTGCGTCGACGCTCGACCTGAGCGGGGTCCGGTGCGTCGACGGGGTCGGCTTCACGTTCCCGGTCGGCAGCCGTCTGGAACCCGGCCAGCGGGTGGTCCTGGTGGCGGATGCCGAGGCGTTCGCCCGCAGGCATCCGGGCGTGCCGGTCGGGGGCGTCTACAGCGGGCGGCTCTCCAACGGAGGCGAGCGCGTGGCCTGGGTCCATGCTACCGGCACCCCGCTCTTCGAGGTCACCTACGGGACGCTGCCGCCATGGCCCGCGGTGGCCGACGGGCAGGGCTTCTCGCTGGTGCCCGTGGATCCGAACGGCCCGACCCGCAGCGAGGCCACGGCCTGGCGGGCCAGCGCCCGGGTCGGTGGGTCCCCGGGGGCCGATGACCCCGTGCTGTCGGTGCCGGTGGTGCAGGTGAACGAAATCCTCGCCCATACCGACCCGCCCCAGCGCGACGCGGTGGAGCTGTTCAACCCGGGTGGCATGCCGGTCGACCTCGGCGGCTGGTTCCTCTCGGACGACCGCAACGAGCCGAAGAAGTACCGCGTGCCCGACGGGACGCGCCTGCCGGCCGGCGGGTATCTGGTGGTCGACGAGACGCAGTTCGCCGATGCGGCGCTCGGCGCCCGGGCCTTCCGGCTCGATTCGCATGGCGATTCGGTGTGGCTCCATTCGGCCGATGCGGCCGGAAACCTGACGGGCTTCAGCGACGGGGTCTCGTTTGACGCGACCGCGAACGGCGTGTCGTTGGGCCGCCTGACCAACTCGGTGGGACAGGTGCTCTGGGCGGCGCAACGGGCGACGAGCCTCGGAGCCCCCAACGCGGGGCCCACGGTGGGTCCGGTGATCTTGAGCGAAATCGACTACCAGCCCGGTCCCGGGGCCGTGGAATTCATCGAGCTCCAGAACGTTTCGGCGCAGCCCGTGCCGCTGTTCGATCCCCGCCATCCCACCAACACCTGGCGCCTGTCGGGCGTGGACTTCCGGTTCCCTGCCGGGATCACGATGCCGTCGGGCGGTCTCCTGGTGGTGTCGGGGGGCGACCCGGTCTGGTTCCGGCAACGCCATGGCATTCCGGATTCCGTGCCCGTGCTCGGTCCATGGCCCGGAAGTCTCCAGGATGAGGGCGAGCGCATCGAGCTGTTGCGGCCCGATGAGCCGGACCTCGAGACCAACCAGCTGGGGCAGGTGACGGTCCGGGTGCCTTTCCTCCTCGTGGACACGGTGCGCTATGCACCGAAGCCGCCGTGGCCCACGGAGGCCGCCGGCTTGGGCCGGTCGCTGGAGCGGCGTCTGCCGGCCGCCCTCGGGGACGATCCCGCCCAATGGACGGCCAGCCCCGGCGAGCCCCTGCCCGGCCTGACCGCCGGCAGCAACCGGCCACCGCGGGTCGATGCCGGCCCGGACCAGTCCTTCCCCGCGGTCACGGAATTTCCGTTGAATCTGGCCCTTGACCCGTCGGTGACCGACGACGGCCAGCCGGATGGCCGTCTCACCTATCGATGGAGCCAGACCGGCGGTCCCGGCCCGGTGGTCATCGAGGCGGCCGACCAGCGGGTCACCCGGGTCCGCTTGCCGGGCCAGGGCACCTACACCGTGCGCCTGAGCGTTTCCGACGGGGCGTTGACCGGGTCCGACGAGGTGGTGCTTACCGCCGCCCGCTCCGGCGGCGAGGCGACCTGGGTGTCCAAGGGCTCCGTCTGGCGCTACCTGGACACCGGCGTGGATCCTACCTCCGCTTGGCGCACCCCCGGCTTCAACGACGGCGCCTGGAAATCCGGCAAGGGTATCCTGGGCTACGGCGATGCCGGGCAGGCGACCTCCGTGGGGTTCGGCCCGAACTCCGGCGCGAAGTTCATCACCACCTACTTCCGGTCGAAGTTCACCGTGCCCGACCCGGCGTCGGTCACGGCCCTCATGGCCCAGGTGCTGCGGGATGACGGCATGGTGGTGTGGCTCAACGGCGTCCAGGCGGCCAAGGACAACCTGCCCGAGGGCGACGTCGGCCCGGGAACGCTGGCCAACAGTGCCGTCGGCGGGAGCGACGAGACCACGTACTTCGAGTATCGACTCGATCCTGCCCTGCTCCGGGCGGGCGAGAACACGCTGGCGGTGGAGGTGCACCAGAATGCCGCCTCCTCGAGCGACCTGGGCTTCGATCTTGCGCTGGTGGCGATGGTGTTGCCGTCCAACCGGGCGCCGACGGTGTCGCTGGGGGGCGAGCGCCTGCTGTCGGCCCCGGGCACGGTGGTCCTCGACGCGCAGTTCTCCGACGACGGCCTGCCGCTGCCGCCGGGCGTGCCCGCGTTCGCGTGGACGCAGGTCAGCGGCCCGGGGGCGGTGGGTTTCAGCGATCCGAAGTCCCCCCGCACCTCGGCCACCTTCGATCGGCCCGGGAACTACGTGGTCGCCTTCGAGGCGGCGGACGGAGTGCTGACCACGCGTCAGGAGCTGCGATTGCAGGTGGGCTCCGAATCCCGACGTCCGCTGGTTTCCATCGAGGCCGGATTGGATGGATTGACCCTCCGGTTCGACGCCGAGGCGGGCCGCGCCCATGCGGTGGAGGTCTGCGAGGACCTCGCGACCCCGGTCTGGAAGGTCCTCGAGCAGGTGCCGGCGGTTTCCCAGGCGGCCACACGGCGCATCCCGGTGCCGTTGTCGGGCCAGGCCCGGTTTTTCCGGGTGGTCGTCCGGTGAGGTGTCGGCGGGTCGGTGGGCAGGCGTCCGGCAGGGCGGGGCAAGTTCACCTTGCCTCGCCTCCTGCGGCCGTCCCAACGTCGGGGACATGAACCGCATCGAGCAGCGTTTCGCCGGCCTGAAGGCGTCGGGTCAACGGGGGTTGGTGGTGTACATCGGGGCCGGGGATCCGGACCTGGAGGCCACCTGTCGGCTGTCCTTGGCCTTCGATGCTGCCGGGGTGGACATCCTGGAGCTTGGCGTGCCCTTCAGCGATCCGCTGGCCGACGGCATCGTCAACCAGTTGGCGGCCCAGCGCGGCCTGGAGAGTGGCACGACCCCGCCCAAGGTGCTGGCCACCGTCGCCGAGATCCGACGCGAGTCGGGAATCCCCATCGTGCTCTACATCTACTTCAACCTGCTGCACCGCGTGGGCGTGGATCATTTCATCCGCGAGGCGGCCGCCGCGGGCGTGGACGGGTTGCTGGTCCTGGACTTGCCGCCCGAGGAATCCGAGAGCTACGAGGCGCTCATGGCCGCGGCGGGCCTGTGCCCGGTGTACCTGATCGCCCCGACGACGCCCGATGCCCGCATTGCCGTGATCGCACCCCGCGCACGCGGCTTCGTCTACTACGTCAGCCGCGAAGGCGTCACCGGCATGCAGAGCCAGGTGAGCGACACCATCGCCCTCATGACCGCCAAGATCCGCAGCCATTCGCCGCTGCCCATCGCCGTGGGCTTCGGCATCTCCAACGCAGACCAGGCCCGACAGGTCGCCCAGCATGCCGAGGCCATCGTCGTCGGCAGCGCCATCGTCAACCGCATCGCCGAACACGGGACGTCGCCCGACCTCGTCGAGCGGGTGGGCGGGTTCGTGCGGGAACTGGCCGAGGCGGTGCATTCGGTCCGTTGAGTCTCGAATGCAGGGTTCCCCTGTCGCGTCGGCCATGGCTTGCATGAAACGCGTCTTCCTTGCCGTCGGCCTCGGAGTCTGGGCGATCACGTTCGGCACTGCGGCAGCCCCACCGGCCTCGCCTGCCCGCCCAGCCCCGGCGCCGCAGGCGTTCTTCCAGGAGGTGGCCGGGCGGTTCCAAGCCGATCCGGCGGCCCCCAAGGGTCGGGTGTCGTTGCTCGTTGCCGGTCCCGACGGATCCGTCCGGACCCATGGCCAGGGTGGCTGGCATCAGCATCGGAAGGGGCGATGGCACCCCTTGATTCCGGGATCGGGTGTTCCGGCGGGGCGCTTCACCCTTCCAGATGACGCGGGCAACCTGGTAGCCTCCGACCTCCCGAAAACCTCGGTGATCCAGGTGCTGCCGATGGGGCAGGGGCTCCTGGTGGTCTCCACCCACCGGTTGGACCGTTGGGACTCCGGGAAGTGGACCCGGGAACCCTGGCCGGAGGGGTGGGCCTTGGCCCAGGTGGCCGTGGCCCGCGATGGCACCTGGTGGGCTGCCTGCAGTCATGGATTGGTCCGTCGGACCGCCTCCGGCTGGGAGCCCGAGTCCGTCATCGATGCCGGTGACCGGGCCTGGGCGGTGCGTTCGGTCCTGGGGGTCGCCGTCGATGCCTCGGGGCAGCTTTGGTTCGCCAGCAAGGCCGGGGTGGGGTGCCGCACGCCGAAAGGCTGGCGGTTCTTCGAGGGCAAGGACGGACTCCCGTGGAACGAGTTCACCGGGATCGCCGCGGGGCCTGCGGGTGAGGTCTGGTTCACCACGTCCCGTGGCGTGATCCGCTGGACCGGTTCGCGGTTCCAATACCGCCAGGGGCCGCGGTGGCTGCCTTCCGATGCGGTCTCCCAAGCCTTGGTCCAACCCGGTGGCCTCGCCTGGTTCGCCACGGCTGACGGGGTGGGCTTCATCGATCAGCAGGCCATGACCCTCGCCCAGAAGGCGGAGCACTACGAACGGGAAATCGATCAGCACATCCGCCGCACCCCCTTTGGTTTCACCGCCGAGGCGCCGCTCAAGATCCCGGGCGACCGGGCCTCGGCCTCGCCTGACGACTCCGACAACGACGGCCTGTGGACCGCCATGTACGGGGCGGGCGAGTGCTTCGCCTATGCGGCGACCCGGGACCCGAAGGCCAAGGTCCGCGCCACCAAGGCCTTCGAGGCGCTGCGGTTCCTGCAGACGGTGACCCAAGGCGGGAACCCGAGTCCGCCGAAGGGCTACGTGGCCCGGACCATCCGACCGGTGGAAGGGCCCGACCCGAATGTGGGACGCATCGAAGGCGACCGTGAAGAGGCCAAGCGCGACGGATTGTGGAAGGTCTACGAGCCCCGCTGGCCCAAGAGCGCCGATGGCCGCTGGTATTGGAAGAGCGACACGAGCAGCGACGAACTCGACGGCCACTTCTTCTTCCATGCCGCCTACTTCGAGCATGTGGCGGAGACGCCCGAGGAGAAGGACCGGTGCCGCGAAGTGGTCCGCGACCTGGCCGATCACCTGATGAGCCACGGATTCAACCTCGTGGACATCGATGGCCAGCCGACCCGGTGGGGGCGTTTTGGTCCCGACTCGCTCAACCGGGACGAGCGCTGGGCCGCCGAGCGCGGACTCAATTCGCTGAGCATCCTCAGCTATCTCGCCGTGGCGGGCCAGGTCACCGGGGATCCCAAGTACCTCGAGGCCTACCGCGAGTTGGTCGATCGCCACGGATATGCCCAGAACCTGATGTTTCCCAAGGTTCAGTTCGGTCCGGGCTCGGGCAACCACTCCGACGACGAGATGGCCTTCATGTGCTTCTACAACCTCCTGCGTTACGGGAAGGATCCCTCCATCACGGACCGGGTCCGTTACTCCTTCTACGCCTACTGGGCCATGGAGGCTCCGGAGCGGAATCCCTTCTTCAACTTCGCCTTCGCGGCGCATGCGCTGGGCAAGGACATCCGGAATGTCTGGGGCGAGTTCTCCGTGCATCCGTGGGACGGGTGGCATGAGGACGCTATGGCCACCTTGCGCGGCTTCCCGCTCGACCGCCTGAACTGGCCGCACCAGAACTCGCATCGCCTCGACATCGTTCGGCTGTCGCGGCAGCAGGCCCGGGATTTGTACGATCCGCGGGACGAGGGCCGTGGCCACGCGGTCGACGGCAAGGTGCTGCCCGTCGAGAACCGTCACTTCGAGCACTGGAACACCGATCCCTGGAGGCTCGACTATGGCGGCGGCGGCAACGTCCTCGGCAGCGGCACGGTCTTCCTGCTTCCCTACTACCTCGGCCTCTACCACGGCTTCATCGAGAAGCCGCGGTAGGCCTGTTGATCCCGGTAGACTTGAACATGACCAAGTTTGTCTGAAATCGACCCTTGCACGCCCGGGTGCCCGATTTAGGTTCACGGCCGGTTGGCGGGGTGTCCGCCGTCCTCTGCATCATGTCCCCGAAGAAGGTCTACTATTTCGACAACAACGCTACGACCCGAGTCGCCCCCGAGGTGGTGACGGCCATGATGCCGTTCCTGAGCGAGATGTGGGGCAACCCCTCGAGCGCCTATGCGTTCGGTTCCCAGGTGCATGGGCACGTGGAGAAGGCCCGGGAGACGGTGGCGGCCCTGGTCAACGCCGATCCCAAGGAGGTCACCTTCACCAGTTGCGGCACCGAGGCCAACAACTCGGCCGTCCACAGCGCGTTGGTGACGAGCGGCAGGCGGCATGTGGTGACCACCGCGGTCGAGCACAGCGCCAACATGAATTTCGGCGCCTACCTCGAAAAGCGCGGCTTCGAGGTGACCTACCTTCCGGTCGAGAGCGACGGCTCGCTCGACCTGCACCTGCTCGAGCGGGCCATCCGCCCCGACACCGCCATCGTCTCGGCGATGATGGCCAACAACGAGACGGGCGTGCTGTTCCCCATCGAGGAGATCGCCGCGATTTGCCGCAGCAAGGGGGTGCTCTGCCACACCGACGCCGTGCAGGTGCCGGGCAAGCTGACGATCGATGTCCGCCAGCTGGGGGTCGACTTCCTGTCGCTCAGCGCCCACAAGCTCCATGCGCCCAAGGGCATCGGGATGCTGTATGTGAAGCGCCGGACGAAGTTCCAGCCCTACGTCATCGGCGGTCACCAGGAGCGCGGTCGTCGTGGCGGCACCGAGAGCGTGGCCAACATCATCGCCTTCGGTCGTGCGGCCGAGCTGGCCATGGCCAGCATCGACGACGAGAACACGCGCATCCGGGGTCTGCGCGACCGCTTCGAGAACCACGTGCTCACCCGCATCCCCAACACGGTGCGCAACGGCAACCGGAACCAGCGCCTGCCCAACACGGCCAACATCGCCTTCGACTTCGTCGAGGCCGAGGCCGTGCTGCTGCTGCTCGACCAAGCCGGCATCTGCGCCAGCTCCGGGTCGGCCTGCACCACGGGCTCGCTCGATCCGTCGCATGTCCTGACGGCCATGGGGCTGCCGCCGATGCGCGCCCGGGGCTCGGTGCGGTTCAGCTTCGGCATCTACAACACCGACGAGGACGTCGACTACCTGATCGAGAGGCTCACGCCCATCATCCACCGGTTGCGCGAGATCTCGCCGTTGAATCCCGACCACCCGGACAACGACGCCTATGACATCGACGCCGCGCGGCGCAAACACGAGGTCGAGATGTCCGGCCAGCGTGAGGGCTGAGCCCGGGGACCCGTGCCGGGGATCAGGCCTGCGTGTCGAGGCTCACCACCTCGCCATCGTCGCATTCCGCGATCACCTCGAAGGGCCGGCAACACACCTCGCAGTCGGTGGTGAATCGCTGGTTGCGAACCGTGGTGTCGATGAGGAGTTCCATCGACTGGCCGCAGTAGGGACACAAGACCTCCTCGGATTCGTTCATGGCCCAGCCTCGTTCCTGCAGGATGGCCTGCCAAGTCGGCATCCGGTCCCGGGGTCGGCGGGTGGAATCGTCGTTGCAGCCAATTTCGGCATGGTAGTTGTTTCCCTCGAGGCCTGACCGATGCTGGTGCATACCTTCCTAGTCGATTCCGCCGCCGAGGCGGTGGGCCTGATCCGGGGCAAGTTGGGCCCCGACGCAGGGGTCCTGAGCGTGCGTAAGGTCCAGGAGGAGGAGGGGGAAGATCCTGGAAGGTCGCCTATGCGGACTTCGTGACCGCGATGATGGCGCTGTTCCTGGTGGTTTGGTTCGTGTCGCAGGACTCGAAGGTGAAGGACGCCGTGTCGCGGACCTTCCGCAACCCGTTTTCCGGGACGGAGAAGAAATCCACCGGCACCTTCGACGAGAAGAAGGAGAGCGACAAGACGCACTACAAGGGCGATTTCGACGCCAGCGCCCCCATCGAGCTGGGCATCCTGCGGCGCATCAGCCAGGACATGCTCAAGACCCTCAACAGCAATCCCGAGATCCAGCAGGATCCGACCCTGAGGATGGAGTTGTTGAGCGATGGCATCCGCCCGAGCCTCTTTGATCGTCACCAGCGGCCGCTCTTCGACAAGGGGGCGGTCGACCTTTCGGAGTACGGCAAGTGGGTGTTCACGACGATGGCGTGGCAGATCACCCGGTTCACCAACGACTTCGCCCTCGAGATCGAGGGCCATACCGAGTCCGGCTACCAGCCCAAGCCGGGCCAGTTGGACGGTTGGGACCTGTCTTCGACCCGTGCCCAGACCGCCCGGAAGCTCCTCATGGAACATGCCGTCAAATCCAGTCAGATCCGCCGGGTCTGCGGCTACGGGGACACGGTGCCCCTGGAGGGCATCCCCCCGGAGGACCCGCGCAACCGCCGGGTCAGCCTCGTGCTCCGGGCCAACGAAGGCACCTACAAGTTCTGAGCTCCGCCCCCATGCCCAGCGCATTCCAACCCCTGATTCCCGGATCGTCGACGGCCGGTTCCCACGCCCACGGCAAGGCCGCGGCAGGTCGCGATCTCAAGGCTGATTTCAAGCCGATCGGGGTCACCGGCGAATCGCCCCTTCCTTCGAAGGCGACGCCGGCTGCCAGGTCCGCACCGTCCCCGTACCCGGCTCTGGGTGCGCAGCCCACGCCGATCCAGCCCCACGCCCACCATCCTCCGCAGCCTTCCCATGACGCGCCGGCAGCACCGCCCCCTCCGCGGGCGTCGGCGGCCATCACCCGGGTGGTTCGCGACGGGGAGCGGGTCACGCACATCGAGGTGCAGTGCTCCTGTGGCGAACTGATCACCCTCGCTTGCGGCTACGATGCCGACGGCGCCGTCCCCGGGTGATCTCGGCCGGGACCAGCCCGGGCTGCCGATCCCGTCCGACCTTCCCGTCCGACCTGAAAGCCTGCGGGCGCCTACTCCCACTCGATGGTCCCCGGCGGCTTGCTGGTCAGATCCAGCACCACGCGGTTGACCCCGCGCACCTCGTTGGTGATCCGGGTGCTGATGCGCTCAAGCAGCTCGTAGGGCACCTTCACCCAGTCGGCGGTCATGCCGTCCTGGGATTCCACGATGCGCAGCGCGATGGTGTAGGCGTAGGTACGTTCGTCTCCCTGCACGCCCACGCTGCGGACCGGCAAGAGCACGGCGAACGCCTGCCAGGTCCTGTAGTACCAGTCGGCCGCCTTCATCTCCTCGACGACGATCCGGTCGGCGTTGCGGGTGATCTCGAGCTTCTCCGGCGTCAGGTCCCCAAGGCAGCGCACGGCCAGGCCCGGCCCGGGGAAGGGTTGCCGGTGCACGATCTCCTTCGGCAGGCCCAGTTCCAGCCCAAGCTGGCGGACCTCGTCCTTGAAGAGGTTGCGCAGGGGCTCCAGCAACTGGAACTTCATGCCCTTGGGCAGGCCTCCCACATTGTGGTGGCTCTTGATCATGTGGGCGGGGTTGCCCGCGATGGGCACCGACTCGATCACGTCCGGGTAGAGGGTCCCCTGGGCCAGGAATTTGGCCTTCCCTGCCCGGCGGGTGGCCGCCTGGAAGACGTCGATGAAGGTCTTGCCGATGATCTTGCGCTTCCGCTCCGGGTCGGTGACCCCCTTGAGCTTGCGCAGGAACAGCGCCGTCGCGTCCTCGTACTGCAGGCGGATATGGAAATGGCGGCCAAAAACCTCCTGCACGACCTCCGCCTCGCGGTGCCGCAGCAGCCCGTTGTTCACGAAGATGCAGGTGAGCTGGTCGCCGATGGCCTTGTGGATGAGTGCGGCCGCCACGCTCGAGTCCACGCCGCCGCTCAGGCCGAGGACGACCTTCTCGTTGCCAACCCTGGACCGGATCTCCTCGCAGGCCTGGTCGACGTAGCTGCGCATGGTCCAGCTCGGCCGGCAGCCGCAGACGCCCCGAACGAAGTTGGCGAGGATCTCCCGCCCACGGGGTGAATGCACCACCTCCGGGTGGAACTGGATGCCGAAGAAGGACCGGGCCGGATCCTCGATGGCGGCATATTCGGAGTTGTCCGTGGTCGCCACGGCGGCGAATCCCTCCGGCAGCCGGGTGAGCTTGTCGCCGTGCGAGTTCCACACCTGCAGGGTGCCGGGGAGCCTGCGGAACAGGGGGCAGGCCTTCCGGGTGACCTTGAGGGTGCCCTTGCCGTATTCGCGCTTGGTGCCCTTCTCGACCTTGCCCCCGAGGAAATGCCCCATCAGCTGCACGCCGTAGCAGATGCCCAGGACGGGCACCCCGAGCTGGAAGATCGCCGGGTCGGGCAGGGGGGCCTTGGGCGAGTAGACCGAGGCGGGGCCGCCCGAAAGGATGATTCCCTTGACCCCGAGCTTCCGGATCTCCGCGGCCGGGGTGTCGTAGCGCAGCAGGGTCGAATAGACGTTCAGTTCCCGGACCCGTCGCGCGATGACCTGCGTGTATTGGGATCCGAAATCGAGGATGACGATCTGCTCCATGAGCAACGGTGGCGGGTCGGCCGCCGGCCCATCAAGCCGGATTTGGAGCCGCGTGCGACGGTCCTCCTTGGGGGCGGGGCGACGGCGGCGACGGGAACGCCAAAGGGTGCCTGGGGAGCCGGTTGGCCCTCGGGATGCCCGGGGTCGATGTTTTAGAGATAAAACATCCTGTTTGACTCAACACTTTCGGGGTCCGATGATGCGCATCCATGCTTGGGTGCTTCCTTTCCGCCGCTTCCGCGTGGTTGCGGCTCCGGTTGTTGGTGTCGGTCGACGTCGTTCTGCGCCTGTTGGGGTTCCTGATGGCCGCCACGCTGGCCGCCCGGGGCGGGGACGGGGCGGGGACGCTCGTGTCGGTCTGCGCGACGGTGGGCATGGTGGCCGACCTCGCCCGGGAGGTGGGCGGCCCACAGGTGGCCGTCCACGCCCTCATGGGGCCGGGCGTCGATCCGCACCTCTACCGGGCCACCGCGTCGGACCTCGTGCGGTTGCAACGGGCGGACCTCATCCTCTACAGCGGCCTGCACCTTGAGGGCCGCATGCAGGAGACCTTCGAGAGGCTCCGCCGTTCCGGTCGCCGGGTTGCGGCCGTGACCGACGGGTTGGCCCGCGACCGCCTGATCAACGCCGGCGGGGAGGGCCAGAAGGATCCCCACGTGTGGTTCGATGTGCGCCTGTGGGCCGACTGCGCCGACGCGGTCGCCGAGGCCCTCGCCGGGGTCCGCCCGGCCTCGGCGGAGGCGTTCCGCAGCCGTGCCTCGGAGCTCAAGCGGCGGTGGGACGGCCTGGACCGGTGGGTCCGCGGGCGGGTGGAGGAGATCCCTCCGACGCGCCGCATCCTGGTGACCAGCCATGACGCCTTCGGCTATTTTGGACGGGCCTACGGGATGCAGGTCGTCGCCCTCCAGGGGATCTCGACCGTGACCGAGGCCGGTCTGGCCGACATGGCCCAGTTGACCGACTTCATCCGCTCCAAGGGGGTCCCGGCCGTGTTTCTTGAGAGCAGCGTCTCCCCGGCCGGCCTGCAGAGGATCGCCAAGGATGCCGGGGTACGGCGGGGTGGGGAACTCTTCTCCGATGCGCTCGGCACGCCCGGGCAGAAGCACGGGCCGTTCGACCTCGGGACCTACGAGGGCATGATCCGACGCAATGTCGACCGCATCGTGGAGGGCCTGAAGTGAGCGGTCCGGAGGCCGGGTCCACGTCGGGCGGGCCTGTCGCGCCCCCGCTGGAGATCCATGACCTGACGGTCGCCTACCGGGACAAGCCCGTGCTGTGGGGCGTCGACCTCGAGGCACCCGCAGGAAAGCTCATCGGCATCGTGGGACCCAACGGTGCGGGCAAGTCCACGCTCATCAAGGCCTGCATGGGGCTGCTTCCCTGCGCCTCGGGCTGGGTGAAGGCTTTCGGCCATCCGGTGTCCGAGTCCTTGGGTCGGATCGGGTACGTGCCCCAGCGGGAGTCGGTGGACTGGGATTTTCCGGTGAGCGTCATGGACGTCGTCCTGATGGGCCGCTACGGGCGCGTCGGCCTGTTCCGGCGCCCCTCGGCCGAGGATCGTCGGATCGCGCGCGACTGCCTCGACCAGGTGCAGATGCTGCCCTTCGCCGACCGGCAGATCTCCAACCTCTCGGGCGGGCAGCAGCAGCGGGTCTTCCTGGCAAGGGCGCTGGCGCAGGAGAGCGACCTCTATTTCATGGACGAGCCGTTCGCCGGCGTGGATGCAGCCACCGAGGCCTCGATCATCGCCCTGCTGCAGGGGCTCCGTGACCGGGGCAAGACCCTCTTCGTGGTGCACCATGACCTGCCCACCGCCCGCGACTACTTCGACTGGCTCCTGCTGCTGAACCTGCGCGTGGTGGCCTTCGGTCCCACCGCAGAGGTGTTCACGCCCGACCTGCTGCAGAAGACCTACGGCGGCCGGCTCACCCTGCTGAGCGAGGTGGCGGAGGCGGTGCGCGCCAAGGCGCGTTGAAGGGGTGCCATGGACGGATCATCGACCCAATGGATTCCCCGCCCACCGTCGACCCGGGTCGACGCCTTCCGCGGCGCCCGCAGGATCCTCCGCGGCGTGGCCGGATGGCTCTGGCTGGCGTCGGCGGCTCTGGCCCAGGCCGCCAAGATCGGCGACCTCACCGAGGTGCGCTGGACCGAACAGGCCCTGCGCTTCGCCTCGTTGTCCGACCCGGCGGTCCGCCATGCCTGCCTGGGCACCGTCCTGCTGGGGGTGTCCTGTGGCCTGCTCGGCGGCTTCCTCGTGGTCCGTCGGATGGCGCTGCTCGGCGACGCCCTGTCCCATGCGGTGTTGCCCGGGGTGGCCCTGGGGTTCCTGTGGAACCTCGAGAAGGACCCGCTGGCCATCTTCGTCGGGGCCCTGGTCGCCGGGTTCGCCGGATCGGCCGTCGTCTCGCTCATCACCCGGACGACCCGACTCAAGGAGGACACCGCCCTCGGCATGGTGCTGGCGACCTTCTTCGGCGCGGGCCTTTGTCTCATGTCGATGTTCCAGCGGTTGCCGACCGGCAACAAGAGCGGCATCGAGAGCTTCCTCTTCGGGCAGGCCGCCGCCCTCGGCCCGGGGGACCTGCAACTCATGGGCGTCGTGACGGCGCTGGTGGTCGGCATGCTGGCCGTCGGCTACAAGGAGTTCCTCCTGGTGAGCTTCGACCCGGGCTTCGCGCGGGTGCTCGCGCTGCCGACCCGCTGGCTGGAGCGGGTGCTGCTGTTGCTCCTGGCCTTCGCCGTCGTGGCCGCCCTGCAGGCGGTCGGGGTGGTGCTCGTGTCGGCCATGCTCATCATCCCGGCGGCGACCGCCTCGCTGCTGACGGATCGGTTCCACCGGATGCTCCTGTGGAGTGCCGCCATCGGTGCGGTGTCCGGCCTCAGCGGGGCCTTTTTGTCCTTCCTGGGCACCCGCCTGCCCACAGGCCCCTTCATGGTCCTCTCGGCAGGCCTGTTCTTCGGGGCGGCGCTGGTGTTCTCGCCGCGACATGGCGTGTGGCCGCGTTGGAACCGCCAGCGTTCCCAGCGTCTGCGGGTGGCCCAGGAGAACACCCTGAAGGCGATCTACCAGGTCCTCGAATCCGGCGGTTTCCCGGGGGAGACCGTCCCGGTCGGGGCGTTGGCCGCCCGGCGTCGCATTGATCGCGAGGCCGCGCTGGGGGAGATCGGTGCGCTGGTCCGTGGGGAGTTCGCCACGCTGTCGGGCGACACCGTCGCCCTGACACCGTCCGGTTGGCAGCGGGCCTGCGCGATCGTGCGCAACCATCGTCTTTGGGAGCTGTACCTCACCCAGGATGCCTGCATCGCCCCGGACCACGTCCATGACGACGCCGAGAAGATCGAGCACGTGCTGGGCGAGGCGACCGTGCGCGAACTGGAGCGGCGGTTGCCCCGGACGGATGTCGACCCGCATGGACGGCCGATCCCGTCGGTCCCGGCCCCGGCTCCGGGAGGCCGGGCCCCCGGCGACCGGCCGCAGGGCGGGGTGATCGGCTACGGAGGGCGGCCATGACGCTGGTGCCGGACTTCAGCGTGCAGCGTGTCTTCGTGGATCCGTGGACCACCGGGATCGACAGCCACGGCATGATGGCCCTGGTCACCTTCCTGGTCGGGTGCACCTGCGGGCTGGTGGGCAATTTCCTCATCCTGCGGCGCATGGCCCTGATGGGCGACGCCATCAGCCACAGCGTGCTCCCGGGCATCGCCGTGGCGTTTCTGCTGACCGGTTCACGCGGGATCGGCGCGATGGTCCTCGGCGCCTTCGTCGCGGCCTTTGCGACGCACCTGCTGGTCGAGGGGATCACGCGCTACTCCCGCGTCCGGCCCGATGCGGCGATCGGCATCGCCTTCTCGACGCTCTTCGCCCTGGGCGTGGTGCTGGTCGCGGTGTTTGCCGACCGGGTCGATCTCGACCAGGACTGCGTGCTCAACGGGGAATTGCCGATGATCCCCCTGGAGCCTCCCGTGCACTTGGGATCCCTGTCGCTGGGGCCGCCGCCCTTGGTCCGGTTGGCGGGCCTGCTGGTGGCCTCGGTGCTGTTGTTGGCCCTCTTCTACAAGGAGCTGCTGCTGACCTCCTTCGATCCGGGTCTGGCCGCCGCGCTGGGCCTTCCGGTGAGCGCGGTGCACCACGGCCTGATGCTGTGGCTGGCCTTGGCGGTGGTGGCGTCGTTCGAGGCGGTCGGGGCCATCCTGGTCATCGCGCTGCTCATCCTGCCGGGGGCCACGGCTGCAATCCTGACCGAGCGGATGGTGCCCCGGCTGGTGCTGGGCGTCGTGCATGCCGCGCTGAGCGCCATCGGCGGCATGCACCTGTCGGTGGCGCTGGATTGCTCCCCGGCCGGGGCGTCGGTCGTGGCCGGGGGCGCATGGTTCACCCTGGCCTGGCTCTTCAGCCCAACGGCGGGTTGGGTTCCGCGGTGGTGGCGCTCCCGGGGGGCTGCCTGAACCCGCGGCCCGTTGCCGACGAAGGTCCAAGCTGGGGGTCCGGATGAAGGATTCGACCAAGGTCCAGGGTCGGGCCGGCGTTGACAATCCGCCAGGAGCCTCCGACGTTCGAACGAAATCCGCGACCCAACGAACCACCTCCGATGAGATCCCGCAGTTTCTCCCCCGGCGTCCCGCCGTTACGCGTCCTGTGCCTGGCCCTCCTCGCGAGCGCCCTGCCGGCCTTGGCCGGACCCGGCTGGCAGACCGATTTCGCCGCCGCCAAGACCGCCGCCAAGAAGGACAACAAGGCCATCCTGCTCGACTTCACCGGGTCCGACTGGTGCGGCTGGTGCATCAAGATGAAGAAGGATTCCCTCGACCAGAAGGCCTTCCTCGAGTTCGCCGACAAGAAGCTGGTCCTCGTCGAGGTGGACTTCCCGAACAAGAAGAAGCAGACCGACGCGGTGAAGCAGCAGAACGAGGATCTCCAGAAGCGCTACAACGTCGAGGGCTACCCCACCTTCGTGCTGGTGGACGGTGACGGCAAGGAACTGGGCCGGCATGTGGGCTACCTCAAGGGCGGCCCCTCGGCCTTCGTCGACAAGATCGAAGGGTGGACCAAACGCGGTTCCGCCAGGTAAGGAGCCCGGGCTCTCAAGGCCCCGGCCTGCCCTGGGTCATTGTCCGCCGGGGTTTGCCAGCCGGATTATGCCCGCCGGCTTTACCTTCCGCCCGATCCGATTTGGCGCAGGGCCTCGAACAGAACGATCGCGACGCAGTTCGAGAGGTTGAGGGACCGGGCCTCGGGGTTGGCCATGGGGATATCCAGCCAGCCCTCCGGATGCCCTTCGAGGAGCGCCCTCGGCAGCCCGCTGGTCTCCCGGCCGAAGATCAGGTGGTCGCCGGCCTCGAAGCGCGCCTCCGTGTAGCGGCGCGGGGCGCCCTGCTCGATGAACCACAGCCGGCCGCCGCCCGGTCCGATCCCGTTTTCGCACGGTTTGGGTAGGATGTGGTTCCTGTAGGCCGTCCAGTCCGGCCACCGGTGCCAGCGGACCAGCTTCCAGTAATCCATGCCCGCCCGGGCCAGCCGCCGGTCGTCGATCTCGAAGCCCAGCGGTTCGATGAGGTGAAGGGTCGCCCCGGTTGCCGCACACAACCGCGCGATGTTGCCGGTGTTGGGCGGGATCTCGGGCTCGACAAGGACGATGTTCACGGGGCGGGATCGGCAAGGCATCCCCCCAAGACGGTGATCGATCCGACCCGGCGGCCGCAACCGGGAACCCCGGGACGCCCCCTCGGCAGGGGACATGACATGGGGGTGGGTCGGGGGCGCCGGTATCGCCACGTGGATGCCTGCCTGCCCAATGGATGACTCCGGGACATCGCCCGGGTGCGGGTGGTTCCAAGCGCCGTTGCCTCACGTGGCCCACTTCAGGGCGGACTCACGGCCGTTGCCTTGGCGCTTGCCCGGTTTCCGGCACCGAGGATCATCCAAGGCGATGTCCGCCTCGCCGCCGCTTGGATCGCCATCCGGTTCCCAGCCCCTCTGGAACACCCCGGAGTTCCCCCGGGTCCTGCCGTTCGCGGTGTTCCTGCTCATCGGCAGCCTTGCCGGCAAGGGGTTTGCCGGCTCCGAGTACTGGGTCTACGCCATCAAGACCCTCGTCGCCGCGGTCCTGGTCTGGACGCTGCGCGGTCGCCTTCCCGAGATGCGCTGGGCCTTCAGCCTGCCGGCGGTGGCTGTCGGCATCACCGTGGCCGCCCTGTGGATGGCACTCGACGGGCAAATCCCCTCGCTGTCGGCACTTTATGACCGGTTCTCCACCCTGTGGACCGGCAAGGCGCCCGTGCCGAAACCGGTCGAACCGCCGTGGAACCCGCTGGTCTTCTTCCGGGACGCTCCGGCCCTCGGGTGGGCCTTCGTGGCGGTTCGTGTGGTCGGTCGATCCGTGCTCGTGCCGATGATCGAGGAGGTCTTCTACCGGTCGTTCCTGTACCGCATGGTCGTCCGCCCGGACTTCGAGTCGGTGTCGATGGGGCTCTGGCAGGCCAAGGCCTTCGCCGTCACCTGCCTGCTGTTCGGCCTGAGCCACCCGGGACAGTGGCTCCCGGCCCTTGTTTGCGCGGCCCTCTACCAGGGGCTGGTGCTGCGCCGCCGCCGGCTCGGGGATGCGATGGTCGCGCATGGCGTGACCAATGCGATCCTGAGCGTGTATGCCATCGCCACCGGGAACTGGCGATTCACCTGAAGCCGGGCGAGATCCCTCGACGCATGGATCCAGGTTCCGAGCCTGACGGGAACCTCCGGGGAGACGCCGCCGCCCCCCGGCCCCGGACGACCGCGGTCCCGCCGTGCGTGGTCTTCGAGGACGAGGACCTGCTCGTGGTCGACAAGCCTCCCGGCTGGAACACCCACGCACCGGATCCGTACGCCGGGGAGGGACTCCACGAGTGGTTGCGGCATCGGGAACCGCGCTGGGCGGACCTGTCCATCCTGCACCGGCTCGACAAGGAGACCTCGGGCCTGATCGTCTTCGGCAAGACCCCCCTGGCCAACCGGTCGCTGACCCGGCAGTTCGAGGAGCGCCGCGTCGAGAAGGTGTACCGCCTGCGGACCGATCGTCGGATCCCGGCCTCGGAGTGGATCGCCGACTGGTCCCTGGTCCGTGCCGGGGATCGACAGGTGGCCCGGCCGCGCGCTGCCGGCATGGAGGCCGCCGAGACGGTTTTCCGGAAGGTGTCCGAGTCGGGCGAGGGCATCGACTGGGAAGCCCAGCCCAAGACCGGCCGGACCCATCAGATCCGCGTCCACGCCGCCGAGGGTGGCATGCCGATCCTGGGCGACCGTCTCTACGGTGGCGGCCCGGCCCGGCGGTTGCACCTCGTCGCGCACCGGTTGGCCTTCGAGCACCCGCGCAGCGGGGACCGGGTGGCCTGGACGGCCGAGCCCGATGCCTGGGGCGATCCGAGGGTCCGCCTGCGGCAGGCCGTGATCGTCCCCGGCGAGACCGATGCGTTCCGGCGACTGCACGGGGCTTCGGACGCGGATGCCGAGGGGCTCCACCTGGATGCCTGGGGGGGCTTCCACCTGCTGTACAGCGACCCCTACTCGGGGCGGGATGGCCTCGGGGAACCGGGCCGGGTGGGCGGCCTCGAGGTGCCGGACCTGTACCACCGGCCGCTCAACCGTCGGGTGGGATGTTCCGGTCCCGACGAGAACGGGCCCCGCTGGATCCGGGGCCGCACCGCGCCGGAGTCGTTCACCGTCCGGGAGAACGGGGTGAGGTACGAGATCCGCTTCGACCAGGGTTACAGCGTCGGGCTCTTCCTCGACCAGCGGGACAACCGGCGTCGCCTGCTCACCGGGCATGTCGGGGCCGGGTTTCCGCTCCTGCGGCCTGGAACCGCCGGGCCCGAGGTGCTCAACACCTTCGCCTACACCTGCGCCTTCAGCGTCTGCGCCGCCTTGGGCGGGGCGCGGGTGACCAGCCTCGACCTATCCCGCAAGTACCTCGACTGGGGCCGGCGCAACTTCGCCCTGAATGCCCTCGATCCCGCCGCCCACGACTTCGTCTTCGGCGACACCTTCGACTGGCTCGGCCGCTGGGCCCGGCGCGCCCGACGCTTCGACGCGGTGCTCCTGGATCCGCCGACCTTCTCGCGGTCGAAGGAGCGGGGCGATTTCCGGGCCGAGCGCGACTATGGCCGTCTGGCCCAACTGGCCGCCGAGGTGCTCAAGCCCGGGGGCGTCCTCTTCGCCTCGACCAACGCAGCGAGGCTGGAGCCCGGGACCTTCCTGGCGCACGTCCGCTCCGGCCTGGCGGCGGCCGGTCGGCGCGTGAAGGCCGAGCGCTATGTCCCGCAGCCCCCGGATTTCCCGGTGTCCCGGGAGGAGCCGGCCTACATGAAGACCGTCTGGCTTCGGGTGGATTGAAACCGGGCGTCTCGGGGTGGGCCTCGCGGTCGGAAGGCTCCCGACGGCCCGACGCGCGGCGAGGCAAGGCGGGACGAGGCCCGCGGCGCGCCCTTGAACCTGTTGCCTTGAACCACGGATCCGCCATAGTCGCCGCAGATGGCAGAGAAGACGTTGGTGGAGATCCCCGTGGCCCAGCGGGAGCTGTTCGACAAGGGATTGTCGGCCCTCCAGAAGAACAACCTCGACTACGCGGTGACCCTCTTCGTGCAGGTGCTCCAGTCCGAGCCGGAGTTCTACGAATGCCGGGAGGCGTTGCGGGCCGCCCAGCACAGGCGCGCCGGCAACCGGGGAAGCGGCCTCTTCAAGAAACTGTTGGGATCGGCCAACACCCTGACCTCCGGCCGCCTCGCCCTTCGGAACGACCCGCTCGAGGCCATCCGGATCGCCGAGGAGGCCCTCAACCACGACCCCTCCAACATGCAGGCCCACGACCTGCTGGCCGATGCCGCCCTGCAGGCGCAACTGCCCAAGACCGCGTTGCTCTCCCTCGAGGTCGCCTTCAAGGCCAACCCCTCCGACCGCCGCCTGGCCGAGAAGCTGGTGGAGGCCCACACCCAGTTGGGCAACCGGGCCCGCGCCGAGAAGGTGCTCCGCGATCTCTTGGCCGGTGACCCGGGCAATCCGGCCCTCAACGAGCGCCTCAAGAACCTGCTGGCGCTGCGCACCCTGCGCGAGAGCGGTTACGAGCAGCTGGCCGGCGGGGGCGGGAGCTACCGCGACGTGCTGCGAGACAAGGAACAGGCCAAGTCCCTCGAGCAGGAGCATCGCGAGGTGAAGGATGTGGATGTGCTTTCCCGCCTGATCGCCGAGCAGGAAACCCTCCGGGCCGCCGACCCGGCCAACCCGAGGGTCCTGCGCACCCTGGCTGATCTGTGCGTCAAGAAGGGGGAGTTCGATCGGGCCATCGCCTCCTACGAGCAGCTCCTGGCCGCCACCAGTCTCAACGACCCGCTCATCCTGCAGTGCCTCCGGGATGCCCGGGTGGCGCAGTTCGCCGCCGCGGAGAAGGCCCTCGACGCGACCACCGAGGCGGGTCGGCAGGCCCTCGAGGAGATCCGCCAGCGGCGCGAGGCCTTCCTCCTGGACGACGCGAAGCGCCGCGCCGAGGCCAACCCGAGCGACCTGCTGGTCCGATTCGAGCTGGGGGAACTCCACTTCAAGGCCGGCCGCCTGGGCGAGGCCATCGCCGAACTGCAGAAGGCCCAGAACAACCCCAACAAGCGCATTGCCGCCATGGGCCTGTTGGCGCGGGCCTTCTTCCAGCGGGGCATGAACGACATGGCCGCCCGCAAGCTGCAGGAGGCCCTCAAGGAGAAGCCGGTCTTCGACGACGAGGCCAAGGACCTGACATATCACCTTGGCATCGTGCTCGAAACCATGAATCGTCCCCAAGAGGCCATCGAGCAGTTCAAGCTCATCTATGAGCAGGACATCGCCTATCGCGACGTGATGGCCCGGGTGGACCAGTACTACGCGTCTCAAGGATGAGAGAACCGATGCCAGGAACAACCCGCGGGCCATGGCCCGGACCAACGCCCGCCCCGGGCGGGAACAGGTGCCCGTGGCCGACGGCAGCGAGCACATGTCCCTCGAGAAGATCCTCATCGTCGAGGACAACGAGGTCATCCGCAGGGCCCTGGAGATGCAGCTCCAGCGCCGGAAATTCGATGTGGTCGGGGTGTCCACCCTGGCCGTCGCTCAGGATCACCTCGGCAAGGACAACTTCGACCTGGTCTTCGTGGATGTCCGCCTGCCCGACGGGGAGGGCACCGACATCCTGCGCATCCTGCAGAACCGCTCGGTCAAACCGCTGGTGGTGATGATGACCGGCCACGCGTCGATCGAGTCGGCCGTCGCCTGCATGCGCGACGGGGCCTTCGACTAGCTGATCAAGCCCTTCTCGTCGGACCAGATCGACATCACCCTCAAGAAGGCGCAGGAGTTCACGCAGCTCCTCAAGGTCAACCGCTACCTCAGCCAAGGCGATCCGTCGGAGGCCACCGGTTCGGAGCTGCTCGGACGCAGCCCGGCCATGCAGGGCCTTCGCGACCTCATCCGGAAGGTGGCCCGCACCCAGGCCACGGTGATGGTGCAGGGGGAGAGCGGCACCGGCAAGGAGCTGGTTTCCCGCGCCATCTACCGCGAAAGCTCCCGGTCCAAAGGTCCCTTCATCAAGGTCAACTGTGCGGCCATCCCGGAGAACCTCATCGAGAGCGAGTTCTTCGGCCATGAGAAAGGGGCCTTCACCGGTGCGTTGACCAAGCGCGAGGGGCGCTTCGAGCTGGCCCACGGCGGCACGATCCTGCTCGACGAGATCAGCGAGGTGGCGCCCCACGTCCAGGCCAAGCTGCTGCGCGTCCTGCAGGAGCGGGAGCTGGAGCGGGTTGGCGGCAACCGCCTCATCAAGGTGGATGTGAGGGTCATCGCCACCACCAACCGCAACCTGGAGGAAAGCGTGGCCCGCAAGGAATTCCGCCAGGACCTCTACTTCCGCCTCAACGTGGTGCCGATCGCCGTGCCGCCGCTCCGCGAACGTCGTGAAGACATCGCGTTCCTGGCCGAGCAGTTCATGCAGCGCCTGGCGCGCAAGCATGGCGTCCGGGTCAACGGCATCTCGGCCTCCTGCCAGGCGGCCCTGGTCTCCCACGATTGGCCGGGCAACGTGCGCGAGCTCCAGAACGTCATCGAGCGGGCGGTCATCCTGTGCCCCGATGGCGGCGAGCTTTCCGAGAGCCACCTGGGATTCCAGCCCAGCCAACTCACCGTGCCGGTCGCTTCGCCGTCGCCGTCGCGCCCGGTGGTCTTCGGATCCGCGGCCGACGCCCCGGTGTCGGCGTCATCCGCCTCGATGCCCGGGGCGACCGGCCAGTCTTGGCAATCCGCCCCGGCGGCGGCTTCCTCCTCCGCGCCCATCGGTCTTGCGGCCATCGTGCCCCTCGACCAGATGGAGAAGCAGGCCATCCTTCAGGCGGTCGATGCCTGTGGCGGCAACCGCACCCAAGCGGCCCGGTTGCTCGGCATCAGCGTCCGCACCATGCGCAACAAGCTGCGCGAATATGGCGTCGCCCCCGGTGGTTCCGACAGCGGCTCCGACGAGGCCGAAGGCACCGGCGACGACTCCGTCCCAGCCTGACCGGGCGGAGTCGATTCCGACTCCGATCCCGGCGCGCCCGCCCCCCCGCGATACCCGGCCGGCAGGCCCGGCAGGCGCCCCGCTATATCCGCCCGGCACGCCCGCATCGATCCCGGATCAGCGCAGGAAGGCCTCGTGCAGGCCGCCGTCCACGGTGATGACCTGACCGGTGGTCTTGCTGAGGCGCTGGCTGACCAAGAGGAAGTACGCCTCGGCCTGGTCGGCCGGGGTGATGGGCGACTTGGTCAGCGTCCGGTCGGCGTAGAACTGGGCCAGCTTGCGCACCAGCGACTCGGTGGCCTCGTCGTCGGTGTAGGGGATGTTGTACTTGGCCAGCGACCCGATCACGCGGTCGCGCGGGAACATGGCCGAGCCTTGGACCACGGTGGCCGGGGCCACGCCGTTGACCCGCACCAGCGGGCTGAGCTCCATGGCCAGCTCGCGGACCAAGTGGTTCGCGGCGGCCTTGGAGCAGTCGTAGGCCACGCTGCCCTTCTTGGCGACCACGGCGTTGGCGCTGGTGGTGAGCACCAGGTTGCCGCGCAGGCCCTGTTCCTTCCAGGTCTTGGCGGCCTCGTCGCCGACCAGGTAGCTCCCGGTGACGTTGATGTGGAAGGTCAACGCCCACTTGTCGTCGGGGATGTGACCGCTGGTGTCGCTCGGCACGAAGATGCCTGCGGTGACGCAGATGGAATCGAAGCCGCCGTAGGCAAGGGCCACGCGGTCGAGCATGGCCCGGATGCTGGCCCGGTCGGTGATGTTGGCGGCCAGCCCGATGGCCGGGCCGCAGCCGCTGAGGCCGGTGCCGGCCACGCCGATGCCCTGCCCGAGCTTGACGGTGATCTCGCCTGCCGTGGCCTGGGCGGCCGCCTCGTTCAGGTCGACGCAGACGACTTGCGCGCCCTCCTTGCTGATCCGCAGCGCGGTCTCGCGACCGATGCCGGATCCGGCACCGATGACCACGACCACCTGGCGGGCCAGTTCCTTCTCGGGCGGCATGCGGCGAAGTTTGGCCTCCTCGAGCAGCCAGTACTCGATGTCGAAGGCTTCCTGCTGGGGCAGGGCGATGTAGCGGTCGACCGCCTCGGCCCCGCGCATGACCTCGACGGCGCAGTTGTAGAACTCGGCCGTGACGCGGCTCTCGGACTTGTCCTTGCCCCAGGCCACCATGCCCAGTCCGGGGATGAGGATGACGGTGGGATTCGGGTCGCGCATGGCCGGCGAGTTGGACCGCTTGCAGCGCTCGTAGTAGGCCGCGTAGTCCTTGCGGTACTGCTCCAGGCCGGCCTTGAGCTTGGCCTTGAGGGCGGCGGCGTCTTCGGTCTGGGGATTCCAGTCGACGTACAGCGGCTTGATCTTGGTGCGCAGGAAGTGGTCGGGGCAGCTGGTGCCCAGCTCGGCCAGGCGGGCGGCGTCGTTGGAATTGACGAAGCGCAGGATCCGCTCGTCGTCCTGGACGGTGCCGATGAGGCGGCGCTGCTGGCTCACCTGTCCGCGCAGCCAGGGCAGGATGGCCGCCAGCCGCTCGTTGCGGACCTCCTGGGGCAGGCTCTGGTGCTTCGGCCCGCCGAAGGCCGTGGCGTCGCCTCCCTTGGCCCGGTACTTCGCCTCGATGAAGGCGGCCGCCTTCTCGATGTACTCGAGGGTGGCCAGGTAGCACCGTGTGTCGTCGTCATCCCAGGAGATGAAGCCGTGCTGCCCCATCATGATGGCCTTGGCCTTGGGGTTCTTGCGGCAGACCTCCTGCATGGCCAGGCCCAGCTCGAAGCCCGGGCGCATCCACGGCACGTAGTCCATGGAGTCGCCGAAGATCTCGCGGGTCAGCTCCACGCAGCGGCTGGAGGCGGCGATGGCGATGATCGCGTTGGGGTGCATGTGGTCGACATGACGCCCGGGGATGAAACTGTGCAGGGGCGTGTCGATGGACGACGCCCGCGGATTGAGGTTGAAGGTGGTGTGCGAATACATCGCCACCATGTCGTCCTCGGCCGGCGACTTCAGGCCCTTGTCGGCACGCGCGGCATACACCGTCTGCAGGCCGATCAGCCGGTCCTGGTAGAGCGAGCTGAAGAACTCCCGGGAGGCCGTGCGCAGGTCGCCGCCGGATCCCTTCACCCAGAGCACGGTCACGTCCTGGCCCGTCAGCGGATCCTTCTCGATGAGTTTCGAGGAGGTGTTGCCGCCGCCGGTGTTGGTGACCCGCTGGTCGCTGCCCAGCTTGTTGGAGCGGTAGACCAGTCGGTCGGCGCCGCCCAGGGCGTTGGCTTCCGTGTCATTCCAAAGGTTGGAGACGTGCTTGAATTGGCTCATGAGGGAGGGTCTGCGGTGGATCCGAAACGAATGTCTGAACCGGAACGCTGGCCGGACCGCCCGCTCCGTCAAACCCAAAACGTGCCCCGGCCGTTCCGCGTCGCCACCTCCGGGGGGGGACGCACGCGCTCGGGTGCGGGATGGATTTCGCAGGCCCGATGCCTGATCCTTGGCGCGATGAAATCAGCCTACGAACTGGCGATGGAACGCCTCGGCAAGGGTGCGGCCTCCACCCCGTTGACGGCCGCGCAGAAGGCGGAACTGGCCGAACTGGACTCCATCTACGCCGCCAAGCTGGCCCAGGAGGACCTGTCCACCCGCGACGCCATCCGGGCCGCCGAGGCCGCCGGGGACTCCGAGACGGCCGGTGAGCTGCGCCGTCGGTATGCGGGAGAGAAGGCCCGCCTCGAGGCCGAGCGCGAGGCCAAGAAGGACCGCGTCCGCGGGACGTAAGACCACGGGCGCCGCCGGTGTCGGGGACACGTCTGGGCGGACAGTGGGCGGCGGAGGGCTCGGCTCGGCGGTCGGCCCATGCCCCTTCACCGCGCACTGCGGACCGCCCAGCGCAACTTGGCCGAGGCCGATCGCGGATTCGAGCGCAGTTCCTCAGGTCCGGGGCGACGCACCGAGTCGCTGACCACCTCGTACAGCCCCTGGCGCTGGCCCTCGAGGAAGGCCCGCTTGACCCGCCGATCCTCGCCCGAATGGAAGGTCAGGATCGCCACGCGCCCACCTGGCCTGAGGCAGGAGGGCACCTGGCGGAGCAGGGCCCCGAGCACGCCGAACTCGTCGTTGACCTCGATGCGGAGGGCTTGGAAGACGCGTCGCACCCGGCCATCGCCCTCGGCCTTGTCCCGCGCCCATCCCCGCTCCCGGTAGAGGTCGTGAAGCCGCCGTGCCAGGTCCCGCGTCCGGGTCACGGGGCGCTCCCGCACCGACGCGGCCAGGGCCTCGGCCAGCGGGCCGGCCATCGGCTCGTCGGCATTGTCGCGCAGCGCCGTCGCCAGCGCCTCAGGCGTGACCCGCGACAGCCACTCGGAGGCTGGCCGGCCGCGCTGGGGATTCATGCGCAGGTCCAGCGGGCCGTCGTCCTTGAAGGTGAAGCCCCGCTCCGGGTCGTCGAGTTGCATCGAGGACACCCCGAGGTCGGCGAGGATGCCGTCGACGGCCGGGATTCCCACGCCGGCGAGGCCGGCCGCCAGGCCCGCGAAATTGCTGCGGATCGGCAGGAACCGGGTCTCGTCCCAGCCTTCCCGCCGCAGCCGTTCGATCGTCTTGGGCAGCTCGACCGGGTCGCAGTCGAAGCCCACCAACCGGCCCTCCTTTCCCAACCGGGCGAGGATCTCGCGGGCATGGCCGCCGTAACCCAGCGTACAGTCCACGAAGGTCTGCCCGGGCCCGGGTTCCAGCGTCTCGAGGATCTCGGCCACGAGGATCGACCGGTGGGTGCCGGCAGGCGTCTTGCCCGAGGCCACGATCTTGGCCACCTCGTCGGCATACCGCTCGGGGGCGCGCTCCTTGTACTTGTCGGCAAACCGTCGCGGATGGGTGCCGGAGTAGCGGACCCGTCGTTGCCGGGGCGTGGCCGCGGGGTTGGCTGGGGGATCGGCTCCCGGCTCGGCTCCCGGCTCGGCTCCGGATTCGGGCCTGCCGTCGGGCTCCGTCGAGGCGGACGTCTCGGGCGACGGCGGGGTCGGGGATTTCGGGGCGGAGTCGGAAGGCATCGGGGAGGGGCGGGTCGGGCGTGGGTTACTTCTTGCCCCCCAGGAGGAGCAGGACCACGTCGAGGATGAAGAGCAGCACGATGGTGATCTCGAGGGCCATCATCCAGCGGTTGGCATGGTCGGACTTCAGCAGTTCGTGCAGTTCCCCGACGGTCTTGAGCTTTTCCTCCACGCCGCGTTTCCAGTCGGACAGGTGGAAGCGCCCGGCGGCCGTCTCGTAGATCCTGGCGAGATGCCAGTCTCCGAGGAACTTGTTGATGTTGGACAACTCGTCGCTGAACCGGGCCATGTCGATGCGCAGCTCACGCAGTCCGGTGATCAAGGCCTTGCGCGTGCGCATGGGGGCCCCGGCCAGGTCGCGGTAGCTGCGCTCGAGCACCAGGTCGAGGTGCCGGTCGTAGGCCTCCAGTTCGGCCAGTTGGAGGTTGGCCACCTCGATCGCGTACAGGCACTCCTCCCACTCGGAGGGCGAATCGACGAGCAGGGCGGCATCCCAGTCGATCACGGCGAGGTCGTGCTGGTAGTAGCTGAGGTGGCGCGAGGTGGATTCCTCGATCTCCTGTCGGGAGAGGCGTGCGGGGTCGTCCTCCTGGTTGAGCAACCCGGCCACCGATTCGCGGTGGGTCGCCAGCCAGGTTTCGGAGCGGAACGACGCCTCGGCCTCCGTCGGCGGCTCCAGGCAGAAGACCGTGTAGGCCTCCTCTTCCGAGAGGGCTTCGTTGGGACGCAAGACCCAGGGGGCCAGCTCCCCGCGCAGGCGGTCGGCCAGGCTGCGGATCTCCTGGTCGAGCGTCCCGTGGTGGAAGTGCAGGTCGTGGTAGTCGACCAAGGCGGACAGCCGATCCACCTCGAACGGGACCCGGACCCGGATGCTGATGGCCCCGATGGCGAGCACCTTGACCTCGATGCGGATCGACACCCGCCCGTGGGGCCCAAGCCGTTCCTCCGTGGGCAGCCGGATCATGCGCGGCCGGTAGAAGACCAGGTGCTTGGGGTTGCGCTTCGATGCGTCGAGCCGGTATTCCGCGAGCGATTTCCCCATCAGGCTTGCCGGCAGGTCCCGCGACAATTCATAGGCGATGTCGAAGGCGTAGAAATAGGCGACCTCACCCCGGAGGCGTGGCCGTCCGTCACCGGGGGGCGGATCGCCCTGGGTTGGCGTTTTCGGTTCCGGAGGCATGGCCGCAAGGTAGCCGGGATCGGCGGGTGGGGAAAGGCGGGTGCGGGCCGCGCCGGGCGGCTCCACCCTGGGGCTGCGGGATCGGGTGGGGCCTGCCCGCCTTGGCCCGCCTTGGCCGGGAAGATTCAGCCCCCGGCGCACTCCCGCAGATCGGCGGCAAAGGCGCGGACGTCCTCCTCGCGGGTGTCCCAGGAGCACATGAGGCGACACCCGCCCTCGCCGATGAAGTTGTAGAAGAGCCAGCCTTTGTCCCAGAGGGCCTGGATGACGGGCCTCGGCAGGTCCACGAAGACGCTGTTGACCTGCCGCGGGAACAGCACCTGCACGCCCGGGCAGGGAGCGATGAGCTCGTGCAGCAGGGTGGCCATGGCGTTGGCGTGCGCCGCGTGCCGAAGCCAGACCCCGTCGCGCAGCATCCCGACCCACGGCGCCGATATGAAGCGCATCTTCGAGCACAATTGTCCGGCCTGTTTGGCCCGATAGGCGAACTCCTCGGCCAGCTCGAGGTTGAAGAAGACCACCGTTTCACCCACGTGAATGCCGTTCTTGGTGCCGCCGAACGACAGCACGTCGACGCCGGCCTGCCAGGTGATCTCGCGGGGGGCAACCCCGAGGGCCGCGACGGCATTGGCGAAGCGGGCGCCGTCCATGTGGAAGCGCAGGCCGTGCTTCTTGGTCATGGCCCCGATGGCCCGGAGTTCCTGCGGCGTGTAGACCGTGCCCACCTCGGTGGGCTCGGTGACCGTGACCACCTTGGGCTTCGGGTAGTGGATGTCGCTGCGCCGGTGCACGGCCTCCTCGATGCCCGCGGGCGTCAGCTTGCCCAGGTCGCCGGGCAGCAGCAGGAGCTTGGAGCCGTTGCTGAAGAACTCCGGCGCGCCGCACTCGTCCTTCTCGACATGGGCGACCTCGTGGCACAGCACGCTGTGGTAGCTCTGGCAGCAGGTCGCCAGCGCCAACGAATTGGCGGCCGTGCCGTTGAAGACGAAGAACACCTCGCACGGCGTCTCGAAGAGATCCCGGATGTGGTCGGCGGCGGCCTGGGTCCAGCGGTCGTTGCCGTAGGCCGGCTCATGGTCCTGGTTGGCCTCGGCCAGCGCGGTCCAGGCCTCCGGGGTGATCCCGGCATAATTGTCGGAGGCGAAATGCCGCCGCACCCCATGGGAGGATCCCGGTCCGATGTTCCGGGCTGTGTTCTGCGAACTCATGCGCGCGGTTATCAGACTCCAATTGCCCGCCGACTGCAACCCGGCGCCCGGTCTCTTGCTCCCGCCGATTCGGCGGGGGGGCGGTGCCCGGGCATCCGGCGCCGGTCGCCGGAGGAAACGAAAAACCGCCGAAGGATCGGTGGATCCGTTCGGCGGTGGGTTCGATGTCGGACCCGGCCCTGGGGGCCCCGACGATCAGGCGCGCGGCGCGAGCTTCTTCTCCACGGGGCTCTTGGCGAGCACGGTGTAGGCCGGGAGGCCGTTCTTCTGCGGCACGACGATCTGGCCCTCGATGAGGGGGGCGGCGTATTCCACGAACTTCTCGTTCGGCAGGAAGCCGTCCTCGCTGATCCAGTCGCGCGGGATGAAGTGCTCGACGTTGGCGATGTTCTCCAGCGGCTCGAGCTGGATCTCCCAGCGGTACGGGCTGGAGGACAGGCGCACGATCTTGGGCATGAGGCCGGACTGGCCGGAGACGGCGGCCCGGACGGCGGCGGTGCCGCAGGCGAAGGCCTCGTCGGCATCGGTGAGGCTGGCGTAGTGGGCGGCCGCGCGCTGCGCGTAGCCCAGCTTCACCGTGCGGGTCTTGAGGTTGAGCTTGCCCTGCACGATGGAGGCCAGGGCGTCGGCCGCGCCGGAAAGCACCGGGTGACCGAAGGCGTCGAGGCGGGTTCTGTCGGCCCCGATCTCCTCGCCGGCCTCGTTCTTCACCCCCTCGCCGCAGACGACGATGCAGTACTGGTGCTCGGCGACGACCTCCTTCACGCGGTTCAGGAAGGCGACCTCGTTCAGCGGGATCTCGGGCAGCACGATGATGTGCGGCGGGTTGGCCGGGTTGCCCTGCTTGGCCAGCACGGTGCCGGCGGCGATCCACCCGGCGGCCCGGCCCATGACCTCGACGATGCAGCAGGAACCGTCATCGGTGGCCATGGAGCCGACGTCGAAGCCGATCTCCACCACGGTGGCCGCGTTGTACTTGATCACCGAGCCGTAGCCGGGGCAGTGGTCGGTCTTGGGCAGGTCGTTGTCGATGGTCTTGGGCACGCCCATGACGCGCATGTCGTAGCCGCGCTTCACGGCCTCGAGGTGGATCTTGTGCGCGGTGTCCTGCGAGTCGTTGCCGCCGGCGTAGAAGAAGTAGCGGATGTTGTGGGCGGCGAAGACCTCGAAGAGCCGGTCCATGTCCTGTGCGGCCTTCTCGGGCTTCTTCTTGAAATCGAGCTTGTAGCGGCAGGTGCCGAGCGCGGCGGCGGGGGTGTTCCGCAGGCCCTCGATGGCCTTGGACTTCTCGTCGTTGATGTCGATGAGGTCCTCGTTGAGGATGCCCAGGATGCCGTTCTGGCCACCGTAGATCTCCTCGATGCACTCATGGTGCCCGGCTTCGGTGATCACCCCGGCGACGGAGGCGTTGATGACGCAGGTGGGTCCGCCGGACTGGGCGACGAGAAGATTTCCGTTGAGTTCTGCCATACGATTCGTGCCGTGAGACTGCCCCTTGGACCACCCCTCAGCAAGCGGCAATCGTGGCGGAACCCCCCGGATCCGGCCCCTTTTTGCCCGGTGGACGGCCTTCCGGAGGCTCAGCGGCCCCGGAACTCCCGCTCCCGGATCATCAGGAAGATCACCGGGGTGACGATGAGGATGTGGAGCAGGCTGCTCACCATGCCGCCGATGACGGGTGTGGCCAGCGGTTGCATGACCTCCACACCGGTCCGGTGGCTCCAGAAGATGGGCAGCAGCGAGGCCACGATGGTTGCCACGGTCATCACCTTGGGCCGCAGCCTCAGGCGGGCCCCCTCGCGGATCGCCTGGACGAGGTCGGCGCCGCCGAACCGGTCGCCAAGCGCGGCCCGCCGCGCCGCTAGGGTTTCCTCGAGGTACACGACCATCACCACGCCGGTCTGGATGGCCGTGCCAAAGAGGGCGATGTACCCGACCCAGACGGCCACGCTGAAGTTCCATCCAAGGGCCCATTGGAGGAACACCCCGCCCGACAGGGCGAAGGGCACCGCCAGGAGCACATGGGCCGCCTCGACCGCCGATCGATACACCAGGTAGAGCAGCACGAAGATGATGCCCAGCACCATGGGGACGATCTGGCGCAACGTCCGGGCGGCCCGGAGCTGGTTCTCGAACTCGCCCGAGTAGTCGAGGGTCATGCCTCCAGGAAGGTGCGGGATGACTTCCCGATCCATGCGCTCCTTGACCTCTGAGACGAACGAGCCCAGGTCGCGGCCCTGTACGTTGGCCTGGACGTAGACCCTCAGGCGGCCGTTTTCGCTGGCGATCTCTCCCGGTCCGTCGGTGCGGTGGATCGTCGCCAGAAGGGCCAGCGGCACGGGGGTCCCGTTGGCGGTTGGCACCAGCAGGTCGCCCAGACGGTCGATGTCGTCCCGCTCCGAGGCCTCGAGGCGGACCTGGATCGGCAGCCGGGCCCGGCCCTCGATGGCGGTGCCGACGCCCGCCCCACCGATCCCGGTCTCGACCACGTCCAGCACGTCCCGGACGTTGAGGCCGAACCGGGCGGCCTGCATCCGGTCCACCTCGATCTCGACGTAGGGCTTGCCCTGCACCCGGCTGGCGGCGACGCCGACCGCGCCGGGGATCGTGCGGACGATCCGTTCGATCTCGAAGGCCTTGCGCTGGAGGTCGTCCAGCGAGTCGCCGAAGACCTTGATGCCCAGCTGCGCCCGGATGCCGGTGCTCAGCATGAGGATGCGGTTCTCGATCGGCTGCAGGAACCCGGGCACGTAGCCCGGAACCTCCGAGAGCCTCTGGCTCATCTCGTGGATGAGGTCCCGGGCGGTGACCCCGGGGCGCCACTCCGGGTTGCGTACCATGGCGGGCACCGGCAGGAATCCGAGGACGAGCCGGTTGGTGGAGATCCACTCCGGCTTCAGGGTGATCGTCGTCTCGATCATCTCGACGGGCGCCGGGTCGGTGGCGGTCTCGAAGCGGCCGAGCTTGCCGGCCACGCTCTGGACTTCCGGGAAGGAGCGCATGACCCGGTCCTGCCAGCTCATGATCTCCTTCACCTCGGTGAGGGAGGTGCCGGGCAGCAGCACGGGCATGAAGAGCAGGCTGCCCTCGTTGAGCGGCGGCATGAACTCGCTGCCCATTCCTCGGGCGAGCCGGGCGGTCGTCGGCCAGCCGGCCGATTCCAGGCGGGCGACCCAGTTGCGGGGCAGTCCGAGCGCCAGGACCAGCGCCGCCGCGAGGATGAGCACCGCGCCGGCGAGCACGGTCTTGCGCCACTCGAGCGCGAGGCCCAGGAGCGGATCGTAGATCCGTAGGAGGCCCCGCATCAGCCAGTGGTCGGACTCGCGCCGGAACGGTCCGCGCACGAGGAAGGAGCAGAGGACCGGGACCATGGTCATCGCCAGGAAGGTCGAGCCGACCATGGCGAAGGTCTTGGTGAAGGCCAGGGGGTGGAACAGCTTGCCCTCCTGGCCGGTGAGGGCGAACACCGGGACGAAGGCGAGGATGATGATGGCCATGGCGAAGAACACCGGCCGGCCCACCTGACGCGAGGCCTCCAGGGTCACCCGGAGGGTCTCGGCCGGGGTGAGCCTCGGGTCGAGGCCAGCCCGGCGCCGGGCGTCCTCGGCCTCCTCGGCGTGGCGGATGACATTCTCGGTCATCACGATGGCCGCATCGACCAGCACGCCGATGGCGATGGCGATGCCCGTCAGCGACATGATGTTCGACGAGATGCCGAAGCGTTCCATCAGCAGGAATGCCGTCAGGATCGAGAGGGGCAGGGGCAGCGTGACGATGAGGATGCTGCGGAAGTGCCAGAGGAACAGGATGTGGGCGAGGGTGACGAGGATGACCTCCTCCCACAGCGCGTGCCGGAGCGTGTCGAGGGTGCGGTCGATCAGGTCGCTGCGGTCGTAGAAGGCCCGCAGGCTGATGCCCGGCGGCAGGCTGGGCTCGATCTGGGCGATGCGCTCGCGAACCCGCCGGATCACCTCGCGGGCGTTCTCGCCGGTCCGCATCACCACCACGCCGCCCACCCGCTCCTCCCCGTCCACGTCGAGGGACCCGCGGCGGAAATCCCCGCCCAGGCGGACGTGCGCCACGTCGCGCAACAGCACCGGCACGCCGTTGCTCTCGGACAGCACGACCTTCTCGAGATCCTCCGGCCCCTTCACCAGGCCCACGCCCCGCACGACGTATTCCCGCCCGTTCTCCTCGATGACCTTGCCGCCGACGTTGAGGTTGGCCTTCGACACCGCCTCCACGACCCGGCCGAGCGGCACGCCGACGGCGCGGAGCTTCGCCGAGGACACCTCGATCTGGTACTGCCGGACGAACCCGCCGATCGACGCGACCTCGGCCACGCCCGGGATGGCCTGCAACGGATACCGCACCAGCCAGTCCTGGATGCTGCGCAGGCGTCCGAGGTCGTAGCCGCCGCCGGGGGCCTTGGCCGGGTCCACCTCCAACGAATACTGGTACACCCAGCCCAGACCTGAGGCATCGGGGCCGAGCTGGGGCACCACCCCGCCGGGCAGCGAGCCGGAGAACTGGTTGAGCCGCTCGAGCACGCGGGTGCGCGCGAAGTAGTTGTCGATCGAGTCCTCGAACAGCACGGTGATCAGCGAGAATCCCGTCATGCTGGTCGCCCGGACGCTCCGGACGCCGGCCAGGCCCTGCAGGTTGGCCGAGAGCGGGTAGGTGATCTGGTCTTCCACCTCCTGGGCCCCGCGGCCCGGCCAGTCCGCGAAGACGATGACCTGGTTCTCGCTGAGGTCCGGGATCGCGTCGATCGGGGTGCGGTAGACGGCGCGGATGCCCAGGGCGACGAGCAGCAGTGTCCCGCAGAGGACCAGGAACCTCTGGCGGAGGGATGCCTCGATGATCCGGTCGATCATGGCGTCTCCTTCAGTTCAAGGCCGCAGTCGAGCATCTCGGCCCCGAAGTACGGGTTGCGCACCGGGCCGCCGAGCTGGAGCCAGCCCGCCCGCTTCGGTGCCGACGGGATGGCCCGGTCGACCATCGGACACTCGAAGGCACGGACGCCGGTGTCCCACCCCTGGCGCCGGGCCGCGCGGGCCAGGTCGACCATCGGGCGCGACGGGTCGAGGAACCAGCGGCGCGCCTCGGCGAGGCTTGCCGGGGCGAAGCCGTCGGGGGGCGCATGGAGCGTTGCCAGGGCCCTGCGCACGGCCTCGGGCGCCGGCGGCGGGCCGTCCTCGGCCCACTGGCGCACCGCCGCGAGGCGGCCGGCGAATCCGGACACCTTGGCCTGGAAATCCGGCAACCGGTCGGCCGCCAGCGCCTCGGACAACTCGGCCGCGAGGCGGAGGAAGGCGGCCAGCGCCTCCGGGGTCGGGGGTCGGGGCTTCGGGGCGGCGGGTGGGTTGCCGCTGCTCCCGGTCTCGCCGCTCCCGGCGAGGCCACCCGGTCCACCGCGGATCTGGGCCTGTGCATCGATGAGGAAGGCTGCCTGGCTCACGATGCGGTCGCCGTCCTCGAGGCCCTCCAGGATCTCGGCCGAGCGGTCCCCGATCCGGCCCACGCGCACGGTGCGCCGCTCGAAGGCGCCGCCCCCGAGGCTCCGGTAGGCCACCGCCTGTCGGCCGTCCCACAGCAGGGCGCTCCGGGGCACCACCCGGGCGGTGTCGGCATGCGCAATCTCCCCCACGGCCGTGACCCGGTGCAGCAACCGTCGACGTTGTCCGTCGCGCGCCTGCCCGATCGGGTTGGGCACCTCGACCCGGACCCGGGAGCTGCGGGTCATCGGGTCGTAGTTGGGGTCGATGAAGCTCACCCGACCGGTGACCACCCCGCCGTCCCAACTGGGCGTCGTGATCCGCGCCTCCTGCCCGACGGCCAGCCAGGCGCGGTCCGCCTCATAGGCCGTGAGCTGCACCCACATGGTCGAGAAGTCGGCCGTCTCGAAGAGGCGCTCGCCCTCCGCCACGTACTGGCCCTCGTAGACTTGCTTGAGCACGACCGTCCCGTCGGCGCGGGCCAGCAGGTCGCTGGTGATCGCGTCGGCGGGCTTGTCCTTCAGGGCCTCCACCTGACCCGGGGTCAGGCCCATCTGAAGCAGCCGCTGACGTGCCGAGGCGAGGATGGGCGCCATGGCACCCGAGGCCTCGGAGGGGGGTGGCTGCCGCAGCAGGGCGACGTATTCGCGTTCGGCGGTGAGCAGCGTGGGCGAGTACAGGGTGAGCAGGGGTTGCCCGGCCCGGATCTCCTGACCGACCTGATTGACCGCCAGCCGCTCGATCCGGCCGGCGACCGGCGCGGAGACCACGCGGTGCCGCGTGTCGTCGTCGTCGACGGTGCCGGAGAGCCGGAGCGTGCGCTCGAGCGGCCCCGTGGCCACCTCGGCCGTCTCGAGGTGGATGAGTTGGATGGCGTTGGTGCCGAGCACGATCGCCGGGCCATCGAGGGCGGCGCCGGCGTCCCCCTCGTACACCGGCGTCAGTTCCATGCCGCAGATGGTGCACCGCCCGGGCTGGTCCGACTGGATCCACGGATGCATGGGCGACTGGTAGAAGCGCACCTTGCGCGCCGACGACGAGGACGACGAGGACGACGCCATGGACGGACCGGCTGCGGTTGCCGGGGTGGCTGCCTCGTCGTGGGGCGCATGGGAGGGGCGCAGGCGGCCCAGCAGGGCGGCCCCGGCGAGGGTTCCGGCGACGAAGGTCGCCAGGAGGAGGTATCGTGGGGAGTTCATGGGCGGACGGCGGACGGGGGAGTGGAAGGGGCGGCGGGAGTGGCGGGAGCGGCGGATGGTGTGCTTGGCGAGGGGGCGGGAGGGACTTCCCTCCATCCGCACAGGAGCATCAGTTCGGCGATGGCCGACCATTGGTCGCGAAGGGCGCCAGCGTGGTCGATGGAGGCCTCGAGGCCCTGGCGCCTGAGGTCGAGGGCCTCCCGCAGGTCGCCGGCGCCTCCGGCCCAGGCGGCGGTCGCGGCCTCCTGGGCCGCGCGGATCCGGGGCAGCAGCGTCTCCGAGGCGAGTTCGGCCCTCAGGCGCGCGCTCTCGGCGCGGGTCACCCAGTGATGGATCTCCTGGGCCACCTCGGCCTCGAGATCGTCGACCTCTTGGCGGGCGGCCTCGGCGCGCAGGCGGTCCCGCGACAGGTCCCGGCGGTAGCCGTCGCGGTTCCACCAGGGCAACGAGACCGACAGGATGGCCGAGCCGTTGCGCAGGTCGCCGTCGCCCGTGTACTGCCGCGAGTCCAGGCCGAGGGAGAGGTTCGGGCGGCTGGAGCGCCGCGTGGCCTCGACCCGTGCGGAGGCCTCGTCGTGGGCGCGGCGGGCCAGCCGGAGGCGGGGTTCCGAGGCCAGCGCCTGACGCGACCATTCGGACCGGTAGGTCAGGGGGGCGGCCGGTCGGGGCAGATCCCAGCGGTCGACCGGGTGATCCATCGGCAGGCCGAGCACGCGATTGATGCGGACGGCCGTGTCCCGGGCCTCGACCCGCTGCAGGCGGAGGCGGGTCTCGGACTCCGAGAGGTCGTTGCGCAGGCGGATGAGCTGGGCCGGAGTGGCCGTCCCGCCGGGCAGCCGGGCCTCGAGCCCAGCGGCGATCCTACGCAGCCACCCGAGGTCCGCCTCCGAGAGGTCGAGTTGGCGGTTCAGGAACGCCGCCTCCAGCAACCGTTCCATGAGGTCGCGTTGGAGCACCTGCCACCGGACGTCATGGGCCTCCTGCGCGGTGCGGCTGCCGGCGCGGGCCAGGTCCCGGGCGGCGGATTCCTTGCCGAAGATCGGCAGCGGTTGGCTGATGCCCAGGGCGAGGTCGCCTTCCTCGGAGGGGGCCGGGCCCCGCGAGCCATAGCCGATGCCCCCCGCACGCAGGGTCGGATCGGCCCACTGCCGCACGGCCTCGGCGTCCTCCCGTGCCGCCCCGGCCCGCAGGTCGAGGGCCCGCAGGCCGGGATGGCGCGACTTGAGGGCGTCGGCGAGGCGCCGCACGGCTGCCGGAGACACGACTTCGACGGGCACGCCTGCGTCCGCGGCCGTCAGGAACGCCGGGAGGGCCAGGGCCGCCAGGAGGGCGACGGGGATTCGGGGCCGCGGTCGGAGGCGGCGGTTCGGGACAAAAGAGTTCATGGCACAGGCAGGGGATCGGCGGTTGCGGAGGCCGGAAAACCGGCGGGTTCGGGGCTTCCCGACCGACCTGCTCCGTGGGGCTGCTTGCGGGATCAGAGCGCCGGGCGGGCGGGGTCGGGACTGGACAGGCGACCGACCGGGACTCTCCGGGGGACCGGGGCATGGCCCCGGCAGGAGGCGAACTCACCGCCGGTTTTGGGAGCGCGGCGGCGGGTCGGTCGGCTCAGGCCCGGGCGGGCGGAGCCAGGCTGCGGAGGCCGGTGCCGAGGGTCTCGGACGGCTCGTAGCCGGCATCCCAACGCGGAAAGAGCGCGGGGTCGAAGCCGGGCGGGGACGAGGAGGTGCCGGCCCGGAGCGACCACGGATCCACGGGCAGGCCGCAGAGGGCCGCCCATGCCGCCCGTTCCCCGCCGAGGCAGGTCATTGGGTCGGGTCGCGACGGGGCCGACGGCGTGGGATCGGTTCCCGGGTCGGCCATGGGCACCGCCGGATGGCCGTTGCACCGCGCCGATCCGGGCGTCTCCCCGTGGGAGCCCTGATCCGGACCCGATTCCACAGGCCGGGTGCGGGAACAACAGGTGCTGCCAGCTTTGGACGGGCCGGCTTTGGAGGGGTTGGCGACGGTCAGGAGCTGATGGGGCGAAACGCCCGTGCCGGTCCGGCCGGATGGCAGGATTCCGTGGCAGTGGGCCGTGCAGAGGGTCTGCGCCAGGATCCAGACTCCAAGCATCCAGGCCACCCCAAGGCGGAGGGCGGTGCGAGGATGGGAGGAACCGGAACCCATGACGCTGAAAGCTATCGGAGCAATGGCCCGGATCGTCAAGTCCCGGTCTCGGGGGGGCGGTCTCGGGGGGAGTCTCCGGAGAGGTGGCGTCAATGCGTCAGGAACTCGTGCAGGAACCCGCAATGGGCGCAGATGAAGGCGTGCGCCACCGCCTCATGCCAGTCCACCCGCATTCCGGAGGCGCTGGCGGTCTGCCGCCGCAGGCGGCACCGATGGAACTGCTCCTTGGAACAGTGGTGGCACTGGAGGCGGTGCCCGTCGATCTCGATCCGGGTGGGTTCGTCGGACAGGGGTTTCATGGGGCGATCCGGAGGGGATGTCCTTGGATATGCCCACTAACCCTGACGATCAACAGAAATGATCCCGCAACCGCGGACGCCCGCCTGCGGCGTATCCGGACGAGATGCGGACTTGATCCCCGGCGCACGATCGGACTTCATCGCCCGGGAGTGGGCGGCCTCGGCGGCAATGGTCGGCGGTCGGTGGTCTGCCCACGGACCCCGGTCGGGACCCTATTCGCATTTGGTACGTTGCCTATGGTACGTTTGAAGGACATCGCGGCGGAGGCTGGGGTATCGGTGATGACGGTGTCCAAGGCGCTGCGGGACAAGCCGGACCTGTCGTCCGCCACCAAGAGCCGCATCCAGGCGCTGGCGCGCCGGATGGGCTATGTGCCGGATGTCTCGGCCAGCGGCCTGCGCAACCGGAAGACCCGCCTGCTGGGTCTCGTGATCCCGGCACCCACCGATCCGGTCTACTCCCGGGTCCTTCTCGCGCTGGAGAACCAAGCCTACGAGCGGGGGTACGATCTGCTCGTGGCGTACTCGCTGGGCAACCCGGAACGCGAGGAGTCGGTGGTCCGGAGGTTCATGTCGAGGCGGGTCGACGGCGTGTTCATCGCCCCGGTTTACCGCATGTCCTCCACCGCGCCCATCTACGAGGACCTTGTCCGTCAGGCCGTGCCGACCGTGCTGCTCGGGCACAAGGCCCCGTTCTGCCAGAGGTTCATCAACGTCGAGACGGACGACCTCGGGGCCTCGGCGTCGATGACCCGCCACCTGCTGTCGCTGGGACATCGTCGCATCGCCTTCCTCGCCGGCCCCACCCACTCGCCCTGGGCCCAGGAGCGCCTGGAGGGATACCGCCGCACGCTCCGGGAGGCGGACATCGCCCCCGACGACCAACTGGTCTTCCATGCGGGATCGACGATCGAGGAGGGGGCGTCGGCGGCGCTGCAGTTCATCCAGGAGGATCCCGGGGCCACGGCCCTCCAGGCGGTCAACGACCTCGTGGCCATCGGGGCCGCCGACGCCCTGCTCAACCAGGGCGTGCGCATCCCCAGGGACCTCAGCGTCGCCGGCTTCGGCAACGTCCTGGTGAGCGAGTTCTTCCGCGTGCCGCTGACGACCGTGCGCCAGCCCAAGCTCCGTCTCGGTTCCGTGGCGATGGACCTGATGCAGCGCCTGCTCGACGGCGAGCGACCGGCCTCGGTGCGGATCCCCGCCGAGACCGTCTTCCGCGCGAGCACCGGGGCGGCGCCGGTGCCGGCGGAGCCCCGGGCCGCAGGCTGAAGGGCCAACCCCGGCCGGCCTTCAGCGCCACTGCCGGGCCTTGAGCCAGGCCAGGAGGTCCTGGGTCCACGGATGCGGGTTCTCGAAGGCGGGAGGCTTGGCGCCCAGCCCGATCCCATGGGGTTTCCCCTCGTAGAGGTGCAGTTCGAAGGGCACCTGGAACTTCCGGCATGTCGTGGCGAAGGCCATCGAGTTCTCGATGGGCACCGCCGCATCGTCGCGCAGCGACCAGAGGAAGACCGGCGGCGTGGTCGCGGTCACCCGGTTTTCGTTCGACAGGTCCTCGATCAGGTCCGGCGACGGTTGGTCACCGAGCAGGTTGCGCCGGGACCCGGCGTGGCTGAAGGGCCCCATCGAGATCACCGCGTAGCACAGCACGCCCAGGTCGGGCCGGCTGCTCAGGCGGTCCACCGGATCGGACGCCTTGGGATCGCCGGGATCGTGGTGGGTGAGGAGGGTGGAGGCCAGGTGCCCGCCGGCGCTGCTGCCCATGATGCCGATGCGGTTGGGGTCCACGCCCCACTTCGCGGCGTGGGCTCGAACCCACCGCACGGCCCGGGCCGCGTCGTGGAGCATCGACGGATGCCGGTAGCCGTGGCTGCCCAGCCGGTACTTCACGACGAAGCCATGGATGCCCTCCCGGTTGAGGAACTGCGCATAGTCGCGACCCTCGTGGGCCGCCAGCGCCCCATACCCGCCCCCGGGCAGGATCACCATCGCCGGCCTCTGCCCCGAGCCCTTGTCCGGGGCATGGATGGTCAGCGTCGGGGTGTCGTTCTCGGCCGTCCCCCGGGCGCCGGGCACGGATCCCGCCGGCCAGAGCGGGAGGGTGAGCGGGTCGGCACCGAGCATCGCGGCCCATCCGAGCAGGGCCGACAGGGCGGCCGCCGGAAGGATGCGGCAGGTCTTCATCGGGATCATGGGTCGGAGGATGTCCCCGGGGACGGCCTGCCGACAAACGCCAATTCACCGCCGGCAGTTGCTCCCCGGCCTCCCGGAGCATCCCCCCAGAAAAAACCTCCCCGCAGGACCCGTCCGGGCTTTTCGGACAGACCCTCAACCGAGGAAGTCCGTCTCCTCGGGCCGGACCACCAGCACCGGGCAATGGGTGTGCCGCACGATCTTCTCGGCGACGCTGCCCATCAGCATGTGGCGCAGGCCGGTGCGGCCGTGGGTGGTGAGGACCAGAAGGTCGATCCCGAGTTCGCCGACCGCGCCCACCACCTCGTGCCAGGGGCGGCCCACCCGCACCGAGAACTCGGTGCGCTTGGCCGTGTCGAGGCCGACGGCGATGTCGAGCAGTTGCCGGTGCACGGCCTCGACCTGGCGGGCCTCGTCCTCGGGCGAATAGTGCGGGAGGTAACCGTATTCCGGCGGGAGGACCATGGGCTCGATGACGTGGATGAGCGTGATCCGCGACCCGAAGGTCGAGGCGAAGGCGTCGGCGTAGGCGAGGGCCTTCTTGGAAGCCGGCGAGAAGTCCGTCGGGACCAGGAGGTGACGCGGGTGCAGTCGGGCGGGTGTTTCCGGAGGCAACGGCGACACGGCCCGATGGCCCTCTGGCGTGGTGACCAGGAGTTGCGTCGTGGTGGTGGTGGCGGGCGTGGGTTGGGCGGAGGTCTTCATGGGAGTCTGGGAGGTTGTTGGAGGGAGGGAGGAGGACTAGCGGATGTTCACGCAGCAATGGATGCCGCCGAAGGGATTGGAAACGGTGATCGCCGAACCCGGGTCGGCCACCCAGCGCCCGTCGACCACGAAGAGGTACTCGTACATCCCGGGCTCCAGTTCGATCGTCTTGGTCCAACGGCCCTCCCCGGTGGCGATCTTCGGCGTCGCCGACGGGTGCCATTGGTGGAAGGTCCCGGCAAGGCAGACGAGCGTGGCCTTTGGGTCCAGAATTGAGAATTGGACCTGGCGGGGTGCGGCCGGTGCGGCTTCGGACTTCCTGCCGGATCGACCCGTGGCGTTGGACTTTTTCCTCATGGTGGGTTTCGGATTTCGGGTTCCAACGTGGCAGAGGGTTCGGGTCGAGCCAGTCATGGCTTGTCCTTCCCGAGGCGGTTCTTGGGATGCGCCCTCCATTCCCGGACCGGGCGGTTGCACCGAAGGCGCGGACTGTAGGCAAGAACGGGGCCTTCACCTGCAACCGGTGGAGGGCGTCCGGTTCGACGGATCGGTCAGGCTGGGGGCCGGTCGGGATCTGGCCGGGATCTGGCCGGCACGATGCCGGGGGTTCCGGACCAGCCCGGGAAGCACCGTCCGAAATGAAATCCCCGCCACTCCGATTGCCCCCCGAGACGCCATCCACCGGAACCGGCTTCCGAATGCCCTCCATGGGTGTCAGGGATTACGGCCGCAGACAATGGGTCTACCTCCAGTGTGCCGGCCGAACGCGTGGTCTCGCGGCGGGGGTGAATCTCTCGCCAGGCGGCCATTGCGACTACCATTGCCGGTATTGCCGCCCGCCGGGCATTTCGCCGGTCCAACCGCGGGGCGTCGATGCCGTCGCCCTGGCCTCGGAGTTGGAGGACACCTTGGTCGCGATCCGCTCCGGCGGGCCCCAGGATCCGGAGTCCTTTCCAGGGCTTCCGGCCGGGCGGAGGCATCTGGGCCAGGTCATGCTGAGCGGCGAAGGGGAACCGACTCTCTGCCCGAACTTCCTCGAGGTGGTCGAGACGATGGTCCATATCCGGGCCCGCGGTCGGCATCCCTTCTTCCGGTTCATCCTGGAGACCAACGGATCGGGCCTCGAGCGGGCCGAGGTGCGCGAGGCCTTGGGACATTTCACCCCGCAGGACGAACTCTGGCTGAAACTCGATGCTGGCACGGGGAACGGTTTCCATGAGATCAGCGGTTCCCGGGATCCGTTCGAGCGGGTGCTTTCGAGGATCGCCGGGTTCGGACGCCAACGTTCGGTGGTGCTGCACAGCCTGTTTCCGATGGTCGATGGACGGCCACCGGCCGCCCCCGAGATCTCCGCCTACCTGGCCTGTCTTTGCTGCCTGAAGGACGAGGGAGCGAGAATCCAGCGGGTTGATGTCCACTCCGTCACCCGGCCGATCGAGGGATCCGGTTGCACCCATCTCCCGCTTGCAAGTCTGTCTGGCATCGCCCGCCGGATCCGGCTCGAGACGGGCCTTGCGGCCGAGGTCTCCTGAGAGGCTGGGGGTGGATCTCGACTCGGCTGAGGCGCGGGAGGCGTACTTCGCGACACCGGTCCTTTCGCGGCAGAAGTTGGAGTCCCTGGCGACGCTCCTCGGGGTCTTCGCCGACCATCTCGCCATCCAGAGCAACCAGATCGCCGTCCAGAAGTCCTGCGCCGAACCGCCCGTCATCACGCGGGCCAAACGCTTCATCGAGGAGCACCACCGCGAAGACCTGTCGCTCGGGCAGGTGGCCGCGTCGGTGCACACCAGCCTGTTCTACTTCTGCAAGCTCTTCAAACGGCACACCGGGGTGTCCTTCACCGAATACGTGTCGCGCCTGCGGACCGAGAAGGCCAAGAAGCTGCTGCTCAATCCGAACCTGCGCGTCAGGGAGATCGCCTACGAGGTGGGGTTCCAGTCGCTGACCCACCTCAACCGCGTGTTCAAGCGCATCCTCCACGAGTCGCCCACCGAGTACCGCCAGCGACTGCAGCCCGCATGACGTCGGGCGCGGCGATGACCCGCCGGGATTGTGTCGCGGGCCCTCG
>Ga0194118_10000430_pt1 | contig 71409 bp, 68 predicted proteins | sample TA2MahsurfametaG_2_FD_148662 | JGI IMG/M metagenome (GOLD analysis project Ga0194118, IMG submission 148662) | Freshwater microbial communities from Lake Tanganyika, Tanzania - TA2015013 Mahale N5 surface | ecosystem: Environmental > Aquatic > Freshwater > Lake | place: Tanzania: Lake...
GACGCCATCGGGCGGATGTCGCCCGAGGTGGACGCCTTCTTCCGCTGCACCCTGACCCGCGGCACGGGCGAGCCCGAGGAGATCGCGGCCGGCTACGGCGTCGGCTACTTCCACCTCGTCTGGAACAAGGACGACGGCCTCGGCCGCGCGATCGTCGGCGGCCCGCAGCGGCTGATGGACGCCCTCGCCGCCGGCCTGCCCGACCTGCGCCACTCGACGCGGGTGACCGCGGTCCGCCGCGACGGCGACCGCGTCGTGGTCGAGACCGAGGGGCCCGACGGCGCGCGCACGCTGCGCGCCAGGTCGGTCATCATGGCGACCCCGTCGCACACGACCGCCGACCTCGTCGAGGGCCTGCCGGTCGACCTCGAGGAGGCGCTGCGAGCGATCGTCTACGGCCCCACCGTGGCGGCGGCCTTCCTGACCGACGAGGAGGGCCCGCAGCCGTGGGACGGCATCTACGGCATCGCCACCCCGAAGCGGTCCACGTCGATGCTCTTCAACATGGCCAACGTCGTGTCCGAGCTCCTGCCGGAGCGGCCCAAGGGGTCGAGCTTCATGGTCTACGCGCCCGCCAACCTCGGCCGCGCGATCATGCACCTCTCCGACGAGGAGGTCCTCGACCGCTTCCAGGCCGACCTCGAGGAGGTGCTGCCCGGGGTCAGGGGGCACGTCGTGGAGCGCCGGATCCACCGCGTCACGCCCGGGATCCCGTTCCCGTTCGTCGGCCGCGGCCGCATCCAGCCCACGCTGATGCGCCCGCAGGAGCGCATCCACCTCGCCGGCGACTACCTCGGCTCGTGGTACGCGGAGACCTCCGCGTGGACCGCGGCCGGCGCCGCGGCGCGGGCGCGCGCCGAGGTTTCCGCCACCGCCTAGGCGCCGAAGACGGCGTCGGGCAGGAAGCAGCCCACGATCCACATCGGGTCGTCGACGACCTCGGTGATCTTGAGGTCGCCGGCGAGGCTGCAGAGGATGTAGGCGTCCTCGCGGGTGAGGCCCTGCTCGCGCACGAGGTGGTCGATCATCGCCCGCACCGCGGCCCGCGCGGCCGCCATCAGGTCGGGCTCGACGCCGGTCGTGGCGTACCAGCCGCCGTGGTCGACGCGCGGCGTCAGGGATCCCGCCGGCCGGCGCAGCTGCGGCGCCGGGATGGCGAGGCCCTTGACGACATCGACGCGGATCCGCGTCGTCATCGCGCACTCGATGCCCGAGATCGCGACCTCCCCGTCGCCCTGTGCGGCGTGGGCGTCGCCGATCGAGAGGAGGCCGCCCTCCACCCCGACCGGCAGGTACAGCGTGGTGCCGGCGGTCAGGTGGCGCAGGTCGACGTTGCCGCCGCCCGCGTGGGGCGGCGGGATCGGCACGTCGCGCATCCCCGCGCCGGGGACGCCCATGGTGCCGCAGAAGGGCTCGATCGGGATGCGCACGCCGGGGCAGAGCTCCGTGGCGTCGCCGTCCGCGAGGTCGAAGATGCGCAGCACCGGCTCGGTGAACTCGCCGGGGGGCAGCAGGCCGAAGCCGGGGATGATGCAGGCCCAGCCCCAGTCGGGCAGGTCGAAGCCGAGGATCTCGACGGCGAGGGCGTCGCCCGGCTCGGCGCCGGCCACGTGGATCGGCCCGGCCAGCGGGTAGATCAGGTCGAAGTCGAGCGCGAGGAGGTCGGCCGCGGCGGAGTCGCGCGTGATCTGCCCGCCCGCGAAGTCGACGGTCTCGCAGACCACGACGTCGCCGGGCGCGGCGTGCACCACGGGCGGCACGGTCACGTCCCAACGGCGGTGCGTCGGCGCGTCGAGGCCGATTTGGTGCTCGGCCATCAGACCACGACCTCGATCGTCGAGGCCACCCCGCTCGCCTCCGCTTCGCCGGCGGGGGTGCGCACCACGATCTGCACCCGGTCCGATCGGAACAGGTCGTGGGAGTGCTCGAACGGCACGCCCTCGCGGTCCCAGGCGGTGCGCACGATCGCGACGAGCGGCGTCGAGCGGCGCACCTCCAGCACCTTGGCCTCGAGCGAGCCCGCGCCGACGATCTGGATGCGCTCCTCCGCCTCGCCCGGGCGCACGGCGTAGGCCGTCTGCAGGAGCTCGTAGAGCGAGCCGCCGAGGGAGTGGTCGAGCAGGCCGGGGAAGCGCCGCGCGGGGAGGCGCGCCCGCTCCAGCGAGATCGGCTCGCCGTCGGCGAGGCGCACCCGCACGACCTCGAGCACGAGATCGCCCTCGGCGAGCGCGAGCGCGGCGGCGGTCTCGGCGTCGGCCTCCACCGTGGCGGTGGAGAGGACCCGCGCGTCCGCCGAGAAGCCCTGCCGGCGCAGGTAGGAGGGTAGGCCGGCGAGGCTGGTGAGGTCGCGCTCGACGCGGCGCGGCGCGACGAACGTGCCGCCCGTGCGTCCGGGTGCCCGGCGGACGGCACCCGCCGTCTCGAGGGCGTCGAGGGCCTGGCGCAGGGTCGAGCGGCTGACCCCGAGCCGCTCGGCCAGGTCGCGCTCGCCGCCGAGCCGCTCGCCGGGGGCCAGCGCCCCCGACGCGATGTCGGCGAGGACCCGGTCGCGGACCGCCAGGGCGGCGGGGCCGAGCGAGCCGGCCCGCGCCGCGGCACGCGGCTCCGGGCTCAGATCAGCTCCATCGCGAGCGGGGACTCGGGCAGGGTCTGCCCGCCGTCGATGACCAGCGGCTGGCCGGTGATGTACTTGGCCTCGTCCGTGGCGAAGAAGAGCGCCGCGTAGCCGATGTCGTCGAGGTCGCCGAGGGCGCCCATCGGGATCGTCGCGATCGACTGGTTGACGTAGTCCTCGCCGAGGTCCTCGAGCGTGCCGGTGACGATGTTGCCCGGCAGGACCGCGTTGACCGTGATGCCCTTCGGGGCGAGCTCGATCGCGGCGGTGCGCATGTAGCCGAGCTGGGCGGCCTTCGTGGCGCCGTAGTGCGACCAGCCCGGGAAGCCCGTGGTGGGGCCCGTGATCGACGACGTCAGGATCACGCGGCCGCGGCCGGACGCCTCGAGGGCGGGGATCGCGTGGCGCACCGTCAGCATCGTGCCCTTCACGTTGGTGGCGAAGATCTCGTCGATCGTGGCCTCGTCCATGTCCCCGACGCGGCACTCGGGGTAGACGCCGGCGTTCGCGCAGACCACGTCGAGGCCGCCGTGGCGGGCCACGGTCTCCTCGACGGCGCGCTGGCAGTCGGCCGCCTTGCCGACGTCGCCCTGCACGAACGACGCGTTCGGGCCGAGCTCCGCCAGGGCCGCCTCCGCGGTCGCGGCGTCGCGGCCCGTGATCACGACCTTGCAGCCCGCGCGCGCGAAGGCGCGGGCGATGCCGAGGCCGATGCCCTTGGTGCCGCCGGTGACGAGGACGCTGCGGCCCTCGAGGGAGTGGAACATGGTGCTCATGGGGTCTCCTCGCTCCTTACGCGTAGCGCGATAGGTAGGCCTCGGCCAGGGGCACGGTGCCGATGGTGTAGCCCTCGCCGAGCTCCTGGGCCTCGGTGGCGAAGGCGTAGTGCGACCCAATCCACGTCACGAGGAGCAGGCGCCGCAGCATCACGAACGTGTCCAGCTCGTCCTCGTCGGCCTGGCCGAGGGGCGCGACCTCGCGGTACCCCTCGAGCCACGCGGCCCTGAAGTCGGGCACCCGGGGGTGCTCCTCGAAGAACGAGACCGTCGTCGCGAAGTCGTACATGTACCAGCCGAACCCGCAGTCGTCGAAGTCGATCACGCGGATCAGGTCGCCGTCCTCGAGCAGGTTCGCGAGGCGCTGGTCGGAGTGGCACAGCCCGAACCGCTCCGGCCCCGTGCCGTAGGCCGCGAGCCGGCGCTCGATGACGTCGACGGTGCGCTGGAAGAGGGCGAGGGTGTCGCCCTCGACGCCGACGCCGTCCTGCCAGCGGCCCCAGTGGCCGTGCGCGCCGAGCGTGTGGTCGAAGTCCCAGGCGAAGCGGGTGAACGTCGCGGGGCGCTGCCAGCCGCGGGCGTGCGCGTGGATCCGGGCCGCGATCCGGCCGAGGGTGCGGTAGCCGGGCAGGGGGTCGGCCGCGTCCGGGTCGGGCGGCGCGCCCTCGGCCCACTCGAAGAGGACGACGTTGCGCTCCTCGACGTCGGGCAGGGCGACCTGCGTGACGAGGCGCCCGTCCCGCGCGGGCACGGCGACTACGCTGTCGACGACGCCGTCCGCGCGCAGCGCGTCGATCCACATCAGCTCGGAGGCGATCGCCTCCGCCGAGTGGTAGCCCGGGCGGTGCAGGCGCATGGCGTAGGCGGCGCCGATCGTCGGATCGTCGACGCGGTAGGTGTAGTTCTCGGAGACGTTGACGAGCCGCAGCTCGGCGTCGTCGCCGAGCCCGTACGGCCCGAGCGCCGCGCGGGCGAGCCGGTCGATCGCGTCCTGATCCGCAGTGCCACCCATCAGATCCTCCGGGGCGGCAGCATAGAGGTCTACGCGTGATCGCGCCCGACGACGGCCTCGAGCACGCGCGTGATCTCGTCGCGCGCCCGCACCACGCTCTCGGTGGGCCCGCTCATGTAGATGCGGCCCGTGGCGCCGATCATCGCGATGTCGACGACCGTCACGTCCGGGGCGACGCGCTCGGCCTCGTTGGCCGCCATCGCCGCGAACAGGGCCGGCGTCATCTCGTACACCAGCAGCGTCTCGCCGGGCAGGACCATCGAGGCCTGGCGGTTGCGGTTCACGATCACCGCGTGCTGGTCCGTGATGTCCTCGATCACGTCCGAGTAGAGGATCCGCGGCTTGAGCTGGTGCGAGGCCTCCGCGCCGATGCCGGCGAGGATCGCCTCGCCCGCTCGCTCCACCGCGGCCGCGTCGGCCGCGTGCAGCTCAAGCACGCCGAACTGGCGCTCGACGAAGAGGATGCCCGGCTCGACCTCGGGCACCGCCTTCAGGGCGAGGTCGATGACGCGCTCGATGGCCAGGCCGGGGGCGACCTCCACGATCAGGGCGTGCTCGCCCTCCATCGGGGGGTAGCCACGGGCGCGCGTCGGCGTCCCCATGTAGGCCGCGAACTGCCGACGCAGCTCGGGGATGGGGAGGTAGACGCGCAGCTCGATATCCGGCCCGGCCATCAGGCGCTTCCTACTTGCCCGCCGTGAAGTGCTTGCCGAGCTCGGCATGCGGGCGGGGGATGACGTGGGCGGAGACGAGCTCGCCGACCGTCGACGCGGTCTCCGAGCCGGCCTCCGTCGCCGCCTTGACGGCACCGACGTCGCCCTGGATGACGACGGCGACGAGCCCGTCGCCGACCTCCTCGCGACCGACGATGGTCACGTTGGCGGCCTTGACCATGGCGTCCGCCGCGGCGAGGGCCGCGACGTACCCCTTGGTCTCGATCATGCCCAGTGCTTCCGACATCTCGTGTTCCTCCTTCTTGGTCTCGTTCAGCTGGGGTGGGTGGTGGTGATGGGTCTAGTGGTCGTTGTCGATGATCCCGACGATCAGCGCGTCGATCGGCGGGTGCTGCGGCGCGAAGCGCGACGCGGCGACGGATCCCGTGGCGACGAGCACGCGCTCGCCCGCCCCGGAGCCCAGGACGTCGAAGGCGACGAGCGATCCGCCCGCCTCCAGCTCGACCTCCAGAAACGCCCCGTGCGGCACGTCATCGACGCGCTTCGTCGCCCACACGGAGCCCTTGACGGTTCCCTTCAGCATGAGGCCTCCCTCTCGATTCGGACGCCGAGCGCGCGGGCGCGGTCCTTGCCCATCGGCGTCAGCACGGCCTTGGGGCCGAGGACGATCACGCCGCCGGCCTTGGCGGCCCGCTCGACGATGCGCTCGGTGACGGCACCCCGCTCTACCCGGTGCGCGTCGCCCGCGGCGGCAGACGCCGCGGGGGCGGCGCCGGCGGCGGCGTGGCCGAGCGTGAAGCGCAGGCGGCCCGCCATCACGGCGGCCCGCTCGGCGGGGCTCTCGAGCCGGTGCGCGAGGGCGCGCACGAAGGCGTCGAGGTCGCGGTCGCTGCCGATCCGCACGTGCTCGACCCGGGCGTCGCCCGCGGCGGCCGCGGGGGCGGGGGCCGCGGCGCGGCCGGTGGGGCCGGGCGCCTGGTCGGTGGGGTTCCAGGTGCTGGGGCGCAGGGTCTGCGCGACGGGCGGCGCGGGCACCTGCGGCACCGGGCTCGGCCCGTGTGCGTGGTCGCGCAGCATGTCGGGCAGGAGCTCCTGCAGCGCCGTCTTCAGCGCGGCGTGCATCTCGCCGGTGCCGTTGGTCTCGCTCACCGGATCGCCTCCAGGGCGGCGATCGCCGCGTCGCCCGCGGCGCGCACGTCGGCCTCGTCGCCGGAGAGGTAGACGCGACCGGTGGCGCCGATCATGCGGTAGTCGATGACCTTGACGCGGGCGGCCTTCTCGGCCTCGTTGGTGGCGAGGATCGCGTACGAGGCGGGCTGCACCTCGAGCACGAACAGCGACTCGCCGGGCAGGAGCATCGAGCCGACCTTGTTGCGGTTGATCAGGAAGGCGTGCTGGCCGTCGACGCGGCTGATCACCTTGCGGGCGAGGATCTTCGGCTTGACCGAGTCCTGCTCCGAGAGGTCGAGGGCGTCGAGGACGGCGCTCGTCGCCGACTTGACGGCGGCCGGCGACTGCGAGTGCATCTCGAGGTAGCCGAAGGTGCGCTCCACGAAGAGGATGCCCGCCTCGACGCGGTCGTGCTTGAGCGCCGTGTCGGTGAGGGCCTCGATGTCGAGGCCGGGGGCGACCTCGATGATCTGCGCGGCCATGCCGGCGCGCGGCAGGCGGCCCTTGATCCAGGAGCCGAGGTAGCACATGGTCTGCGGCTGCAGCTGGTCGAGGTAGATGCAGGAGCGGAGCTCGACGGCGGTGTCGTTCACTGGCGGGTCAGCTCCTTGAGCTCCTCGAGGATCAGGCGGCGGACCTCCTCGCGCAGGACGTCCGTCGCGGGCGTCGCGGGCGCGGGATCCGCGGGGGCGGCACTGGACGCGGCGGTCGGCACGGTCTCGAGCCGCCACGGCTGCATCCCGCCGAACTCGTCGAAGGGCACGGAGCGGTCGGCGTTGTACGCGACGCGCGTCCAGTTGACGAGGTGGCGCGGCTCGAGGTTCTCGCCGAGCGACGAGCGCCCGTAGAAGCCCGTGCCGATGGTCATGGTGGGGGCGAGGTTCGTGAGGACGCCGGCGGAGCCGAGGCTGTTGCCGACGTTGACCGTCACGCGCAGCACCTTCACGGCGGCGCCGTACTCCATGATCGTCTGGGCCCGCGTCGAGTGGATCGAGGCGGAGTGGCCGGCGCCGGTGGCGCGCAGCATCGCCTGCGCGGCCGAGATGCCGGCGCGCGTGTTGGGGACCCGTACGAGGCCGAGGACCGGCAGCAGCTTCTCGCGGGCGAGCGGCTCCTCGGGCACGACCAGGGAGAACGGCGCCACGAGGACGCGCGTGGTGGCGGGCACCGTGAGGCCGGCCTCCTCCGCGAGCACCGTCGCGGACTTGCCGATCAGGTCGAGCCGCATCCGGTGGTCGGGGAACAGGTGCTCGCGCACCCGCTCGACCTCCTCGGGCGTGCAGACGTGGGCGCCGGCCCGGCCGAGCTCGCGGATCAGCTGCTCGGCGACCTCCTCCTCGACGATGATCGCGCTCTCGTTCGTGCAGAGGATCGAGTTGTCGAACGACTTGGAGTCGACGATCGCGCGGGCCGCGGCGGCGATGTCGGCGGTGGCGTCGACGAAGGCGGGCACGTTGCCCGGGCCGACGCCGATCGCGGGGTTGCCCGAGCGGTAGGCGGCGCGGACGACGGCGTTGCCGCCGGTGGCGACGATCACGTCGGTGGTCTGGTCGGTCATCAGGGCCTCGATCAGCGGGATCGAGGGCTCCTCGACGACCTGGATGCAGCCGTCGGGGGCGCCGGCGGCCACGGCCGCGTCGGACAGGACGCGGACGGCGTCGGCGCAGACCGCCTTCGCGCCCGGATGCGGGCTGACCACGATCGCGTTGCGCGTCATCAGGGCCAGCAGCACCTTGAAGTAGACCGTCGCGATCGGGTTCGTGGTCGGGGTCAGGGCGAAGATCACGCCGGCGGGGCGCGGCAGCTCGAGCACCTTGTCGTCGGCGAGGATGCGCGGCGAGACGTAGTCGTGGTCGCGGTAGCGGTCCCACAGCTCGCGCGAGCAGGCGACGTTCTTGAGCACCTTGTGCTCGACGACGCCCATGCCCGTCTCCTCGACGGCCCACTCCGCGTAGCGCTCGGCGTGGGCCTCGCCCGCGGCGGCGACGGCGTCGACGATGCGGCGCACGCGCTCGATGTCGTAGCGGGCGAAGAGCTCCGCGGCCCAGTGGGCGCGCTGCAGCATCATCGCGGCGCGGGCCGCGCCCGGCGGCTCGCGGTGGCTGAGCTCGATCACGCTCATGCGGTCACCGCCGCGCGGGCGCCGGAGCGGGCCTCGGCGTAGGCCTTGCCGATCGCGACCTCGGTGCGGTCGAGAATCTCGTCGACCAGCTCGGGGCCGAGCAGGATCCCGGGCTTGAACTGGAGGATGCGCGGGTCGAGCGTCGAGAAGATCGCCCAGACGCCGTGCGCGTAGAGGTGCTTCATGACGAGCTTGGCGCCGACGGGGTGGTTGAACTCGAGGCCCATCACGACGCCATCCTGGCGGATGCCGACGAACCAGTCGGGGTAGATCTCCTGGATCTGGTGCAGGCCCTGCTGGAAGCGCTCGGCGATGTAGTGCACCATCGAGCGCACCTCGGGACGGCCGCAGATCTCGAGCACCTTGAGGCTGACGACGCAGCCGAGCTCGGCGCCGCCGCCCGTGGAGATGTGGCCGAAGCCGTCCTCCTTGAGCCAGGCGGAGCACTCCTCGGAGACCACGCAGCAGGCGATCGGGTACATACCGCCCGTGATGCCCTTGCCGATGACCATGATGTCGGGCTCGACGCCGGCCTTGGAGATGCCCCACATCTCGCCGGTGCGCATCAGGCCCGTCTGGACCTCGTCGGCGATGTAGAGCGTGTCGTACTCCTCGCAGAGCCGCTTGACGGCCTGCAGGTAGCCGGGCGCGGGGAGCGGGAAGCCGTAGGTGGCCGGGATCGTCTCCATGATCACGGCGGCCACGTCGCGCGCGCGGAGCGCGTCCTCCATCGCGTTGAGGTCGTTGAACGGGACCTGGACGAACTCCTCGGGGTGGTCCGAGAGGAACAGCTTCGAGAAGCGCTCGTCGCCCGTGCCGACGGCGATGCCCGTGTGGCCGTGGTAGGACTTGATGATCGAGACGATCTTGCGGCGCTGCTTCGTGTGACGTGCGGTCTTGAGGGCGATGTCGATCGCCTCGCCGCCGCCCGAGCCGTAGATCACGCGGCGCATGTTCGGGCTGGCGGTCTTGACCAGGGCCTCGGCGAGCGCGGTGCGCGCCAGCGCCGGGAAGTGGTGGTTGCCGATGTCGAAGTGCTGCATCGCCTGCTCGAGCGTGGCGATCAGCTCGGGGTTGCGGTGGCCGAGGTTGTACGTGCCGCCGTTGAGGTGCAGGTCGATCAGCCGGCGGCCGGCCATGTCCCAGAACAGGTAGCCCTCGCGGCGGTCGATGACGAGGTCGATTCCGGCGTCCTGCCAGAAGTCGGTCTTGTCGGGGTTCCAGAACGCCCGCGAGCGCTCCAGCATGTCCTCTTTCGACTCGTACGAGAAGAACCCGTAGTCGTACATTCGGGGATCGCTCCTTCGCTGGACGGGCGTACCCTACCGAATAGCAGACCGAATTGCAAATAGGTCTGAGATATCTGACCAAATCGGACCATCGGCAGGCCGAAACGGCCGGAATGGGTCCGGCGGTCGCGTCGCGTCGGCCGGGGCGGGGCTAGGCGGCGGCGGCGGCCCACGCGCCGCCGCGCTTGCCGGACTCGATCGCGCCGTCGACGAAGCCCGCCCAGCCGTCTGCGAAGTCCGAGTTGGCGAGGATCACGCGTCCTTCGGGACGCTGCATCTCCGCGTGGTGGTGCGCGTACCAGCCGGGCCGATGGATGCCCCACGTCCCGCGCGCGTACTCGTCGCCGAGCCAGTCGTGGCAGTTCATGCCGATCACCTCGCAGCCCGGCACGGCGCGGTCGAGCTCGCGCTGAGCCCAGGCGAGGTCGCCGTGGCGGATCGCCGCGCCGTCGTTGCCGAAGCAGACGAGGATCTGCTCGTCGCCGGGCAGGTCGAAGATCGTGCCGATGAAGCCGAAGGGGTGGTCCGGGTGCATGCCGGCGACCGGTCCGCCCGACGTGCGCACCTTCAGCATCACCTTGCTGCCGATGCCGGCCTGGCCGAGCGCGATCCCGGCCCGCTTGCCCTCGCTGAGGCCCGGCTCGAAGCGGATTCCGCCGAGCACGTTGAGGGGCGCCGTGACCACGCAGGCGCGCGCCGCCAGCGCCTCGCCGGAGCGCAGCGTGACGACCACGCGATCGCCCTCCTGCTCGACGGCCTCGACGGGCGCCTCGAGGCGCAGCTCGCAGGCGGCGGCGGCGAGGATCGGCTGCAGGAACGCGATCGTGCCCTCGGCGACCGTGTAGGCGCCCGCGGTCTCCTGCGTGAGGGCCAGCGAGTGGCCCGAGAGGGCGTGCCAGCGCATGACCGACAGGGCCCCGGCGTCGTCGAGGTGGCCGCTCGCCACCCCCTGGCACTCCACCATCAGGAGCGCGCGCTCGTCGTCCGTCAGGTCGAGCTCGTCGATCCGCTCCTGGATCGTCATGGCGTCGAGACGGCCGATCCGGTTGACGTCCGCGAGCGGCGCGTGCGGCTGGGGCAGGATCTCCCAGGACCCGGCGTTGAACTTGTCCCAGGCCGACTCGTTGAAGGCCTCGCGCTCGATGCGCGTGCCCGTGCGGATCTCGTCGCCGACGGTCCAGTGCACGCTGTCGCCAACGGGCGGCATCAGCGGCGTGACGCCGGCGGCCGTGATCTCCGTCCAGACGTGGGGCTGGAACCAGTGGAAGTAGTTGCCGCCGCGCTCGAAGCGCTGGCCGTCCCAATCGCTCGTCCACGTGCGCCCGCCGATCCGGTCCTGGGCCTCGACGATCACGGGCTCCCGGCCTGCGCGGCGCACCTCGCGCGCCGCGGAGCAGCCCGCGAACCCCGCCCCGATCACGATGACGTCGTGCATCCTACCCCCTCCTGGTCGCCCCGTCAGGCTACTGCCGACGCGGGTCAGCGTCCAGTGCGGTCGGCCCGGTCGCCGACCTTCGCGGCCGCCTCGAGCAGGAACGCGCCGATCCCGCGCGTCTGCGTGGCCACCGTCTTGGGGCTGGCCCAGGTCGCGGAGACCGTGTGGTTGAGCTCGGTCGAGCCGAGCAGCACGACGAGGTCGGCGCCGTCCAGCTCGCGCTGCACGTCGCGGCCAGGCCGCGCCACCGTGCCGTCGACGACGCGCAGGTCGAGGTCGGGCAGGAGGCCGGGCAGCTCGCGGCGGATGTCGGGGCTGCCGCCGACCACGATTACCCGGGCGAGGCCCGCCCGCCAGCAGGCCGCGGCGAAGGCGAGCGCACCGCGGCGGTTCGCGCTGCCCTCGCAGACCCGGCAGCGGTCGCCCGTGCCGGCCGTGACGGGGTCGGGCACGTCGCCGCCAAGCCCGGCCTCCGCGCAGGCCGGGCAGAGCAGGGCCACGCGGGCCCGCAGGACGGCCTCGGCGTCGTCGCGCTTGTAGGCGGCGATCCGCTCCTTGCCCGCGCGGGTGATGCGGGCGTCCTCGAGCACGGCGCGCGCCGCCGACTGCGCCGCGTCCGTGCGGTAGCCGAACTCGGCCAGGAGCTTCGCGATCGGGAGGTCCTTGGCCACCCGGGCGCCGCCTAGCCCGCGCAGGCGCGGTCGATCGCCCGTGCGAGGTCCACGACGAGGTCGTCGGGGTGCTCGATGCCGGCCGATACGCGGATCAGGCCCTCGGGGGTGCCCATTCGGCGCTCCCAGTCCTTGGTGCCGCGGTGCTCGATCAGCGACTCGACGCCGCCAAGGCTCGTCGCGTGCCCGAACACCTCGACCCTCTCGCAGACGGCGGTCGCGCGCTCCGGCGGCCCCGCGACCTCGAAGGACAGCATCGTCCCGAAGCCCGCCATCTGGCGGGCCGCGACGGCGTGGCCGGGATGGTCCGGCAGGCCGGGGTAGAGGACGCGCGTCACCTGCGCGTGGGCCGCGAGCATCGCCGCCAGCGCGGCCGCGTTGGCCTGCGCGCGCTCGAGCCGCACGGCCAGCGTGCGCAGCCCGCGCAGGGCGAGGAACGCCTCGAGCGAGCCGGGCACGGCGCCGTAGTCGGTGCGGTGGGTGCGCATCGACTCGGCGCAGGCGGCGTCGCCGACGGCGATCCCGAGCAGGAGGTCGGCGTGGCCGCCGATCAGCTTCGTCGCGCTGTGCACGACCACGTCGGCCCCGAGTGCGAGCGGGCGCTGCAGGAGTGGCGACGTGAAGGTGCCGTCGACCACGACCCGGGTGCCGGGCTCGCGGCCCGCGCAGATCGCCGCGATGTCGGCGATCTCGAGCGTCGGGTTGGAGGGCGTCTCGAGCCAGACCAGGGCCGCGCCCTGGCCGGCCTCGAGGACGGCCGCGGTGTCCGCCATGTCGACCCAGCGCACGCCGATCCGGCCCTGCGCCGAGCGCTCCTCGAGCTGGCCCCAGCTGCCCATGTAGATCGGCTTCGAGGCGACCACGACACCGCCCGGCGGGACCTGGTCGAGGACGGCGGTGACGGCGGCGATGCCGCTCGAGAAGGCGACGGCCTCGCCGCCCTCGAGCGCGCCCACGACCTCCTCGAGCGCGTCCCACATCTCGTTGCCGGAGCGCCCGTAGCCGCGTGGCCCGCCCGCCCGGTACGTGCTGTTGAGCACCAAGGGGTGGTTGAGGGTCGAGCCCGGCCCCTGCGGCCGGCCGCCGTGGACGAGCTCGGTCTCGGGGTGGTGCTCCATCCACGGGACGATACCGGCGTGCACCCGTCTGCGGCGCTCATCCGCCGGCCGGTGCCCTCCGTGATGATCCGCTCATGGCGGTCCAAGCCCCGCAGTCGCCCTTCTCGGACGAGCGCAAGCCCGTCTACCTCAACGTCGCCGCGGCCGACCGGCCGCTCGCGAGCCCGGTCTCCGCGGCCACGATCGACGCCGCCCGGCGCTACCGCAAGGACCGCGTCCTCGAGCAGATCCGGGCCGCGGACTGCGATGCGCTGCTCCTCTACGACCCCGTCAACATCCGCTACGTCCTCGACGTCAGCAACATGACGATCTGGATGATGCACAACGCCTTCCACTACGCCGTCGTCTGCGCCGACGGCACCGCCGTCGACTTCCCGTACGCAGGCTCCGGGCACCTGTCGGAGGGGCTGCCCGGGGTCAGCGAGGTGCGCACCGCGACGACCTGGACCTTCCAGGAGTCGCAGGGCGAGGAGGCCACCGCGACCGTCGTCGCGCGCTGGGCGGCCGAGATCGCCGACCTCGCGCGGGCCCACGGCGCCGGCACGCGCCGGATCGCCGTCGATAGCTGCGAGCCGTCCGGCGTGGCGGCGCTGCGCGCCTGCGGGCTCGAGGTCGTCGACGGCTACCCCCTGACCGAGCGTGCGCGGCAGATCAAGTCCGCGGACGAGCTCGAGATGCTGCGCTGGACCATGGCCGTGTGCGACGCCGGCATGCACCGGCTGCGCGAGGCCTCCGCCGAGCCGGGCCGCACCGAGCTCGAGATCTGGGCGGAGCTGCACCACGAGAACATCCGCAACGGCGGCGAGTGGATCGAGACGCGCCTGCTCTGCTCGGGGCCGCGCACCAACCCGTGGTTCCAGGAGGCGTCGCACCGCGTCACCGAGGCCGGCGACATGCTCGCCTTCGACACGGACATGATCGGCCCCTACGGCTACTGCGCCGACGTCTCCCGCTCGTGGACCGTCGGGCACCTGCCGCCGACGCCCGCGCAACGCGACCTCTACCTGCACGCCCTCGAGCAGATCGAGCACAACGCCGCGCTCCTGCGCGACGGCGCCTCCTTCCGTGAGCTCGACGCCGCGAGCTGGCGCATCCCGGAGCGCTTCCAGGCCCAGAACTACGGCGTCATCCTGCACGGCGTCGGGCTGGCCGACGAGTCGCCGTGGATCGCGACGCACCCGACCTTCCCCGGCAGCCTCAGCGACCGCGCGGACCTCGCGCTCGCGGCCGGCATGGTGGTCAGCGTCGAGTCGTACTGCGGCGAGGTCGGCGGGGCGGAGGGCGTCAAGCTGGAGGCCCAGTACGTGATCACGGAGACCGGGGCCGAGCGGCTCGACCACCTGCCCTGGGAGGACTGGGACTGACGCTCGCCGCGGCGGGTGCGGCAGGAGATCTGCCCGTCCCGTGGTAGGGTGAGGACACATCGCGTTCCCGCGGCTCCCGCCGCGGCATCCCGCGCGATGCGCCCGCTCTGGAATCCACTCGAGCGCGCGACGCTCGACAGGAGTTTCCGTGCAATTCAGCTTCACCGACCTCGGCGTGCCCGCCGACCTCGCCGCCGTCCTCTCGCGGCGCGGCATCGACGCGGCCTTCCCGATCCAGGCCGCCACCCTCCCCGACGCCCTCGCCGGGCGCGACGTGGCGGGCAAGGCGCCGACCGGGTCCGGCAAGACCATCGCCTTCGGCCTCGCCGTCGCCGCGCGCGTCGCGGCCGGCAAGCCGGGCCGCCCGACGGCCCTGATCCTCGCGCCGACGCGCGAGCTCGCCGACCAGATCAGCCGCGAGGTCGAGCCGCTCGCGGCCGCCCGCGGCCGCCGCGTCGCCGTCGCCTACGGCGGCGTGGGCTACGGCGCCCAGACCAGCGCGCTGCGCCGCGGCGTCGACGTCCTCGTCGCCTGCCCCGGCCGGCTCGAGGACCTGATCCAGCGCCGCGACGTCGACCTCTCCGACGTCGGCATCGTCGTCCTCGACGAGGCCGACCGGATGGCCGACATGGGCTTCCTGCCCGTCGTGCGGCGCCTGCTCGACCAGGTCCGCCCCGACCGGCAGACCCTGCTCTTCTCCGCCACGCTCGACGGCGAGGTCGAGAAGGTCGCCCGCGACTACCAGCACGACCCCGTCCGCCACGAGGCCGCCGCCGAGGCGCGCTCCGTCGGCGAGGTCGTCACGCACGTCTGGCGCGTCAAGCAGGAGGACCGCATCGACCTGCTCGTCGACGTCGTCCTGCGCACCGGCAGCGTGATCGCGTTCTGCCGCACCCGCCACGGCGTCGACCGGCTCGCCAAGAAGCTCAACGCCGCCGGCGTCGGCGCCGCGAACCTGCACGGCGGCCGCGCCCAGAACCAGCGCGACCGCGCCCTGCACGCGTTCACGACCGGGCGGCTGCCCGTGCTCGTGGCCACGGACGTCGCGGCGCGCGGCATCCATGTCGACCAGGTCGCCTGCGTCGTCCACTTCGACCCGCCCGCCGACCCCGCCGACTGGGTGCACCGCTCGGGCCGCACCGGCCGCGCCGGCGAGCCCGGCATCGTCGTCGGCTTCGTTCCCAAGCAGGACGAGCACGCCGTGCGCAAGCTGCTCGGCAAGGTCGGCGTGGACGCGCAGATCACGGCCCCCGACCTCGACCTGCTGGGCGCCGTGCGCCCGGTCCGCGTCGACGCGGGCCGCCCACCCGCTGAGCCCGCCGCCGAGCCGGTCCCGGCCGAGGCGTCGAAGCCGCGCCGCGACCAGCGCCCCGACGGGCAGCCGAAGCGGCCGAAGCGCCCGAGCCAGCACCGCCCGGGCACGCCGCGCCACAAGCGCCGCCGCCGCTCGCGCGCCGGCGTCTAGGGCGCGGCCGGCGGGTCGCCCGGCGGCGGATCGCCGTCGGGCCCGTCGGCGCGCATCGCGGCGCGCTCCTTGGCGGGGTTGCGCTGGCGGCCGAGGTTGCTGACGATCAGGGCCAGCACGGTGACGAGGTAGAGCTGGCCGACGAGGCCCTCGAGCATCGCGAGCAGGCGCCCGACGGCGTCGGCGGCCGTGAAGTCGCCGTAGCCGACCGTGGCGAGCGTGATGTACGAGAAGTAGAGGAAGACGTACGCGGGCTGCTTGCCCTGCACGAAGAAGTCGCCGACCCGGACGGCGTCGATCGCGAGGTACAGGTACGCGAACGTCAGGCCCATCATCAGGTAGACGGCGATCGCGTCGCCGACGACGCGCAGGTTGACGACGGGGGCCTTGACGACCCGGCCGAACAGGCGCACGATCACGCCGATCGCGAGCGCCGCGCTGAACAGGCCCGTCGCCGAGCGGCCGGCGCCGCTGTCGACGGCCAGCGCGATCGCGGCGACCAGGGAGATCGTCCCGATCACGGCGACCGGCGCGCCGACGGAGAGGATGCGCCGCCAGCGCGGGCTGCGGACGTGGGCCGTGACCACAATCTCGAACAGCAGGATCTGCACGAGCAGCGCCACGATGCGCGTCCAGAGCGAGGCGTCGCCCGCCGCGATCAGCACGAAGGCGATGATCGACAGGACGGGCGCGATCAGGACGTTGCGCTCGTCGGTCACGTCGAGCCAGCGGCCCCTGAGGAGGCGCCGCTCGCGCTCGATGCGCCCCGATCCCGGATGCCCGTCCATCCCCGCGGACGTTACGCGATCGGGGGGTGCGTCCAGCCGCGGTCCGCGGCCGCGTCGCGCGGCCCGAACATCCGCACCGTCTCCGCGTCGTCGCCGGGCGGGACGTCGCGGATCCCGAGCATGGAGTCGATCACCATGTTCTGGAAGCGGTGGCACGACTCCTCGAAGCGGTAGCACATGCGACCGCCCTCGTAGGCGGGGTTGCGCAGCCCGTCCTGGACCCGCTCGACGATGCCGATGTCCTCCTGGTTGACCTCGTCCCAGAACGCCATCAGCGCGTCGACGTCGCCCTCGGGGTCGGTGCTCGCGGCGACCGACTCGGGGTGGGTCAGGAGGTACGCCACCTCCGCCGTGCGGCCCGGCCCGTCGGGGCGGGCGAGCAGCAGGAAGACGTGGTTGGCCATCACGTTGATCGCGATGTTCGGGTAGAGCCAGACGAAGCGGGCCGCCTCGGCGTCCTGGCCCTCCACGAAGGTGACGGGCGGCAGGCCCTTCCAGCCGCCGTCGTCGGTGTTCGGGGCGACGGGCCACGTGCAGAAGCCGACGTACTTGCCGGGGCCCTGCCAGCGGTAGTGGTCGTCCATCGGCGAGACCTTCACCAGCGCAGGGTGGACCCACGGCAGGTGGTAGTACTCCATGAAGTTCTCGCCGATCAGCTTCCAGTCGGCGTCGATCGCGTACTCGACGCGGCGGGCCATCCGGTACTCGCCGAGCCGGTAGCCGGCGAGGCGCGCACCGAGGTCGCCGAGCTCGTCCTCGAGCGCGGGGGCCTCGGGGTCGAGGCAGACCATGACGAGGAACTCCCACTGCGCGACGCGCACCGGGTGCAGGCCCATGTCGGCCTTGTCGAAGGCCTTGATGTCCGACATGTCGAACGCCGCGCGGGCGTCCACCGGGATCGCGCTCTCCGGCGTGAAGAGCGGCGTGCCGAGGCACGACCCGTTCAGGTCGTACGCCCACGCGTGGTACGGGCACGAGAGGAAGCGCTTGACGTGGCCGGAGCCCTCGCACAGCCGCGCGCCGCGGTGGCGGCACACGTTGTGGTGCGCGCGCAGCTCGCCGTCGAGGTTGCGGGTCACGATGATCGAGCGGCCCGCGACCTCGACCACCAGGAAGTCGCCCGGCTCGGCGACCTCGTCGGCCACGCAGACCGGCACCCACGCGCGCCCGTACACGCGCTCCTGCTCGAGCGCGTGGAACTCCTCCGACGTGTACGCGTCGGGGATCAGGGTCCAGGCGAAGTCGACGGGGAGGCGCGTCTTGGCGTACGTCTCCGGCTCGGAGAACGCCGCGCCCGGGAGCGGCCGCTGCATGGCCGGAGGGTATCGCCTCCGCGGCGACCGCGTCGACCGCCGTCCCACCGCATGGCACGATCGGCCGCGGCGAGCGGATACGCTCCGCAGCCATGGACGCCCTCCTCGTCGACAGCGTGCGCACCCCGTTCGGCCGCAACCGCGGCGGGCTCAGCCACCTGCGCACCGACGACCTCGCGGCGATCCCGCTGCGCGCCCTGCTCGAGCGCCACCCGGGCCTCGACCCGGCCCGCGTCGACGAGGTCCTCTACGGCGACACCAACCAGGCGGGCGAGGACAACCGCAACGTGGCCCGGATGGCCCTGCTCCTCGCCGGGCTCCCCGTGAGCGTGCCCGGCGTGACCCTCAACCGCCTCTGCGGGTCGGGCGGCGAGGCCGTCGTCCAGGGCGCGCGGATGCTGCGCGCGGGTGACGCCGAGGTCGTGATCGCGGGCGGCGTGGAGGGCATGAGCCGCGCCCCCTTCGTGCTCGAGCCCGCCGCCGAGGTGCTGCCGCGCGACCAGCGCCTGCACGGCACCGCCGTCGGCTGGCGGATGGTGAACCCGGCGATGCCGGCCGACTGGACGGCCTCCCTCGGGGCGGCGACCGACCGGCTCGCCGCCCGCCACGGCCTCGAGCGGGCCGCGCTCGACGACTGGGCGCTGCGCAGCCACCTGCGGGCGCACGCCGCCTGGGAGGCGGGCCTCCACGCGGACGGCGTGGTGGCCGTCGGCGACGTGGCCCGCGACGAGGGGATTCGGACGGACGCCGACCCGGCGCGGCTGGCCGAGCTCGCCCCCGCCTTCGTCCCGGACGGCCTGATCACCGCCGGCAACGCCTCGCCGATCTCGGACGGCGCGCTCGCGATGCTCCTCGCGTCGCCCGCCGCCTGCGCGGAGCACGGCTGGGTGCCGCGCGCGCGGATCGGACGCAGCGCCACCATCGGCGTCGCGCCGCAGGACTTCGGGGAGGCGCCCGTGCCGGCGGTCCGGGCGCTGCTCGACCGGGCCGGGCTCGGCGTGGCCGACATCGATCTGTGGGAGCTGCAGGAGGCATTCGCGGCGGTGCCCCTGATCGCCATCCGGGAGCTCGGGCTCGACCCCGAGCGCGTCAACGTGCACGGCGGCGCGATCGCCTACGGGCACCCGCTCGGGGCCTCGGCGCCGCGGCTGATCGCGGACCTCGCCCGCGAGCTCGGCCGCCGCGGCGGCGGCACAGGCGTCGCGGCGGTCTGCATCGGCGTGGGGCAGGGTCAGGCCGTGCTCGTGCACGTCGACGGCTGAGCGCGCCCGGAGCGCGATTCGCGGCTAGCCTTTCCGGTCAGTAACGCGCCCGTTCCACCGGAGAGGAACCCCGAGATGGCCCACAAGTACTCGCTCACGGACGACCAGGTCCCGCGGCACTGGTACAACATCGCCGCCGACCTGCCGAGCATGCCGCCCCCGCCCCTGCATCCGGGCACCGGCCAGCCGCTCGGCCCCGACGACCTCGCCCCGCTGTTCCCGATGGCCCTGATCGGCCAGGAGGTCTCGGCGGAGCGGATGATCCCGATCCCCGACCCCGTCCGCGACGTCCTCGCGATGTGGCGCCCGACGCCGCTCTACCGCGCGGACAAGCTGGAGGCGGCGCTCGGCACGGACTGCCGCATCTTCTACAAGTACGAGGGCGTCTCGCCCGCCGGCTCGCACAAGCCGAATACCGCCATTCCGCAGGCCTGGTACAACCAGCAGGAGGGCGTCACCCGCATCGCCACCGAGACGGGCGCGGGCCAGTGGGGCTCGGCCCTGTCCTTCGCGGGCGCCCAGTTCGGCCTCGAGATCAAGGTCTACCAGGTGCGCGCCTCGTACGACGCGAAGCCGTACCGCCGCGCGATGATCGAGACGTGGGGCGGCGAGGTCGTCGCCAGCCCGTCGCCCGACACGAACGCGGGCCGCGCGATCCTCGAGACGGACCCGGGCTGCCCGGGCAGCCTCGGCATCGCGATCTCGGAGGCCGTCGAGGACGCCGCCACGCGCGACGACACGAAGTACGCGCTCGGCTCCGTCCTCAACCACGTGCTGATGCACCAGACCGTGATCGGCCAGGAGGCGCAGGAGCAGCTGAGGGCGCTCGACGCCTACCCGGACGTCGTCGTCGGCTGCGTCGGCGGCGGCTCGAACTTCGCCGGCATCGCGTTCCCGTTCCTCGCGGACAAGATCGCCGGCAGGGACATCCGCGTCGTCGCCGCCGAGCCCGCCGCCTGCCCGACGCTCACACGCGGGCACTACGGCTACGACTTCGGCGACACGGCGCAGCTGACGCCGCTTCTGCCGATGCACACGCTCGGCCACGGGTTCATCCCGGCGCCGATCCACTCCGGCGGCCTGCGCTACCACGGCGCCGCGCCGCTGGTGTCGCACCTTCTCAACCTCGGCCTGATCGAGGCCGTCGCCTACCCGCAGCGCGAGTGCTTCGCGGAGGCGGTTCGCTTCGCGCGCACCGAGGGCATCATCCCGGCGCCCGAGCCGACCCACGCGATCCGCGCGGTGATCGCCGAGGTCGAGCGGGCGAAGGAGGAGGGCGTCGTGAAGACGATCCTGTTCAACCTCTGCGGCCACGGCAACTTCGACCTGACCGCGTACGACGCGTACTTCGCGGGCACGATGGAGGACATCGAGCTCCCGGAGGCCGAGCTGGACGAGGCGGCCAAGGCCCTCGAGGGCATGCCCGCCATCGCCTAGGCGCACGCACGACGGGGGCGGTCCGGCTGCGGCCGGGCCGCCCCCGTTCGCGTTCCTAGGCCGGCCGGCGGCCGACGAGGAGCACGTCCTCGCCGGTCTGGACGACGGTGCCGTCGTCTTTGGTGCACGCGACGGCCATCCGCACGATGCCGCGGTCGGGCTTCGACCGCGACGGGCGGTTCTCGGTCACCGTCCAGGTGGTGGTGATCGCCTCGCCCGGGTAGGTCGGGGCCTTGAAGTCCCGCGACTCGGACAGGTAGGCGATGATCAGGAGCGCATCCATCTCCGGGCACGGCGTGCCGGACGAGGCGCCGAGCACGAGCAGCCCGTGCGCGATCCGCTCCCTAAACGGCGTGTTGGCGCGCACCCACTCGTCGTCGGTGTGCAGCGGGTTGTGGTCGCCGGACAGGACGCAGTAGTCGGCGATGTCCTGCGCCGAGATCGTGCGCGCGGACGAGGTGAGGACGCTGCCGACCGGCAGGTCCTCGAGGAAGAGGGTCTTCGCGTGGCTCATGCCGGGCAGCGTAGCCCCCGTAGGCACGTACGACCGGCGGCGCGATACGGTGCCGCCGATGGCCGCCGCCGCGTCCGACCGCGCCCCCCTCGCCTGGCTCGGCTACCTGCTCGTCGGCGCCTCCGCCGGGTTCGCGGCCTTCAACGTCATCTTCGGGCGCCTCCTGATCGACACCGGCATGCGGCCGCTCGAGGTGTCGGCGACGCGCATCTACGGCGCCGGGCTGATCCTGCTCGTGTTCCTCGTGCCCGTGCTCGGCCGGCTCCGGCGGGGCCACCTCGTGCCCATCGCCGCGTTCGCCGTCGTGGGGCTGGTCGTCGGCCAGGGCACCGCGTTCATCGCCTTCTCCGACTCCGACGTCGCGATCGTCCTCGTGATCATCTTCACCGCGCCGCTGTTCGTGGCCCTCTACGAGCGGCTGCGGCTCGGCGCCGTCCTGCCGCGCCACGCCTACGCGGCCATCCTCGTCGCCGTCGCCGGCGTCGGCCTCGCGGTGGCGGGCGGCGGCGTCGGCGGCATCACGGCGCGGGGCTTCGCCTTCGCGGTGGCGTCGATGATCGCGTACGGGGTGTCCGTGGTGCTGGCGTCGCGGCTGCCCGGCGATCTCCCGCCGCTGGCCCGCACGGCGGCCAGCATGGTCGTCGCCGGCCTCGCCTTCTGCGTGATCGCGCCGCCCTGGACCCTGCCCTTCGACCTGCTCGGCGCGACGGCGACCTTCCCGGGCCGGCTCGGCTTCGCGCTGCCCCTCTGGGTCGCCGTCGCCTTCTCCGTCCTCGTCGGGTCGGTCGGCGTGTTCGTGACGTGGATCGCCGGGACGCGGATCGTCGGGGCCGGGGCCTCCAGCGTCGTCGGCATGGCCGAGCCCGTCCTCGCGGCCATGGTCGCGTGGGCGCTCCTCGCCCAGGCCCTCGCGCCGCTGCAGGTCGTCGGGATCCTCGTGACCGTCGGTGCGATCACGGTGGTCGAGCTCGCCCGCATCCGCACGCGCCGGCTCGACGCCCCGGACGCGCCCGTCGAGCTCTGACGGGGACGGCTGCGTACGGCGGTACGACCGGCGCTCCGTCAAGATGCCGCCGTGGCGTCCCGTCGATCCGGCTACCTGCTCGTCTGCGGCGGCTCGGCCCTGTTCGCCAGCACGGGCGTCGTCAGCGCGGTGGCCTTCGAGGGCGGCGTCGCGCCGATCGAGCTCGCAGCACTCCGCTCCTACATCGCGGCGTTGATCCTGCTGCCGTTCCTGCTTCTCGTCGCGCGGCGGATCCGCCGTGCCGACCTCCTGCCGATCGTGCTCTTCGCGCTGATCGGGATCGTGCTCGCGCAGGGCTTCTACTACGGCGCGATCTCCCGGATGGACATCGCGGTGGCGCTCGTCATCGTCTACACGGGGCCGCTGCTCGTGGCGGGCTACCAGCGCGCGTTCCACGCGGAGCGCCTGCCGCTGATCGGCTACCTCGCGATGGTCCTCGCCGTGACCGGGGTCGCCATCGCGGTGCTCGGCGGCAGCGGCGGCCTCGCTGCGATCTCGCTCCTCGGCGTGGGGTTCGCCCTCCTGACCGCGGTCTGCTTCGCGGGGCAGGCGATCCTCGGCGCGCGCCAGCCCTTGACGCTGCCGCCGCTCGCCCGCACGGGCGCGGGCATGGCCGCGGCCGCCGTGATCTGGATCCCGCTCGTGCCCATCTGGGCGCTCCCCCTCGACGTGTTCGGCGACACGGCGGCGTTCACGGGCCGCTTCGACCTCGAGGTCCCCGTCGGGGCGGCGGTCCTCTACGTCGCGGTCTTCGGCAGCGTCGTGCCCTACCTCCTGCTGATCATGGGCCTCGCCCGGATCGGGCCAGGCGCGGGCAGCATGGCCGGCATGACCGAGCCGGTCGTGGCCCCGCTCCTCGCCTGGTTCGCCCTCGGGCAGGTCCTGACGCCGCTGCAGGCCCTCGGCGTCGCGCTCACGATCGCGTGCGTCGCGATCGTGGAGCGCCAGCGCTACCGGCTGCGGCGCGTGCCCGAGTCCTACGTCGCGGAGCTCTGAGTTATGTCGGAGCGCATGATCGGCGTGATCATCGTCGTCTTCGCCTGCGTGCTGTTCGCGTCGACGGGCGTCGTCGCGCGGATGGCGATCGACGGCGGGCTCGACCCCGCCGAGGTCGCCGCCGTGCGCACGTACGGCGGGGCGCTCCTGCTCCTGCCGTTCGTCGTGCGGGCGTGGCGCAGCTTCGACCGCTCGATGGCGGGGCCGGTCGTCGTGTACGCCCTGATCGGGGTGTTCGCCTCGCAGGGCCTCTACTTCGAGGCGATCAGCCGCATGGACGTCGCGCTCGCGCTCGTGATCTCGTACATCGCGCCGCTGCCGGTCGCCCTCTACCGGCGCCTGCGCCTCGGCGAGCGGCTTCCGATCTGGGCGTACGGCGCGATGGTCTTCGCGGTCGGCGGCCTCGCGCTGGCCGTGCTCGGCGGCAGCAGCGTCGGCGAGCTGACCCCGCTCGGCCTGGTGCTCGCGTTCCTCTGCATGGCCACGTTCGCGGTGATGCTGATCTTCGGCCCGAAGCAGCCGGCCCGGGTCGGGCCCTCCGCCCGCGCCGGGGCGCCGCTGCTGCTCGCCGGTGTCGCCTGGTTCGTCGTCGTCCCCGTCTGGACCGTGCCGTGGGGCGAGCTGGGCTCGACCGTATCGCTGAGCGGGGCGGTCGACGTGGCCGTGCCGCTGTGGGCGACGATCGCGTGGGTCGTGGTCGTCGGCTCGGCGATCGCCTTCGCGATCATCCTCGCCGGCACCGCGCGCGTCGGGTCGGGCACGGCCAGCATGCTCGGCATGACCGAGCCGATCGTCGGGTCGCTTCTGGCCTGGCTCCTGCTCGGCCAGGCCCTGACCGCGCCGCAGGCCCTCGGCATCGTCGTCACCGTGGCCGCCGTCGGCGTCGTGGAGCACGCGCGGGCCCGGCGGATCGTCGGGCCCGAGGTCCCCGACCCCCTGGCAGCGCTCGCCGACCCCCAACGCCGGTAGCGTTCACCCGATGGGCCACGTCCTCACCAGCCTCCCCGCCGGCGAGAAGATCGGCATCGCCTTCTCCGGCGGCCTCGACACGTCCGCCGCCGTCGCGTGGATGCGCGACAGGGGCGGCGTGCCGTACGCGTACACGGCCGACCTCGGCCAGTACGACGAGCCCGACCTCTCCGACGTCCCGACCCGCGCGCTGCAGTACGGGGCGGAGTCGGCGCGGCTCGTCGACTGCCGCACCGAGCTCGTGCGCGAGGGCCTGGTGGCGCTGCAGTGCGGCGCCTTCCACATCGGCTCGGGCGGGCGCACGTACTTCAACACGACCCCGCTCGGCCGCGCCGTCACCGGCACCATGCTCGTCGCCGCGATGCGCGAGCAGGGCGTCTCGATCTGGGGCGACGGCTCGACGTACAAGGGCAACGATATCGAGCGCTTCTACCGCTACGGGCTGCTCGTCAACCCGGCGCTGCGCATCTACAAGCCGTGGCTCGATCAGGCCTTCGTCGACGAGCTCGGCGGGCGCCGGGAGATGAGCGAGTGGCTGCAGGCGCACGACCTGCCGTACCGCGACCCGACCGAGAAGGCGTACTCCACGGACGCCAACATCTGGGGCGCGACGCACGAGGCGAAGCGGCTCGAGTTCCTCGACACGTCGATGGACATCGTCTCGCCGATCATGGGCGTCGCCCACTGGGACGCGGCCGTGGCGATCGAGCCGGAGGAGGTGGCGGTCCGCTTCCACGAGGGCTGGCCCGTCGCGATCAACGGCGTCGAGATCGCCGATCAGGTCGCGCTCGTGATGGAGGCGAATCGCGTAGGGGGCCGGCACGGGCTCGGCATGTCCGACCAGATCGAGAACCGCATCATCGAGGCCAAGAGCCGCGGCATCTACGAGGCGCCGGGCATGGCGCTCCTCCACATCGCCTACGAGCGCCTCGTCAACGGCATCCACAACGAGGCCACGATCGACCAGTACCGTGACCACGGCCGCCGGCTCGGGCGCCTGCTCTACGAGGGCCGCTGGTTCGATCCGCAGGCCCTGATGCTGCGCGAGGGCCTGCAGCGCTGGGTCGGGCGCGCCATCACGGGCGAGGTGACGCTGCGGCTGCGCCGCGGCGAGGACTACACCGTCCTCGACACCGTCTCCCCGCACCTCACCTACCACCCCGAGCGGCTCAGCATGGAGAAGTCGGAGAGCGCCTTCGGGCCGCTCGACCGGATCGGCCAGCTGACGATGCGCAACCTCGACATCCAGGACTCGCGCGAGAAGCTCGACATCTACGCGCAGGCGGGCCTCCTCGACGTCGCTCAGCCGTCGATCTCGGGCCACCTCGGCCCGGGCGGCGACGGCCCCGCCCCGGACCACGTCGCCGACGAGCCCGAGCCGGGCTTCGGGGCGGCGATGGAGCAGGGCGTCGACTGACGCGCCGCGCCCGCGCCCGCTCCTGGTCGCGGTTGCGGTCCTCGCCGGCCTGGTCGTTCTGCTCGGCGTCGGGCAGGCCGCGTGGGGCGCGCAGCTGCGCTTCGACCGCTGGCTCGGCGGCCTGGCGGTCGGCCGTCCGGACTGGCTCGTCGGCCCGGCCGACCTCCTCGGCCTCGCCACCCGCGACGTCTCGACGGGCGCCGTCGTCCTGGTGGCCGCGGCGATCCTCTGGCGGGCGCACCGGCGCTGGGCCGAGTGGCTGCTCCTCAGCGCGCTCGGGGGCTGGGTGCTGCAGACGCTCCTGAAGGGCGTCGTCGGGCGCGAGCGCCCCGACTGGGCCGAATCGGCCTACCACCCGACCACGGCCTCCTTCCCGTCGGGGCACGCGACGACGGGCATCGACTCGTGGGTCGTGCTCGGCATCATCCTGCTCTGCGCGGGCCTCGGGCGCTTCGCCCAGGTCGTCGGCGTGGTGGCGATCGCGATCGGCGTCCTGCTCGGGCCCAGCCGCCTCGTGATCGGGGTGCACTGGCCGACCGACGTCCTCGCCGGCTGGCTGCTCGGGGCGGCGGTGGCGTGCGCCGCCGGAGCCGTCGTGCTGTGGCGCGCGCGCCGCGTCAGCTGACGCGCGCGAGGCTCGGCTTGACCAGCGTGGCGGGTCGCTCCAGGCCGTGGTCGTCGTACGGCGGCGGCGTCGCGTCGGCGAGCGGCGCGGCGCCGTAGGAGCGGGCGACCTGCGCGGGGGCGGGGCGCCCGTAGAGGGTCGTGCGCTGCACCGGGGTGCGGCCGGCGGCCCGGATCACGGCGTCCATCGTCTCGGGCGGGCACTCCTGGCCGTGGCTCGCGCCCGCGGCGCGGCTGATCGACTCGCTCATGAGCGTGCCGCCGAGGTCGTCGACGCCGGCGCCGAGCAGGACGCGCGCGCCGTCGGGCCCGAGCTTGACCCACGAGGCCTGGATGTGCGGCACGACGGGGTCGAGCACGAGCCGCGCGGCGGCGTGCAGCGCCACCACCTCGTCGAAGGTGGGGCCCGAGCGGGCGCGGCCCTTGAGGACGATCGGCGCCTCCGCGGCGATGAAGGGCAGCGGCACGAACTCGGTGATGCCGCCCGTCTCGGCCGCGAGCCCGCGGATCCGCAGGAGGTGGCGGGCGACGTGCACGGGCCGCTCGACGTGCCCGAACATGATCGTCGACGTGGTGCGCAGGCCCACGCGGTGCGCGGTGCCCACGACCTCGAGCCACTGGTCGGTCGAGACCTTGTCGGGGCAGAGGACGGCGCGCACCTCGTCGTCGAGGATCTCCGCGGCCGTGCCGGGCAGGCTGCCGAGCCCCGTCTCCTTGAGGCGCACGAGGTACTCCTCGAGGGTCCAGCCCATGGTGGCCGCGCCCTGCCAGACCTCGAGCGGCGAGAAGGCGTGCACGTGGATCTCGGGCTGGGCCGCCTTGACCGCCTCGAGGCAGCCGAGGTACCACTCGCCCGTGAAGCCGGGGTGGATGCCGCCCTGCAGGCAGACCTCGGTGCCGCCGCGCTCCCACGCCTCGACGGCGCGGCGCGCGACCTCGGCGTGGTCGAGCAGGTACGCGGGGCCACGCAGGTTCTCGGCGAGGCGGCCCTTCGAGAAGGCGCAGAAGCCGCACTGGAAGTAGCAGACGTTCGTGTAGTTGATGTTCCGGCAGACGACGTACGTGACGTCGTCGCCCGAGCGCTCGCGGCGGCGCTCGTCGGCGAGGGCGGCGAGCGGGGCGAGCTCGGGGCCGGTCGCGGCCACGAGCGCCTCCGCGTCGTCGACGTCGAGGGCCGCGCCATCGGCGGCGCGCGACAGGGCCCGTGCGAAGGCGGGCGAGAGCCCGCCCGCCCGGCGGGGCGCGCCGTCGCGCCATCCAGCCGGCGGCGCCGGCGACGAGCCGGTGCGCCACTCCTCGGCGGGGCGCGCGCGGCCCTGGCCGTCGGCGAGGCGCAGCGCCGCCGCCAGGGGTGCGGGCTCGACCCAGGCCGGGTCGAGGTAGCGCGGGTGGACGGTCAGCCGCGGGAGGAGCGTCAGGCCGTGCGCGGCGGTCGCCGCCTCGAGCCGCTCGATCTCGGGCCACGGCGCCTCGGGGTTGACGTGGTCGGGCGTGACGGGGGAGACGCCGCCCCAGTCGTCGATGCCGGCCTCGAGGAGGCGCGGGAAGTCGGCGTGCGCGAGGTTCGGCGGGGCCTGCAGCGCGACCTCGTCGGGGAGGATCAGGCGCGCGACGGCGATGGTCCAGAGGTGGTCGTCGAGCGACGGCTCGGGGGCATCGGCCATCTTCGTGCCCGCCTTCGCCCGGAAGTTCTGGACGATCACCTCCTGCAGGTGGCCGTGCGCGGCGTGCAGCTCGCGCAGGGCGAGCAGCGCCTCGACCCGCTCGCGTCGGGTCTCGCCGATCCCGATCAGGATCCCCGAGGTGGTCGGGATCCGCAGGGCGCCCATCCGGCCGAGGGCGTCGAGGCGCACATCCGGGTCCTTGTCGGGCGAGCCGAAGTGGGGCATCCGGCGCTCCGAGAGCCGCGCGCTCGCCGTCTCCAGCATGATGCCCTGGCTCGGCGCGGAGCGCCGGAGCTCGGCGAGCTCCGCGTCGTCGAGGACGCCCGGGTTCGCGTGGGGCAAGAGGCCCGTCTCGTCGAGCACGAGCCGCACGCAGTGCGCGAGGTACGCGGCCGTCGTCGGGAAGCCGAGCTCCACGAGCCCGTCGCGGGCCGCCGGGTAGCGCAGCTCGGGCTTGTCGCCGAGGGTGAAGAGCGCCTCGCGGCAGCCCGCCGCGACGCCGGCGCGGGCCACGGCGAGGATCTCGGCGGGCGTCATGTACGCGGCCTCGCCCTTGCGCGGCGGCTTCGCGAACGCGCAGTAGTGGCAGACATCCCGGCAGAGGACGGTCAGCGGGATGAAGACCTTCGGGGAGTACGTGACGACGACGCCGCGGGCCGCGTCGCGCCGCTCGCGTGCGGCGGCGCAGAGGCCCTCGACGTCGGGCGCCGGGTCGTCGGCGAGCGCACGGGCCTCGGCGTCGGTCAGCACGCCCGAAGCCTAGCCGGGACGGGTCGGGCCGGTCAGGACCAGCGCGCCGCGATCCGCGGCCGGATGTCGGCCTCGAAGCGGTCGATGAACCCGATCTGGTCGGGGCCCGGGTAGTGGAAGACGAGGTTCGTGAAGCCCATCTCCACGTAGCTCGCGATCCGCTCGACGGCCTCGTCGGGATCGTTCGTGCAGATGAAGCGACTCGTGGCGTCCACGCTCGGGTCGGCGGCGAGGCGCTCCAGCTCGGCGGGGTCGTCGACGTCCTTCTTGAGTTCGGCCGGCAGGGCCAGGGGCGCCCAGAACCCGCAGTCGGCGCGGGCCTGCTCGACGTCGGGGTGGTACGCGAGCTTGATCTCCATCAGGAGGTCGAGGTCGGCCAGGCTGCGGCCGGCCTGCTCGGTGCCCTCGGCGAGGGCGGGCAGGATCTTCTCCGTGTAGAGCTCGCGCGGCTTGCCCGACGTGGTGATGAAGCCGTCGGCGGTGGCGCCGGCGTAGCGCGAGGCGAGGGGGGCGGCGGCCGCGACGTAGATCGGCGGCGACGCGTCGGGGAGGTCGTAGATCGTGGCGTTTGAGGTGCGGTAGTAGTCGCCCGCGAAGGTGACGCGCTCCTCGGACCAGAGCTGGCGGATCAGGGCCAGCGACTCCTTCAGGCGCTTCAGTCGCTCGGGCCCCTCGGGCCACTCGACGCCCGTCGGCGGCACCTCGTTGAGGGACTCGCCCGAGCCGACGCCGAGGAAGATGCGGCCCGGCGCGAGACACGCGAGCGTGGCGAAGCCCTGCGCCACCGTCGAGGGGTGGTGGCGGAACGTGGGGGTGATGACGCTGGTGCCGATCGCGGCGTGGCAGGTGCGCTCGACGAGCGCCCCCATCCACGCGAACGAGAACGGCGAGTGGCCGCCCGTGTGCCGGAACGGCTGGAAGTGGTCCGAGATCGCGATGGTGTCCCAGCCCTGCGCGTCCGCGTGGACGGCGAACTCGAGGAGCTCGCGCGGGGCGAACTGCTCGCTCGACGCCTTGTAGCCGATCCGGATCACGCTACCCCCTTGGGGTCCGCCGCCTCAGGCGGACGTAGACTGCCGCGGGATGATAGCCCTGGTGCCGCTCAAGTCCCTGGACGACGCGAAGTCGCGGCTCGGCGACGTGCTCGACGCCGAGGCGCGGCACGACCTCGCGCTGCGCATGCTGACGCGCGTCGTCGACGCCTGCCAGGGCGCGGGCCTGGAGGTGGCGATCGTCTCGTCCGACCCGATGGCGTACATCGCGGCGCGTGAGCTCGGCGCCGCCGTGGTCGACGACGGCGGCGAGGACCTGACGGGCTCGGTGCGCCGCGGCCTGGCCGCCTATCCCGACGCCGAGGCGGTCGTGGTGATCGCGGGCGACCTGCCGTACGTGACGACGGAGGACGTCGAGGCCCTGCTCGCCGCCGCCGACCCCGTCGCGGTCGCGCCGTCGCCCGACGGGCGCACGAACGCGGTCGCGGCGCGCCCGCCGGCCGCGTTCACGCCGGCCTACGGCGAGGGCTCGGCGGCGCGCCACGGCGGCACCCCGGTCGAGCGGCCGGGTCTCGCGCGCGACATCGACACGCCCGCCGACCTCGCCGCCTTCGAGGCCGCATGCGGGTGACGTGCATCGCGGGCGGCGTCGGCGGCGCCCGCATGGCCCTCGCGCTGCAGGAGGCGCTCGCGCCGGGCGAGCTGACCGTGGTCGGCAACGTCGGCGACGACACCGAGCACTGGGGCCTGCAGATCGCGCCCGACCTGGACACCGTCCTCTACACCCTGACGGGCCGCATCGATCCGGCCAACGGCTGGGGCGTCGCCGGCGACACCCGCGCCGTGATGGACGAGATCACGGGGCTCGGCGAGGACGACTGGTTCATCCTCGGCGACCGCGACCTCGCGCTCCACATCAGCCGCACGCGGAAGCTCGCCGCTGGCGAGCCCCTGTCGGCGATCACCGCCGACGTGGCGGCGCGCTGGGGCTGCCCGAGCACCCTCCTGCCCGCGACCGACGACCGCCTGCGTACCTGGATCGCGACCGACGACGGCGAGCTGCCGTTCCAGGAGTGGCTCGTGCGGCGCCGCGCCGCCGACCCGGTGGCCGGCGTGCGCTTCGAGGGCGTCCCGGGCGCGCGCCCCGGGCCCGGGGTGCTCGAGGCGATCGCGGAGGCCGACCGGATCGTGCTCGCCCCGTCGAACCCGTTCGTCTCGCTCGACCCGATCCTCGCCGTCGACGGCGTGCGCGACGCCGTCCGCGCGCGGCGCGCCGACGTCGTCGCCGTCGCGTCCGTGATCGGCGGCCGCACCGTCAAGGGGCCCCTCGTCGGGATGCTGGAGACGCTCGGGCACCGCCCCGACGCCGTCGGCATCGCCGCCTGCCTCGCCGACCTCGCCGCCGCCTACGTGGTCGACCCGGCCGACGCGGGGCTCGCCACCGATGTCGAGGCGCTCGGGCTGCGGCCCCTGGTCGTGCCCGCGCTCCTGAAGGACGCGACGGCCCGGGCCGGGGTCGCCCAGGTGGTGCTGGCGTGATCCGGGTCGTCCCCATCCCCCTGCGGGCGCGGATCCGCCCCGGCGACGACCTCGCGGCGCTCCTCGTCGGGGCGATCGCCGACGCCGGCGAGGCCCTCGTCGACGGCGACGCCCTCGTCGTCGCCCAGAAGCCCGTCTCGAAGGCGGAGGGCCGGATCGTCGACCTGCGCGACGTCGAGCCGTCGCCCGAGGCACGTGCGATCGCCGCCGAGGACGGCGGCGACCCGCGCCTCGTCGAGGTCATCCTCGGCGAGTCCGCCGAGGTTGTGCGCCGCCGCGGCTCGTTCATCGTGGGCCGCACGCCCGCCGGGCACGTGCTGGGGTCGAGCGGCGTCGACCGCTCCAACCAGGACGACCCCGACCACGTGACGCTCCTGCCCGTCGACCCGGACGCCTCGGCCCGCGCCCTGCGCGACGCCCTGCGCGCCGTGATGGGCGCCGACGTGGCGGTCGTCATCTCGGATTCGATCGGCCGCCCGTTCCGCCGCGGCACCGTCGGCGTCGCCCTCGGCGCGGCCGGCTTCGCCACGGTGGTCGAGCATGCCGGCCGGCTCGACGACGTCGGTCGGCCCTTCCACTCGACGCAGGTGCACGTGGCCGACCAGCTCGCGAGCGCCGCGGAGCTCGCGCTCGGCCCGGCCGGCGGCGTGCCCGCCGCGATCGTGCGCGGCGTCGGGCTCGAGGCGGGCGCCGAGGGCGCCGCGGGCGGCCTGATCGACCGCGACCGGGACCTCTTCGCGTGAGCCGCCCGATCCGCATCGGCTACGAGTGCAGCCCGCAGGACGGCACGTTCGCCGCGATGCGCGCCGCCTGGGTCGAGGCGGAGGCGCTCGGCGCCGACGGCATCTACAACGATGACCACTTCTTCCCGGTCGAGAGCGACCTCGACGGGCCGCACTTCGAGTGCTGGACGACCCTGGCCGCGCTTGCCGAGGTGACGAGCCGCGTCGAGATCGGGGCGATGGTGACGTGCGTCTCGTACCGCAACCCGAACCTGCTCGGCGACATGGCGCGCACCGTCGACCACATCTCCGGCGGCCGGCTCGTCCTCGGCCTCGGCTCGGGCTGGTTCGAGCCGGACTACACCGCCTTCGGGTACGCGTTCGGGACGGCGATCACGCGCCTGCACGCCTTCCGCGACGCGCTGCCCGTGATCCGCGAGCGGATGGCCGTCGGCAACCCGCCGCCCGTCCGCGGCCGGGTCCCGATCATGATCGGCGGCGGCGGCGAGAAGGTCATGCTCAAGCTCGTCGCGCAGCACGCCGACATCTGGCACGGCTTCGGGACGCCCGAGGAGATCCGCCGCAAGTGCGCGGTGCTCGACGCGCACTGCGCGACCGTGGGCCGCGACCCGGCCGAGATCGAGCGTAGCGTGATGTTCGAGGCGCACGAGCTCGGCGACGACGACCTCTTCGACGCCTACGTCGAGGCGGGCGCGACGTACCTCTTCTACTCGGCGCCCGGCCCCGACTACGACCTCGACGGGCTGCGCCGCCTTCTCGACTGGCGCCGCCGGCGCGCCGACGCCGGTCACTAGGCTCTGCGCATGGCCATCTCCGACGACGCCCGCACGCTGCTCGAGCAGCCGCTCTTCGCCAGCCTCGCCACGATCGGCCCCGACGGCCACCCCCAGGTGACGGTGGTGTGGCTGCACGTCGAGGGCGACCACGTGGTCTTCAACACGGCGGAGGGCCGCGCCAAGCACCGCAACATGGCCGCCGACCCGCGCGTGACGATCCTGCTCCTCGACCCGGCCAACGGCTACCGCTACGCGGAGCTGCGCGGCACCGTGGCGATGACGACGGAGGGCGGTGACGCGGGCATCGACGCGCTCGCGCAGAAGTACCTCGGCACCGACTACCCGTTCCAACGCGACGGCGAGGTGCGGGTGCAGTGCCTGATGTCCATCGACTCCGAGCATTGGATGGGATGACCATGAGCGAGCGCGCGATCCGGATCGGCTTCCAGGCCCGACCCCAGCACGGCTCCTACGACGCGATGCGCGCGTCGTGGGTGCGCGCCGAGGAGCTCGGCGTCGACGCGATCTACAACTGGGACCACTTCTACCCCCTGTACGACGATCCCGACGGGCCGCACTTCGAGTGCTGGACCCTGATCGCCGCCCTCGCGGAGGCCACCAGCCGCGTCGAGATCGGGGCGCTCGTGACCTGCATGTCGTACCGCAACCCGAACCTGCTGGGCGACATGGCCCGCACCGTCGACCACATCTCCGACGGCCGGCTCACGCTCGGCATCGGGTCGGGCTGGTTCGAGAGGGACTACGAGCAGTTCGGGTACGAGTTCGGGACGGCGATCACGCGCCTGCACGCCTTCCGCGACGCGATCCCCGTCGTGAAGGAGCGGATGGCGATCGGCAACCCGCCGCCCGTCCGCGGCCGGGTCCCGATCATGATCGGCGGTGGCGGCGAGAAGGTCATGCTCAAGCTCGTCGCGCAGCACGCCGACATCTGGCACGGCTTCGGCGAGCCCGACGTGATCCGCCACAAATGCGAGGTGCTCGACGCGCACTGCGCGACCGTGGGCCGCGACCCGGCCGAGATCGAGCGCTCGATCATGCTCAACGAGGACGAGATCCCGCACGACCCGGCCGAGCTCGACGCCCACCTGCAGGCCTTCCTCGACGCCGGCGCGACGTTCTTCATCTACGGCTCGTCGGGCCCGAACTGGCCGCTCGACGGGCTCGAGCGGCTGCTCGCCTGGCGGGCGGCTCGCTAGGTCAGCCCCTCACCAGCGCACGGCGACGCCGGCGCCCGGCATCTCGAGCGCGCGGTTGAAGCAGACCTCCTCGAGCGAGATCTCGGGCTCCTGGTCCAGGATCAGCTGCGTGATCAGCTTCCCCGTCATGGGCCCGGCGGCGTTGCCGTACACGTGGCCGGAGCCGAGGAAGAGTCCGGGAATCGGCTCGTCGATGATCGGCGCCGTGTCCGACGTGAAGGGCAGGATGCCGGCCCACACGCGGTCCACCGCGACCCCCCGCAGGCCCGGGAAGTCCTGCACGATCGACTGCAGGGAGCGCGCGAGGCCCTCGACGGTCGGCCGCAGGTCGATGTCCTCGGGGTAGTCCATCGCGCAGCCCATCAGGATCTCGCCGTTGCGGCGCTGCGAGATCAGCTCCAGCACCTCGATGTTGGCCTCGTCCTCGTACGGCTCGGTGAAGTGCACCGGGTCCCAGCTCGGCAGGTCGCGGAACAGGCGGTACTGCTTCGTCACGAGCGGGCCGTACACGAGCGGCTCGACCCGGATCTCGGGGACCGGCACGGTCGCCGCGACCTGTAGCCGCTCGCCGCCGACGGCGAGCTGGATGCCGACGGTGTCCGCCAGCTTCCGCGCCCAGGCGCCGGCGCCGAGGACGACGGCGTCGGCCTCGAAGCGACCCTCGGAGGTCTCGACCCCGACGACGCGGCCGCCCTCCTCGATCAGGCGCGTCACGCCGACGCCCTCGCGGATCTCGGCGCCCGCCTGGCGTGCGCCCTCGGCGAACGAGCGGACGAGCAGCGGCGTGTTGATGCAGGCGTCGGCCGGGCAGTACGAGGCGCCGAGGACGTCCTCGCGGATCGGCTCGACCATCCGGCGCACCTCGGCGCCGTCGATGTGCTCCATCGGGTAGCCGTCGGCCTGCACCGAGGCGACGAAGTCGCGGACGATCACGCCCTGCTCCTCCGTCGTGTAGAAGATGATCCCGCCGCTCGGCCGGAACTCGAAGTCGAGCGGGAGGTCCTCGACCAGCTGGTCGTAGAGGGCGCGGGAGGCGAGGCTGACCGCGCGGCCGAAGCCGGGGTTGCGGGTGTGCAGCCAGACGAAGCCGGGGTTGCGGCCCGACGCGCCGTGGGCCAGCGCGGTCTCCTCGAACAGCGTCACCTGCTTGCCCTCGCGGGCCAGGAAGTACGCGCAGGCGGTGCCGACGATGCCCCCGCCGACGACCGCGACCTTGTCGATGCTCATCCCCGTCCTCCTTTTTGATCGCATATCGAATCACTATCCTGTGCCCCGTGGCAAGTGCCCCCGCCGTCAAGAGCGCGTACGCCTACGGCGAGATCCGCGCGCGGATCGCCGACGGCCGCCTCGAGCCCGGCATGCGCCTGCGCCTGCGCGAGCTCGGCGCGGAGCTCGGGCTCAGCGAGATGCCGGTCCGCGAGGCCCTCCGCATGCTGCAGCGCGACGGCATGGTCGAGATCCAGGACCACCGCGGTGCGACGGTCACGGAGATCTCGCTCGCCGAGGTCCTCGACCACGTGTCCACCCGCATGTGGCTCGAGGCGCTGGCGATGGAGCAGTCCGCGCCGCGGCTCGACGCGGCCGCCATCGCGACGGCGGAGGCGGCGTTCGCCACGCTCGAGGCCGCGGTCGCCGTCGGCGACTCGGCGGCCTTCAGCGCCGCCAACCGGCACTTCCACGAGGCGCTCGAGTCCGCCGCGAGCCCGGCCCTGGTCGACCTGATCGGCGCGCAATGGGACCGCGCCTGGGTGGCGCGTCGCCAGCGCAGCCTCTTCGGGGAGGAGCCCGGGCGCATGGAGCGCGCGCAGGCCGAGCACCGCGTCCTCCTGGACGCGGCGATCGCCCATGACGGCGCCGGCGCGCGCGACGCGATGGTCCTCCACCGCGAGGCGACGATCCGCACGTGGGCCGACCTCCAGGAGCGCTGGCGCGTCGCTCACGATGCCGCCCCCGTGGACGCGTAGCCGCCGTAGTAGTCGGCGTGGAGCGCGGCGTCGTCGGCGACGCCGTCGAAGCGGGCGGGGGCGAAGGGCGCGAGCAGGGGATCGCGCGCGCCGGTCAGGATCTCGCGCACGAGCAGGGATGCGCTGACGGGGGCGAGCAGCATGCCGCGCCCGGACCAGCCGTGCAGGCCGTACAGCGCCTCGACGCCCGTGTACGCGCCCACGATCGGGCTGCGGTCCGGGGTGTACTCGTAGGTGCCGGCCCACTGGCGCACGGCGTGCAGGCCGAGCAGGGACGGGGCCTTCCGGGCCAGGAGCGCGGCGGTCCGCGTCGCGAAGGCGAGGCTCGAGTCGTGGTTGTAGTCAGCGGGCTCGTCGGGGTCGGTCACGCCCGCCACGATCTCGCCGCGCAGCGTCTGGTTGAACCAGCCCTCGAACGGCCGGTAGAAGGTGACGGCCTGGTCCATGATCGGCCGGATCGAGTGCGTCACGAGCGCCTCGCGGCGCATCGGGTGGGTCGGCACGACCACCCCGGCGGTGCCCGCGAGCCCGCGGGCGTGGGCGTCCGCGGCGTTCACGAAGGCGTCGCCCGCGATGCGGCCGGCCGTGGTCTCGACGGCGACCACGGCCCCGCCGGCGGATTCGAAGCCGAGCACCTCGACGCCGAGCCGCACGTCGACGCCCCGCTCGCGCGCGGCGAGGTAGGCGCCGTGCACCGCCGCGTCGGGGTGGACGAGGAGGGCGGACGAGAGGACCGACCCGACCGGGCGCTCGCCGCCGCACAGGACGGGGACGCGGTCGAGCGTCGTCGCGGCGTCGTACAGGCGCGCGTCGATGCCCGTGGCGCGCCACATCGGCTCGAGCGCGCCGAGGCGCTCCGCCTCGTCGTCGCCGTAGAGGACCAGCGCGTAGGTGGTGGGGTGGAGCAGCGGGTTGCGGCCCCCGAGCAGCCGGTCGATGCGCAGCCAGTAGTCGCTCGCCGCGATCGAGATGCGCGTCAGCTCCTCGGTCAGCTGCATGCGCCGGATGCGCCCGACGTTGCGGCCGGAGTTGCCGCCGCCCGGGTAGCCGCGCTCGAGCACGATCACGTCGCAGCCCGCGGCGCGGGCCTCGAGGGCGGCGACGAGGCCGGCGATGCCGGCGCCGACGATGACGATGCGCCTAGGCGTCATGGGCCACCGCGAGGTCGGCGAGGCGGGTCACGCGGGCGAACGGCCGCGGCGTCATCGGCCGCGGCTCGACGCCGAGGTCGCGCAGCGCGGTCAGGACCGCGCCCTGGCAGACCTTGCCCTGGCAGGGGCCGGTCATCGCGCCGGTGCGGCGCTTGATCAGCTCGACGTCGCGCAGGCCGCTCGCCACGGCGGCCTCGAGGTCGCGCAGGCGCACGTCCTCGCACGGGCAGGCGAAGGCGTCGCGCTGCGCCGTGCACCCCGGCAGCCGCTCGCGGGCGGCGGCCCGCCCGCGCAGCTCGACCCAGTCGGGCACCGCGTCCGCGACGACCACGGGCAGCGGCCCGTCGCCGAGGACGCCGTGCGCGCCGGCGAGGAGCGCGAGCTCGATCGCGGGCTGGTCGAGGCCGAGGGCGACCGCGTCGCAGGCGACGGCCTCGGCGCCGACGGCGATCCGCCGCACGCGTCCCCGGCCGTCGATCCGGTCGGGGATCCGCGCCCCGACGTGGACCAGGCGGCAGCGGTCGCCGAGCGCGGCCGTGACGGCGGCGTGGCGCTCGGGGGGCGCGATCACGGCGACCCGCAGCGCGCCGAGGTCTGCGCCCTGGCCGCTGTAGCGCAGGAGCGCGTCGAGGTGGAGGACGCCGGGCAGGTCGTTGCCTACGACGGGCGGCAGGCGCAGATGCGCCCCCGTCGCGAGCACCAGCCGCTCGCAGCGCACCTCGAGTAGCTCGCCGGACGCGGTCACCGCCACGGTGCGGTCGGCGTAGACCCCGAACGCCGTCGCGCCCGCGGCCGCGTCGACGACCAGCGCGCCCGGGTCGGCCCGAGCGGGGTCGCCGACGTGGAGCGTCTCAACCTCGACGACGCGCCGCTGCGGAGGCCCACCGGCGGGCGCCGGCGGCAGCCCGGGCGCCGCGCTGAGGCCGCGGAGCACGCGGAGGTAGCGCCCGCGCAGGGCGCGCGGGCGCAGCAGGCGCCGCTCCCAGAACCAGGGCAGCTGGCGCTCGGCCGGCAGCCCGAGCGCGCGCAGCGGGTCACGGCGCCGGACGGGGGCGGCGCCGGCCGGCGTGCAGCAGAGCGCGTCGCCCGTCGCGGGGTCCGTGCCGCACTGGCCGCAGGTGCCGTTGCCGCAGACGCCCGACCGCGGCCGGTGCAGGCGGAAGCTGCGGCCGGTCGCGGGTCGCCCGTCCGCGAGGGCGCGGGCGGTCACGGCCGGCGAATCGAGCGGCGCGCGCATATTTGATACGATATCAAAAATGCCGCACGCCACCCGGATCCCCGCCGACGCCCCCGAGTCCGCCCGCACGGTGCCGCTCGCGGAGGTGGCCGAGCGCGTGATCGGGTCGTACATGGCGGTCCAGCCGGGCGAGTCGCTGGTGCTGATCGTAGACGACGGCGCCGAGCTCGCGATCGGGGAGGCGCTCTACGCCGCGGGGCTCGCGGCGGGCGCCGACGCGGCGCTCGTCCGCATCCCGATGCGGGCCCGCTCCGGGGCCGAGCCGCCGTCCGCGGTTGCGGCGCTGATGGCCGGCGCCGACGTGGTGGTCAGCGTCACGAAGCGCAGCCTGTACCACACGCGCGCCACGGGGGCGGCCAAGGCCGCCGGCACGCGCGGGGCGATGAACGCGCCGGCGACGGTGGATGCGTGGACGCACGGCGCGATGACCGCCGATCACCACGCGATCCGCAAGGTCGCCGAGCAGGTCGCCGACCGCCTGCGGGGCGCCGACCGCGTGCGCGTCACCACCCCCGCCGGCACGGACGTGGAGCTGTCGATCCTCGGCCGCGCCCCGAAGGCCTGGCTGACCGCGATCTGCCATCAGCCGGGCGAGATCTCCGCCTACCCCGGCGGCGAGGTCTCGCTGCCGCCGCTCGAGGGGACGACGAACGGGGTGATCGTGCTCGAGTACGTGATGACGGACGTCGGCGCCCTCTCGGAGCCGATCCGCCTCGACGTCGTCGACGGCCTCGTCACCGCGATCGGCGGCGGCCCCGAGGCCGACCTGCTCGAGCGCATGATCGAGGGCGTCGAGGGCGCCCGCAACATCGGGGAGCTGGGCATCGGCCTCAACCCCCTCGCCCGCCTCAGCGCGGACATCACCGAGTCCAAGAAGCGCGCGGGCACGGCCCATATGGCGATCGGCGACAACGCCGGCGGCTACGGCGGCGTCGTGGAATGCGACCTCCACCTCGACGGGATGCTGTTCACGCCAACGATCCTCGTCGACGGCGAGCCCCTGATGGTCGACGGCGAGCTGCGCCTGTGAGCGCCGCGGCGATCCGCGCGCGCACCCGGGCGCTCGAGGGCGCCGGCCTGCGCACGTTCGGGAGCGAGGACCCGATCGTGTGGGAGCGGACCGCCGGCGCGCACGTGTGGGACGCCGACGGGCGCGAGTACCTGGAGATGAACGGCGGCTTCGCGGCCGCCTCGATCGGCTTCTGCCACCCGCGGGTCACCGCCGCGATCGCCGCGCAGGCGGGCACGATGACCCACTGCCCATCAGCCGCGCCGTCGCAGGTGCGCGCCGACTTCTACGAGCGCCTGATCGGCATCGCCCCCGACCCCCTGACCCGCGTGATCCCGGCGATCACCGGCTCGCAGGCCACCGAGATCGCGGTCGCCCTCGCCCGCGCCGAGACCGGCCGCCGCGAGGTGATCGCCTTCGGCGGTGGCTACGTCGGGCGCTCGCCGGGCAGCGTCGCCTACGCCGGCAAGCCGTCGTACCGGGCGCCGCTCGGCGTGCCGGCGGGTGCGCAGTTCCTCCCCTACCCGGACCCCTACCGCTCGCCCTGGGCGCTCGGCGCCGATCCGGGCGACGCCGTGCTCGCGCTGCTCGACCAGTACCTCGACGACACGGGCTCGGGCGTCGACACCCCCGCCTGCATCCTCCTCGAGCCCGTGCAGGGCAACGGCGGCGCCGTCGTGCCGCCCGACGCCTTCCTGCGGGGGCTGCGCGAGCGCTGCGACCGCCACGGCGTCCTCTTGATCCTCGACGAGATCCAGTGCGGGTTCGGCCGCACCGGCCGCATGTGGGCGTGCGACCACGCCGGCGTCGCGCCCGACCTGATGACGGTCGGCAAGGGCATCGGCGGCGGCCTCGCCGTCTCCGCCGTCCTCGGGCGGGAGGCGTGCATGGCCGCCTGGTCGCCCGACGCCGTCTCCTCGACGTTCCTCACCAACGCGCTCGGGTTCGCCGCGGGGATCGCCGCCATCGACGTCCTCGTCGATGAGGGCCTCGTCGAGCGCGCGGCGGCGCTCGGCGACCGCGCCCTCGCGCGCCTGCGCGCCGGCCTCGCCGAGGTCCCGCACGTCGGCGACGTGCGCGGCCGCGGCCTCCTGCTCGGCGTGGAGCTGGTCGCGGACCGCGCGACGCGCGCCCCGGACCACGCCCGCGCCGCCGCCGCCGTGCGCCGGATGCGCGAGCGCGGCGTGATCGTCGGCCACTCCGGCCGCATGATGAACGTCGTCAAGCTGTCCCCACCGCTCGTCACGGCGGACGGGGACTGGGATCGGGTCGTCGACGATCTGGTCGACGTGATCGCCAACGAGACCGCGGGGAGTGCGGCGTGATCCAGTGCGCGCATCTGATCGACGGCGAGTGGATCGCCGAGGGCGAGCGGTTCGAGTCGTTCGCGAGCCACGACGGGTCGCCGGTCGGCAGTGCCCCGATCGCCGATGCGGCGATGGTGGACCGCGCCGTGCGCGCGGCGCGACGCGCGTACCGCGAGTCCGACTGGGCGACGCGACGGGCCGCCGACCGCGGGCGCGTCCTGCTCGAGCTGGCCGACCGCCTGGAGGCCAACCTCGAGGAGATCGCCATCCTCGGGACGCGCGAGATGGGCAAGCCGATCCGCCTCATGCGCGACCGCGAGATCAAGGGCGCCGTCGACAAGTTCCGCTACTTCGCGGGCGCGGGGCGCCTCCTCGACGGCACCGTCACCGGCGCCTCCCCCGACCACGTGCTCGACATGACCATCCCCGAGCCCGTCGGCGTCTGCGGCCTGATCATCCCCTGGAACGACCCCGTCGACCTCGCGGTGCGGAAGATCGGCGCCGCGATGGCGGCCGGCTGCGCCATGGTGGTCAAGGCGTCGGAGGAGACCCCGGCCTCGACGGAGGCGCTGTTTCGCCTGCTCGACGACCTGCCGGGCCTGCCGCCCGGCGTCGTCAACCTCGTCCACGGCCCGGGCGCCACCGGCGAGGCGCTCGTCGCCCACCCGGAGGTCGACAAGATCTCGTTCACGGGCTCGACGCCGACGGGCAAGCGCATCGCCGAGGTGGCGGCGCGCACTCTCAAGCGCGTGTCGCTCGAGTGCGGCGGCAAGGCGCCCTGCCTCGTGTTCGCCGACTGCTACCGCGAGAAGTGCATGGACGCCCTCGCCTACGGGGCGTTCATCTACGGCGGCCAGTCCTGCACCGCCGCGACGCGGATCATCGTCGAGGACGCCTTCTACGACGAGTTCGTGGCGGGCCTGATCAGCCGGGCGCAGGCGATGCCCGCCGGCGACCCCCTCGACGACGCGACGCTGCTCGCCCCGCTCGTGTCGGACCGCCAGGCCGAGCGCGTGCAGGCGTTCCTCGACACGGTCGAGCGCGACGGCGGCCGCTTCCTCCTGGGCGGCGCCCTCGACGGCCGCTACTGCCCGCCCACGATCGTCGCCGACCTGCCGATGGACGCCGAGGTCGCCGGCACGGAGGTCTTCGGGCCCGTCGTCGTCGTGTTCCGCGCCCGCGACGCGGAGCACATGCTCGAGATCGCCAACTCCACGCGCTACGGCCTCGGCGGCAGCGTCTGGACGAGCGACATCTCGCGGGCGATCCGGATGGTCAAGCGCCTCGAGTTCGGCGACATCTGGATCAACACGCACTACATCCGCCAGTCCGAGACCCCGTTCGGCGGCTGGAAGGAGAGCGGCATCGGGCGCGAGCTCGGGCTCGCCGGCATGCGGGAGTACCTCGCGAACAAGCGGGTTGCGCTCGACACGTCCGACGACTTCCATCTGCGTACGTGGTTCGAGAACCCGCCCACCGCCTGAGGAGGCGAACCCCATGACCCGCATCTGCTTCTGCAACCCGTTCGGGACGGACCAGTTCGACGACCTCGTCCTCGAGACCCTGACCCCGTACCTGCGGGAGGGCACGACCGTCGAGAGCGTCCACATCGAGGACTGCCCGCGCAACATCGACTACTACCTGCCCAAGCACCTCGTCGAGACGGAGCTGTTCAAGCTGATCCTGCGCGCCGAGGAGGACGGCTTCGACGCCTTCGTGATCGGCTGCTGCTACGACCCGGGCCTCACCGTCGCGCGCGAGATCACGTCGATGCCCGTCGTCGGCCCGCTCGAGGCGAGCATCGCCAACGTGCGCCCGTTCGGCCAGCGCTTCAGCGTGGTCACCGACCACCGCAAGGCCGTGCCCGAGCTCGAGGACCTCGTGCGCAAGTACGGCGCCTGGCCGAACTGCCGCTCCGTGCGCGCCATCGACTGGTACGTGGACGACATGGTCAAGGATCCCGCCGCGGTGGCCCGCGACGCGGCCGCGCGCTGCGCCGCCGTGATGGCGGAGGACGACGCCGAGGCGATCGTGCTCGGCTGCACGATCATCGCCGCGTGCTACGAGAAGGCGCTGCTCGAGGGCCTCGCCGACATCCCGCCGCTGCCGATCGTCAACCCGAACGTGATGGCGGTCAAGCAGGCCGAGCTCCTGGCGGACCTCGCGAAGGTCGGCCAGTACCGGATCAGCCGCGCCGGCTACTACCAGCAGCACGCCCAGCACGACCCGGCCGAGGCGCAGGACGTCCTCGACACCTACCTGCGCTCGCGCGCGGAGGCGTAGGGCATGGCCGACCCCCGCGTGATCCCGGCAGCCCCCTTCGCGTGGGCGGAGGGCGCCCCGTACAGCCAGGCGGTCCGCGTCGGGGACCTCGTGTTCACGTCCGGGCAGGGCGGCTTCGACGCCGACGGGGCGCTGGTCGACGGCATCGAGGCCCAGCTGCGGCTCGCCCTCGCCAACCTCGGGGCCTCGCTCGAGGCCGCCGGGGCGTCGCTCGGGTCCCTGGTCAAGATCACCGTCTACCTCGCCGACCCCGCCGACCTCGACGTCTGGCGGGCGGTGCGCGCCGACGTGCTCGCGCCGCCCTTCCCCGCCACCACGGCGGTGTCGACGGCGTTGCTCTTCGAGGGCATGCTCTGCGAGATCGACGCGGTCGCCGTCGTCGGGTAGGGTGACCGCGGACCGGGGGGTGGCGGTGGTGCGGAGCGCGGTGGTCACGGGCGGAGCCGGCGGGATCGGCGCCGCCACGGCGGAGCGGCTCGCCGCGCGCGGCTACGCGGTGCTCGTGGTCGACCGCGACGGGGACGCCGCCGAGGCGGTCGCGCACCGGATCGGCGCGCCGGCGACGGCGATCGCCGCCGACGTCTCCGACGAGGCCGACGTCGCGGGCTACGTGGCGGCGGCCATCGAGCGCTACGGGCGCATCGACGCCTTCTTCAACAACGCCGGCATCGAGGGCGACATCGCCCAGGTCGAGGACTACCCGGTCGAGACGTTCGACCGGGTCCTGGCCGTCAACCTGCGCGGCGCCTTCCTCGGGCTCCGGCACGTGGTGCCGGTGATGCGCACGCAGGGGGCGGGCGCGATCCTCAACACGGCGTCGCAGGCCGGGGTGCGGGGCGTGCCCGGCCTCGCGGCCTACGTGGCCTCGAAGCACGCCGTCGTCGGCCTCTCGCAGGGCGTCGCCCTCGAGGTCGCCAAGGCGGGGATCCGGGTCAACTGCCTCTGCCCGGGCCCGACGAACACGCGCATGATGGACGACATCAAGGCGGCGGTGATCGCCGCCGGCGGCGACCCGCAGACCTTCGTCGACCGCATGCCCGTCGGCCGCTTCGGCGAGCCCGCCGAGATCGCCGACGTCGCCGCGTGGGCCCTGGCCGACGCGCCGGGGTTCCTGACCGGGGCCGTGCTGACGGTCGACGGCGCGATGACGACGCCCTAGCGGCGTCCGCATCGTCGCGCCGATGGGGTAGGCTCCGCCGAGCCGTCGCGCCGCGCGGCCCGACCACCCGCAGGGGAGACCGAAACCGCATGAAGGCAGCCGTCTGCCGCGCATTCAACGAGCCGCTCGTGATCGAGGAGCTGACCCTCGAGGCGCCCCGCGCCGGCGAGCTCGTCGTCGACGTCCGGGCGTGCGCGATCTGCCACTCCGACATCACCTACATGGACGGCGGCTGGGGCGGTGACCTGCCCGCGCTGTACGGCCACGAGGCGGCCGGCGTCGTCTCGGCGGTCGGCCCGGAGACGCCCGGTGTCCAGGTCGGCGACCACGTCGTCGTCACCCTGATCCGCTGCTGCGGCCAGTGCTTCTACTGCAGCCGCGGCGACCGCGTGATGTGCGAGACGGTGCTGCCGCTCTCGCAGCGTCAGCCGATCACCGACGCGACGGGCGCGCCCGTCGCGCAGATGATGAACGTCGGCTCGTTCGCCGAGCAGGTGCTGGTGCACCACTCGCAGATCGCGGTGATGCCGAAGGACGTCGACTTCGCGGTCGCGTCCCTGCTCGGCTGCGGCGTGATCACGGGCGTCGGCGCGGCGATCAACACGACGCAGGTCAAGCCCGGCTCGGCGGTCGTCGTGATCGGGACCGGCGGCGTCGGCCTCAACTGCATCCAGGGCGCCGCCCTGTCCGGCGCCAACCCGCTGATCGCCGTCGACGTCAACGACGCGAAGCTCGAGGCGGCGAAGGCGTTCGGCGCGACGCACGGCGTCAACTCCCAGACCGCCGACGTGGCCGCCGAGGTGCGGGCGCTGACGGGGGGCCGCATGGCCGACCACGTGCTCGTCTCCGTCGGCGTCGGCCCCGCGATCGAGCAGGGCATCGGGCTGATGGGCAAGGGCGCCGAGACGGTCATCGTGGGCATGCCCCCGAGCGGCGTTACCACCACGTTCGACCCGTCCTGGCTCGCCGCCGACTCGCAGCGCATCGTGGGCTCCAAGATGGGCTCCGCGCAGACCCCGGCCGACATCCCGCAGCTCGTCGGCCTCTACCGCGCGGGCCGGCTCAAGCTCGACGAGCTCGTCACGGCCACGTACCCGCTCGAGGAGATCAACGAGGCCGTCGCCGCGGTCAAGCGCGGCGAGGCGCTCCGCAACGTGGTGGTGTTCGGATGAGGGTCGCGTCCTGGGAGACGTTCGTCGTCGGCAACCCGCCGCCGCACGAGGGGGGCAACTACTTCATCTTCGTCAAGGTCGTGACCGACGACGGCATCGTCGGCTACGGCGAGTGCTACGTCGCCACCTTCGGCCCCGACGTGATCGCGAAGGCGATCGACGACATGATGGAGCGTCGCATCGTCGGGATGGACCCGCACCGGATCGAGACGATGTGGCGCGAGGTCTACGGCGCGGGCTTCAACTTCCGGCCCGACGTGACCTCGATGGGCGTCTTCAGCGGCATCGAGATGGCCCTCTGGGACATCATCGGCAAGTCCGCCGGCAAGCCCGTCTACGACCTGCTCGGCGGGCGCGTCCGCGAGCGGCTGCGCGCGTACACGTACCTCTACGAGGAGCCGGGCGACCCCGTCGACGTCTACCACGACCCCGACCTCTCGACCCAGCGCGCCGTCGAGGCCGTCGAGGCCGGCTTCACGGCGGTCAAGTTCGACCCGGCGGGGCGCTACTCGTCGCTCGACCCCCGCAACCCGTCCGTCGAGGCCCTGGAGCGCTGCGAGCGCTTCGTGCGCCAGATCCGCGAGGCCGTCGGGCCCGGCGTGGACATGCTGTTCGGCACGCACGGGCAGTTCACCACCGCGGGCGCGATCCGGATGGCGAAGCGGCTCGAGCCGTACGAGCCGCTCTGGTTCGAGGAGCCGACGCCGCCCGACATGCCGGAGGAGATGGCGCGGGTCGCGCACGCCACCTCGATCCCGATCGCCACGGGCGAGCGGCTGACGACGAAGTACGAGTTCGCGCGTGTCCTGCGCACGGGCGCCGCCTCGATCCTGCAGATGAACCTCGGCCGCGTCGGCGGCATCCTCGAGGCCAAGAAGATCGCCGGGATGGCCGAGACGCACTACGCGCAGATCGCCCCGCACCTCTACTGCGGGCCGCTCGTGGGCGCCGCCAACGTGCAGATCGCGGCCTGCTCACCCAACTTCCTGATCCTCGAGTCGATCCGCGACTGGGGCGGCTTCCACGCCGAGATCCTGAAGACGAAGATGGGCTTTGAGGACGGCCACGTGATCATCCCCACCGCGCCCGGGCTCGGCGTCGAGCTCGACGAGGACGTCGCCCGCGCCAACCCCTACACCGGCAGCGCCCTGCACCTCAACCCGGTGTACGGCGAGCTCGGGGAGGAGCACTACCCGTGAGGATCGCCTACATCGGCCTCGGCGCGCTCGGTGCCCCGATCGCCATGAACCTGCTGCGGGACGGCCACGAACTGGCCGTCACCGACCTCGACCGCGCGGCGGGCGACGAGCTCGTCGCCGCCGGCGCGCGCTGGGCCGACGACCCGGCCGACGCCGCCGCGGGCGCGGACGTCGCCTTCACCTGCCTGCCCTCGACGCGGGCGATCGAGGCGGTCGTCGCCGGCGAGCGCGGCCTGATCGAGGGCCTCGCCGACGGCGCGGTCTGGATCGACAACTCGACGAACGACCACGACCTGATCGTCGACCTCGCCGGGCGCCTCGCCGAGCGCGGGATCCGCACGATCGAGGCGCCCGTGACGGGCGGCGTGCACCTCGCCAAGACCGGCGGCGTGACCGTGATCCTCGGCGGCGACGCGGACCTCGTCGAGGCGCACATGCCGCTGTTCCGGCTGATCGGCAACCGCCAGTTCCGCGTCGGCGACGTCGGCCAGGCCTCGCAGATCAAGGCGATCACGAACATGCTCGCCTTCATCCACCTCGTCGCCGACGGCGAGGCGATGATGCTGGCCAAGCAGGCCGGGATCGACCTCGGCACCGCCTGGCAGGTGATCCAGGCCTCGTCGGGCAACTCGTTCGTGCACGAGACGGAGGGCCAGGTCATCCTCAGCGGCTCGTACATGATCGACTTCACCTTCGACCTCGCGCTCAAGGACCTTGGCTTCAACCTCGCGATGGGCGAGGAGTACGGCGTGCCGCTCGAGCTTGCCACCGCCGTCCGCGACCAGTACCTGAAGGCCAAGGAGCGCTACGGCGGCGACGCCCAGTCGCCCGAGATCGTGCGCCTCCTCGAGGACGCCTGCGGCACCGAGCTGCGGGCGCCCGGCTTCCCGGAGCGGATCGAGGCCTGATTCGCACTAGGATGGGGTCCTCCGACGATCCCGGGAGGCGATGATGGGACTGCTCGACGACTTCAAGAAGGCGGTCCCCGCGGACCTCAAGGACAAGGCCCGCGAGGCCGCGACGAACGCGAAGGCCGCCGCGGTCAGTGCCGGCGAGGTCGCGCAGACCGCGGCCGATGCCGCCTCCGACGCGTTCGACAAGGGGGAGGCCTCGTTCAGGCAGGCGCGCGCCGAGGGGCAGGGCCTGACGGGTGCGGCGAAGGAGGCCGGGCGCGGCGCGCTCGAGCCCGCCGAGGCCGCGGCCGGGGCGGCGGACGCGGATCCGCCCCCCGCGGACGACCCGGCCGCCTCGGCGTAGTTCCCCGGGGGCGGGCCGCGCGCCGCGCGGCTATCCGTGAGCCGACCACCACGAAGGAGGCCGGCCATGGGTCTGATCCAGGGAGCGAAGCACGGCATCGAGGACGTCCGCGACGCGACGCCGACGGAGGTCCGCGACAAGGCCCGCGAGGCCGCGGGCGCCGCCACCCGCGAGGCGATCGACGTCGGCCAGGCCGAGCCCGAGCTGTTCGAGCCGGAGTACGCCTCGGAGTAGGGTGCGGCCCGGGTCGACCGGGGCGGGCCGGGGGTCTAGGCTCGGCGCATGCGCCGCGCCCTCGCCCTCGTGCTGGTGGCGGCGCTCGCCGCCCTCGCCCCGGCGGCCCGGGCCGCGCCCGCTGAGACCATCACCGTCGCGGTCTCCGGCGACCTGCTCGTGCACGAGGCGGTGGCCCGGCAGGCGCGTGCCTACGCCGGCGGGACGGGCTACGACTTCCGGCCGATGTTCCGGCGGGCGCGGCCCCTGATCGCTGGCGCCGACCTCGCGATCTGCCACGTCGAGACGCCCCTGACCGCGAAGACCCCGACGTTCTTCCCGATCTTCACGGCGCCGCTCGAGCTGGCGCCGGCGATCCGCCGGGCCGGGTTCGACGCCTGCTCCACGGCCTCGAACCACGCCCTCGATCAGGGGCCCGACGGCATCCTCCAGACCCTGCGCGCCCTCGACCGCGCCGGGGTCCGGCACGCCGGCACCGCCCGCTCGGCGCGCGAGGCGCTGCGGCCCCTCGTGCTCGAGACCCGCAGCGGCGTCCGGGTCGCGCTTCTCTCCTACGCCCAGGCCACCAACGGCCAGGTGCCCGACCCGGCCTGGCGGGTCGACCAGGTCGGCACCGACGCCCGGCCGATCCTCGCCGCCGCGCGCCGCGCCCAGGAGGCGGGAGCCCAGGTGGTGATCGTGAACGTGCACTGGGGCGAGGAGTTGCGCCGCGAGCCGACCGCCGACCAGGTCGCCCTGGCCCGGCCGCTCGTCCTCTACGGCGAGGGCAACCTCCTATCGGGTCAGGCCGAGGCGAAGGAGTTCGGGCTGCCGGCGGAGACGCAGGACGGCCTGATCGGGCTGCTCCGGATCCGGGTGCCCGCGCAGGGGCGGGCGACGCTCCAGCGGATCGACTACGCCCCCGTCTACGTCGACCACGCCGACTACGTGATCGTGCCCGTCGGCGTCGACCGCTCCCTGCCCGAATACGCGGCCTCGTGGGCCCGCACCGTCGGCGCACTGGGGCGGGGGCCGCGCTACGGGCCGTGGGGCCGGGCGCTGCCGTGAGGCAGGGGCCGGCGGGCGGCACGGTGCGTCGTCGGGTCCGATGACACCGAGACGGCGACGCCGGCTCCCGCGGCGGCCGCCCCGCCCGTCGCCGCCCCCGCCCCGCCGAAGGCCGACCGACCGGCCGAGAGCAAGCCCGACAAGGCGGCTGATGGCAGGCCCGACAAGAAGCGCGACAGCGGCGACCGACGGCGACGCCGCGCCCGCGGCGTGGCACCATGGTCGTGAGATGAGGCCGCCGACCGCATGAGCGTCGTGCGCAACCTGGCGCGGATCGGGAAGCAGTCCGCGATCTACGGCGCCGGGTCGATCGCCGCGACCCTGCTCGGGATCGTGCTGCTGCCGCTCTACACGCGGCAGCTGACCCCGGCCCAGTTCGGCGATGCCGAGCTCGCGCTGCGCATCGTCCTCGTCGTGGCGATCGTGGCCCGGCTCGGGCTGGTCAACGCCTTCTTCCGGTTCTTCTTCGACCACGACGACCTCGAGCACCGGCGGCGCACGTTCCGCACCGCCTTCTGGACGCTGCAGGCGACCACGCTCGCGTGGGCGCTGATCACCGCGGCGGCGGCGCCGTGGATCGGGGAGCGCGTCTTCACGCAGCCGGGCGCCGGCGCGGACCTCGTCCTGATGGTCGCCCTCGGCGTCTACGTCACCGTCAACTACGAGCTCACGAGCGCGCTCTTCCGGGTGCAGGAGCGCGCCGTCGCGTTCAGCGTCCGCACGATCGTGAACCTCGTCCTCACGGCGGCCCTCTCGTACGTGTTCCTCGTCGAGCTCGACCTGGGGCCGGTCGGCCTCCTGCTCGGCGCCTACCTCGGCCAGGCGATCGTCTACCTCGGCGTGCTCGTCGAGCAGCGCGCGTGGCTCGGCTTCGCCCTCGACCGGCCGCTCCTCATGCGCATGCTCAAGTTCGGGGTGCCGCTGATGCCGGCGGGCGCTGCGATGTGGGCGGTCACGCTGATCAACCGCCCCGTGGTCCTCGCCGTCTCCGACGCCGACACCCTCGGCGTCCTCGGCGCGGCGTTCCGGATCGGCACCGGCGTCCTGCTCCTCGTCAACGCCTTCCAGCTCGCCTGGCCCGCCTTCGCGTACTCGATCAAGGACGACGAGGAGGCCCGCCGCACCTACGCGGCGGTCCTCGGGGTCTACCTCGCCTTCATGGGCTGGGCCGCCGTGGCGCTGGCCCTGTGGGCACCGTGGTTCCTGCGGCTGCTCACCACCGAGCCCTATTGGGGCGCGGCGGCCGCGATCACCCCGATCGCCCTCGCCGCACCGCTCTACGGCGGCTACTTCATCGCCGCGATCGGCGTCGGGCGCCGCAAGGCCAACCAGTTCAACTGGGTCGTCGTCGCCGCGGCCGCCGCGGTCGAGGTCGTCGCCCTCGTGGTGCTGGTTCCCCGCTACGGGGTGGCGGGCGCCGGCTGGTCGTTGGCGGTGGCCTACGGCGCGATGTTCGCGCTGATGCTGTGGCGGGAGCACCGCGTCTTCCCGGTGCCGTACCGCTGGGCCAGGATCGCCCGCATCCCGGTCGTGCTGGCCGCCGCGCTCCTGATCGGCCAGCTGCTCGTCCCCGACCACGGGGCCTGGCCGCTCGTCCTGCGGATCGGCATCGTCGCCCTGATCCCGCTCGGCTACGTCGCCGTCGGCTTCCTCGACCGCGCCGAGCGCGGCCGCGCGCGGCAGATCGTGCGCGGCCTGCGCAGCCGCGGCGGCAGCGCAGGCCCGGGCGACACCGCCGAGCCCGAGCCGGGCCCGTCGTGACGGGTGGCCCGGCGGCGCGGGGTATCCTCCGGCCGTGACGATCCGCATCCCGATCGCGCGGCCCGAGCTCGGACCGGAGGAGTCCGCGGCGGTCGCCGACGTGCTGGCCAGCGGCATGCTGATTTCGGGGCGCGCCGTCGAGGAGTTCGAGCGGGGGCTCGCCGAGCGCTGCGGGCGCCGCCACTGCGTCGCGGTCGCCAACGGCACGGCCGCGCTCGAGCTGGCGCTGCGCGCGCTCGGGGTGGACGGCGGCGAGGTGCTCGTGCCGGCGCTGTCCTGGCCGAGCCCGGGGCACGTGGCCGCGTGGGTGGGGGCCGCGCCGCTGCTCGTCGACGTCGATCCGGGCACATGGAACGGCACGGCCGAGGCGCTCGCCGCGGCGCGCACCGACGCGACGCGCTGCGCGATCGCGATCGACCAGTTCGGGGTGCCGGCGGAGCACCCCGCGATCAGTGCCGCGCTCACCGGCCTCCCGATCGTCGAGGACGCGGCCTGCGCGATCGGCTCGACGCTCGAGGGCCGGCCCTGCGGCTCCTTCGGGGACGTCTCGTGCCTGTCCTTCCACCCGCGCAAGGTCGTCACGACCGGCGAGGGCGGGGCCTGCCTGACCGACGACGACGGCCTCGCCGACGAGCTGCGGGTGCTCCGCAACCACGGCCAGCGCGCGGTTGGCGAGTTCGTCGCGCCCGGCCCCAACGAGCGGCTGACGGAGATGCAGGCCGCGATCGGCCTCGTGCAGCTCGGCCGGCTCGACGGCATGATCCGGCGCCGGCGCGAGATCTGTGACGCCTACCGCGCGGCGCTGCCCGGGCTCGGGCTGACCGGCCAGGCGCACCCGACGGGCGCCGCCGTCAACGAGCAGACCTTCGGGGTCGTCGTGTCCGCGGGGATGGACCGCGACGCGGTGATCGCGTCGCTCCGCGACCAGGGCATCGGCACCGGCATCCTCTCGTACGCCCTGACCCGGATCGGGAGCCTCGCGCCGCTCGGGCAGTCGGCGCCCACCGCGGAGGACGTCGTCGACCGCGGCCTCGCGCTGCCGGTCTACCCGGCGATGGCGGACGCCGACGTCGTCGACGTGCTCGCGGCGCTCGCCGTCGCCGCCGGCTAGCCCGGCCCGTACTCGAGCTGGTCGAAGTAGCGCAGGGCGACCCGGCCCGGCCGGACGCGGGTCTGGGCCGCGGCGGCCTCGGCGTCCGTCAGCTCGCCGAGCGCGCGGCGGACGCCGAGCCACGGCAGGTCGAGGTCGTCCTGGTAGACGATCGTGGAGATGCGGGGGTTCATCTCGAGGACGGCGTCGCCGATTAACTGCAGGTTGAAGAAGCCGTCGAGCCCGAAGCCCTCGACCAGGGTGGACGCGACCTCCATCAGCTCGGGCGCGTCGAGCGTCTCGAAGCGCATCGCGAGGCCGGCGCGCATCGCCTCGCGCGTCTTGGGGTGCCCGAGCACTATCTTGCCGTCCTCGGCGTAGCCGTCGACGGTGCGCTCGGGGCCCTGCACGAGCTCCATGACGAGGAGCTCCGTTGGATCGTCGCCGAGGATGCGCTCGACGTCCTCGAGCCGGCGCGGCGGGGCGACGGGGCGCTCGAGCAGGAGCTGGTGGCGCTCGTCCACGGAGGCCGATAGGACGTGGAAGCCGCGCGAACCGGCTGAGACCACCGGCTTCATGCAGACGTCGCGGTCGGGGTAGCCGAGCGCGCGCGCCGCGGCCGCCACCTCCGCGCCGCCGCGCGCGAGGCGGAACGCCGGGGCGCGCACGCCGAGCCGCTCGCAGAGGGCGAGCGTCTCGTGCTTGGAGTCGGCGGCGGCCACCGACTCCGGGCTCGAGCAGATCAGCGCGATCCCGGCCGCGGCGAAGTCGGCGCGCATCGCGGCCAGGCCGGCGAGGTCGAAGGAGGCCTGCGGCAGCACCACCCGCGCGCCCTCGCGCTCGGCGAGCGCGAGGATCGCGGGCCCGAACGCCGGGTCCGTCCCCGCCGGCACCGTCGAGAAGGCGTCGCAGAGGAAGCGGCCGGCGTTCTCCTCGCGCAGGTCTGTGCCCACGAGGCGCACCGCGCGCTCGCCGTTCCCTCCGAGCGCGCGCAGGAGCGCGGCCGAGCCGGGCGAGCCGACCGCGGTCACGAGGATGGTGAGGGGCTCAGCCAAGGTCGAGGTCGTCACCGCGCAGGTGCTCGAGGCGCGCGTCGCGGTCGCGGTCGAGGTACTCGTCGATCGTGGCCCGCATGCCGTCGCGTCCGCGCATCCAGAGCACGGGGTGGATCAACAGCTGCAGCCACGGGAAGCGCGCCTCTGCGAGCTCCGCGGTCGGATCGCCGCGCCGCCACGTCTGCTTCGAGTCGGAGCGGTACGTCCACGCGAAGCCGCCGGTGAAGCGCGGCTCCATGACGTTGACCCAGCCGGGCACGGCGTCCTCCATGAAGGCCGGGTCGGGGTTGTGCCAGGCCATCACGCGGTCGAAGCCTGGGTCGACGACGGGGTCGACGTGGGGGTGCAGCGCGTGGTGGCCGACCCAGTGGCCGAGCTCGCGCAGCCGCGCGTAGGCCGCCTCGCCGGCGGGCGAGGCGAGGTTGTAGAAGACGCTCCGCGTCATCAGGAGGTACGTCGCCCGGATGCCCTTCGCGTGCTCGAGCTCGGCCATCTCGAGGGCGGCCTCGAGCGAGAGGTCAACGTCGTGGCGGAGGAGCAGCATCTGCTCGGCCGGCTGGGCGACGCCGAAGCCGCGCAGCCGGTAGCGCCCGGCGATGATCGCCTCCAGCAGGCGCTCGTAGCCGGCGGGCGAGAAGTCCGTCACGCGGCACCCTCGCGCTCGCGCCGCACCTGCTCCGCCCACGCCACGGCTGCGGCTGCCGGCTCCATCGGCTCGATCATGACGTCCAGGGCGGCGCGCGCCGCCGCGGTGCGGGCGTCGAGCTCCGCGTCGGAGGCCGCCGTGATCAGCAGCACCCCGAGCCGGCCGGAGGCGGACGTCAGCGGGGGGACGATCTGGCCGGGCTGGTGGTAGAAGCCGACGTCGTGCACGCCCGGCAGGCCCGGGGCCTCGCCGGCGCCGGCGCGGATCACGCGCCCCGGGGCGTCGGGGATCACGAAGCAGGCGTGGCCGAACGGCTCCGCCACCGCCTGTGGCCGCAGGTGCTCGCCGGCCGGCCGGCCGAGCGCCGCGTTGAGGACGGCCTCGAGCAGGTCGACGCCGACCACGAGCCGCGCGAGCTGCGCGTCGCTGCCGCCGCCCAGCCGCGCTCCGCACTCGATCATGTGCGGGCCGTCGGCGGTGACGCGCACCTGCGCGTAGACGGGCGCGTCGTCGATGCCGATCGCCGCGGCGGCGCCACGCACGACGTCGACGATCGCCTCGACGTCGGCGGCCGGGCGCCCGCACGGGTGGCGGTGCGCCACGCAGATGCCGACCGCCGGCTCCGGCGCGAGATCGCGCAGCGTGACCGACACGGCGTGGAAGACGCCGTCGAGGACGAACGCGTTGACGGTGTACTCGGGCCCGTCGAGGTGCTCTTCGACGATCAGGTCGCCGGAGCGGGAGTGGCGGACGGCGTGCTCGACGGCGGCCGGGATCGCCGCCCGCTCGCGGACGTCGCTGACGCCGCGCTGGGCGGCGCCGTCCGTCGGCTTGACGATCACGCGCGGCCCGAGCGCGTCGTAGGCCGCGAGCGCGTCGTCGACCGTGCGCGCCGGGGCGAACCCGGCCGAGGGGACGCCGTGCCGGTGGTACAGCCCGCGCTGGCGCACCTTGTCGGTCGCGGCCAGCGCGGCGTCGATGGGCAGGCCGGGCAGCCCGAGCGCCGCGGCCAGCCGGGCGCCCGGCACGACCGCCTGCTCGGAGCCCATGGAGGTCACGCCGACGGCCTGCACGCCGGCTGCGGCGAGCGCCGCGCGGGTGCCGTCGAGGTCCGAGAAGTCGTGGTGCACGAACACGTCGGCCGCGTCGGCGGCGGGGCGGTCCGTGCGCCCGTCGACGGCGCACGTCGCGATGCCGTGTGCCCGGGCGAGCCCGATCAGGGGTCGCTGCGAGAGCCCGGCGCCGAGGACGACGAGCGCGGGGGCGGTCACCGCGGGGCCGCGGCCGCCTTCGAGCGGTACCACGCGATCGTCCGCTCGAGGCCCTCGTCGAGGTCGACCTGCGGCTCCCAGCCGAGCACCTCGCGCGCCCGCGTGATGTCGGGGATGCGGATCTCGACGTCGGAGTACTCGAGCGGCTTGAACACGATCGGCGAGTCCGACCCGGCGAGGCGCTTGATGCGCAGGGCGAGGTCGTACGTGGTGCAGACGCTGCGCGGGTTGCCGATGTTGAAGGACTGGCCGACCGCCGCGGGGTTCTCGAGGATCTCGAGGACGGCGGCGGCGATGTCGTCCATGTAGCACCAGGCGCGGATCTGGGCCCCGTCGTTGTGGACGGTGATCTCGTCGCCCGCGATGGCGTGGCGCACGAAGTGGTGGATCGCGCCGACCCCGATCTGGTTGGGGCCGTAGATGTTGAACGGGCGCACCACGGCGACGGGCAGGCCGTGCTCCTCGAAGTAGGCGTGCAGGAAGTACTCCCCGGCGAGCTTGGAGACGGCGTACGACCAGCGCGCCTCGCCGACCTGGCCGCCGGAGGTCTCGTGGGTCTCCTCGACCTTGTAGGCGTGCCGGCCGAAGACCTCGCTGGTCGAGAAGTCGATCATCCGCTCGAGGCGGTCGCCGAGGCCGTGCGCGACCTCCGCCACGTTGGCGGTGCCGAGCAGGTTGACGCGCATCGTGCGGACGGGGCTCTTGAGGACGGTCGCGACGCCGGCGATGGCGGCCATGTGCACGATGTGCGTGGCGCCCTCCGCGGCGGCCGAGAGGCCGTCGAGGTCGAGGATGTCGCCCTGGACGAACGTCACGTTCGGGTTGTCGCGCAGGGTCGTCTGGCTGAGCGCGTCGTGGTGGAGATTGTCGTAGAGGACGATCTCGTTGCGGTCGGCCAGGAGGCCGGCGACGGTAGTGCCGATGAATCCGGCGCCGCCGGTCAGCAGGATGCGCTTGCCCTCGAGCACGCGCTGAGTCTACCGGGTCGCCCGTGGCCGCCCGCTGCTCGCGCGGGCGCGCCTGCCACCATGGGGCCGTGCTGCAGCGCATCGATCTGACCACGAGCCCGGCCGCGATGCGGCCGCTCGCAGAGGCCGACCTGGCCGCCGCGCTCCGGGTGGACGGGTCGCTGGCCTGGGTCGACTGCGGCGACCCGACGGACACCGAGCTCGCGGCGCTCGCGGCCGACGCCGGCTGGTCGGAGGCCCTGACGGACGCGGTCCACAGGCCGGAGGGGCGGCAGCGGTTCGTGCGGCTCGGCGACTGGGCCGTCGTGCAGGTGGGGGCGCCGCGCGGCGACGGCACGGGCTGCATGGTGCTGTCGGGGTCGACCGCCGTGACCGTGCGCTACGAGTGGCCCGTCGACTTCAGCGACGCCTCCGCCGACGTGCAGGGCTGGAGCGGCCTCGCCGACGCCGGCGCGATGGCGGTGGCCTGCGTGCTCCTGAGCCGCCTCGTCGAGGTCTACGAGGACGCGGCGGGCGATCTCGAGGACCGCCTCGTCGCGCAGGAGTCGTCGGCGCTCGAGGACTCGAACGGGCGCGACCCCCTGCCGGCCCTGCGCGAGACCGCGAACCTGCGCACCCGCGTCGGTGACCTGCGCCGGCGCGCCAACCGGCTGCGCGAGGTGATCGGGATGGTGATCCGCCAGGAGCTCGTCGATCGCCGCCACGGCGAGGCCGTCGACCTCGAGCTGCGCGACGTCTACGACCACCTGCTGCGCGTCCACGACGACCTCGACGCGTACGGCGAGCGGCTGATCGCCCTGCAGGACTCGCGCCTGTCCTTGGTGGCTTATAAGCAGAACGATATCACGAAGAAGATCTCCGGCTGGGGCGCCGTCCTGCTCGTGCCCACGATCACGACGGGCTGGTACGGCCAGAACTTCCAGCACCTGTGGCTGCTCGACAGCCCGTGGGGCGGCTTCTTCAGCGCGGGCGCGGCGATCGCCGGGATGATCGCCCTGGCCACCGTCCTGCGCCGGGCCGACTGGCTCTAGGCGTCCGCGCGGCGGGCGCGCGCGAGTGCGAGGGTGCCGGCGACCAGGAGCGCCGCGACGGTGAGGGCGACGAGCCCCGTCGCGGCCGCGCCCGTGCGCAGCGCGGCGACGCCGACGTAGCCGACGTGGAGCGCGGCGGCGAGGAGGACGGCGGCCGCGGCGCCCTTGCCGGGGCGGCGCGTCTCGCGGTCGAGCCGGCGCGGCATCAGAACCCGTGGGCGATGCCACGGCGCCGGTACACGTCGAGCATCCGCTCGGCGACCGCGGTGTGCGAGTGGACGGCCTCGGCGTACGCGCGCGAGGCACGCCCGATCTCTCTCAGCCGGGCGGGCTCGGCGACGAGACCGTGGATCGTGTCGGCGAGCGTGTCGGCGTCCGCGCTGATCAGCGGGATGCGGTGGCCGAAGGCGTCCTCGGTCTCCGCCTTGGCCTCCGCGTCGAGGCGCACGATGCACGGCTTGCCGAGCGCCATCGCCTCGATCGAGAAGAGCCCGTACCAGCCGACGTTGAGCTGGTCGATCACGAGGTCCGCGGCGGCGTAGCGCAGCCGGGCCTCGTCGTTGGGGGTGTGCTCGACGAGGTCGAGCTCGATCGGCGCGCCCTCCGCCTTCAGGGCTCGGACGGCCTCGAGCACGGCCTCGGTGCCCTTCGAGCGCCGCCGCGAGGGGGCGTGCACGATGCGGATGGTGCGCTGCGGCTCGGGGACGGCGGGGCGCCACAGCCCGAGGTCGATGCCGGGCGGCACGACGTCGTAGGGCGGCCACCACGAGCCGCGCGGGGCGCGGTGCACCGTGGCGTAGGAGCCGATGATCGCGGCGTCGGCGTGGCGCAGCGCGTAGTCCCACTTGGCGACGGGGGCGTCGCGGATGTCGGAGCCCCAGAAGTGGAAGACGCGGCCCTTGCCGAGCCGGCCGAGCAGCGGCAGGTTGACCCGCTTCGGCAGCAGCGTGACCCCGAAGTGGAACTGGAAGACGTCGAAGGCCGGCAGCGTGCGGCCGAAGGCGAGCGCCTGCCGGGGCAGGTTGAGCGCGAGGTTGGCGGGCCCGCCGCCCTGCCGCAGGTGCAGGTTGATGTCCGAGCCGTCGCGGAACGGCTGCTTCGTGAACACGAGCAGGCGGCTCTCGCAGCCGATCGCGTTGAGCCCCGCGCTGAGGGCCTCGGGGCCGCCCGCGATGTTCAGGGGCGCGTGGAGGATGCGCAGGCGGTCGGCCACGCGCCCGAGCATACCGGCGGCCGCATCGGCGCCCGTGCGATGATGGGTCCGATGGAGGAGCGCCTGCGCGTCCTGTACGTCGCCTTCTACTACCCGCCGACGTCCGGCGGGGGCGTCGAGCGGACGCTGCAGTTCTCGCGGCGGCTGCCCGGCCTCGGGATCGACGTCGAGATGCTAGTGCCGACGGACGCGAAGTGGCTGGCCGAGGACCCCGCGTCGGTGGCGCGGATCCCGTCTGACGTGCCCGTCCACCGCGTGCCGTACCGCGGGCCCTCCCTGACGCAGCTGCCGGGCGAGCGGATCCGCGCCCAGCCGACGTTCGGCCGGCGGGTCCTGATGCGGGCCCGCCTCGCGCCCCAGCGGATCTTCCTCCCGGACGCGAACGCCCCGTGGCTCGCCAGTGTCGTGCCCGCCGCGCTCACGCTGCTCGGCACGGGCCGCTTCGACGCCTACGTGACGACCACGCCGCCGCACACCGTCGCGGTCGCCGGCCGCCTGATCCGGGCCCGCACCGACGTGCCGTGGGTCGCCGACTGGCGCGACCCGTGGCTGACCCACGCCGACCTCGACCGGTCGCGGCCCGACGTGCGCGCCAAGCAGGCCGCGATCGCGCGGCTCGCGCGCTGGAGCACCGGCGGCATGGACGCCGCCAGCGTCGTCGACCACGCCGAGGACGAGGTGCGCGGCCTAAGCCCCGACCTGCCGCTCGCCGTGATCCCCAACGGCGTCGACCTCGAGGAGCTCGCCGCGGTCGAGCGCCGCCCCGACCCCGACCACTGCACCTTCGCGTTCACGGGCTGGTTCTTCGGCGACCGCTCGCCCGCGGTGCTGCTCGAGGCGGTGGCCGCGCTCCTGCGCGACCGCCCCGAGCTGCGCGACGCGGTGCGGCTGCGCTTCATGGGCGGCTTCCCCGACACGGACCACGCGCGCGTCCGGGACCTTGGCCTCGGGGACGTCGTGCGGGTCGAGCCGCCGCAGCCCCACGCGGCCGCCCTGCAGGCCCAGGCCGACGCGGACGTGGCGCTGATCTTCATGCAGGAGGGCGCCGGGCACGGGGCCAAGTTCCTGCCCGGCAAGGTCTGGGAGCTGATGGCCTCCGGCCGGCCCGTGCTCGCCCTCGTGCCGCCCGACGGGGCGGCCGCCCGCGAGCTCGCGCACGTCGGGGCCGAGGTCGTCGCGCCCGCCGACGCGGCCGGGGCCCGGGCCGCCGTTGAGCGGCTCGTCGACGCCTGGCGGGCCGGGACGCTCGCGGCGACGCCGCTGCCGGACGACGTGCGCGCGCGCATCTCGCGTCAGGGGCAGGCCGAGGCCCTCGCGGGCCTCCTGCGGGCAACCGTCAGCCGCGCCCGCGCAGGCGCCGCTTGACCGGCCCGACCACGAGCCCCGCGGCCTGGACGGCGCCGGGCTTGGGGTCACGCAGGCTGAAGACGGGCTCCTCGATCAGGCCCACGAGGGGCCGAGCGATGTCACGCAGGCCCTCGCGGCCCGCGAGGCCGGCCTTAAGGTGCGGGACGGCGGCCACCCAGCGGCGCCCGTCGTGGCGGGGCCCCGAGATCGCACGGCCGACGTCCTCGCCGCAGGCCGCCCGGTAGCACATGCCGACGAGGTCGACCCCGCAGCGGCGGGCGAGGCTGTGCCACTGCCAGGTGCGCAGGTTGATCTCGATCAGCCGGTACGAGCCGTCGCGCGGGTCGCGCTTGAACTCGATCTGGGTGATGCCGTCGAAGCCGCTCGTGCGCAGCAGCTGGTCGGCGTAGGCGACGGGCTCGTCGGCCCAGCGCGCCTCGCCGACCCGGCAGGTGCCGAAGATCGGCGGGCGCTGCACCAGCTTGCGCCCGCAGAAGGTGCCGACCGCGCGGCCGCCGTCGTCGGAGAACGAGCCGACGGTCCAGAGCGCGTTGTCGCCGCCCGGGATCACCTCCTGGAAGATCGCGCGGTCGCCGGTGGCGTTGATCCGCTCGAACGCGTCGACGAGCTGCTCGGGCCGGTCGGCCTGCAGGACCTGCACCTTCTCGGCGTGCTTGAAGACGATCCCGATCGACGGCTTGGCGATCGCCGGGTAGGGGATCTGCGCGGCGGCCGCCTCCGCCTCCGCGCGCGTCTGGGGCATGAAGGAGCGGGGGATCGGAACGCCGGCGCGCTCGGCGAGCTGGAGCTGCGGGATCTTCGCCATCAGGGGGCCGATCACGTCCCAGTCGGAGCCGGGCAGGACGAGGGGCGTGATGCGGTCGGCGTGCTTCGAGACGGCGACGAGGTGCGCGTCGTGCGTCGGGAACAGGTACCCCGGGCGCCCCACGAGTGCCGCGAGCTCGGCGAGCACCCCGATGAAGCCCGCCTCATCGACCGCCGGGTCCGGTGCGAGCACCGGGGTCACGCCGCGCGACTTGAAGCCGAGGGCGCCCCGCCGGTGGTCGACGACCACGACGGGCGCACCCGCGTCGCGCAGGGAGCGGGCTGAGGCGAGGCCGTTCGTGAAGCCGACGTCGAGGACGACGCCGAGCGGGCGGTCGGGGCGCTCGGCCAGGACCGTGCGCAGGCGCTTGGTGGTCGCCGCGTCCAGCATGGCGACAGGGTAGCCGTCGGCCCGCGACCAGCACGTACCCTTCCCGGATGCGGGTCGGCATCGACGTCGGGGGCACCTTCACAGACCTGGCCGCGGTCGGGCCCGACGGGCTCGTGATCGCGAAGGTGCCGACGACGCCCCGCGACCAGTCGGAGGCGGTCCTCGCCGCCGTCCTCGCGAGCGGCATCGACCCGGCTGCGGTGCAGGCCCTCGCGCACGGCATGACCGTGGCCACGAACGCGCTCCTCGAGCGGCGCGGCGCCCGCACCGCGCTCGTGACCACCGAGGGCTTCCGCGACGTGATCGAGATCGGCCGCCAGGCCCGCGCCGACCTCTACGACCTCAGCCGCCACAACCCGCCGCCGCTCGTGCCCCGCGAGCTGCGCGTGACGGTGCGGGAGCGGATGGGCCCCGACGGGGTCGTCGAGGCGCTCGACCCTGCCGACCTCGCGCGGGCCGTGAGCGACCTGCGCGCCCTCGCCGTCGAGAGCGTCGCCGTCTGCCTGCTCTTCGGCTACCTGCATCCGGCCCACGAGGAGGCCGTCGCGCGGGCGCTGCGCGACGCCCTGCCCGGGGTCGAGGTCGTGGCCTCCCATGAGGTGCTGCCTGAGATGCGCGAGTACGAGCGCGCGAGCGCCACCGTGGCCACCGCCTACCTGCGCCCGCGCCTGCGCGGCTACCTCGAGCGCCTCGTCGAGCGCGCGGAGGGCGCCCGGCTGCCGACCCCGACGGTGATGCAGTCGTCGGGCGGCGTGATCGACGCGCAGACGGCCAGCCTCCTCGCCGCCACCACCGTCCTGTCGGGCCCGGCGGGCGGCGTCGTCGGCGCCGCCTACGTCGCGGTGGCGAGCGGCTTCGCCGACGCCCTCACCTTCGACATGGGCGGCACCTCCACCGACGTGGCGGCGATCGTCGAGGGATCCGTCGCCACCACCACCGAGGCGGTCGTGGCCGGCGTCCCGCTGCGGCTCGCGATGACCGAGGTGCACACGGTCTCCGCGGGCGGCGGCTCGATCGCCTGGGTCGACGATGGCGGGCGCCTGCGTGTCGGTCCGACCAGCGCGGGCGCCGTGCCGGGGCCGGCGGCCTACGGGGCGGGCGGCGTCGAGCCGACCGTGACCGACGCGAACGTCGTGCTCGGGCGGCTGCCCGACGGGCTCGTCCTCGGCGGCTCGATCGCGCTGTCGGGTGAGCTGGCGGCCCGGGCCGTCGCGCGGCTCGGGGAGCGGCTCGGCCTCGGCGTCGAGGAGACGGCGCTCGGCATCGTGCGCGTCGCCGACAGCGCGATGGCGCAGGCCCTGCGCGTCGTGTCGGTCGAGCGCGGCCGCGATCCGCGCGCCGGGGCCCTCGTGGCCTTCGGCGGCGCGGGCCCGCTGCACGCGTGCGCGCTGGCCGAGGACCTCGGCATCGGGGCGGTGCTCGTGCCGGCCGCGAGCGGCGTCCTCTCCGCACTCGGCCTCGCGCTCGCCGACGTCCGCCGCGACCACGTGCGCGGCGTGCGCGCGACGCTCGACCCCGAGGGCACCGCCGACGTCGCGGCGGCCCTCGACCGGCTCGCCGCCGAGGCCCTCGCCGACCTCCCCGGTGCGGTGCTGACCCTCGCCGTCGACTGCCGCTACGCGGGCCAGGGCCACGAGCTGACCGTGCCCGTGGCCGACGCCGCCGAGGCCACGGCGGGCTTCCACCGGCAGCACGCGCTGCGCCACGGCTGGGACCGCCCCGACCAGCCGGTCGAGGTGATCGCCGTCCGGGTTGCCGCGACCGTGCCGACCGAGCGCCCGGCCCTCGCGCCCGTGCCGGTCGTCGACGGGCCGGTGGCCGGCCCCGCGGCCGTGCCGATCGCGGGCGCCACGGTCTGGGTGGGCGCGGGCTGGGCCGGCGCCTGCGACGAGACGGGCACGCTGGTGCTGCGGCGGGAGGGGGCGGCGTGAGCCTCGACCCGATCGGCCTCGTCGTGCTCGGCAACGCCCTGGCGGGCGTGGCCGAGGAGATGGGCGCGGTGCTCGTGCGCGCGGCCTTCTCCGCCAACATCAAGGAGCGCCGCGACTCCTCGTGCGCGCTCTTCGCGCCCGACGGGCGGATGGTGGCCCAGGCGGCGCACGTGCCCGTCCACCTCGGCTCGATGCCGGAGACCGTGGCGGCGGTCCTCGCCCGCGATCCCGTCCCCGGCGACGTCTTCCTCGTCAACGACCCCTACACCGGCGGCTCGCACCTGCCGGACATCACCCTCGTCGCGCCGATCGCCGTCGACGGCGCGGTCCTCGCGATCGCGGCGGTGCGCGCGCACCACGCCGACGTCGGCGGCATGCGCGCCGGCTCGATGCCGCCCGGCGCGACGGAGCTCTACCAGGAGGGCCTGGTGATCCCGCCGGTGCGGCTCGTCCGCGGCGGTGCGGTCGACGCCAACCTGCTCGACCTCCTGCTCGCCAACGTGCGCCAGCCGGAGGAGCGCCGCGGCGACCTCGACGCGCAGCTCGCCGCGATCCACCTGGCTACGACGCGGCTCGCCGAGCTCGCGGACCGCCACGGCGCGGCCACCGTCCTCGCGGCGTACGACGCGATGATCGCCTACGCCGAGCGGCGCACCCGCGAGGCGATTCGCGCCCTGCCCGACGGGGTGCACGCGGCCGCGGACGTGCTCGAGGGCGACGGCGTGACGGACGACGATATCCCGATCCAGGCCACGGTGGAGATCGCGGGCGACCGGATCATCGTCGACTTCGCCGGCACCGCGCCCGCCGTGCGCGGCAACGTCAACTGCCCGCTGGCCGTCACCCGCGCGGGCTGCCTGTTCGCACTGCGGGTGCTCCTGCCGGGCGACATCCCGTTGAACGCCGGCGTCAGCGCGCCGCTCGAGGTGCGGGCCGAGCCCGGCAGTCTCGTCGACGCCCGGCCGCCGAGCGCGGTCGCCGCCGGCAACGTGGAGACCTCGAGCCGCATCGCCGACGTCGTGATGGCGGCGCTCGCCGAGGTCGCGGACCTGCCCGCCCAGGGCCAGGGCACGATGAACAACCTCGTCCTCGGCGGGGCGGGCTGGAGCACCTACGAGACGATCGGCGGCGGGCAGGGCGCCTCCTCGCGCGGGCCCGGCCCGAGCGGCGTGCACGTGGCGATGTCGAACACCCGCAACACCCCCGTCGAGGCGCTCGAGCTGGAGGCGCCCGTGCGGGTGCGCCGCTACGAGCTCGCTTACGGCACGGGCGGCACGGGGCGGCACGCGGGCGGCGACGGCATCGTGCGCGAGGTCGAGGCGCTCGCCCCGGCGGCGCTGTCGCTCGTCGCCGACCGCCGCCGTCACGGCCCGCGCGGCGCCCAGGGCGGGGGGCCGGGGATGGTCGGCGAGCACCGGGTCAACGGCGCACCGGTCGGGGCGAAGGCCGGCGTCGACCTCGTCCCGGGTGACGTCGTGCACGTGCGCACGCCCGGCGGGGGCGGCTGGGGCGCGCCGACCGGCGCGACCGGGGACCCGAGCGGCGAGACTGGCGGGCGATGACGACGACGGGGGGCGGCACGATGGCGCCGAGCGACGACCGGGCGCAGATGCGCGAGCGGATGGGGACCTGGGGCGCGTGGATCGGCGCGCTGACCGCGGTGCCCGCGGAGCTGGGCCGCCCGGCCGCCCGCCGCGCCGAGGAGCTCGGCTTCCCGTGCCTGTGGTTCCCGGAGGGCATGGGCGTGCGCGAGTCGTTCTCGAACGCCGCCGTCCTGCTCGGCGCCACGGAGCGCATCCTCGTGGCTAGCGGCATCGCCAACGTGTGGGCGCGCGACGCCATCGCCGCCGCCAGCGCCTCGCGCACCCTCAACGACTCCTTCGACGGGCGCTTCCTGCTCGGGCTCGGCGTCAGCCACCCGCCGCAGGTCGACCCGCGCGGCCAGACGACCTACCTCAAGCCCGTCGCGAAGATGCGCGAGTACCTGAGGCAGATTGAGCGCGGCGCGTTCGAGTCGCCCGACGGCGGCGCCGCCCCGCAGGAGGACCGCGTCGACACGATCATCGCCGCGCTGCGCCCGCCGATGCTGGAGGTCGCGCGCGACCTGTCGCTCGGCGCGCACCCGTACCTCGTGCCGGTGGAGCACACGGTGCGGGCCCGCGAGATCCTCGGCGACGACCCGATCCTCGCCGTCGAGCACAAGGCGATCATCGAGACGGATCCCGAGCGGGCCCGCGCCCGCGCCCGCGCCGGAATCGGCTGGTACCTCGGGATCGACAACTACCGGCGCAACCTGCTGTGGATGGGCTACGGCGAGGAGGACATCGCGAACGGCGGCTCAGACCGCCTGATCGACGACCTCGTCGCGCACGGCGACGCCGAGACCGTGGTCGCGAAGCTGCACGGCCACCTCGAGGCGGGCGCCGACCACGTCGCGATCCAGCCGCTCGGCGAGGAGGACGACCCGTGCGGCCTGAGGATCCTCGAGAAGCTCGCGCCGCTCCTCGGCTAGCGCGTCAGCAGCAGTGCTTCGGCTCGCTCGGGGCGACGTCGATGCCCGGGCTGCGCGCGAAGAACCCGTACGGCTTGAGCATGAACCCCGTCCGCTCGACGGGCATCACGGGCCAGTCCTCGGTGCGCGGGATGTGGTTCGTCCCGAACGTGAACCAGAGCACGACGTCGGTGTCCTCGAGGGGCCGGTCGGCGGCCGTCCAGCGCGGCAGGCCGTCGAGGCCCTCGTGCTGGAACGGGTGGTCGCCCGCGGGGTAGAGCTCGTCGGGCCGGTTGGGGGTCACCCACAGGTGGTGGTACATGAAGCGGGCGCGCCTGCCGATCACGGATTCCGGGTCGGCGAGCGGCCAGTTGGCACCCGTCGGCAGGAGCTTGTAGCCGCGCGGCTTGCCCAGGTGGTTCGTCGACGACGGGTTGACGACCTTCCAGTAGCGCCCCGCGAACGGGTCGATGTCGCGCTGGGCGCGCGCCTCGGACGCGAGGGTGGTCTCGCGGATCGTGTACGCGTTGCCGTCGGGGTTGGCGGGGCCCATCGGCTGGGCGACGGCATCGACCTCGATGACCGTGTTGCCCGGGCCGTCGACGTCCAGGTCGAGGCGGGCGCAGAAGAGGTGCTGGTGGTAGGGGGCGAGCAGGCCCGGCTCGATCTCGGTCGACGAGGGGTGCTTGGCGCCCGGCACGCCGGCGCGGGTCAGGACGATGCCGGTCAGCTTCGCCTCGAACTCGATTGTGCCGTCCTGGTGGAAGTACCAGAAGTAGCCGTACTCGTAGTTGTCGATGGTGGCGACCTGCGAGGCGACGAAGCGCCGCCCGCGGCGGACCTCGACGTGGCCGTCGGTGTCGGTGTGCTTCCAGAGGACCCCGAAGTCCTCCTCGTGCAGGCAGATGCCATTCTGCACGACGTGCACCTCGCCCTCGGCGTCGACCGTGCAGACGTCGAGGTAGACGATCTCGCCGAGGCAGTCGCAGCCGAGGGTCAGGGAGTTGGCGTAGTTGCCGAACCCGAACTCGCCCGTGTCAAAGGCGGCCTTGCGGGCGGCCCCGTTGATGCCGGTGTCGCCGTAGGGGATCACGAGCTCCGCGATCGACATGCGCCGGGCGATCGTGCGCTCCGTGCCGTCGTCGTCGAAGCGCACGTCGTGGATCACGAGGCCCTCGCGCTGGCAGTGGCCGAGCCTAAAGCGCCAGCGCTCCCAGCGGATCTCCCAGCCGTCGACCACGAACGAGGCGCCCTCGGGCTGGATGATCTCGAGCGGCTTGAGCCTGACGCCGCCGCCGGTCTCGGACAGGCGATACGGCCCGGGCGTCTGCGGCGTCGGGATCCCGTCCGTGTCCTCGACGTCGACGACCTCGGCCGTGTCGACCGCGACGACGGCGTGGAGCCCGCCGATCGGGTGGGCGTACTGGTTGGCGTCCGGGGTGGGCCGGTGCCACATCGGGGTCCAGATCAGGCGCCGGCCGTCATTGAGGTGCTCCGGCACGTCGATGCCGAAGGGCCACGTCTCCATGTGCACCTGGGACGGGTCATCGATGCCGCGGCGGCGCAGCCCCTCGATCACGCGCGGGTCGTTGCGGGCCGCCTCGAGGCAGGCGACCGCCTCGGGGCCGAGCATCGCGGCCTTCTGGCCCGGCTGGGGGTCCCAGCGGCGCACCGTGCCGTCGAGGCCGACCACCGACTCGATCAGGAGGCCCTGCGCCCGGTCCCAGACCGTGATCCGCGCCGCGCGGTCGATCGGGTCGCCCGGCGACCACGCCGAGAGCGCCTCCTTCGACGGCTCGTCGAGCAGCGTGAAGACGAACAGGTGGTCGCGGGTCAGGCCCTGCTCGCGGCGGAGGATCGCGATCGCCTCGGCGAGCTCCTCGGGGGCGAGCGGGTCGAGCGGGTGCGGCGTCATGCGGGAAGTATGGGGGTGCGCCGCGCGCATCGCCAGAGCGCGCGCCTTGACGGCGGACGGCGCCAGCCCTAGCATCTGAAATGTCAGTTCGACGGCCACGCCCCGGAGGCGACGATGGACCCCAACGAGCACGCGCTGCACAACGCCCCGTTCCTCTGGCGGACGCCGGAGCCCAAGTCCACGTACGGGGCCGTCATCGTGGGCGGAGGCCTGCACGGGCTCGCCACCGCCTACTACCTGGCCAAGAACCACGGGATGACCGACATCGCCGTGGTCGAGCGCGGCTGGATCGGCAACGGCAACGCCGTGCGCAACACCACCATCATCCGCTCCAACTACCTCTGGGACGAGAGCGCGGCCATGTACGAGCACGCGCTCAAGCTGTGGGAGGGCTGGACCGAGGAGCTCGACTACGAGATCCTCTTCTCGCAGCGCGGCGTCCTCAACCTCGCCCACAACCTGCACGACGTGCGCGAGTCCGTCCGCCGGGTCGAGGCCAACCGCCTCAACGGCGTCGACGCCGAGTGGCTCGACGCCGACGGCGTCAAGGAGTTCTGCCCGATCGTCGACGTCTCACCCGACGCCCGCTACCCCGTGATGGGCGCGACGCTGCAGCGCCGCGGCGGCATCGCCCGCCACGACGCCGTCATCTTCGCCCTCGGCCGGGCCTGCGACGCCCTCGGCGTCGACATCATCCAGGGCTGCGAGGTCACCGGCATCGACGTCCACGACGGCCGCGTCACGGGTCTCCAGACCTCGAAGGGCCCGATCGCGGCGGGCAAGGTCGGCCTCGTGGCCGCCGGGCGCACCAGCCTCCTGACCGCGATGGCCGGCTTCGACGTGCCGATCCAGTCGCACCCCCTGCAGGCCCTCGTCAGCGAGGTCTACGAGCAGGTCCTCAACTGCGTCGTCATGTCGAACGCGGTGCACGTCTACGTCTCCCAGGCCCACAAGGGCGAGCTCGTGATGGGCGCCGGCATCGACGCCTTCAACTCGTACGCGCAGCGCGGCGGCCTGCACGTGATCGAGGAGCAGATGAGCGCTGGCATGCAGCTCTTCCCGCACTTCAGCCGCGCGCGCCTTCTGCGCACCTGGGGCGGCATCGTCGACGTCTGCCCGGACGCCTCGCCGATCGTCGGCCTGACCCCCGTCGAGAACCTCTACGTCAACTGCGGCTGGGGCACCGGCGGCTTCAAGGCCACGCCGGGCTCCGGCTACGTGATGGCGCACACGATCGCGACCGGCGAGCCGCACGCGCTCAACCGGCCCTTCTCCCTGACCCGCTTCGAGACGGGCGAGCTGATCGACGAGCACGGCGCCGCCGCCGTCGCCCACTAGGACGAGGCGCCCGGGATGTTCCAGATCCGCTGCCCCTACTGTGGCCCGCGCGACGAGCCCGAGTTCAAGTACGGCGGGCAGGCGCACGTCGCCTACCCGGCCGACCCCGAGGCCCTCTCCGACGAGGAGTGGGCGCGCTTCCTCTTCTTCCGCGACAACGCACGGGGCCGCTACGCCGAGCGCTGGAACCACGCGGCCGGCTGCCGGCGCTGGTTCAACGTGATCCGCGACACGGGCACCCACGAGATGGTCGGGTCGTACCAGGTCGGCGAGCAGCCGCTGGACGCCCGATGAGGCGCCTCCCCGACCGCGGCCGCGTCGACCACGACCACCGCGTCTCCTTCACGTGGGACGGGCGCACGGTGGAGGGCCTGCGCGGCGACACCCTCGCCTCGGCGCTCCTCGCGAGCGGGCTGCGCGTGCTCGGCTCGAGCGTCCTGATGTCGCGCCCGCGCGGCGTCGTCACCGACGGCGTCTGCGACCCGCACGCCTTCGCCCAGGTCGGCACGGGCGACGCCACGGAGCCGCTCGTGCGGATGCACCAGGTCGAGTGCCACGACGGCCTCGTCGCCGAGAGCCGCATCCACCGGGGCGTCCTCCCGACGGGCGCCGACCCCGACCGCTTCGAGAAGCGCCACGCCCACTGCGACGTGCTGGTGGCCGGCGGCGGCCCCGCCGGCCTCGCCGCCGCGCTCGCCGCGGCCGAGCAGGGCGCCCGCGTGGTCCTCGTCGACGACCACCCGCAGCTTGGCGGCGCCGTGCTCGGCGAGGACCTGATCCTCGACGACGCCCCCGCCGACCACTGGGTCCGCCACGCCGAGGAGCGCCTGCGCGCCAACCCGGACGTCACGGTGCTCACCCGCACCACCGCCTTCAACGTCGGCGACCAGGGCGCCGTCGCGCTGATGGAGCGCGTCTCCGAGCACCTCGCGCCCGCGCACCGCGGCGGCCGCGCGCTGCGCCGGCTCTGGCAGGTGCGCACCCACCAGCTGGTGGTGGCCACGGGCGCGACCGAGCGCCCGCTGGTCTTCGCCGACAACGACCGCCCCGGCGTGATGCTGGCGGGCGGCGTGCGCGGGCTGCTCCACCGCTACGGCCTCGTGCCGGAGCGCTGCGTCGTCGTCACCACGAACGACTCCGCCTACCGCACCGCGATCGACCTGGTCGGTGCCGGCGTCGAGGTGCCGTGCGTCGTCGACGCCCGCCCCGACCCCTCGGGGCCGCTCGTCCAGCGCGCCCGCGACCTCGGCGTCGAGGTCCGCAGCGGGTGCGCCGTGATCGGCACCGACCCGGACGCCGAGGGCGCGCTCGCCGGGGTCCGCATCGTCGGGCTCGACGGCGGGGCCGAGGAGGCCGTGGCCTGCGACGTCCTCGCCGTCTCCGGCGGCTGGGACCCCCTGATGGACCTGCACCACCACGTCGGCGGCCAGGCCCGCTGGGACGCCGAGCGGCTCCGCTTCGTCCCCGAGGGCACCGTCGACGGCCTGCGCCTCGCCGGCGCCGCCGCCGGCCTCGTCGGCACGGCGGCCTGCCGTCGCGACGGCCACCTCGTCGGCCTCGTCGCCGCCGAGGCGACCGGCTTCGGCTCCGCGGCCGACGGCCCGGCCGTTCCCGCCGCCGACGAGGAGCCCGAGGGCGCGCCCGCCGACCTCGTCGTCGTGCCGGGCACCGACCCGGTCCACGCCTTCGTCGACCAGCACCGCGACGTCACGATCGCCGGCGTCGAGCGCGCGCTCGGCTCGGGCCTCCACCACGTCGAGCACCTCAAGCGCTACACGCTGGTCGGCACCGGCACCGAGCAGGGCCGCACCGCCAAGGTCAACGCGGGCCGCATGGCCGCCGATCGCTTCGGCCTGCCGTTCGCCGAGGTCGGCGTCTCCAACGCCCGCCCGCCCGCGCAGCCCGTCACCTTCGGATCGCTGGCGGGCCGCGCGCTCGGCGCCCGCTTCGACCCCGTCCGCACCACGTCGATCCACCCCTGGCACGTCGCCCACGGCGCCGTCTTCGAGGACGTCGGCCAGTGGAAGCGGCCCTGGTACTTCCCGCAGGGCGCGGAGGACCTCGACGCCGCCGTCCTGCGCGAGTGCGCCGCCGTGCGCGAGGCCGTCGGGATGATGGACGCCTCGACGCTCGGCAAGATCGACGTCAAGGGCGCCGACGCGGGCGCGTTCCTCGACCGCCTCTACACCGGCGTGATAGGCACGCTCAAGCCCGGACGCGCCCGCTACGGCGTGATGTGCAAGGCCGACGGTATGGTCATGGACGACGGCGTCGTCCTGCGCCTCGCGGACGACCGCTTCCTCGTCACCACTACGACGGGCGGGGCCGGCGGCGTCCTCGACTGGATGGAGGACTTCCTCCAGACCGAGTGGCCCGACCTCGACGTCTGGCTCACCTCCGTCACCGAGCAGTGGGCGACCGTGGCCGTCGTCGGGCCGCGCTCGCGCGACGTGATGGCCGCGCTCGCGCCCGACCTCGACGTCACGCAGGACGCCTTCACGTTCATGCAGGTCGAGGAGGCCGTGGTCGCCGGGCTGGCGGCGCGCGTCGCGCGCATCTCCTTCTCGGGCGAGCTCGCCTTCGAGATCAGCGTGCCGATGACGTGGGGCCTCGCCCTCTGGGAGGCCGTCTTCGCGGCCGGCCAGCCGTTCGGGATCACCCCGTACGGCACCGAGTCGATGCACGTCCTGCGCGCCGAGAAGGGCTACTTCATCGTCGGCCAGGAGACGGACGGCACCGTCACGCCGCTCGACCTCGGCCTCGACTGGATGGTCGCCGACAAGGAGTTCGTCGGCCGCCGCAGCCTGCGCCGCTCCGACATGCTCCGCGACGACAGAAAGCAGCTGGTCGGCATCCTGCCCGCCGAGCGCCTGCCGGAGGGCTCCCAGCTCGTCGACGACGAGGCATTCGAGATCCCCGTGCCGATGATCGGGCACGTCACCTCGTCGTACGAGAGCGCCGCGCTCGGCCGGCCGTTCGGCCTCGCGCTGGTCCGCCGGGGCCGCGACCGGATCGGCGAGACGATCTACGCGCCGCTCGCCGACCGCACCGTGGCCGTCGAGATCGTCGACCCGGTCATCTTCGACCAGGAGGGGGCCCGCCGCGATGGCTGACCGCGCCGCACCGCTCGCCGCGCTCGAGGGCGCGATCACGGGCGCCGCCTTCGCCGGCGCCACCCTGCGCAGCGTGCCCTTCCTCGCCCAGGTCGGCATCCGCCTCGACCCCCAGGGCCCGGCCGCCGCGCGCGTCGCCGCGGCGCTCGGCCTCGAACTGCCGGAGGCCAACCGCGTCGCGGAGTCCGGCGGGCGCCGCGCGCTCTGGCTCGGCCCCGACGAGTGGCTCGTGGTCGCCGTCGACGGCGAAGAGCGCGCGCTGGTGGCGA
>Ga0194118_10000437_pt1 | contig 70820 bp, 77 predicted proteins | sample TA2MahsurfametaG_2_FD_148662 | JGI IMG/M metagenome (GOLD analysis project Ga0194118, IMG submission 148662) | Freshwater microbial communities from Lake Tanganyika, Tanzania - TA2015013 Mahale N5 surface | ecosystem: Environmental > Aquatic > Freshwater > Lake | place: Tanzania: Lake...
ATCGGGGTGTCCTTGATGACGCTGCGCAGATGGATCGGATTGTCGCCGACCAACCACACGGCGTCGGCCTTGCGGACCACGTGGGCCGCGTCCGATTCCATGGCCTCGACCCGTCGCATCACCATCAGCGCGTCGATCTCGACACCGAGTCGCCCACCCCACGTCACGGCCGCGGCCACCAAAACCTCCGGGCGCTCGAACGCATCAGCAGTCGGGAGGACGACGACCTTTTTCGCCTTCACTTCGGAGAGCAAACGACGGTCGAGGTCATCGTGAGCGGTGAACGCTCCCCCGCCTTGAAAGACGATGGTGCCCTTGGAGTCGCTCATGATCCGAGCGTACGCCATGACTTCACATCGGGGGTATCACGACGCGTTGCTCGTCACGCCGGGCTTTGTCACGGTCGCCGAAGGGTAAGTATCCTGCAGCAAAGCGCGGGATCGAGTCCCCCTTCAAAGGAGAACCCACATGGCCATCACGACCGTCGGAGTTGTCGGATCTGGAATCATGGGTTCGGGTCTCGCTGAAGTCATCGCCCGCGGCGGAATGAATGTGATCGTTCGCTCACGCAGTCAGGCCACCGCCGACGCCATGGTCACCTCGGTGTCCAAGGGTTTGAGCAAGCAGGTGGAGAAGGGTCGCCTCTCCGAGGACGACAAGGCCGCCATCCTGGGTCGCATCACCGCGGTGAGCGATCTCTCCAAACTGGCCGACTGTGATCTGGTCATCGAGAGCGTCGTCGAGGATCTCGACACCAAAAAGGCGCTCTTCGCCGAGCTCGACAAGGTGGTCAAGGCCGGGGCGATCATCGCCACCAACACCTCCACCCTGCCGGTGATCGAACTAGCGATGTGCACGGGACGACCCGAACTGGTGTGTGGCATCCACTTCTTCAACCCGGCAACCGCCATGCCCCTGGTCGAGATCGTGCGCCCGCTGTCGGCGAGCGACGACACCATCGCCGCCGCCACGGCGTTCGCCGAGGCCTGCGCCAAGCAGCCGGTGCAGGTGAAAGATCGCGCCGGCTTCATCGTGAACGCGTTGCTCTTCCCGTATTTGAACAACGCCATCCGCATGCTCGAGCAGGGCACTGCGAACATGGCCGACATCGACACCGCGATGAAGGGCGGATGCAACTTCCCCATGGGGCCGTTCGCGCTGCTCGATCTGGTCGGCCTCGATACCTCGCTTTCCATCCTCGACGCGCTGTACAGCGAGTTCCGCGACCCGAACTACGCCGCGGTGCCCACGTTGCGCCGCATGGTGGCCGCCGGACAACTCGGTCGCAAGACCAAGTCCGGCTTCTACACCTACTGATTCCATGCCCGCCGAGTGGCCGGTGGTCGACGAACACGTTGCTCGTTTCACCGCGCCGCAAAATCTGATCCCCGCCACGGATTGGGACTTTTCGCACATCGTCTTCGGCGACGACGACCTGATCGCGGTGGGCGCCGACTTGGAGGTAGGCACGTTGTTGAGCGCTTATTCGAACGGTCTCTTCCCCATGCCGATCGGCCGGGGCAAACTCGGCTGGTTCAGTCCCGCGCAACGGGGCGTCATCCCGATGGACGGCTTCCGTGCGTCGTCGTCGGTGCGCAAACACGCCAAACGATTCGCCATTCGCTTCGACACTCACTTCACCGAGGTCATGACGGCCTGTGGTGACCAGAAACGGAAACACGGTTGGATCAACGACGAGTTCATCGCTGCCTACACCGAACTGCATCGACTCGGTTGGGCACACTCGTGCGAAGTCTTCGTGGATGATGAGTTGGTGGGTGGGGTGTACGGCGTTCGCCTGGGGCGGTTCTTCGCCGGCGAAAGCATGTTCCACCGACGCACCGACGCCTCCAAGGTCGCCCTTTGGGCGTTGACTACCACCATGGCCACGGCGGGCATCCGGCTGTTCGACGTGCAGTGGACCACCCCCCATCTGGTGTCCCTGGGGGCCATCGACGTGCCCCGTGCGGAGTATCTCGGACGTCTTTCCGAGGCGAGAAACGCCTGAATCTCCCGACAGACTGACACCATGGCCGACGTTGACGAGACCGGGGCTCGCGTGACCAAGCGCGACGAGCCGTGGCTGATGCGCACCTACTCGGGGCATTCCACCGCCAAGGCCTCCAACGAGTTGTACCGCACCAACCTGGCCAAGGGCCAAACCGGTTTGTCCATCGCCTTCGACCTGCCGACGCAAACCGGCTACGACCCCGACTCGCTGATGGCCGCCGGAGAAGTGGGCAAGGTCGGCGTGCCGGTGGCACATCTTGGACACATGCGCACGCTTCTCGACGGCATCCCGCCCGCGCAGATGAACACGTCCATGACCATCAACGCGACCGCCGCCTGGTTGCTGGCCCTGTATGTGGCCAACGCCGAGGATCAGGGCGTCTCACGGGCCGTTCTACGTGGCACCACGCAGAACGACATCGTCAAGGAATACCTCTCGCGAGGAACATTTATCTTTCCCCCGATCCCTTCACGCCGACTGATCGTCGACATGGTTGCGTGGTGCGCCGACAACGCGCCCAAGTGGAATCCCATGAACGTGTGCTCGTACCACCTGCAAGAGGTCGGCGCGACACCGGTACAGGAGATCGCTTACTCGTTGGCCACAGCGGTTGGCGTTCTCGACGCGGTGCGCGACTCCGGGCAGGTGCCCCCGGAGCGGTTCGCCCAAGTCTTCGGAAGCATCTCGTTCTTCGTCAACGCCGGCATTCGCTTCATCGAGGAGATCTGCAAGATGCGGGCCTTCACCGAGTTGTGGGACCGAATCGGACTCGAGCGCTTCGGCGTCACTGACGAAAAGGCTCGCCGCTTCCGGTACGGAGTGCAGGTCAACTCGCTCGGTCTCACCGAGGCACAGCCCGAGAACAACGTGCAGCGCATCGTGCTCGAGATGCTGGCCGTTTCGTTGTCGAAGAACGCGCGCGCTCGAAGCATCCAGTTGCCGGCGTGGAACGAGGCCCTGGGTCTCCCGCGTCCGTGGGACCAGCAATGGAGCCTGCGCATGCAGCAGGTGTTGGCCTTCGAGACCGACCTGTTGGAGTACGACGACATTTTCGATGGTTCGACCATCATCGAGTCCAAGACCGCCGAACTCCGCGACGCCGCGTGGGCCGAGTTCGAGGACGTGTTGGCCATGGGAGGTGCCTTCGAAGCGGTCGACCTGCTGAAGGGTCGGCTGGTCAAGTCGATGGCCGAGCGCACCCGACGCATCGAAAGTGGCGAACAGGTCGTGGTCGGTGTCAACCGCTACACCGAGTTCGAATCGTCTCCGCTCGGTGGCGAGGGCAACATCGTGAAAGTCGACCCCGACGTCGAGCGACAGATGATCGACGACGTGAACGCGTGGCGCGCCAAACGCGACGACGCGGCGGTGCGCGTCGCTCTCGACGAGTTGCGTCGGGCGGCCCAGGGTTCCGACAACATCATGGAACCATCCATCGCGTTGGCCCGGGCCGGTGGAACCACCGGCGAGTGGTCGGGCGTGTTGCGCGAGGTCTTCGGCGAGTACCGAGCCCCCACCGGCGTGGCGGCGGCGGTGGGCAAACGACCCGGTGAGTTGGCCGCCGTGGCCGAATTCGTCCGGTCGATTCCCGGCGGACCGCCCAAGATCCTGGTGGCCAAGCCCGGTCTCGACGGCCACAGCAGTGGAGCCGAGCAAATCGCGGTGGCCGCTCGTGACTCCGGGATGGAAGTGGTGTACTCGGGGATACGACTCACGCCCGAGCAAATCGCCGCCAGCGCGCGCGACGAGGATCCCGACGTGGTCGGTCTGTCGATCCTGTCGGGATCACACATGGCGTTGGTTCCCGCGGTGTTGTCGCAACTACGGGCCCAGGGTGTGGATTCGCCAGTGGTCGTCGGGGGCATCATCCCCGAGGAGGACCGACCAAAACTTTTGGCGGCGGGCGTCGCGGCGGTCTACACGCCCAAGGACTTTCAACTGAGCACCATCATGCGCGACATCGCCGGGATCGTGGCGGCCAACCGCGGCTGAGAACTCAGGCGGCGCGTTCGGCGTCGATCCAACGCTCGAGCACCGGTCCACTTTCGAAACTTGTGATGAGCGCGTAGCGCGGGGTGTCGGCGTTGTGCACCACCACGTGCCAAAGGCGTTGTGTGTCGACCACGAAACGTGCGCCGCGAGCCAGCGGCACCCGACGTTCTGTGGAGCGATCGGGCAGTCCGTCGGCACCACTGTCCATCAGCAGCATGTAGCTGTCGGGGGAATCGGTGAGTTCCACCCACGACCGCACCACCCAACCCTCGTCGTCGGGGTTGAAACGGTTGTTGTCGTCGCGATGAATCGAACGGATAGCCGTCTCGCGATCCTGAGGCTCCAGCTTGATGATGCGCACGCGACCGAAGTTCGCGCCCACCGCCATCACGTAATCACGCAACGTGGGGGCCTTGTCGGCGTTGCTGGTCCAGAGCGCGTCCTTATCGGTCTTGCCCTTGTCCCAAAAACCACGACAGTCCAATTGCCCGTCGGCCGAGGCGAGCGGTGCGAAGTTGGTGTCTCCACCGCTCTTCCAGTCCTGGTATTCGAGCGACTCCCATTCGTGTGACGCGACGTGCACCGGCATGGGCTTCAGCATCACGAATCCGGTCTCAGCCAACGCTTTCGACCGCGGATGCGCAGTGTCGAGGGGAATTCCCACGGACCAGTGCTCGGTGTTGGGCCAAAACGGAATCGACTCGGCACTCATGACACCAGTCTACGAATCATCAGGGGGCCGCAGTGGTCGTCGATGCGGTGGTCGGTCCCGCTGGTGTCGCGATCGTGGTGGCGACGCCGCCGGCGGGAATGATCACCTTCTGCCCGGCCTGAATGGCATCGGGGTTGGCCAACCCGTTGGCGATCACAATGGCCTCCACGGTGACGCCAAATTGTCCGGCGATGTAGGAGAGCGTGTCGCCCTGCTGGATGGTGTAGGTCTGCTCGACTGTGGCGACCGTCGTGGTGGTGGCGATCGCTCCGTCAAAGGTGGGGGCCACGGTCACCTCGATACCCAGCATGGGAAGCGAATCCAGAGTGGATCCGTCACCTCCACCACAAGCGGACGCGAAAACGATCATCGACGACGTCAGGAGGCCGAAGAGACGCGTGTTCACGTTTCTCAGCGTAGGAGCAGGTGCGGGTTTTGCCACGCGGGTCGGTCCGTCAGTTGACGCGATCGGTGACGTACATGGCCAGCAATTCCAGCTCCGTCTTGGCCGTCACGGTGAGGGGGGCCGACGAAAGCGACCTCACGGCCTCGTCGCGTAGTCGCGTGATCACCGATTCCATTTCCTCCAGGGCGCCGCAATCGACGATGGCCTGCTGGGCGTCGGCAACCTGAGCATCGGTCAGCCGTTCTCGACCGACCACGTTCAGCGCCGTGCGATGCGTCGACGAGGCCCGCTCCATGGCGATGGCCAAGAGAGGCGTCGGCTTGCCCTCACGCAGATCGTCTCCGACCGGCTTGCCCGTGACCGCGGTCTGACCGAACGCACCCATCACGTCGTCGCGCATCTGAAAGGCATCGCCCAGGGGCAGGCCGTACGCGCTCAACACCGGCAACAACTCTTCTCGCCGCTGCGGAGCCATCAGCATCGCACCCAGATGCAGTGGGCGCTCGATCGTGTACTTGCCGCTCTTGTACCGGCAAATTCGCTCGGCCTTGGTCCGTCGGCGCTCGTTGCGAGATGATCCGATGAGATCGAGCAACTGTCCGATGTTCAACTCGATGCGCAACTCATGCCAGATCTCGCGCGCCTCGGCCGACACATCGGTCATCAAGCGGTCGCTGTAAACGAAGGCCAAGTCACCCACGAGGATGGCGATGCCGTCCCCGTAGCGTCGCGACTCACCGCTGTTACCACTGCGTCGGTGCTGGTCGGCGAACACCTCGTGCGTCACCGGCGCACCGCGACGGGAGGTTGATCCGTCCATCACGTCGTCATGGAACAACGCGAATCCGTGCAGCAACTCCAAGGCCACACCGGCATCGAGGCTGACCATGGAGTTTGGGTCGCCGCCCGCGCCAACAAACCCCCACTGACAAAAAGCCGGTCGAAGTCGCTTGCCACCCGACGCGACCAAACGACGGATTTCGGCCACCGGGGCGGCAAGGTCCTCGTCGAATGTCGACCAACGTTGCTCTTCTGGAGCCAAGATCTCGGTGATTCGCCGTTCCACCCGTGAGGCCAAAGTGACGAGGGAGGCCGGAGGCGTGGACACCTGGTCAGGCTAGGCCGGTCAGCCGTCGAGACCGCCCACCACATCCTCGATCCGGGTGCGAGCATTGCCGATGCGATCGCGGCACAGGCGGATCAACTCCGACGCGCGTTGTACCCGCGCGGCGAGCACGTCGACGTCGACGTCGGCCTGTTCGAGCTCGGAGAGGATGCCCTCCAACTCGGCCAGGGCCTCGGCGTAACCGATCTCTTCATCTTTCTTGGCCATGATCGCCTCCTCGCAATCTCATGAACGCTTCTTCGTGTCGGTCACCGTGGACGTGACCACGCCGTCACGGGTGGTCGTGAGCACGACCTCACCCGGCTCGGTGTCGTCGACCGACCGCACCACCCGCCCGTCGGTGGTGCGGGTGATCGACCAACCGCGGGCCAACACGTTGACCGGGTCGAGCAGGCTCACCCTCAACTCCAAGTTGTCGACGGCGAGGGAGCGCTCGGCCAACAACTGCGGGGCGCGACGACGCAGGCGACCGATGCGGTCGTCGAGGCGTTCGTCGGCCCGGGTGACCGCGGTGAGGGTGAGCACCCCGATCTCGCGAGCCACCTTGGTGAGTCCGTGCCCGGCCTCGTCGAGCAACTGAGTGGCGCGCGCAGCGATGTCGTCCCAGGCGCCCTCGGTCTTGTCGATGAAACGACGAACGAGTTCGGTCAAGGCCACCGCGCAGGCGGTGGGGGTCTTGTGGTGGGTGTGGGCCACCTCGTCGGCGACGTGGAGATCGATCTGGTGTCCAATTCCGGTGAAGACGGGTAGCGGTGACTCGGCGATCGCCATCGCGATGAGTTCGGAGTCGAAGGTCGAGAGTTCGGTCTTGCTGCCACCACCTCGCAACACGACGATCACGTCGATGTCGTCGCGACGACCGAGCGCCCTGATGGCCGTCGACACCTCGGTGGGTGCGGAGTCGCCCTGCACCGTCACGTCGGCGATCTTGATGTCGAAGCCGAGTCCGGACTCCTCGATCTGCTGCAGGAAGTCGGTGATGCCGGCGGTTCCCTTGCTTCCGACCAAGCCGAGTCGCAGCGGCACGAGATTGAGTTCGACCTCACGATTGCGGTCGTAGTCACCGGACTGCTTCAACTTGCGAATCAGTTCCTCGCGCTTCAAGGCAATGTCACCCAACGTGTAATTGGGGTCGATGCCACGCATGATGAGCGACAACTTTCCGAAGCCCGCGTAGTAGTCCAGGTTGCCGAAGACGCGGACCTTGATGCCGTTGGCCAACTCGAGTCCACTCTTCACCAAGGTCGCCGACAACTTCGCTCGCTCGCGGCGCCACAGGTTGACGTTCACCTGAACTTTGGCGCCTCGGGCGTCGACGTCAACCAGACTGAAGTAGGTGTTCTCTCCCTTCACACTGAGTCCCGAGATTTCACCCCATACCCACAGGCCCTCGTCGAAGTGATCTTCCAGAACCCTGTTGATCTCCTCGGCCAGCTCGGCGATGGAGAAGGTGCGCACACCACCGGGACCATCGATGTCCTCGTCGGCGAACACGTCATTGAGGTCGCCGTCCAAGTCGTCGAGGTCATCACCCATGGTTCCCCGAGTCTGCCCGACAACCAGCCGTGGTCGGAACGAGAAAGTCACACTAAGTTGGGAGCGTGACCGGCACGCTCGTCATCCTCCGCCACGGCGAGAGCACGTGGAATCGGCAAAACCTCTTCACCGGCTGGCACGACGTGCCCCTGTCGGAGAAGGGTCTGGTCGAGGCCGCCCAAGCCGGAGCCACCATGGCCGAGGCCGGACTCTTCTTCGACGTCGCCCACACCTCGCTACTCACCCGGGCCGTGATGACCTGCCACGTGGCCTTGAACGCCATGGGGCAGGTGTGGTTGCCGGTGCAACGATCGTGGCGCTTGAACGAACGCCACTACGGGGCCCTCCAAGGCCTCGACAAGAAGGCCACCACCGAACTGCACGGAGCCGAACAGACCAAACTGTGGCGCCGCAGTTTCGATGTTCCGCCCCCGCCCCTCGATGCTGACAGCCCCGAACATCCGGCCAACGATCGTCGTTACCGACTGCTGGATCCGGCGGTTCTGCCCGCGGCCGAATGCCTGAAAGACGTGGTCGCGCGGGTGTTGCCCTACTGGAATGACACCATTGTGCCCCAAGTGCGTGACGGGTTGACGGTGCTCGTCACGGCGCACGGCAACAGCCTGCGAGCCCTCGCGATGCACCTCGAGGCGATCTCCGAGGAGGCCATCGCCGAATTGAACATCCCCACCGGGGCCCCGCGTCGCTACACCTTCGATGGTTCGATGAAAGTGACCTCGGCCGAGTACCTGGGCGACACTGCCGCGGTCGCCGGGGCCGCCGAGGCGGTCGCCAAGCAAGCCGGCACCTGAGCGAGGATTCACCGGGATCGAAACGGTGTGCCCGTCGACTCACCAGGGTGTCTGCCGACTCAGGTCCGTGACGATCGGGACAACGCCGGTGGTTCTCACATGTTCACGAGCGTTGTAATGTTCCGGACATGCCCAGCAAAAGAAATTACCTTAATGGTCTCCGCCACGTCGCCCTCTTCTCCTCCTGCTCCACCAAGGACTTGGAGAAAATAGCCAAGGCCGGTGATGAGGTCACATTGGACGCGGGAGCGGTCATCGTCGACCAGGGTCAGACCGGTCGCGAGGCCTTCGTCATCATCAAGGGCTCGGCAACGGTGAGGCGCAACGGAAAGAAAGTCGCCACGTTGGGCGCCGGATCTGTGGTGGGTGAACTCTCGCTCTTGGATCATGGTCCCCGTACAGCAACCGTGGTGGCCGACACCGAATGCACGCTCTTGGTCATCAGCCAGCGTCAGTTCCTCGCCGTGATCGACGCCATTCCGGCCATTTCGCACAAGTTGTTGGCCACTCTGGCGGGTCGCATCCGCGAACTCGATCGCCAGTACTTCGGCTGAGTTCCCGGCTTGGGTCGAGCGATTCGCCCCGACACGTACTGGGCAGTAGCGTTTCGAGTGCATGGGTACGCAGACTGAATCTTCGGCCGCACCTTCGGGTTCGCGTCGCCTGAAGCCCTACCAACTCTCGATCGCCATCGGCGCGTTCATGGCGGTCTTCGTCGCGGTCTCCGGCTTTTTGCCCCTCATCACCGGATGGAAGAACGATTCTCCCATTCACCGTGAGGTGTTCGGCGGCATCCCCGGCTCGCTGCAGTTGGCCTTTTACACGGTCATCCCGGTGTTGGTGCTGTGGGGATCGCTGCGTTTCGCCGATCGCATTCGTAACTGGGAACGCGGTGCCCCCGATCGTCGTCGCACCACCACGGCCAATGCCAAGCGCCGTCTGGCCGACTTCCGTGCCGGTGTGTACATGCGCACGCTGCTTCGAGACTCGGCTGCCGGACTCATGCATTCGATGATCTACTTCGGCTTCCTCGTCCTGCTCGGCGTCACCACCGCTCTGGAACTCGATCACCAGTTACCCGAGAGCCTGAAGTTCCTCCACGGCGACGTGTACCGCGGCTACGTGTTCGTGGGTGACTTCGCCGGCCTGATGTTCACCGGCGGCGTGGTGTGGGCCATCGTACGTCGATACGTTCAACGCCCCTACCGCATCCGAATCAAGTCCAAGCCCGAGCACGCGATCATCTTGGCCACCTTGCTCGGGATCGGTCTCACTGGTTACGGCGCCGAGATGTTCCGCATCGCCGGGTCAGCCGCCCGTGGAGAGAACATGGACCACGAGAAGTGGTCGTTCATCGGTTACCCACTGGCGCAGGCCGTCGGCAGTCTCGCCCCGCGCACGCTGGAGTTGTGGCACCAGGGCTGGTGGATCGCCCACGTGCTGACCTTCATCGTGTTCTTGGCCATCTTGCCCATCACCATGTTGCGACACATTTTCACGTCGCCTTTGAACATGTACCTCAAAGATCGCGATCGTCCCAAGGGCGCGATGAAGGCCTTGCCGAACCTCACCGAGACGTCACTGGAGTCGTTCGGAGCCGCGGTGGTGGAGGACTTCACCTGGAAGCAGTTGCTCGACACCGACGCCTGCACCATGTGCGGTCGTTGCACCAGCGTGTGTCCGGCCCACGCCACCGGCAAGCCGCTCGATCCGCGCGAGATCGTCCTGAAGACGGGCGAGGTGATGGCGGCCACCGCCGCGCATGCTCCCGGGGGCAAGGTGTCGCCTCCACTGAGCACCGATCCCGAGATCACCATCGGCGCGAACTCGTTGTTCGAGCGCATCACCGCCGAGGAAATCTGGAGTTGCACCTCGTGCAAGGCCTGCGACGAGATCTGCCCCGTGAACATCGAGATCCTCGACAAGATTCTCGACATGCGTCGTTACCTCACGTTGATGGAGAGCAACTTCCCCGCCGAGTTGGGCAACGCCTATCGCTCGATGGAAAACCAGGGCAACCCGTGGGGCATGAACCAAGGCGAGCGGGCCGACTGGGCCAAGGATCTTCCCGTCGACGTAGTCGACCCGGGTGACGCCTTCTCGCACGAGTACCTCTACTGGGTCGGTTGTGCCGGATCGTTCGACGACAAGAACAAGAAAGTCACCCAGTCGATGGCCAAGCTCTTGAAGCGGGCGGGCATCGACGTTGCCATCCTCGGACCGAGCGAAATGTGCACCGGTGACTCGGCACGACGCTCTGGCAACGAGTACCTCTTCCAAATGCTCGCCATTCCGAATGTCGACATGCTCAACGGAATGGGCGTGAAGAAGATCATCACCCAGTGCCCGCACTGCTTCAACACGCTGGCCAACGAGTACCCGCAGTTGGGCGGTCACTACGAGGTGATTCACCACACGCAATTGCTGGAGCAATTGATCGAGACCGGTCAGCTCGACGTGAGCAGCGCCTCGCTCGAGGAGCGCATCACGTATCACGACTCGTGCTATCTCGGTCGCCACAACGACGTGTATCTCGCCCCCCGCAAGGTCGTGGCATCCATCAAGGGCATCGAGGTCGTCGAGATGCAACGCAACGGCACCACGGGAATGTGCTGTGGTGCTGGTGGCGCGCGCATGTGGATGGAGGAATCCATCGGCACCAAGGTGAACGACGAGCGTGCGCGCGAGGCGTTGAGCACCGGAGCCAGTCGAGTTGCCACCGCCTGCCCGTTCTGTTACATCATGCTCGACGACGGCGTGAAAGCCGCCGGCGCCGGGGAGGACCAGGTGAAAGTGGCCGACATTTCGATCCACCTGTTGGAGGCCATCGAGAACGGCGACAGGGCCTTGGCACAGCCCGGCGCCCCTCTCACCACGACCGGCTGAACCCGTCGTTCGAGGCGGGCAGCGGTAGCCGGGTGTTCTTCGACCACGGGTCGATGTCAGTTCAAGTGGCCGAGCACCAAGGATCGCAACATTTCGATACCCACACCCTTGCTGGCGCTGACCCACACGATGTCGCCGGGCTCCAACATGCAACCAGCCGCCAGATCCTTCTTGCGAGTTTGACGCTTGGCCGACTTCACCTTGTCGTGCTTGGTGGCCACCACGGTGTGCGCGATTCCGTTGGCGCGCAACCAGTCCAACATCTGCACGTCCAACTTGGTCGGACCAATCTCCCCGTCGATCAAAACGAAGACATTCACCAGCTCCTCGCGTTCGATCAGATAGCCCTCGATCATCTTCTGCCAGCCCTGCTTCACCCGACCGGGCACCGCCGCGTAGCCATAACCGGGCAGGTCCACCAGCGTGGAGCCGTTGGGAAGAGCGAACATGTTGATCAATTGCGTGCGACCAGGCGTGTTCGACACTCGCGCCAACTGCTTGCGGTTGGCCAAGGCGTTGATGAGCGACGACTTGCCCACGTTGCTGCGCCCGACGAAGGCCACCTCGGCCGGAGAGGGCGGGAGAACCTTCGCGTCGATCGCCGAGGTGACGAACTCGATCGGCAACGGCGACGCGGTCATGCATCGAGTGTACGGTCGAGGCACTCGCGCCCGAGACGCGCGACACCCCGAGCGAATCAGCTCTTGTCGAAGTTCTCGAAGTAGCGACTCGGTGTCGGGCCACGTTGGCCGTGATACTTCGACCCTCGCGCGCCCTGCCCGTACGGCTTGTCGGCCGCCGTGGTCATCTGCATGAAGCTGACTTGGCCGATCTTCATACCGGGATACAACGTGATGGGAAGACTGGCCACGTTGGCCAACTCGAGGGTGACGTGTCCGTCGAAGCCCGCGTCGATGAAGCCCGCGGTGGAATGAATGAGCAGACCGAGACGTCCGAGCGAACTCTTACCCTCGATGCGCGCCACCAAGTCATTTGGCACTCCGACCCGCTCGAGCGTGCTGCCCAGGACGAACTCGCCGGGATGCAACATGAACACACCATCCTCGGGAATCTCGACCAATTCGGTGAGTCCGGTCATGTCCTTCTTCACGTCGATGACGCCGGCGGTGTGGTTACGGAACACCCGGAACAGGTTGTGCAGGCGCACGTCGATGGAGGACGGCTGGATCATTGCCTCGTCGAGCGGGTCGATGATGATGCGCCCGGTCGCGAAAGCCTCTCGAAGACTGTGGTCGGACAGAATCACGACTCGTACCGTAGTGGGTGGGGACACCCGGTCCGCAGGTGACGGCCCGGCCGGCCGCCGGTAATCTCCTCTTCGTCTGCGGGTGTAGTTCAATGGCAGAACATCAGCTTCCCAAGCTGAGAATGCGGGTTCGATTCCCGTCACCCGCTCGCTGTCGTTGGTCGATTGGGACGACCGCCCCACAGGGCGGTCGTTTGTCGGGAGCGTTGGTGTGTCGTCGAGAATCGGGAGGAGGACTGCCGGTGGCAGTCCGACGGGTCTCGTCACCCGCTCCAAACGCTGTGTTGGCGTGGCCGAGCGTCATTGAACGAAGCGGGCCGCAACGGATCCGCCGACGGCGAGAATCAACACGTAGGCAACCGTTATCGGCCCGAGATCACCGTCGACGCCGCCTGCAATGGCGATACCGGCGAGAACGATCGAAAATTCGCCGCGCGGGATGAGCGTGACTCCGGCTCGTCGGGCGCCGCGCGATGTGGAGCCCGCATGTCGCGCCCCCCAATAGCCCGACCCGAATTTCGTCACCGCGCCAATTGCCGCCAGCGCGACGGCGATTGGAAGCACGTCCACCAAAGATGCCGGGTCAACGGTCAGACCGAACGACACGAAGAAGAGCGCAGCAAAGGAGTCGCGCAAGGGCTCGAGCAAAGTACGGGCTCGTTCTGCAACCTGCCCTGACAACACGATGCCAACGAGAAACGCACCGATGGCGTACGAGACATGGAAGTGCTCGGCTATTCCGGCAACAACGAGCGCGATTCCGAGAAGCGAGATCAGCAATATCTCTCCCGACTCAGCGTCGACAAAGCGTGATGCGCGGTGTCCGACGCGCGCGGGCAGGGCGATGACGCCGCTCACAATGACGAGCGCAATCAGACCTGAAATGAATCCGGCAACAGCGGACTCACCAGCCAACAAGACGGCGACGACCGGCAGAAAGACGGCCATCACCAGATCTTCGATGACGAGCGTGGAAAGAATCCCCGAAGTTTCTCGGTTGCCGAGGCGTCCGAGGTCGACGAGCAATTTCGCGATGACCCCCGATGACGAGATGTACGTAATGCCCGCGAGCATCGTCGCACCGAGTGGACCCCAACCGAGAATGAGGCCGACAACGAATCCCGGCGTGGCGTTGGCGACGAGGTCTACGACATGGGATACACGGTTGGCCACGAGACTCTGACGCAATTCCATTGGGGTGTATTCGAGCCCGAGCATGAAAAGAAGAAAGATGACCCCCAGCGATGAGCCGATGTCGATGAAGGCACTCGCTTCCTCGACCGGAATGAATCCGCCGTCTCCGAAAAACAGTCCGGCGACAAGGTAGAACGGAACGGCGGGGAGGCCGAACCTGTAGGCGAGGCGACCCAACGTCGCCAGCACGATCATCATCGCCCCAAGTTCGAGGAGCGCGACGTCAATCTCCATCAACCGGCGATGATCTTGTGTGCTGTAACGACTCCCTCAACGCTGCCGATGACAAGAGCTGTGTCACCCGCTTGGAGGGTGAACTCCGGCCCGGGTCCCGGGAACGACTCACCACCACGCAACACCGCCACAACCGATGCGCCACTGGCGGTACGAATCTTGCCGTCGCCGATGGTCTTGCCTGCCAATGGAGATTGGTCGTCAAGAGACACCCACTCGATCGACAAACCCTGAACCTCCTGGCGTAGGTCGGAAAGTCGTTCGGTGATCTTCGTACCGCCGAGCAGTTCGACCAGCGAGGCCGACTCGACGAGGGATAGGCGGACCGTCTCGCTGCAGGAGTCAGCGTCATCCTCGCAGTACACGAGCATGTCGCGATGACCGTCACGATGGACCAAGACGCCGAGACGTCGTCCGATCTCGGTGTCGAACTCGTATCGGACGCCAATACCGGGAAGCGGTGTTTCAAAGATTTCCACCTCAACATTGTTGCCCATGGGTTGCGGGGATGTGTAGTTCAATGGTGAGGAGATGTTTGATGAGGACGTTCGCACGCCAGGAGGGCTGATAACTCCCGCGGAGTGTCCTCGCCACCACTCGCGGGTGTAGTTCAATGGCAGAACATCAGCTTCCCAAGCTGAGAATGCGGGTTCGATTCCCGTCACCCGCTCCAAATGGTCGATAACGACGTTCGCACCTCTCGCGGAATTGTCGTGCCCGCGGCAGCAATGCGCTGGACCTTCTCGCGGTCGGGTGGGGCCGGTGGCCAGAACGTGAACAAGGTGTCATCGAAGGTGACCCTCGAAGTTCAGATCGACCAATTGGGCGGACCCCCGGCCGCGCTCGCGCGCGTGGTTGCGGCACTTGCACCGGTTCTTCGCGTCTCCTCGCAGACGGCGCGCAGTCAGTTCCGCAACCGCGAGTTGTGTCTGGAGCGCGCGGTCGGACGCATCGACGAAGTCGCTGCTCCCCCGGCTCCGCCTCGGCGCAAGACTAAGCCGTCACGTGGTGCCGTCGAGCGAAGAATTCAGTCGAAGAAGTTGCGTGGAGAAACAAAACGCCAGCGCCGAGGGGAATGGTGACGCGAGATGTCGGGGGGCGTACCTCAAATCGCAGGTGACACCGTCATAGTCGGGGACGAAGCCCGGGAAAAACGTGAGGTGAATCTTCCGGGGTTGTGCCCGACGTTCTCAGTCCTTGGGCGGAACCCAAGTCGAAAGGAAACGGCCGAGGCGGCCGATTGCTTCGGTGAGATCCTTTGCCCAGGGCAACGTGACGATGCGCAGATGGTCGGGCTTGGGCCAGTTGAAGCCGGTGCCCTGAACCACGAGAACGTGTTCGGCGCGCAGGAAATCGAGCACGAAACGTCGGTCGTCCTTGATGGGATACACATCAGGGTCGAGCTTCGGGAAGATGTACAGCGCGCCTCTCGGCTTGACGCACGACACTCCGGGAATTGCTTCGAGAGCTTTCATCGCGGCGTCGCGTTGAGCGAGAAGACGTCCGCCGGGAAGGATCAGATCCTTGATGCTTTGACGGCCGCCGAGTGCGGTTTGGACGGCGTGCTGAGCCGGAACGTTCGCGCAAAGACGCATGTTTGCGAGCATCGCAATGCCTTCGATGTAGCTGGTGGCCTGACGGCGCGGGCCGGTCATCACCATCCAGCCCGACCGGAAGCCGGCGAGACGGTATGCCTTTGAGAGTCCGCTGAAGGTGAGGGTGAACACGTCCGGCGCGATTGCCGCGAAAGGTGTGTGCGTGGCATCGTCGTAGAGGATTTTGTCGTAGATCTCGTCGGCCATGACGACGATGTCCCGCTCTGCTGCGATGTCGGCAATCTTGCGGAGTGTCGACGTGCTGTAGACGGCGCCCGTTGGGTTGTTGGGGTTGATGATGACGATCGCCTTGGTGCGGTCGGTGATCTTCGCCCGCAGGTCGTCGACATCGGGGTCCCAGCCATTGTCTTCGTTGCAGAGGTAGTGAACGGCCCTGCCGCCGGCAAGGCTCGCAGCCGCTGTCCACAACGGATAGTCGGGGGCGGGAATGAGCACCTCGTCGCCGTTGTTGAGAAGCGCCTGCAGGGCAAGTTGGATGAGTTCACTGACACCGTTACCCAACCAGACATCGTCGACGTTGGTGATGTCGATGCCGTGGGTTTGGTAGTACTGCACAACGGCGGTGCGGGCCGAGACGATTCCCTGCGAGTCTGAATAGCCCTGCGCATTGGGCAGGTTACGGATGACATCGACGAGAATCTCTGGTGGCGCTTCGAAGCCGAACGGCGCCGGGTTGCCGATGTTCAACTTCATGATGCGGTGACCGAGGTCTTCGAGACGGCGAGCCTCTTCGAGGACGGGTCCGCGAATGTCGTAGAGGACGTCGGCCAGCTTGTCCGACTGCCTGATTACTTTGCCCGTAGTCACCGCGTCAGCCTTGCAGAAAGTGCCGCGGAATCCGCATGATTAATCCGAAATCTCGCCACGTGGCGGGGCGAAGTACGGGTTATTCCACGTGGCGAACCCAGGGGTCAGTAGGGGAGGGTGCCACCGTCGACGGCCCACGACGTGCCGGTAATACCCGACGCGGCGTCGGAGGCGAGCATCACCGCGGCGGCGGCGACTTCCTCGACTGTGTTGAGACGCTTGATCGACGCCTCCTGGGCGAACATCTCGAGGAGTCCCTCGTAGGTTTCGACACCCATCGCCTTCGCGCTCTCGGGGCCGGTCTCGCGGACGATGTCGGTCTCGATGAGACCCGGGAGAATCGCATTGACGGTGATGCCAAGCGTGCCGACTTCCTTTGCCGCGGCCTTCATGAGGCCAAGCACGGCGTGCTTCGTTGCCGCGTAGCCGGGAATCCCGGGCTTACCGAGCTTGCCCTCCACCGACGACGTGACGATGATGCGACCGGTTTGACGCGGGATCATGTGGTTGAGCGCCCTGCGCATGCCCCAGAACACCGAGTTGAGGTTCCAGTCGATCTCGAGCGTCCACTCTTCGTTGGTCATCATGTGCACCGGCGCAGTGTTCTGCACACCACCCGAGTTGAGGCACATGATGTCGAGCTTGCCGTATTTCTCGATGGTGAAATCAACGATGCCATCGGCGGTCGACTGCAGGCGTGCGTCACCGGCGAAGTAGGCGATGTTCGGCCCCCCACCCATTTCTTTGAGGGCTTTTTCACCCTTGGCGGCATCGCGTCCGTTGACGACGACCTTCGCACCCTCGCGCAAGAAGGCCTCGGCCATTCCGCGCCCGATGCTGCGCGTACCACCCGTGATTGCGGCAACTTTTCCGTCCAGCTTTCCCATGATTTTTCCTTGTCCCTCGTTCTTTCCGGATCAGTAGGCAGCCGTGCCGCCGTCGACGGAGTACATCGTGCCCGTCATGCCGCCGCCGGCCTCCGACGCCAGCAGTGTCGCGACAACGGCAACTTCTTCGACGGTGTTGAGACGCTTGATGGCTGCCTCCGAGGCGAACCAATCGAGCAGACCTTGATAGGTCAGGCCCATGGCCTGCGCGGCAGCCGGACCTTCGTCCTTCATGATGTCGGTTTCGATCGCGCCAGGGCAGATGCAGTTGATGGTGACACCCTGAGTACCGATCTCCTGTGCACACGACTTCGTGAAGCCGTTGATCGCGTGCTTTGCCATGACGTAGATGGACACACCGGGCTTGCCGTGCTTGCCCTCGACCGACGAGATGTTGATGATGCGGCCCCACTGACGCGGCAACATGTCGCGCAGCGCGTACTGCGTGCACCAGAAAGTGGACCACAGATTCCACTTCAGTGAGTCTTCGAGCGCCCAGTCCTCCAGGTCCACGACCGGGGCGTGCCCTGTTGCGCCGCCGGCATTGTTGACGAGGATGTCGATTTTGCCGTAGCGCGCGACCGTGCCCTTGACGAGAGCCTCGCAACCCTCGCGGCTCTTCACGTCACCCGCGAGAAAGTGCACACGGTCGCCCGCGTTCATCTCCCGCAAAGCTTGTTCGCCCTTGGCCTCTGAACGGCCATTCACCACGACGCTTGCGCCCTCGGCCACGAAGGCCTCGGCGATTGCCCGGCCGATCCCGCGCGTTCCGCCGGTCACCAGTGCGACTTTGCCCTGAAGTTCCATCGAAAACCCCTGTTCTCCTCGCCCGGCCCTCGGGCATTTGCGTAGAGTAGCCGTGCGTCAGAGAGGCAAAAAACGGGGTGCTGAAAACGGCCCCAAAACGTTGAACAAGGAGGTGAACCGTGTCAAAGGAAGGTTTGGCCGCGCTCAAGTTGGCCGTCGACGAGGTCAAGTCAGTCATCAACACCCTCACCGACGAGGAATGGACCCGCCCCAGCGGCTGTCAGGGTTGGAGTGTGCGTGACCTCGTTGCCCACATGAGTTCGAACTACAAAGAGACGGTCGACCCCTCCCCCGCGCCCGCCGAGCCCATCAATCTGCCGGCCGAGCGGATGATGGACATGCTCGTCGAACCCCGCAAGGCGTGGACCAACCAGCAGATTCTCGATGAGTACCTCACCTTTTGCGATCAGGCCGTGGCAGTCATCGCATCGATGCAGGAAGAGCCGCTGGCTTCGACCCCCATCCCTCTCGCCGACCTCGGCACATATCCGATGCACTCCCTCGCCGACGCCTATGCCTTCGACCATTACTGCCATCTCCGCATCGATCTCCTCGCCCCCGAAGGACCCGTCGAGCGTCAGGTGCCCGCGGCCGACGCGGCGCGGCTTGCTCCCGCAATCGGCTGGATGATCACCGGAATGCCCCAGATGCAACAGGGCCTCGGGCGCACACTCTCGGCACCAATCACCCTCACGCTCACCGGCCCCGGCGGAAGCAGTTGGACCATCTCTCCCGCGGGCGACGACATCGTCGTCACTCCGGGCAAAACCGGCAACGCCGTCGCCGACGCCAGCAGCAACGGCCACGCGTTCATCAACTGGGGCACGAAGCGCTCGGACTGGCGCGAACACTGCAAGGTCACCGGCGATGAATCAGTGGCCGCGAGATTCCTCGACGCACTGAACATCATCTAGCTGCGGATCACACCTGCGTGCGGCTCGGCCCGACGGCCGAACCCTTGAACATCGCATCGGAATCGAAGCCGATGCGCACGTCGGGCTTCAACTCGATGACCATACGCATGGGTGTGTCGAGATGCTCGACGAATGCGCGCTGGCGGTCGGTGCTCTCGGGTCGCACACGGGCGGCGAGAGCGGCGTAGAACCACTGCTTCACCTCGTCGGATTCGTGGAGCACGATGTCTCCTTTGTAGGTGACGGCCTGGCTGATACCGATGTCGGTGCCACGGCTGGTGATTGCAATCGCACCACGTGGACGCTTCTTGTAGGCCTTCATACGGGCGCGCTGCTTCGTGGCAGTGAGCCAAAAACTTCCCTTCGCCCACACGAAGTTCATGTACACGCCGACGGGGTCGCCCGAGTCGGTTGTCCACATGAGGCAGCACTCGGTTTGTTTGTTCAGCAAGGTTTCCTCGCGCTCGTCGGAGAGCGCAAAGACGCTGACGTCGTCGTAATTGCCGGCCATCTACGCGGCCCGCTTCCTGCGGATTCGCGCGACACCCTGCTGGCTGGCGAGTGCAACGGCGATGATGAGCGTCGTTCCCTGAAAAAGTGGCTCGACCCAGAACGAGCCCGCACCGACCACGAGTTGCAGGCCCTTGATACCGAACGCGAGCGCGTAGAGCGCAAGCACGGTGCCCCACACGTTGGGACGACGCGACAATTGCGAGGCACCGAAGAACACGGCGGCAATCGCGGGGAACAAGAAACCCGGTCCCGTTGCCGAGGAGAAGAAGCCGATCTTCGCCGAGAGGAGAATTCCGGCGATGCCAGCAAGGGTCGCGGAGGCAACCAGCGAACCCCAGACCATCTTGTCGGTGCGAACTCCGGCCAGACGGGCCGCGTCGCCATTGCCTCCCGTTGCAAAGAGATACCTGCCCACGGGTGTGTGCTCGAGTACGAACCACAGAATCACCGCGATGATCATCAAGTAGATGAAGAGGATCGGCAGGCCCAACACTTCACGTCGCCCCCATTGAAGGTAAGTCGGCGAGTACGCGCTGGTGATCTGGCGGTTGTCGGAAACCTTCAGGACGACGGCGGTGACCAGCTGACTGATACCGAGGGTCGCAATGAACGAATTGACCCTGAGTTTCACCACCACGAAGCCTGAGACAAATCCGACACAGGAACACACGAGGACCGCGACCAAAGCGGTGACTCCGCCCGGGAGATTGAAGCTGCGCTCGGCGTCGTTCTGGAGGAACGTTGAGACGACGAGCGAGAGCGAGCACATCGCACCGATTGACAGGTCGAACGAGTTCGTTGCCAGCGGGACGAGGAAGGCGAGAGCGAGGATGCCGATCGGTACGTTCTCCCCAAGTGTCAGTTTGAACGTGGCGCTACTGATGAACGTGTCGGTCTTCCAGATTCCGAACACGATCATGAAGCCCGCCCACAGGTAGAGCGCGCTGAATCGATCGACTTTGAGGCGTGATAGCAGTGATGCCCGGGGGACGGCTTTTGCTTCGGTATTCACGTGTTGTCCTTTCACCAATTCGTCAACTTGCGAGTGTCGACCCCGCAAGGAGTGCCCGGTCGATATTCTCCGCGGTGATGCCCGTTTCGCGCGAGATGGTTTCAACAACTTCGCCGCGATACATCACAAGGATGCGGTCACATACCCGGGCGAGTTCGCTCGAGTCGGTCGAACAAACCACCACGGCGGTACCTTCGTGGGCCGCTTGGTCGACGAACGAGTGGATTTCCTCCTTAGCCCCGACGTCCACCCCCTGGGTGGGCTCATCGACGAGGAGAACCTTCGGTGACAGCCGGAAGCTGCGGGCCAACATCATCTTTTGCTGGTTGCCGCCCGACAGCGTGGCAATGGGAACCTCTGTTCCCGCGGTGACAACGCTGAGGCGACCCACCCAGTCCTTTGCCTCGATTTTTTCGTCACGGTGGCTGAGTCGCCAACCCCGCTTGTTGCGCTCCACATTGCTGATTGTCAGGTTGGCGCGAACGCTCATCGTTGCAAGCAGCCCGTTGCGCACCCGGTTCACCGGCACGAAGGCGAGACCACGCTTGATGGCACCGCGTGGCTGGGCGTTGGGAACATCGTCGCCATCAATTGCCACGCGACCTCCAAACCGCGGAGTGGCTCCGGACAACAAACCAACGAGCGTGTCACGGCCCGACCCGGTCAAACCCGTGACGCCCAGGACTTCGCCGGGACGCACGGCGAAGGAAAGATCATTCACGCCGGGACCGACGAGGTTCTCGACCACGAAACGCGGAGGTGTTGCTGCCGAGATTGATCGAATGGCAGAGCGCGCAACGACCCTGTGTCCAACGATCATCTCGATGAGCAGATCCATCGTGAGTTCACCCGTGCGCTTCGTACCGACCACCTCGCCGTCGCGCAACACGGTGACACGATCGGCGATTTCGAAGACCTCCTCCAGGTGGTGTGAGACGAAGAGGACGCTGATACCGCGTGCCTTCAACCGACGCACCGCGTCGAAGAGTCGGTCGACGTCGGCACCGGGGAGAGCCGCGGTGGGCTCGTCGAGCACCACGATCGACACACCCTCGTCGAGGTCTTGGAGTGCGCGAGCAATGGCCAGACCGGTGCGCTCGGCAGCACCAAGGGTGGCAACCGGTGCACGCACATTGATGTCGAAGCCGAGGTCGGCAAGGAGTTGCTTGGCACGCTTGGTTTCCGAGCGCCACTTGATTCTTTTTCCGAAAGTTGTGTCATAACCAAAACCGAGCGCGAGATTTTCGACCGTACTGACGGCTTCGACGAGACCAAGATCCTGGTGAACAAAGCGGATGCCCGCCGCATGTGCCGCCGCGGCGTTGCCGGTATCGAAGGGGGCACCGTGCATTGTGACAACATGGTTCGCGTCGGGTTGGTGGAATCCGGCGAGGATCTTGATGAGTGTCGACTTGCCTGATCCGTTCTGGCCGACGAGTGCGTGAACTTCACCCTCTTCGATGTCGAGGGCGGCGTCGCGCAACGCAACCTGGCCGGGGAAGGTCTTCGACAACGAATGAATGTGTAACGAGATCGCCATGGCCCCCCAGATCGACGCACCGCGTCGGCGAGTTGTCGCGACGCAATGATAGGCAGGAGCCACCCGACGTCCGGCAATGTTGGCAGTGCGGCCGGCCAGTCCTTTATTTTGTTTGCGGGCCCCGCCCCTCTGACCGCACTCAGCCTCTTGCGGTGCCCTGTTGCGACACGTAGGGTGGGCGGGCGGTTTGGGGACCCACCACAGTTTCTGACCGTTCGCCGCAGTAACAGCAACCAAGCCAAACAAGCAAGAAAAAGAGGGGAAAGAATGCGCAAAAGTACACGTTGTCTCACGGCAGCACTCGTCGCTTTCAGCCTTGTCGCCGCAGCCTGCGGCGATGACGATGGAGACGATGCGTCCACTGCCGACACCACCGCAACCGCCGACACCACCGCAACCGCCGACACCACCGCAACCGCCGACACCACCGCAACCGCCGAGGATCCGGCTGCGGCCGCCCAGGCACTTGTCGATCAGTTGCGTCAGATTCCGACCGAAATTCCGGTCAAGACCGGCATAACTACTCCGGCACCAAAAAAGAAGATCGCTTGGCTTGCTTGCGAGCTCCCGAGCTGTGCAGAAGTCGGTGAGGATTCCCAGGCTTTCGCCGATGCTCTCGGCTGGGAACTCAAGACCATCAACATCAAGAGCTTCGAGCCCGCCTCCGGCGTGCAGCAGGCCATCGACTGGGGTGCTGACTACATCACCATCACCGGTTCACCGCTTGCTCTTTTCCAGGAGCAGTTCGACGCAGCCGTCGCCAAGGGCATCAAATTCGCCTTCGGCTACACCACCGAAGACCCGCAGACGGTCGACGGTGGCATCGAGGGACTCCTCACCACGGTGGGTGACGACACCTCGGTGTACACCAACGGTGAGCGCATGGGTTCCTGGATCATCGCTGATTCAAAGGCTGCGGCCAACGTCGTCATGGTGAACATCCGTGACTTCCAGGTCCTCGTTGCCGAAGAAGAGGGTCTCAAGGCCGGCCTCGCCGCTGGCTGCCCGACCTGCAAGTTCGAAGGCCTCCCGGTCACACTCGACGACCTCGGCGCGGGCAAGATTCCGCAGCTCGTCGTGTCGTACCTCCAGGAGAACCCCGACACCAACTACGTTCACTTCGCATTCGGCGGTCTTCCGACCGGCGTGTCCGAGGCGATCAAGACCGCCGGCCTCTCCGACAAGGTGAAGCTGACCGGTGTCGACTTCTCGGCACCGAACCTGCAGGAAGTGATCGACGGCACGCACTCGGTGTGGACCGCGAACCCGAAGGCCATGGCACTGGGCCTCATGTTCCACGCATGCGTACTCGACGCCGCCGGCGTTGAGTTCGCCGACGAGCGTGAGGCTGCGAAGTTGAACACCTTCTTCGTCGACACGCCCGAGGCCGCACAGGCGATCCTCGATACCGGCGGGCTCCAGAACTGGACGGGTCCAAAGGGCTACATCGACCAGTTCAAGAAGCTCTGGTCCGTCGGCTGATTCAGCCAACGCCAAGAATTGAATGAAGAGCGGGGCGAAAGCCCCGCTCTTTTTCATTTCCTGGGTCGATCGCAAGAGTCACGAGGTAGCCACACAGTTGACGAGCACGACTTCAAAGAGGCCTGCGAGAACATCGCGCTCGGGATGGTGCGTCGGGCCCTGTCCCGGCGAACGTGAACGCCGCAGAACGGTGCGCCCGACGCCGGGGGTTCAGGAAAACAAACTGGCGAGCGCCCAGATCGACGCAATCAGGCCGACCGCGGCCATCGTGAGGCTGCGTACCACGGGTGCCTTGGCAAGGTCGGTCTCTTCCCTGCGCTGCGGCGGCGGCTTGACGACCGCCAGGGTGTTGCCGGCGAACAGCGCGCCTCCGAGTGCGAGAACAAGCCATGCAAGGAGGTCTTCACCGAGGAACATGGCGCGACTATGGGCCCTTTGAGGTGAAATTGTCGAATCGTGTGAAGTTCGCCGAGAAAAACAGACGAATGTCGTCGAGCGGTCCGGCACGGTGCTTGGCGATCTGCAGATGGGCCTCGGCCTTGCGCTCCGCGTCGTCGCCGGACACCGCGGCACGGTAGAGGAACATGACGACGTCGGCATCCTGTTCAAGCGCACCAGATTCACGTAGGTCCGACAGTGTCGGACGCTTGTCAGAGCGTGTTTCCACGCCGCGGCTCAACTGGCTGAGCGCAACGACGGGAATCTCAAAGTCGCGGGCAAGGATCTTGAGGTTCCTGCTGATTTCGCTGACTTCGAGCTGACGGTTTTCGGCACTCACATTGCCACCCATCAACTGCAGGTAGTCAATGACGATCATCGCGAGCCCACCGTGTTTGGCGGCGATGCGTCGCGCCTTTGCGCGGATTTCCATCACGGTGACCGCCGAATTGTCGTCGATGAACAGTGGCACTGACAAGCGACCAATGGCACGGCCGATACGACTCCAGTCGTCTCCGTTCAACCGACCGTTACGCAATTTCGCCGAGTCGACTCGGGCCTCACTGGAGAGGATTCTCTGCGACAGTTCGGCGCGGCCCATCTCCAACGAAAAAAACAACACCGGCTTGTTCGTCGTGGTGGCGACATTCACGGCCATCCCCATCGCCAGAGCGGACTTTCCCACCGCGGGACGTGCACCGATGATGTTGAGTGTTCCGGGCTGCAGACCCGACAGCAACGCGTCGAGGTCGATGAAGCCCGTTGGAATGCCCGTGATCGGGTCACCCTTCTCCATGATTTCAGAGAGGCGATCCATCGTCTGGGGCATGAGATCGTTGAGCTGAACCATCGTGTCGCTGACCTGGTTTTGGGCGACTTCGAAGATGCTCGATTCGGCACGGTCGAGTGCCTGTTCGATGTTGTCGGGTTGGCTGTAGCCAATTTCGGCGATTTCGGAAGCGGCGAGAATGAGTCGTCGAAGCATCGAAGTTTCGCGGACGATCCGCGCATAACGGTCGGCGCTCGACACCGCAGGCGTGCGATTCTGCAGTTCGACGAGATAGTCGATGCCACCGATGGTGTCGAGGAGACCGACGCGCTGCAACTTGTCGGACACCGTAACGACGTCGACCGGCTCACCCGCGACGTTCAGTGACTGGATTGCATCGTGGATGTGCTGATGGCCCGACTTGTAGAAGTCACCGGGTGTGACACCACGCTCGGCGGCAGAGCCGATGGCATCTTTGGACAGCAACATCGCACCGAGAAGCGAGGCCTCGGCATCCAGGTTGTGCGGCGGTACGCGCGCAGCAGCGCCGCGGGAGGGCGCGGAGGTTTTGCGTGTGTCGGACACGGATGCCACCCTGACTCAGTGATCCTGTGGATCGCTAGGGGCAGGACCTGTGGACAAGCCTGTGTGAAGCCTGTGGACGGCTGTGGGTAACTCAGCTGGCCGCGACATCAATCGAGACGGTGCTCGTGACGTCGTGGTACAGCTTGACCAAAACCGAGTGGCGACCAACCGTGCGGATTGGGCTGTCGATTCCAATATCGCGCTTGTCGAGTTCGATACCGGTTTGTGCCGCAATCGCCTTGGCGACCTCGGCCGAGGTGATCGAACCGAACAGGCGACCTTCGTTGCCGGCCTTTGCCGAGACCGAGACGGTTGCCGAACCTAGACGCGAGGCGACGGCGAGGGCAGCCTCGCGCGATGCACGCTCCTTGTTGTCACGGGCCCGGCGCATGGCGGCGGCCTGGGCGACGGCACCTTGGCTTGCAACAATGGCAAGGCCGTGGGGCAGCAGAAAGTTGCGGGCATGGCCGTTGGTGACGCTCACAACGTCGCCGCGCTTGCCGAGGCCCTTCACGTCGCTGCGAAGAATCACGTTCATGATCAGGCCTCACCCTCTGCATCGTCACCGGCGTCCAGCACGGCCTCGGGGGCCTCGGTGGCTTCACCATCAGTGACCTTCTCGGCGTACCTATCGACGTATTTTTCGTCTTCTTCGCGGTCGGCGCCCGCACGCGGAGCGCGCGTTGAGGCAACGCGCTTGGTGTAGGGAAGAAGCGCCATCTCACGGGCATTTTTCACCGCATTGGCGATTTCGCGCTGCTGCTGCACCGATGTGCCGGCCAGGCGCTGGCTGCGGAGTTTCGAGCGGTCAGACATGAAACGTTGGAGCAAATTGACGTCCTTGTAGTCGACATAGGAGATGCGCTCGGTGTCGAGCACGTTCGGCTTCTTCTTGCCGGGCTTTTTCAGGTCGACCTTTGAGACACGGGCCTTGTTCTTCTTGCTGGTCATTTTTCTCTCTCAGTTGCTGTGATTTTTTCGAGTGTTCAGAAGGGCTCTTCGTCGCCCATGTACGGGTCGTCACCACGGTTGGCAGCACCGGCATTGGCACTGCGATTGGCGCCGCCACCCTGGCCGCCTTGGCCGGACTGACGCTCGACCTGCGCGGTGGCCCAGCGAAGGCTGGGTCCGAGTTCGTCGGCGACGACCTCGATGGCGGTGCGCTTGTCGCCGTCGCGGGTGGTGTACTCGCGCTGTTCGAGGCGGCCGGTGACGATGACACGCGAACCCTTTGCGAGGGTCGCAGCCGCGTTCTCGCCGAGCTGGCCCCATGCGGTGATGTTGAAGTACGACGTCTGCTCTTGCCACTCACCATTGACCTGGAAGCGACGACCTACGGCGATTCCAAACGACGCGACGCCGCGTCCACCGGTGGTGAAACGTAGTTCTGGGTCGCGCGTGAGGTTGCCGACGAGTGTGATCGTATTGTCTGCCATGCTGTGCTCCGTTCGTGTGGAGATGAATCCGGACTAAACCTTTTCGAGCATCCCGCGACGCTGGCCTTCATGGTCGGGCAGGCGGAGAAGCTTGTGGCGAACCACGTTGTCGGCGATGCGGAGCGTGCGCTCAACCTCATCAAGGGCGCCTGGCGGCGCGAGGATGTTGTAGACGACGTAGTAGCCGTCTTCTCTCTTGTTGATCGGGTAGGCCAAACGGCGCTTTCCCCACCAATCGGGGTTGCCGTGGACGGAACCCCCGACGGAGGTGACGGTTGCAGTGATCGACTTGACCTGTTGCTGAGCAGCGTTGTCGTCGATGCCACCGTCGATGATGACCATCAATTCATAGGCGCGGGTCATTGTCATGTTCTCCCTTCGGACACGGTGCGGACCGCGGCCCCTAGACGGAGCAGGGTGGATGTGGAGACTCGAAGGGTATCGGTTCGGCTTTCCATCGCCTCCAGTGTGTGCCAAGCGTGTAGCAACTCGTCCGAAACCCGTTAATTTCGGGCTCATGGCAGAGACCTGCGAGAGCTGTGGCGGCCTCGAGGCCGGCCTCACACCCGTGCGGCGGATGTATGTGATCCCCGAAACCTGGGAGTCCGAACACAGACAGGTTGTGCTACCCGACGCGGAGCGGTGGTGTTTTTCCTGCCTTTCGCAGTACCCCCACGAACGCCTCGACTAACCGGTGTCAGGCACTGCGGCGGGCGCGGCCGACGATGGGCACGGCGCGCAACAGGTGGTGCCACTTGCAGGTCCGGCAGGCCTCGACGACGTAGGCGGTGTAGTCCGCGGCGGAGGTGTTTGCGCGACGTTGGATCTGTGCCATTTCGCTGCGCTGCGTCACGCAACGGCCGTGCGACGGCAGGTGCGGACCAAAGACATAGGTGACGAGAACGAGTTTGTCCTCGGTGCAGATGGGGCACGTCGTTTTCGTTTCCTCGCCGAAGTTGCGCGCTACACGAAGCAGTTCGGGATGTGCATCGCACACCTGGTCTTGACGCAGGCGACCACGTCGGTACTCGTTGATCAGGTGTTGACGCGCGAGACGGTGGTCGACGGCGCCTCCACCACGCAACGAACCTGCACTGAATGACATGGCGGAAGGCTAGCCACGGATGATCCCCCGTCGGGAACGTTGCACTTGGCACACTTGGGTCGTGGCTGACGTTTGGTTCGGGGATGACATCGCCGGCGAACGTGACCTGCGTCTTGTCGGTGACGTACGCGGCAAACGCGTGCTCGAACTCGGGCTACCGCCCGGGCCACCGAATTCCGTGGCACTTGCCCGGGCGGGGGCGCGGATGATTGCTGTCGACAATTCACTCGAACGCATCACGGCGGCGCGGCACGCCGCGGAATCAGCCGGGGTACGCGTGGAGTTCCAGCACGCGAAGTTGTTCCAGCTGGGTTTCGCCACCAGTTCCTCGCTCGATCTGGTGCTGTGTGTCGAACGACTGGCCGGTGTCGACGACGTCGACCGTTTGTTGCGACAGGTGCACCGCGTGCTCAAGCCCGAGGCCGCCTTCGTCGCCGTGCTGGAACATCCGGCGCACGCGATGTTCGATGGCGACGAACCCATTGCGCGTCGTCGCTACGGAAGCTCCACCAATCTCACGATTGGTGACCTGTGCATGTCGCTTGGGCGCTCGAACTTCGCGATCGACGTGCTCTACGAGTTGTATGCGACGAACAAGCCCCGCACGGTGGTGCCGTGCACGCTCGCGGTGCGCGCCCGCAAACTCGGCAGTTAGTCGCTAGGGCTGTCGTGCCAGCCACCAGGCGCGCAGACGACGGGTGATTTCTTCCTCACCGAGCAGGCCCTCTTCGAGGCGAATCTCCATCAGGAAGTCGAGTGCGCGGCCAACGTCGGGACCGGGCTTCATGTCGAGCAACTCCATCACCGCAAGGCCGTCGAGTTCGGGTCGCATTGAGGCAAGTTGTTCCTGTGCCGCGAGTTCTTCGATGCGTGCTTCGAGCTCATCCATGCGACGTGACAGCATGTTCGCCTTTTTCTCGTTGCGTGTCGTGCAGTCGCAGCGCGTGAGAACGTTCAGTTCGGCAAGCAAAGGCCCCGCGTCGCGCACGTAACGGCGCACCGCAGCATCGGTCCAGCCCATCGAATAGGTGTGGAAACGCAGGTGCATTTCGACGAGCGAAGTGACTGCCTCGACGTCTTCGGTCGAGTACTTCAGAGCCTTCATGCGCTCGCGTGTCATGCGTGCACCAACGACTTCGTGGTGATGAAAAGTGATGCCCTTCCCCTTGTGGATCGACCGCGTCTTTGGTTTGCCGATGTCATGGAACAGCGCAGCGAGACGCGTGCGACGGAAGTCGAAGTTGGGGTATGCGTCTGGTCGTACGTTTTCCACCACCGCCAGGGTGTGGGTGAGAACGTCTTTGTGGCGGTGGATCGGATCTTGTTCGAGGCTCATCGCGGGCAGCTCGGGAAAGAAGTGAGCAGCCAGGCCGGTGTCGACGATGAACCAGAGCCCCACGGTCGGGTGCTCGAGCACGATGAGACGGTCGAGCTCGGCCTGCACGCGTTCCTGCGAGACGATTTTCAGCCGGTCGGCCATACTCTTCACCGCGCTGACGAGGCCCGGGTCGGGGGTGAGATTGAGTGCGGCAATGAAACGTGCCGCACGCAACATGCGCAGCGGGTCGTCACTGAAGCTTTCCGTGGGTGAAAGCGGTGTGCGCAGGGCACGCGCAATGAGGTCGGCCGCGCCGTTGTAAGGATCGATGAGCGCGGGCTCACTACCGGTGAGTTCGAGCGCCATCGCGTTGATGGTGAAGTCACGCCGTGACAGGTCGGTATCGATCGCATCGGCAAAGGCCACGTCGGGCTTGCGGGAATCGGGTGAGTACGCCTCGGCGCGATGGGTCGTGATTTCATAGACGCGACCGTTCTTTTTCGCACCGATGGTGCCGAAGCGTTCACCTTGTGTCCAGATCGCGTCGGCCCACCCGGCGAGAATCGCCTTGGTCTCGTCAGGCCGCGCGTCGGTGGTGGCATCGAAATCGAAGGCATCGACGTTCGTCGGGTCACCCCGACCGATGAGCAGGTCACGCACGGTGCCGCCGACCAGGTAGAGACGCTTCCCCGCCGCGGCAAATCGCTCGGTGAGCGGTGCCAGCTCGGCGAGAATCGGCGCGAAACGATCGGGGGCCACGTTTTCAGACTAGACACCACGACCTGCTCGCCGCGCGCGGCACTACCGTCGTTCCTCGTGACGAACGTGGCCGACCAGCCGCCGTGGACGATAGGCGTCTGGCCATTCGACGCGACGACGGCAATGCTCACACTGCGGTCAGCGCACCGACCCGAGGTCACGATCACGCGGTCCGTCGTCGAGGAGTGGGCGGATGCAACCGCGGCGAGCGCATTCCAGCGCGTGCGCACCAGCGCTGTGGCACCGGCGACTGCCGAGGCACTGTTGAACCACGGCTTCGTCGTACGACAGGAGCTCGATTTAATGGCTACCGACCTGGGCAGAGACACGCAAGCAACCGACAGCGACCTGGTGTGGCGTATCGGTCGTGTACGGGCGGCCGATGTGGTGCGCATCGACGTCGCATCTTTCGGCGATGAATGGGCGATTGATGCTGCCGCATTCGAACACTCCTGCCGGGCCACGCAACTCTTTCGTGTACGGGGTGCGCGGCGGCGAATGGTGACACCTTTTCGGGGCGGACCCTCTGGGGGCAAGGCACTCGGTTTCTGCCTCACAGGGGTCAGCGATGAGACCTCGTACTTGCAGCGCTTGGCGGTCGTACCTACGGCGCGACGCCAAGGGGCGGCTGTGGCCCTGGTTGCCGACTCCATGCGCTGGGCGAGGGCCAGGGGCGCGCTGCAGATGTTCGTGAACACCGACATCAACAACGTGGCTGCGCTTAGCCTCTATCGACAATGGGGTTTCGAGTCGGTTGGTTATCACCTGCGGGTGATGGAATGCGACCGTGCCACACTGGTCGGACATCCGCGATGATCTCGACGTTCTCCAAACGCGTTGCGGTGGTGGCACTCGTCGGTTGGCTCGGTGTCGTGCCACCAGCCTCGCTGATCACACACACAGCCGGCGTGGCATCGGCCGCGACAGCCCAACTCACCGTCACCAAACAGGCGTTCACCGTCCTCGGTGATTCAGTGTGGCGGGTTGTGGTGGCCCTCGAGGCAGCGCCGTCCGAGAACTTGAATCTCGACGTCGTGTCGCATCGACGCCTCAAAAACCGCGCTGAGTTGGCTGACGTGACGAGTGGTCGGCTTCCCGACATCCTCGACCGTGTTCGCTTTGGCATCGCCGACCTCCCCCGCAACCCTGCGGGTCGCCTCGTGGTGTCGGTGCCGACCGCCACCGACACGTCCACACCCCGGGACCTGCTCTTTGGATCAAGCGGTGTCTACCCAATCACGCTCGAACTACGCGCCGGTGAGGAGCTGCTCACCTCGACGTTCACTTTCGTGCACCGACTCGAGCCCGGTGGCACAGCCTCAGCCGGCATGGAAGGGACGCTGCAGGTGATGAATGTCGCTGCAGTGTCGTCGGCGCCGGCGCGCACCGCCAAGGGCGGGAACATGGTCGCGCCAGAGTTTTCGGCCCAACTCGCCGACCTTGTGGAGACCTACGACAAGGAAACCTCGGGCGCGTTCGTTTCGTTGCAGGCCGATCAGGCCGCCGTTTCCGGTCCGACGGCGTTGGCAGCCCTTCGCAATGAATCGAGCCGCCATACCTTTGCCGCCTCGACGTTCGTGCCCCTGAACGCGGGGGCGATGGCCGCGGTCGGTATGGGTGAGGCCTTTGCGTCGCAAATGCGCGCGGGTGAAGATGCGATCGCGGCTGCCATCGACGTGAACCCCGATCGTGGAGTGATCTTGGTCGACGACAAGTTGAATGCCGATGGCGCCGTGCTGTTGCGCGACGTGGGTGTGCGTGGGACCGTCCTCACGCCCCGAGCGATCGATGCATCGGGTTTCCGCGGTCTGGTCGACTCGGCATTGACCTACCGGGCCCGCGCAAGCGATGGTTCCGTGCTCCTCGTACAGGGCATCGACTCCGTGTATGCCGGCCAACTTGCCGACTCGACACAAAGCCCTCTGGCCCGCGCCATCACCGTGGCGGCGGGCTTGGTGCTGCATCGCGAGTCACTCCTCGGCATGGGCAAGGATCTCACCCTCGTGATGGTCGCCCTCGGCACCAAGGACGGGCGACCCGCTGACCCTGCCGTGCTGCAGCAACTTTTTCGCCTTGTCGAGTCGAGTCTGGTGCTGAAAATCGCATCGGCGCCTCGCCCCGCCGCAACGGAAACAACGGGTGACGTACTCGACTTGGCGACGGGTACCGACACGACACTCGAACGCACCAAAACCCTCGTCGACGCACTCACTCCGCGGGTCAACAACACGATTTCGATGCTCGGTGACGACGACCCGCGTCGCGACGACTGGCCCGCGATGCTCGCGACGATGTTCTCGAGCCGCACCGACCCGGCGCTCGAGGCCGCACTGGAGAAAAATCTGCGGGCGGCAACGAGGGCGGTGCTCGGTTCGCTCGGGTTGCCCCCTGCGGCGAACTTCACGCTCAGTTCCCGCAAGGCCGAGCTTCGTCTGCAGGTGCGCAACTCATCGGACAGCGCTTTGCGCGCCGTCGTGCGGTTCCGCAGTGCGAAGTTGAAGTTCGCCAAGCCCCGCCAGGTAGTGGAGGTTCCCGCGAACGCGAGCGCCGAGGTTGTGATGGCCGTCGAGGCGCGGTCGAGTGGACGCTTCCCCGTCACGGTGCAGTTGCTGACCCCCCGGGGGGACCTGTCACTTGGAGAGCCCGTCACCATCACGGCCAACGTCAGCGCGATCGCAGGCCTCGGCCAGGTGGTCACCGCAACCGCGTTGTTGATCTTGCTCACCTGGTGGGCCCACAACTGGCGCAGCAGGCGCAGGCGGGCCATCGAGGCCGCATTCGCGATGGCCGATCATCCCTCGCGGTCCCGCGACAAGGCCCCTCCCGCCGCCAGCAACTAGGTTCTCGCCCATGACAGTCCGCGTCGTCACCGACAGTGCCTGCGACCTGCCGCAGTCGATCATCGATCAGTACGGCATCGTGGTCGTTCCCCTGACCATCCGCTTCGGCGACACCGACTTCATCGACCGCGAAGCCTTCGGGCCGCGGGAGTTCTGGGCCAAGTGCGCCGCATCGCCCGTTTTGCCCGAAACCGCGGCCCCTTCGCCCGGCCAGTTTGAAACCGCCTACCGCAACCTGCAGGCCCAGGGCGCCACCGGCATCGTCGCTGTCACACTGTCGTCGGCGCTTTCGGCCACGATGCAGAGTGCGGAAATCGCAGCCAAGGCCGTTGCCGCCGACCTCGCAGTGCGGATCGTCGACAGCCGCAGTGTCTCGATGGGCCAGGGCATCATCGTGCGCGCCTGCGCTCGGGCCGCGGAGGCCGGTGCCGGCCTCGACGAGATCGCAGCCAAGGGCAAGGCGCTAACGGGACGGGTCCATGTGTACGGGGCCCTCGACACGCTCGAAAACCTGAAAAAGGGTGGTCGCATCGGCGGAGCCAAGGCGATGATCGCCTCGGCCCTTGCCATCAAGCCGATCATTGACGTCCGAGAGGGCAAGGTCGAAGAGGGTGGTCGCCAGCGAACGCGTTCGAAGGCGCTTGCCTTTCTCATCCAGAAGGTGAAGGAACACGGCAACATCTCTGACCTCGCCGTCCTCCACGCCGAGTGCGACGACATCGACACTTTTCTGGCCCAGTTGCGAACCGTCTACTCAGGGTCGATCGAGGTCGGTGACATCGGTGCCGTCATCGGCACGCACGCCGGCCGCGGCACCATCGGTGTCGCATTCTTTGACGCGCCGTAGACAGAGGGGTTCTTCGACGCCGGGTAATTCCTCAGTTTGAAAGGCGCCCACAACTAGCGTCGGTGAGGTAATGGCCTCGTCTCTCGTACCCAACACGCTCATCGGGGCGCGTTACCGGCTCGAAAGACGACTCGGCCAGGGGGGCATGGCCGAGGTGTGGCTCGCCAGCGACATCTCATTGTCGCGCAAAGTCGCGGTGAAGATGATGAAAACCCAGCACAACAACGATCCGGTTGTTGTCGAACGTTTTCGCCGTGAGGCGCAGGCCGTCGGCAACCTCAGTCATCCGAACATCGTGACGGTGTACGACGTCGTGGAGAACGACGGCCAGCAAGCGGTGATCATGGAATACGTCGAGGGCATGACTCTGCGCGAGGTACTCGACCAAAAGACACGGATCAGTCCGTCGCTGACCATTCACATCGGCATGGCGATCGCAAGCGCACTGGATGCGGCGCACGACTCGGGCATCGTGCACCGCGACATCAAGCCGGGCAACATTCTCCTCACCCCAGCGGGTCGTGTGATGCTCGCAGACTTCGGTATCGCAAAGGCGGTCAACACAACCGAGTCTGATCTGACCAACCAGAACATCATGATGGGCACCGCCAAGTACCTGTCCCCCGAACAGGTGCGCGGCAAACCCCTCGACGGTCGCGCCGACATCTATTCACTCGGTCTCGTTCTCTACGAATGCCTCGTGGGCCGCGTGCCGTTCATCGGCGAATCCGACGTCGACACCGCACTCGCCCGTGTGCAGCGGGAACCCACGAATCTCCTGAAAAAACGCCCGAATTTGCCGCCGGCGCTTGCGAACTTCATCCATCTCATGTTGCAACGCGATCCCAGCCGCCGCCCTGACACCGGTCTGCACGTCTATGAAATGCTGCATCGCATCCGTGAGGCGGGCGTCGATGGAACGCCCACCGGACTCACGCCGGCGAGGGGCCAGGGCGGCTTCGGCGGGTCGCATCCGATATCACCCATCTCGGGATCTGACCGGCCCGTCATTCCCGGTGAAGCGACGATCAGCAACCCGGTCACGCGCAGCGATTCGACACCGACGCAACTTGCGCCGCGACGCTTCTCCGTCGCACCGTCGACGATGCTGGCGGCGGCGATGGTGTTGATCGTCGCTCTCGCCGGCTTCCTGACATGGCGCAGCATCACCAGCGACACGACGATCGCGCCCGGCGAAGTTGTCGTCGAGACGTCACCAGCACTAGCGGTCGCTCCCGCGGGTCCGGTGATCATCACGCGGGCGCTGAGCTTTGACCCCAACGGTGACGACGGCATGGAGAACGACGACCTGTTGCCGTTCCTTCTCGACGGTTCTCCGCGCACGCAGTGGCGGACCGTGTGTTACGGCGACAAGTTCTTCGGTTCGAAGGGTGGCGTCGGTGTCGTTCTCGAACTCTCCACTCCTGCTGCGGGCACCTTGATGGTCAACCCGCAAACGAAACCGTGGGGCATCGAGGTGTACGCAGCCAGCGACGTCGTGCCCGCAACGCTCGACCAGTGGGGCCCACGCGTGGCAAAGAACTACGGCACCGAGGTCGGTGCGACCACGTTCGTTGTCGCCGACCCCGCCAAGTACCTGCTCGTGTGGTTCCGCGAGGCCGGGGTCAGTTCGGCCTGCAGCACGAAGAACCCGTTCCAGGGGGTCCTCGCCGGCGCGGCGTTCACTGCGTCTCTGGCCGCGCCGTAGGCGGGCCTTCACCGCGACGCCGTGAGTGTGTTGGCTAGCCTGCGGGCGTGAACGTGGGCGCCGTGGACGTCGAGCAGGCGGACTTGCTCAGGCGGGCCCGGTCGGGCGAACGCGCCGCGGTCGAGTCAGTGTTGCGCCTTCACTACGACACGGTTCATGCCCTGTGCCATCGAATGGTCCTGTCGCCGGAGTGCGCCGATGATGCGGTGCAAAACGCGCTTCTGGCAGTCGTGCGGGGACTCCCGCGCTTTGACGGACGGTCGAAGCTGTCGACATGGATCTACCGCATCGCCACCAACGCAGCCATCGACGAAATTCGCCGCTTGCAGCGCGCACCACGCGCTACCGACCCCGTCGTGCTTGCCGCAACCCAGACGGCGGGTCCCGAATCCGACCCGACGGCCGATCTCGTGGAGCACCTCGACGACTTCAGTGCCCTGGCAGGGGCATTGGCGAAGGTGCCCCACGACTTTCGTGTCGCCCTCGTGCTGCGTTACGTCGCCGACCTCGACTATGCCGAGGTTGCCGCGGTGCTGGGAGTTCCCGTTGGCACTGTGCGCTCGCGGCTGGCCCGCGGCAAAGAGGCCCTCGCAGGGCATCTCGGCCCGCCCCCGTTGGTGACGGGACAAAGGGCCGCGGGGGAACCAAACTTGGACGGCCCGACGTCAGAAAGGGCAGACGACTCACCATGACCGATCCCACCACCGGCCCGAGCGACGACGCCCTCGATACTGTCCTGCGCGGCATGGTGCGGCCCGCCGTCGACCCCGCACGCCGCGAGATGCACATCGCCACCGCACTCGATGCGCTCGGGGAGGCCCCCAACAATGTCGTGTCGCTGGTCTCCCGCCGCGGCCGGGTGATCACCCTCAGCGCGGTGGCGGCTGTCGGACTATTCCTCGTGGGCCTCGGCATCGGCCGCGTCAGTGCACCCAGAGACGAGACCCCAAGCCCCGTCAAAAACGCCGCCCTCGGCACCGCTCCCACAGGTGCCGAAACCGCCGCGGTCGAAGGATGCGCCGATCTGACCCTCGCTGCACCGCGCGAAGTTGTCACCACATTTGGTGACTATGCGATCTACCGCATCGGCACTGACGACACCGCCAGCCTTGTCGTGGTCGACACCACGGCGTGCACGATCGTGGCGCGTGTTGCTTTCCCCGCATTCGACGGGGGCTGAGCACCGGCTTCCCACAGTTAGGCTGGCGCGGTGCCGTCGAACCCGCTGACCGACCCTGACTGGGCGACAAAAACGGTCGGTGTCATCGACCGTTGGGTTGGCCTCGTGCGAGACCGCACCACACGGCCCCTGATCGCCGCCGTCCGTGGCATCGTTTTCGGGGTTCTCATCCTCACGGGCGTCGTACTCGTCGCGGTCCTCGGCCTCATCGGCCTGACCCGCGGTCTGCAGGCCGCGCTCGACGCGGGGCTGTCGCGTGACGCCGCCGTTTGGGCTTCGTATCTGATCATCGGCGGCGTTCTCTTTCTCGCCGGCCTCGTCGTTGCGCGCAAGCAGCGCTCGAACAACGACATCTAGACAGGAGCAACATGCCCTCGGTCCCCCACCACCACGTGTTGATCATCGGCTCGGGCCCCGCCGGCCTGACCGCCGCCATCTACACGGCCCGTGCCAACCTTGCCCCTCTCGTCATCGAGGGCGAGCCATCCTCGACCACCGACCAGCCGGGTGGCCAACTAATGCTGACCACCGATGTCGAGAACTTCCCCGGGTTCCCCGAGGGCATCATGGGCCCCGAACTAATGGCCCGCTTCCGCGAACAGGCCGGCCGCTTTGGCGCCACGTATCTCACCGAGAAAGTCACCCGCATCGATTTCACGGCCAAACCGTTGCGCGTCTGGACACATGACAAGGAATTCACCGCCGATTCGGTCATCGTCGCCACGGGTGCGCAGTCGCTGATGCTCGGTCTCCCGCGGGAAACCGACCTCATCGGCCACGGAGTGTCGACGTGTGCCACGTGTGACGGGTTCTTTTTCCGCGGCAAAGAGATCGCCGTCGTCGGCGGTGGCGACAGTGCCGTCGAAGAGGCAGTGTTCCTCACCAAGTTCGCATCGAAAGTCACGATGATCCATCGTCGCGACGAACTGCGTGCCTCCAAGATCATGCGTGACCGTGCGCGGGCCAACGAAAAGATCGAATTCAAGTGGAACAGTCAGGTCGCCGAGTTGAAGGGTGAATCGCAGCTCGAAGGCATCGTGTTGAAAGACACGATCACCGGTGAATTGTCGAACCTCGACGTCAGCGGTCTTTTCGTTGCGATCGGCCACCAACCGAACACGGGGCTCTTCAGCGGCGTTCTCGACATGGAAGACAGCGGCTACCTGCTCACGCGCACCGGATCGTCGTACACGAACGTCCCCGGCGTGTTCGCCTGTGGCGACGTTCAGGACCACACCTACCGCCAGGCAATCACCGCTGCCAGTTCGGGCTGTATGGCGGCAATCGACTGCGAGCGCTGGCTCGAAAACCAACACTGACACCGCAGACAAGCGACACTGCGGATTCCCTCAGTCTCGAGGCCGCACCGTAGACTCGTCCCCATGGCAGACGGCATCCTGACACTCACCAGTTCCACCTTCGACGAAACGGTCAACGCATCCGACAGGCCGATCCTCGTCGACTTCTGGGCCGAATGGTGCGGCCCCTGCAAGATGATCGCGCCGATCCTCACAGAGATCGCGGCCGAGCAGAAGGACAATCTCGTCATCGCAAAGTTGAACGTCGACGACCACGGTGACATTGCACAGCGTTTCAGTGTCATGAGCATTCCGACGCTGCTCGTCTTCGACAAGGGCGAGATGAAAAAGCGCATGGTCGGCGCCAAAGGCAAGGGCGCCCTTCTTCAGGAGTTGTCAGAATTTCTGACGCCTTCCCGCTGACCACCGGGCTCCGCTCGCCCACCGTCAGCGACCTTCAACGACGCCTTCGCACCGCGGGTTTTCTCAAACTCGTCGTCGAGGAGGAGGGCCTCTACTGTTCGGCCACCGAACAGGCAGTCGTTGATTTCCAGGCTTCGCGCGGACTGCGCAGCGATGGGGTGTGTGATGTGGCCACGTGGGCGGCCCTGGTCGAAGCATCGTGGTCGTTCGGCGACCGCATGCTGTACCTCACCTCGCCCAACCTGCGCGGTGAGGACGTCACCGAATTGCAAACACATCTTTCGCGGCTCGGCTTCGACGCCGGTCACATCGACGGAATTTTTGGTCCCAGCACTGCGCGTGCCATCAGCGAGTTCCAAAGCAACGCCGGCCTGTCGGTGGACGGCATTTGTTCCACGTCGACCGCAACGGCGATCCTGCGGCTCGGATCGCAGAGCGGCTCAGGCCCGGGGATTGCGACCCTCCGCGAGGCCGAGAACGTTCTCGCCACAGAACGCGGATTTCATCGCGTTGTCATCGGCCAGTTCGGTGGCCTGAGCGGCATCGCCCGCATGGTGTCGCGGGCCCTGCGGGAACAGCACGACGTCGTCATGCTCGTCGACGAACCCGATGTCTCATCGCATTCGCGTGCGGCGAATCACTTTTCCGCCGACGCCTACATCGGCCTCGAAGGCCACGGCGAGGCTGAGTCCATGATTGCCTACTACCAGGTTCCCGGCTTCACCTCGGTGCGTGGCGAAGCGCTCGCCGCGGCGGTCGTCAGCGAGTTGGCAGTCGCACTGCCCGGGGTGAACCTGTCGGCCAGCGGAATGCGCCTGCCGATCCTCCGCGAAACCCGGATGCCTGCCGTTTTGTGCTCACTGGGGCCCTTCAGCGAGATCGTCGATCATGCCCCCGAAGTTGCATCTGCGATCGCCCGGGCCTTTGGCACCTGGCAGGGCACAGGGCGCGGGGACTGAGATTTTTTGGATTATCCACCGCTACCACCCCGTATTCACAAGGGTTTGATAGTTTTCCCCATGTTCATCCACAGGTTGTTGAGGGTCTCTACATCAACTCGATGGTCGACAAGAGTCAACCCTTGAATAACAGTTACAGATAATTCTTCTAGAAAGAACTGGTCATCCGGCGGTAGATCCGCTCGAGGTCTTCCAGGTCGGCGAACTCCACACCAATGCGACCGCGCTTGCCGTTCATCGATACCTGAACCTTGGTGGCCAGAAACTCGGCGAGCAAACTCTCGAGTTCGAGCAGACCGGGCGGGGGTAATTTCGGGTTCGGGGTCGGCTTTTTGGCACCGTCGTCTTTCGGTTTGCCACCCTGCCGGTCGCGCACGGCCTCTTCAACTGCGCGTACTGACCAGCCTTCTTCGACGGCGCGACGGGCCAAATGTTCCTGGAACCCACGATCGGGAGTCCCCAGAATGGCCTTGGCGTGTCCCGCCGACAGGCGCCCGTCGGCCAGCAGGTGCTGGATGGCCGGGGGCAGGGTCAAAAGACGCAGGGCGTTGGTGATCGCCGAGCGGCTCTTGCCGACCCGAGAGGCCACCTCCTCGTGCGTCATTGAAAAATCCTCAAGCAACTGCTGATAGGCCGCTGCTTCTTCGAGCGGTGTCAGATCCTGGCGGTGCAGGTTCTCGACCAATGCCTGTTCGACCGAACCAACGTCTTGAGTGGGCCGCACGACAGCCGGAATTGTGGGCAGGCCGGCACGTGTGGCTGCACGCCAACGGCGCTCGCCGGCAATCAACTGAAACTTGCCGCCGGCGATCGGCCGCACGAGCACCGGCTGCAACACGCCCACCGCTCGGACCGAATCGGTCAGTTCCGACAGGGTCGACTCATCGAAATGAACGCGGGGCTGATGGGGGTTGGGTTCGATCGAGCCCACTGGCAGGTCACGCAAAATGGGTCCATCGAGAGGCGTCGAGGTGACCTCGTCCCGCTCGACCAGGTCGGCCGTGATGAGGGCTCCGAGGCCTTTACCCAGTCCGCTTTTGCGTGCCATTGAGGATCTCCTTTGCTGCTTTGCGGTAGGCCTGTGCCCCCGTCGACGACGAATCAAAAGTGGTGATCGGCTGACCAAACGACGGGGCTTCACTGAGGCGAACATTGCGTGGGATCACCGTCTGGAGAACCCGTTTGCCGAACTTCGCCCTCATTTCTTCGACCACTTGGTCGGCCAAGTTCGTGCGCTGGTACATCACACACAGGAATGTGGGGTCGGGCAGGGAGGGGTTCAGGTTCTTGCGGATCAGGTGCAGGTTTTTCAACAAGATGTCGATGCCTTCAAGTGGGATGTACTCGGTTTGCACGGGGGTGAGAACCTCTGATGCAGCCGTGAGGGCATTGACTGTCAACAGGCCCACCGACGGGGGACAGTCGATGAGAATGAAGTCCCACTGGTCCGCGATGGGGTCGACGGCCGCCCGCAGGCGGCTTTCGCGGCCGAAGGAGGCCACGAGTTCGATCTCAGCCCCGGCCAGGTTGATGTTCGAGGGTGCAAGGAAGAGATTCTTCACTGCGGTCGGCTCGATGGCGTCTTCCAGGGGGGTCTCTTGAATGAGGACGTCATAGACAGTGTGCTCGAGGTCCCGGGTATCCACGCCGAGCGAGCTCGACGCATTGCCCTGGGGGTCGAGGTCGATAATGAGGGTGCGGCATCCCAACTCGGCAAAACAGGCACCCAGATTGACCGTGCTGGTCGTCTTGGCCACGCCGCCCTTGTTGTTCGAGACGGCAATAATGCGAGGTCCTCGAGGGATGTCCATGCCCCAACCCTAGCCACCGGGTCTGAAAAGGCGGAGGATGCTCAGATGGTGTTCGCCGGCGAAATGTTCCACGTGGAACATCGTTTGAGGACCACTTTGGCCTATTTTCGTCGAAAATGTCCCGTTTTCGGCTGGTTTTGATGTTCCACGTGGAACAAACAGAGAAGTTCTCGGACCCTCCGCTTTTTTGTCGGTTCAAATCCGACAGAATCTCGCCACGGCGCCGAGACGTTCGGGGCCCGTCAATGAGAGGGATTTCACAAGGTTGGCCGACCAGCGGTTCGGCTCTCCTTCGGGGGGTTCACTGACCACCACCACCCCGCCCGGACGCACCAGTCCAGCCGACAGGCGCAGCGTCATTTCATGAGGTCCGAACCCGCGAGAGATCACTGCATCGTATGAGGCGGCGTGGAGGGGGTCGCGAACCAGGCTCTCGACGTCACCGCAGATGACGCTGACGCGGTCACGCCAACCGAGACTGGCCACAGCCAGGGTCAGGGCATCGGTGCGCTTGGCTCGTCGGTCGACCAAGACCACGGACGACTCACGACATGCGTCAGCCACCACGAGGCCCGGCACCCCAGCCCCCGACCCGAGGTCGATAATGCGGCGGGTCTCGGGCGGTAATGCGCTGACGAATGCCTGGGCGTGGGCGATGACGGCGACGACTGGGCGAGGCCCCAAGGCTCCTATGCGCTGGGCTTCGACGAGGACGTCGTGGACCGAGCGCGGCATGGATCAGTCCGCAACGGGCTCGACCACGATCTGGCGATAGGGGTCTTCACCGCGCGAGCGGGTGGTGACGCCGTCGATTTCGGCCAGAGAGTCGTGGACAACCTTGCGATCTGCCGAGGCCATCGGTTCGAGCACGCGGGGCTTGCCGCTCTCCACGACATCGCTGGCGACCTTCAATGCAAAGCGACGCAGGGCATCGCGACGGCGCTCGCGGTAGCCGGCCACGTCGATGCGCAGCCGCGCATCGTGGTCGCCGAGGCGGTGCTGGGCAACAACGCGGGTCAGGTCTTGGAGGGCGAGCAGAGTGTTGCCTTTCGGACCCACCAACAGGCCCAGATCCTCACCGTTCACCTGAACTTCCAGCTCTCCATCCCCGCGCACCAACACGACCTCGCCCGACAGGCCAAAGGCCGCGGTTACACCCTCGAGGAAACTGACAGCCTGGGCCCCGACGACAGCGGGGTCGACCGGGTCGCCCTTGGGGCGCTCTTCGCGGGGTTCACGGGGGGGACGGGTTTCGCGCTCGGGCCGGGGCTTGCGTTCGCCACCACCCTGCGCACGGCCGCCATTGCGCTTCTGGCCACCATTGCGGTTGCCTTCACTGCGATCGTTCTCGCGTCCACCTTCGCGGCGGCGGTCGCGGCGCTCGGTCTTCGGGCGCACCTGGGTCGGGCGCACGCGGGCGCGCACGCGGGCCTCGCCGCGGGTGCGACCGAACAGACCGGGCTTGGGCTCTTCGATGATTTCGAACTCGGCGTCCTCAACATCCACGCCGAGCATCTCGAGGGCGGCGTTCTTGGCTTCTTCGATCGTGCGATCGGTTGTTTCAACCCATTCCATGGTTCGTGTCCTTACTTGTCGAGGGGATTAATTGATTGAACGATTACTTCTTCGGTCGCTTCGATGGCGGCACGGGGCGGCCGGGGCGGTTGCCCGATGGTGTCGGCCGATTCTTCGGCGGTGTGACACGGCGGCTTTGAATCGGAGGAGCAGAATCCCTTGCTGTCTCGTCCTTTTTGGTCGAACCCTTGTCCGGCTTGCCTTTGTTGGCTTTGTCCTCTTTTGCCATTTGGCGCGCAGTCTCACTGGCCGCCATCGCCTGGCGGCCGATGGCATTGTCGTTGCCGTAGAAACGGCGTGTGATGTACCACTGCTGGACGATGCGAATGATCGCCTGCGTTGCGTAGTACACAACGAGCCCCGTCGGCAAGAACACCTGGAACACCGCAAAGGCGACCGGCAGGTACTGCATGATTTTTGCCTGCACGGGCGACATCGTCGGGGAGACGGTGCGCGAGGCGATCATGCGCTGCTGCACGAAATACAGACCCGCCAGGGCAACCACGAGCAGCGCGTAGGGGACGCCGCGCAGAAAATCTTCCCCCATGACGTTGGCGGGCGTCTTGGCCAGGTCCAAACCAAGCGAGAGCATTTCGTTGCGGTTGTCGAGGGACAGATACAAGTCGGAGGTTTTCGAGATGTAGCCGGGGTTGAACGTCCCGTCCTTGATGCGGGTGAGACCAATCAGGACGCGGAACATGATGATGAACACCGGCATCTGCGCCAGCAACGGCAGGCATGAGGAGAGCGGGTTGACCTTGTGCTCTTGGTAGAGCTTCATCATCTCTTCGTTGAGTTTTTGGCGGTCATTGCGGTGGGCCTGCTGCAGACGCTTCATCTCGGGTTGCAGACGCTGCATCTCGAGCATGCCCTTCGTGCTCTTGAGCGTCAGCGGGGTGAGAATCACCATGATCGTGACAGCCACGAGCGCGATCGCGCCGGCGTAACTGTTGACGAGACCGTAAAACTGGCTTACCAGCCAGGCTGCTGCTTGGAACACGGTTCCTACTTTCTCTGCGGGGAAACATCGGTGGGTTCGGGCACCGGGTCCCAACCCGAGGGCCCGAAGGGACGGCAGCGCGAGAGGCGGCGCAGGGTCAGGCGAAATCCGCGTGCGGTGCCATGCTTGGCGAACGCCTCATGGGCGTAGTTCGAGCACGACGGCGAAAACCGACAGGGCGACGGCTTGTAGGCGAAGGCTTTCTGATACCACTCGATCGCGCACAGGCAACGATCGTTGAATGTCCGATGGGACCCTCGGACATCGCCTGCAGTGCGGCTCATCGGGCACCGTCCCGTCGGGTGAGGTTGCGCGACGAGGCGCGGACCGCAAGTGCGGGCACTGCGTCCGACAACTGGGCAAAGCTCATGCTCAAAGCGGGGGCGTCGGCCCCAAAGAGGTACCAGCCAGGTGTCATGGATGATTCGTGAGAGGCCAGGATTTCACGCAGGCGACGGCGCAGGCGGTTGCGCGACACGGCCGAGCCGAGGGGTCGACCAAGGGCATAGGCCACATGGGGACGGGTCAGGGTTGGGTCGACGAGCACGGAGCACCACAGGGGACCGGACCGACAGAACGAGCCCTCGCGCCTCAGGCGGGCGAAAACGCTGCGTTCGTGAATACGGCCGATCAAGCGGACAGGCGGTAGCGGCCCTTGTCCCGGCGGGACTTCAAGACGGCGCGGCCGGCGCGGGTCTTCATACGGGCGCGGAAGCCGTGCTTTTTGGCGCGGCGGCGATTGTTGGGCTGGAACGTGCGCTTCATGGGGAATCCTTCGAGACAGATGTGATGTCGGTGGCCGGGGCGAAAGAGCGAGGCGACCAGAAAAACGTCAACCGACGGGCAAAGACTAGAGGGGATTTATCCGATCTGCACGCCGTGGGTGATTCTGGTGTCGGTCAGTTTTTCGGCCTGTGGATAATCTGCTACAGTCCTCGCTCCGCCTTGTAATACAAAGGTTTTGGAGGGATTTCGAGACCTCGGAGTGCCTTCCACACCCTGTGGATAACTATGTGGATAACAACTGGAGATACAGCACTGCAATTTGGAATAAAAGTTAAAAAGCGTGCTTCAAAGTGAACAATGAAAGGGGGTGCCGGAAATGGCAGAACACGAAACCGTGTGGACGGCCGTGTCCACACTTTTGCGGGCTCAGGTGTCTGAGGCGGTGTGGCTGTCGACCTTTCAGGACGTGACTGCGCTCGCCTCGAACGACACGATGCTGCACCTACAAGTGCCCAACGGCCACGTTCGCGAACGCATTCTCACGCGCTATCTACAACTCGTGCTCGACGCGCTCGCCGAGATCGACGAGAGCGAACGCCAGTTGCATGTCGACATTGCTCCGATCGACAACGAAATTGACATCGACCTTCCCGACATCGATTTCGACGCCGAACTTGCTCGACTGACCTCAAGCACATCATCACCCGATGCCCCGAGTGGCGTCGCAATGAAAACCGAAACCCGTGGCCAGGCAACCGGCTTGAACCCGCGCTACACCTTTGACACGTTCGTGAAAGGTGCGTCGAACCAGTTCGCGCTGGCCGCCGCACACCGCGTGGCCGAGACACCGGCCCGTTCCTACAACCCGCTTTTCATTTACGGATCCGCGGGTCTTGGCAAGACGCACTTGTTGCACGCCATCGGTGAATATGTGCAACAGAACTACGCCCACTATGAGGTGCGTTACGTCTCGACGGAAACCTTCATGAATGAATACGTCGACGCGATCCGCACCAACACGACCACTGCATTCAAGCGTCGCTACCGCGAGGTGGACGTGCTGCTGATCGACGACATCCAATTCATGGAAGGCAAGGAGGGTCTGCAGGAAGAGTTCTTTCACACGTTCAACTCTTTGCACGGTGCGAACAAGCAGATCGTCATTTCCTCCGACCGTGTGCCCGACGCGATTCCGACGTTGGAAGACCGCCTGCGGGGCCGGTTCCGCTGGGGCCTGATCACCGACATCCAGCCCCCGGATCTCGAAACGCGGCTCGCGATCCTGCGCAATTATGCCGAACGCAATGGCTCGAAGGTACCCGACGACGTACTCGAGTTCGTCGCAGCGAACATCACCTCGAACATTCGTGAGCTCGAAGGTGCCCTCATCCGCGTCACCGCCTATGCGGCCCTCAACCGCATCCAGATGACGGTCACTACCGCCCAGGAACTGTTGGGTGATCTCCTCGCCGAGTCGATGTCACGACAAAAGACCGATACCGAAATGCTCCAGGACATCGCCTCGTACCTCGGCTACAGCGTCGATGCCCTGCGCGGCAAGAGCAGACAGCGACCGCTCGTCATGGCCCGACAGGTCGCGATGTACGTGATGCGTGAGCAAACCGAGCTCAGCTACCCGTCGCTGGCCCGGCTCTTTGGGGGCCGTGATCACACCACGGTCATTCACGCCGTGGAGAAGGTGCAGCGCCTGATGGCCGAGCGCAAACAGGTCTATGACCAGGTCACCGAACTCATCCGTCGGTCGAAGAAGGGTTGATGGTAATGAACGCTGTGCGTCTCGTTTCCGTTGGGGACAACATGTTCCCCACCGCTGGTACAACCTGCGCAGCGGTGGGCACAAGCCCGGGGTTGTCCACCGGGGCAATCATGTGTTCGCCCGCAGATGTGGAAAAGTGGGGACAACGTGCGCTGGCCTCTTTCCGCGCCGGTATTGGCGCCGAGGCGGTTCATCCACAATTCACAGGCCTTATTACAGGCATTATCGATTTATCACCCATCCGACCAAGGCAATGCGCCGGGCCGCACACAAGGCAGGACACCCGTGAAATTTCGCTCTGAACGTGAACAACTGGCCGAAGCACTCGGACTCGCCTCACGCATCGCTTCGGGTCGCGTGGGTGCACTGCCGGCGCTGTCGGGTGTGCGACTACAGGTCAAGGGTGATGTGCTGCATCTCACGTCGACCGACAACGACATGACCCTGCAGGCCACGCTCCCAGTCGGCGGCGACCGTGACGGTGTCAGCCTCATCAGCGCGAAGTTGCTCAACGACATCGTGCGTTCCCTTCCCGAGGGAAAGATCACCCTCGAGGCGACAGCCGAGTCACTCGCAGTGAAAAGCGGCCGCTCGCAATTCACCGTTCCCACGTACAACGCTCTGGACTTCCCGAACGTCACCCCCTCTGCGGGTGCACCATTTAGCGTCCCGGCAGGCGAATTTGGGGAAGCGTTGCGACAGGTCGTGCGGGCAGCCAGCGGGGACCAGATGCGCATTGCACTCACCGGTGTGTTGTTGACCGGCGAGGAGGGCAGCCTGCGCCTCGTCGCCACCGACTCGTACCGTCTCGCGGTGCGTGACGTCACATCGATCGTGATTGCCGCCTCAACCAAGGTACTGATCCCCAGTCGGGCGCTCAGCGAGGTACAGCGCCTTTTGTCGGGCGCCACCGAGGCCGCGATCAGCCTCGATGACAACTCCGTCACCTTCGACGTCGGTGGTACCAAGCTGACCACGCGCATCCTCACCAATGAGTACCCCAACTACAAGAACCTGCTCAGCGGGACCTACCCGAACGCGATCACGACGGGCCGCGATGCGCTACTCGACGCATTGCGCCGCGCACGCATTCTCGCCAAGGACCAGGGTCCCGTGCGTCTGGCGATGACCGGCAACGGCCTGAAGCTGACGGCCGGTACGAAAGACAACGATGAATTCGAAGAGGACCTCGATGGCGTCTACAGCGGCACAGACATCACGATCGCTTTCAACTCCGATTACCTCGCCGCAGGTATCGACGCGATTCCGACCGACGATGTGATCATCAAGACGATCGACCCGGCGCGACCTGCGGTCATCACCGCGTCGGGCGATACGGACAGTGAGTACCTCTACCTGCTGATGCCCCAGCGCATCTGACGCACGGTACGAGATGATCGTCGAGCATCTCGAGCTCACCAATTTCCGCAACTATGCCGCTGCCGAGGTTCATTTCACGCCCGGCACCACGGCCCTGATCGGCGCGAACGGCCAAGGCAAAACCAATCTCGCCGAGGCGCTCACGTTCCTTGCGACACTCGAAAGTTTCCGGGGTGTCCCCGTCGACGTGCTGATTCGCAACGGTGAGGACACTGCGATCGTGCGTGCGCAGGTACGTCATCCCGACGGTAGGGAAGTGTTGATCGAGGCCGAGCTGACCCGCACCGGCCGCAACCGCGTGCAGGTGAACAAGCAACGTCTCGTGCGCGCACGAGACCTTTTGGGAGTCATGCGCACCACCGTGTTTTCACCGGGGGATCTCGCACTCATTCAAGGTGGGCCTGGTGAGCGGCGCAGGTTCCTCGACGACGCCCTCGTTGCCGTCGCAGCGCGCAACGACACCATGCGCCGCGAGGTGGACCGCATCGTTCGTCAACGCAACGCATTCCTCAAACAAATCGGCTGGAAGACCAACCCGTCGGCCTTGTCGGGCGACGAAACCCTCACTCTCGACGTGTGGGACGAAAAACTCGCCGAAGTCGGGGGCCAATGGGGCGACGCCCGCGCGCACCTCGTGGCGCAGTTGCAGCCGATGGTCACTCGTGCCTACGAGGACCTCGCCACCCAGGTGACGCCGATTGACTTTGTCTATGAGCCCGAGTGGCGTCGTATTGGCCTGGCCCGCGCGCTTGCCGCCTCCCGCGCCGAGGACCTGCGTCGCGGCCTGACAACCACGGGCCCGCACCGCGACGACCTGGAAATGTCGGTCAACGGCCTCCCGGCGCGCACCCACGCCTCGCAGGGCGAACAGCGCACCCTCGCCTTGGCCCTGCGCCTGGCCACACACCGCCTTGTCACCGACACGATGGGTTCACCTCCCGTGCTCGTGCTCGATGACGTGCTGTCCGAGCTCGACCCCGACCGCGCAACGGCTCTCCTCACGCACATGCCCAAGGGCCAGGTGATCATCACCTCGGCCTCGGGTCTTCCCACCACCGCACACCCTGATCGCATACTCCACATCGCTGCCGGCACCGTCACGAACAACTGACATGAGCGACCAACACAAATGACGAACGAACCGATCAACCTCGCCACCACGATGGCGCAGCTTTTGCGGCGCTTGAAAATGGACTCGCCCGAAGCGGTGGGCTCGGTGTTCGCGGCATGGGACGAGGTCGTCGGCAACGATATTGCCCGACACATTCAGCCCGTGCGTCTCGATGAAGGCGTGCTGTATGTCGAGTCATCCGACGCCGCGTGGGCGACACAATTCAAGTTCCTCGAAGGCGACGTTCGTCGCCGGTTGAGTGAACGAACAGGCACCCCCATTGCACACATTCAGGTGCGCCAAAAAAGCCGATGAAATCGGGGCAAATTACCCCACCAACATCGTCCTCGATCACCCGTGCGACATGGTGCAGAAGGTAGGATTTCGCAGTGAGCAAAACCGAGTCCGCGACCGCTTCTCGGTCCAAGAAACCCAGTGCTGATTACGGTGCGAAAGACATCCAAGTCCTCGAGGGTCTCGACCCGGTCCGCAAGCGTCCGGGGATGTACATCGGCTCCACGGGCCTTGCCGGCTTGCACCACCTGATCTGGGAAGTCGTGGACAATTCCATCGACGAAGCCATGGCCGGCTTCTGCGACACCATCAACGTCGTGCTCCAAGACGACGGTGGTTGCCGTGTCGAAGACAACGGACGCGGTATCCCCGTCGATCCCTATCCGTCAGGCCCCCACAAGGGGAAAAGTGCAGCCGAAGTCGTGCTCACCGTTCTCCACGCCGGCGCCAAGTTCGGCGGCGAGGGCTACAAGGTGTCGGGCGGTCTCCATGGCGTGGGTGTCTCGGTCGTCAACGCCCTCTCCACCCGCGTGTCGGTGGAAATCGACCGCGGGGGTCACCGGTACCTGTTGGAGTTCGAAAACGGCGGGAAGATGAAGGGCAAGGTGGGCAAGGTGGGCGCGACTCCGGCGCGCGGCCGCACCACGGGCACCTCGGTCACTTTCTGGCCCGACCCCACCGTCTTCTTGGCTGAGGGCGTCGAGTTCGTCTCACGAACGGTCACCGAGCGCCTCCAGACCATGGCGTTCCTCAACAAGAACCTCGCCATCAACTTCATCGACGAGCGTCCCGGCAAGGAAAGAAAAGAGACCTTCCAGTACAAGGGCGGCATCGTCGACTTCGTGAAACACTTGAACGCCTCGAAAGAGGCGCTCTTTGGCAAGGTCGCCCACTACGAAGAAGAGGACGAAGCCGAGGGTATGCAGCTCGACATCGCCGTTCAGTGGAACACCGGTTACTACGAAGGCATCCACGGCTACGCCAACGGCATCTCCACCACCGAGGGCGGCATGCACGTCGAGGGCTTCAAGACAGCCCTCACCTCGGTGGTCAACAAGTACGCCCGCGACAAGGGCCTGTTGAAGGAGAAGGACGAAAACCTCCTCGGCGAAGACATCCGCGAGGGCATGACCGCAATCATCTCGGTCAAGCTCCGCGAACCCCAGTTCGAGGGCCAAACCAAAGCCAAGTTGGGCAACGTGCCGATGCGCTCATTCGTCCAGAAGGCGACCAACAAGTCGCTTGCCGAGTGGATGGACGAAAACCCCACCGAGGCGAACAAGGTCGTGAAGAAGGCCGTTGCCGCAGCCCAGGCCCGCATCGCCGCCAAGAACGCCCGCAATGCGGTGCGCCGCAAGACCGCACTCTCGGGTGCCGGTATGCCCGACAAGCTGAAGGATTGCAGCAGCGGCGACCCCGAAGAGAGCGAGTTGTTCATCGTCGAAGGCGACTCGGCCGGCGGCACCGCCGTGGATGCCCGCGACCCGCGGGTGCAGGCGATTCTGCCCATCCGCGGCAAGATCCTCAACGTCGAGCGTGCGCGCCTCGACAAGATGCTGAAGAACAACGAAATCCAGGCCCTCATCACCGCCATCGGCGGCGGCGTGGGTGACGAGTTCGATGTATCAAAGGCCCGCTATCACAAGGTCATCGCACTCGCCGACGCCGACGTCGACGGCAGCCACATCCGCACCTTGCTCCTCACGTTCTTCTACCGACAGATGCGGTCGATGGTCGAGGCCGGTTTCGTCTACATCGCCCAGCCGCCGCTCTATTCAACCGAGATCGGCAAGGAAAAGATCTATCTCAAAGACGATGTCGCCAAGGCCGCGTTCCTGTCCGACAAGCCGAACCACAAGAAGGAATTCCAGCGCCTGAAGGGTCTCGGTGAAATGGACTGGCAGGAACTGCGCAGCACCACGATGGACCCGCTCTCACGCACACTCCTGCAGGTGACCGTCGAAGAAGCGGCTCTGGCCGACGAGGTGATGAGCGTGCTGATGGGTGACGACGTCGAGAGCCGCAAGAATTTCATCACCACCAATGCTCGCGATGTCCGCAACCTCGACTTCTAAGTTCAAGGGAACCGAACGATGACGAACATACCTTTGGAACCACCCGACGCAATCCAGCCGGTCCCGTTGCAAGACGAGATGGAGCGTTCCTTCCTCGACTATGCGATGTCGGTCATCATGTCGCGCGCCCTGCCCGACGTGCGCGATGGATTGAAGCCCGTGCACCGTCGCATCATCTGGGACATGGAGCAGCAGGGATTCCGGCCCGATCGCCCCTTTGTCAAATGCGCCCGGGTTACCGGCGACACGATGGCGCGTTATCACCCGCACGGCGACGGTGCCATCTATGACGCACTCGTGCGCATGGCTCAACCCTTCTCGCTGCGTCATCCACTCATCGACTTCCACGGCAACTACGGCTCGCCCGACTTCGGCCCCGCCGCCTCGCGGTACACCGAAGCGCGACTGCATTCACTGGCAATGTTGCTGCTCCAGGACATCGACGAGAACACCGTCGACATGCTGCCCAACTACGACGGGACCACCGAAGAACCCCTCGTTCTGCCGGCACGTTTCCCCAACCTGCTGGTCAACGGCAGTCAGGGCATCGCCGTCGGCATGGCCACCAGCATCCCGCCCCACAACATGGGTGAGGTCATCGACGCCACGCTCCACCTCATCGAGAACCCCGACGCCACACCCGATGACCTGATGAAGTTCGTGAAGGGCCCCGACTTCCCCACGGGTGGCACGATCCTCGGACTTGCCGGCATCTACGAGGCCTACCGCACGGGCCGAGGCTCGGTGAAGGTGCGCGCCAAGGCCAGCATCGAAGAAGGCCGTCGCGGCCAGATGCAGATCATCGTCACCGAACTGCCCTACCAAACCAGCTGCTCGTCCATCGCCGCGCGCATCCAGGAACTCGTCGACGGCGGCGAACTCGACGGCATTGCCGACGTCAACGACAACTCCTCGGGTGGCCAAACCAACCTCATCATCACCCTCAAGCGCGACGCCAACGCCAATGTCGTGCTCAACAACCTCTTCAAGCTCACGCAGCTGCAGTCGTCGTTCCCCATCAACATGGTGGCCCTCGTCGACAGCGTGCCCCGCACACTCAACCTGCGCACGGCCATCGAGGGTTATGTCAACCACCAGATCGACGTCATCACCCGTCGCTCCGAGTACCGGCTCGGCAAGGCCAAGGATCGCCAGCACATCCTCGAAGGCCGCCTCAAGGCGCTCAACGTCATCGACGCGATCATCAAGTTGATCCGGGCCAGCGACGATGCGGCCGCGGCCAAGGACAAGTTGATGAAAAAGCCCTATGGCTTCTCCGAGCGCCAGGCCATCGACATCCTCGACATGCAATTGCGCCAGCTCACCAAGCTCTCACGCATCGACATCGAGACTGAGATCGAAGCCCTCAACACCAAGATCCGGGAACTCGAGGAAATCCTCAACAACCCCCAGGTGCTGCGTGCGCTCATCTCGAAGGAACTCGCCGAGGTGAAGAAAGAATTCGCCACGCCACGCGCCTGCAAGATCGTCGCCGACTCGGGCGAGATGAGTATCGAAGATCTCATCGATGACAAGGAACTTGTCATCGTGATGACCCAGGCGCAGTACGTGAAAGCCGTCAGCGCCAGTTCGTTCCGCACACAGGGCCGCGGTGGCCGTGGAGTCGCCGGTGCGAAGTTGAAGGCCGACGACATCGTCCGCCATGTCATCTTCACCACGGCACACGCCTACCTGCTGTTCTTCTCCAACAGGGGCCGGGTTTACAAGCTTCGCGCCGCCGACATCCCCGAACGTGAGCGCACCGCCAAGGGCATACCCATCGTCAACCTACTGCCACTGCAACCGGGTGAGGTCGTGCAGGCCATCATCGATACCCGCGAGTTCCCGGGCGAGCGCTATCTCTTTTTTGCAACCAAGCAGGGCCAGGTCAAGAAAACCGCGTTCGGCGAATACGACTCGTCACGCCGCGACGGCATCATCGCCCTCAACCTGCGACCGGGTGACGAACTCAAGCGTGTCATCGAAACCAACGGCAACGACGACATCTTCATGGTTGCCCGTAGTGGACAGACCATTCGCTTCACCGAAGAAGACGTGCGTCCGATGGGTCGCGCCGCCGCCGGTGTCCGCGGCATGAAATTGAGGGCCAACGACGAAGTCGTCTCCTGCGACGTCGCCAAGGACGACTCGGCGATCCTCATCGTCACCGAGGCCGGCTACGGCAAGCGCACGCAGATCGACAGGTTCAACCGCCAAGGTCGCGGCGGCCAGGGCGTCATCGGCATCAAGCTGACCGGCAAGAAAGGCCGCGTCGCCGCCGCCTTCATGGTGGGAATCGAAGACGAGATCGTCGCCATTTCCTCGGGAGGGGTCACCATTCGCATGCCCGTCAGGGAAATCAGCAGTCAAGGCCGCGACGCCACCGGTGTCCGTGTCATGTCCCTCGACGAGGGACAAAGCGTCGCCTCCGTCGCGCCGATTCTCTCCAGCGACGAAGGGTAGGAATACGCACACACTCGTTCGTGTTCGGATTTCTCACCACCGCAGTTCTCTGCATCTTCCTGCTGCAGGGTTTTGGGAACAACGCACACAAACAGGTCTCGGTGTTGCGCGCACAAATCGCCGCCGACGCAGCCGCACTCGCCGCCGCGTCGAACAGCGACGTACTCGCTCGAACTTTCGCCGTGCGCAACGGTGCGGAGATCGTGGCAACCCGCCGCTTCGGTGACGACAACGAGTTCATCGAAGTAACGGTGCAGGTCAACGGCATGCGCGCCTCGGCTGTGGCCACGGACTCTTGGTGAGCAAGTAAACTAGACATTCGATGGGCACCGAGTCCTCTTCGTATGCGGACTATCTGGCACGTGCAGAAGGCCGGCGGTGGAAGCGGATGTTTCAGTTGGTCGATCCCTACCGTTGGCACATCCGAAAACTGGTCGGAGATCAGCGGGTGCTCGACATCGGGTGTGGTGCGGGCCGCAATCTGCGATTCCTCGACCGACTCGACGCCGTTGGAATAGATCACAACGAATTTGTCGTCGAGTTGTGTCGCAAAGCCGGGTTCAATGCGTTCACGACCGACGAGTTCCGCGCGAACAAGAACTTCGGGCACGGATCTTTCGGCGTGCTTCTGATGTCGCATCTCCTGGAACACCTGTCATTTGAAGGTGCCACCCGACTGGTTTTGTCGTATCTCCCCTATCTCTCTGAATCGGGAACCACGATCATGATCTGTCCGCAAGAAAAGGGCCAAGCCCACGACGACACACACGTGACGTTCTTCGATCGACCGAAACTCGCCGAACTGTGCCGCTCGGTCGGTCTCGAACCCACCGTTCAGCGCTCGTTCCCCTTGCCGCCGCGCGCGGGACGTTGGCTTTACTTCAACGAGAACGTCGTGGTTGCGCACCGCCGCAGAGGCGACCCGTAGTTCCGCCATCGACAAGGCCTGAACTCGCGGCCGTAAACTCAACTCGTGCCCCGCAATGCGCCACAACCCCGTGTCCGACGCGTCACCCGCGTCGTGCGTGACATCGACCCGTGGAGCGTGTTCAAGGTGATGATCATCTTCCACTTCGCGGTGTATCTCGTCGTTCTCGTCGCCAGCGTGCTGCTATGGAACGTCGCACGCGCCACGGGCACCATCGACAACGTCGAGCGCTTCATGGAGTCGTTCGGCTGGGAGACCTTCACCTTCGACGGCGGTCAGTTGTTCCGCAACCTCTGGGTCATCGGTCTGCTGCTCGTGTTTCTCCTCACCGGTCTTGCCGTCCTCGTCGCAACCATCTTCAACCTCATTGCCGACCTGGTTGGCGGCATACGGGTGACCGTCCTGGAAGAGGAAGTGGTCCTGCGGGTACAAGACCCCACGACCTCACTCCCGGAGAGTTCGGTTGAGGGCGGTGAATCCGACCGTTAGGCTTCCTCACCTGCAGTGAACACTGCGGGGCTATAGCTCAGTTGGTTAGAGCGCATCCCTGATAAGGATGAGGTCCCAAGTTCGATTCTTGGTAGCCCCACCATGAAGTTCATCCGTCGGGCTCTCCTAGCGTTGGGCGTCGCTGGTGCCATTGCCGCCGCGTTGCGGGTCAAGGGCAAGGGTGGCGTGCCACCCCAGCAGGGTGGCTGGCGCGACATTGCCTCGCCCAAGTAGGCACCTGTGATCGTCGTCGCCGGCACCGGTCTGGTGGGTCGGTATGCCGTCGACCAACTGCGCCGCCGAGGCCACGAGGTGCGTTCGGTATCGCACAACACCGTGAACGAAGTCGACCCGGTGCTCACCGAAGTGGTTTTGTTGGCCCATGCGGGTGACCACGTGCGCACTGCACGGCGTTTCCTCGAAGCGGGTTGCCACGTGGTGTCGGTGAGCGACGACACCAAAGACGTGCTCGCACTGCTCGACCTCCACGGCGACGCGCTCGCTGCCGGCCGCACCCTCATCGTCGGTGCGGCGTGCTCACCGGGATTGTCCGGGCTACTGGTGTCGTACCTCGGCGCCAAGTTCGAGTCCTTCGACGAAGTCCACATCGCGGTGCACGGCACGGGTGGCCCCGAATGCGCCCGTCAGCACCACGAGGTGTTGTCGGGAACCGCACTTGGCTGGCACGAAGACGACTGGCTGCGCCGCCCCGCGGGCAGTGGCCGCGAGTTGTGTTGGTTCCCCGAACCGATTGGCTCGCGTGACTGCTACCGAGGCGACCTTGCCGACCCGTTGTTGGTGAAACACGCCTTCCCACACCTTGGCCGCATCAGCGCGCGCACCTCAGCCACCCGTCGTGACCGTCTGACCGCACGCCTGCCGATGCTCACCCCGCCCCGCGTGGGTGGCGACATGGGTGCACTGCGGGTCGAGGTGCGCGGTGTGCGTGCGGGGGAGCGCGCCGTCGAAGTGGCCGGCACCGCACACCCCATGGCACAGATCGCGGGTTCGACCGCCGCCTCGGCCGCACATGAACTGCGTCGTCAGGCCCACTTCGGCACACCGATTGCACCCGGCGTCCTTGCCCTTGGTGACGCGGTGTTGCCGAACAACGACATTCTCGACGACATTATGCAAACCGGTATCCGCATTCAGGTTTTCCAAGGGGTGCACTAGTGAGCGAACTCGACGATGTGGTGTTGGCTCGGCTCGTCGCCTCCGATCAGCGTTATACCCCTGCGCGCCGCGCACTTGTCGCCGCGTTGCGTTGCGCCGGCGGGCCGGTGTCGATTCAGGAAATCCAAGGCCTCACCGACGACCTGCCGCAGAGTTCGATCTATCGCAATCTGTCGGTACTGGAAGCCGCAGGTGTGGTGACGCGCATCGTCGGCAACTACGAATTCGGTCGTTTCGAACTCGCCGAAGACCTGATCGGCCACCACCACCACCTGCTCTGCGAAGAATGCGGTGCGATGCTCGACGTCACCGTGCCGCCCGCCATCGAACGACAACTCGACGAAGCATTGGAGAAACTCGCCAAGCGCAGTGGCTTCACATTGCACCACCACCGTCTCGATCTCGTGGGAAGATGCGCCCAATGCAAATGACAAGGTGCACGTGAAAGCGAACAAGTGGCTGGTGCGCAACAGTGGACCCATTCCGTGGTTGCCCGAGGCGCGTCTCGTGGTGTTGCCCGACCGCGGCGAGATGTTCTTCCGTCATCACCAGCACCCCGATCCGAGCGCACCGACACTCTTGCTGCTGCACGGTTGGACCGCATCGAGCGATACGCAGTTCTTCACCGCCTACCAAGAACTCGCCGAGCACCATTCATTCATCGGTATCGACCACCGTGGCCACGGCCGGGGCCTGCGACCGAACCGCACCTTCAGCCTCGAAGAATGTGCCGACGACGCCGCGGCACTCGTGCGTTGGCTCAACATCGACAAGGTGATCACGGTCGGCTATTCCATGGGTGGCCCGATTTCCCTGCACCTTGCGCATCGCCACCCCGAGCTTGTTGCCGGTATGGTGTTGCAGGCCACTGCGATGGAGTGGCGCGCCACGCGCCGTGACCGCTTCACGTGGTTCTTCCAAAGCGCCGTGTCACCGTTGATGCGCAACGTCACTACACCGCGTGTTCTCAATGTCGCACTCAATCGAACGGTGCATCCGGACAGCCACGTCGCGAAATACGTCCCGTGGTTGATCGGCGAGATTCGCCGCAACGACGGTTGGATCGTCAGTCGTGCCGGCCGAGCACTTGCCAAGTACGACTCGCGCGGCTGGGCCGGCACCCTTGGCGTACCCGCTGCGTATTTGCTGACCACGAAAGACCAACTGGTGGCTGTTCCACGTCAGCGCGAACTGGCAAAGGCAATGCAGGCCGATGTCATCGAACTCGACGGCGATCACTTCGTCACCCTCGGCAAGCCCGTCGAGTACTCGGCCGCTACGGCTGATGCTGTGCGTCGGGTTGCCGGCCGAGTCGACCGTTGATCTCGGCCACTTGGTCGCCCAGTCTTTCCAATTGGTCGCGCAGTTCGTCCATCGTCACCATGTCGGCCAACGCCAGACGCACGGCGGCCAACTCGCGAGCGAGGAACTCGGTGTCGGCCTGGGTACGTGAGGCAACCGACCGGTCGACCTCGCTTTGCTGGCGGTCGCGGTCCTCCTGACGGTTCTGGGCAAGCAGGATCAGGGGTGCCGCATAGGCAGCCTGCAACGACAGCGCCAGGGTGAGGACACCGAACGGGTTCGGGTCGAACTTCCAGTCGTCGGGCACGGAAATGTTCCATGACAGCCACAACACGGCAACCACGCTCTGGAACAACAAGAAACGAGCGGTACCCAGGGTGCGCGCGATCGACTCGCTGAACTGGCCGAATGCATCGGGGTCGTAGTGGACGCCGAAGCGCCGACGTCGACGCGGCATCGTCAAGTCTTCACGGCGACGCATCACGAAGCCGCCTGACGTCGACGCTGGCGCCAGTCAGTGGGAAGCGTGCGGTCGAGAACATCGTCGACGGTGATGGCGCCCAGAAGACGCCCTGCTTCGTCGCACACACCCATCGCCATCATGTTGTACGACGCCAACATTTCGGCGACCTCGCCGTCAGTGGCCTCGGGCGTGATCGTTGGTTCCTGGTCGAGGCACCGGCCGAGTTCCATGCTTGGCGCTTCGCGCAGCAAGCGCTGAATGTGCACCACGCCCAGGTAGCGGCCGGTTGGCGCACGGAACGGGGGATTGGTGACAAAGACCTGTGCGGCAATCGACACCAACCACTCGGGGTTGCGCACATGGGCCAACGCCTCGGCAACCGTGGCATTCGGGCCGAGCACGATCACATCGGGTGTCATCAAGGCGCCCGCCGTACCCGACTGGTACGAGAGCAGTTGGCGCATGACGGCCGCTTCGTCCTCGTCCATCTTGTCCAAGATGCGCGTGCGCTGATCACCCGGCATCTCGGCCAACAAGTCGGCAAGATCGTCGTATTCCATTTCGTCGAGAACGTGCAACAAACGCTCCATGTCGAGGCCTTCGATGAGGCGCAACTGGTCGTCCTCGGGCAACTCCTCCAGCAGGTCGGCCAAACGCTCGTCGTCCATCGCCTCGGCCAATTGCCGACGCTGCAACAGCGGCAGCGAACGCACGACACCCGCCACGTCGCTGGGGTGCATGTCGCGCAGGCGTGCGGCCTCTGCCGCGGCTTCGGTGGTGGCGGCGAACAACGCCGGCACCGCATTCCAGTCAACCAACCTGTACGTGGGCCGGCGGCGCAGCGCGTTACGGCGCGCGAGACGCACTTTCGCCACTTCCCATCCACCGCTGCGGCCGTCTTCGCGGGCCCGTAGCGCGACGTCCGACACCACCTCGTCGCCCACTTTTTGGTCGATGACGTGGACCCGCAACAGGCGTTCGCCGTCCTTGGCCTTGAAGGGGTGGAAGTCGATGTCCCAGCTGCGCAGGCGGGCACCCGAATTGTCGAGCGTGGCCACCCGGTTGGCGTTCACGAAAATGCGTCGGCGCTGACTGGTGGCGACAAAACCCAGCACCCGTGGGGCTGCGGCCGTGCGACCCGACACCACGACCACGTCCTCCAGCCGGCCAATGGAGGCACCGCCCGCGTCCAACAGCGGCAGTCTCATCACCCGGAATGCGTAGATGAGATCACCTGCCGTACAGGCGAGATTACCCCCGTTTTCGCGTGAACCTGTGGCGATTTGCCGCGATCACGCGGTACACGACGTCACCCACATGACGCACACCCCACACCGACAACACATGTCCACACGCACGCCACCACCATCGCCGCGACCTCTTCAGAATGCCTGCAACGGCCAACGCGCGACCTATCGGGCGACCCTCACCCACGAGCCACACGGAAGCATCCAACTCTTTGGCCGACAAGTCCGAAGTCGACCCCGGCACCAGTCCGACATCGGTGTTTCGCCCCACCCATCGCGCCGCAGCACTACACATGGCGCACGAGTCGTCGTACACCATGCACACAGAAGGATTCTCGGCGCCCCCAGGTGCAGGTGTTGCATCATCCTGCGTCGAGAAATCGTCACCCACTGCGATGCTCCCTGTGTTTCGTTAACAGTGGTGAAAGGATCTCGCCCGCCAGCGCCACCGATTCGAGGTCGTGCGCATCGGGCAGGTTGAAAATCAAACCATCCAGGCCGGCCGCCATCAGGTTCGATACCTCTTCACCCACGGTGTCGCGGTCGCCGATGATCATCATCGCCTTCATCCGCTCCAGGCGCTCGCCCTTCAAATCGTCCAACGACGACACGCCGTAACGCTTGGCGATGCGCATCAAGGCTTCTTCCTTCGTACGGCCCACCACCAACGTGCCCAAACGCGTGCGGCAAATGTCGGCCGGGTTGCGGCCCAAACGCTCGCAGTGTTCATCGAGCACCGACATCAAGTGTCGGACCTGCGTTGGGTTGCCGAACACGTTGCACGCATCGCCGTACTGGGCCACCATGCGCAGCGTCTTCTTCTCACCGCTGCCGCCGATCAACACCGGAATGCCCTCCGACTGCACGGGCTTTGGAACGTTGAACGCGTCGGTGACCTTGAACCACTTGCCGTCGAACGTCGTCGAGTCGTTCACAAACATGCTCTTGGCAATCTGCAACGCTTCTTCCAATTTTTCGAAGCGCTGACTGAACGTGCCGAATTCATAGCCGTACGCGTTGTGCTCAAGTTCGAACCAACCCGCACCGATGCCCCAAATCGCTCGACCCTTGGAAATCACATCCAGACACGTCACCGACTTCGCCACAAATGCAGGATTGCGGTATGTCACTCCGCCAACCATCGCTCCGAGGCGCACCTTTGACGTCACTGGAGCCAACGCCGAGAGAATCGTGTACGTCTCGAACATCGGTTCTTGCGGCTGGCCCAAACCGGGCAACTGGTAGAAGTGGTCCATCACCCACACCGAGTCGAACCCGGCCTTCTCACCGGCCTGCGCAATCGACGCAACGGTGTCGAACATCGTCGCCGACGTGCCACCCGGATACGTGAAGAGGGGAATCTGCAACCCCATGCGGATGTTCGGATTGTTCGACGTGTACTCGGCCATGCCCCCACCCTATGAGGAAACGGCACCTAGATTCTTCGGGTGAGTTCGCATACACAACCGACCACCACTGACTGGTTGCGGCTCATCACACCCGGCCTCATCTGGGGCACCTCGTTCTTCTTCATCGCCGAAGGACTCAAAGCCTTCCCCGCGATCATGATCACCCCGATGCGCATCGCATTCGGCTTTGCCGCCCTTGCCTGTGTTCCTGCATCGCGCACACCCATCTCGCGCAGTGCCTGGCCACGCGTCATCGCCCTCGCCGCGGTGTGGATGGCCGTGCCCCTCACCATGTTCCCCTTCGCCGAGGAACGCGTGTCGTCGAGTGTCACGGGCATGTTGAACGGTGCCACACCGCTTTTCGTCGCCATCGTCGGTGCTCTCGTCTTCAAGAAGAAGGCTTCGCGCTCACAGGTCAAGGGCCTGCTCGTGGGTTTTGCGGGCGTCATCGTCATCGCCGTCCCCTCCTTCGACGAAGGCTCATCCAGCGTCGTGGGCATCGGCCTCATCGTCGCCGCACTCACCTGCTACGGCTTCTCGCTCAATGTCGCGCTACCTCTGCAACAAGCACACGGTTCGCTGCCCATCCTCTGGCGCGCCCAGGCCGCCGCACTCGTCATGACCACACCCTTTGGCTTCAGCGGAATCGGCGACATCGACTTCGCCTGGCAGCCGCTCATCATGATCACCCTCCTCGGCGTCTTCGGCACCGGCCTGGCCTATGTCATGACCGTCTCCAACGCCGGTCGCCTCGGCGCCACCCGCGCATCAGTCACCACCTACCTCATTCCCGTCGTCGCCCTCGCCCTTGGTGGCCTCATCCGCGACGAATCCGTCGACCCACTTTCCATCGTCGGTTGCGCAGTCACCCTCGTCGGCGCGTATCTCGCGGGCCGCACCGCCTGACGGCGTTTCTCGGCGCAAATCGTGACGAAAATCGAACCTCGCTGCGCCGAAAACCCTTTCGCCGATAGAGTTTGGCGCGCCCTGCGGGGACGTAGCTCAATTGGTAGAGCGCCTGCTTTGCAAGCAGGAGGTCGTGGGTTCGATTCCCATCGTCTCCACTCGCTGTGAACACCACCGTGCTCCTCATTTCGTGCCCCGACACCTCGGGCATCGTGGCCGATGTGGCCGGATGGGTGTCGATGAACGGCGGCAACATCGTGCACGCTGAACAGCACACCGACCATCACAACCAGATGTTCTTCCAGCGTGTCGAGTTCACCCATGACGGCTCGCGGGATCTTCAGTTCTTCAAGACCGCCTTCGGCCCCATCGCCGCCAAGTTCGGCATGACCTTCACACTGAACGAGCTGCCGTGGCGACCCCGCACCGGAATCATGGTGTCGAAAACGGTGCACTGCCTGTCTGACCTGCTCACTCGGTCGCGTTACGGCGACCTGGGCCTCGACATTCAGGCCGTGGTGTCGAACCACAACGACAGCAGGCAACTTGTTGAGGCCTTTGGCTATCGCTACGAGCACATTGCAGTGGGCGACGGCACAAACGCCCGTGCCGAACAGGAGAAAAACGTCGCCGACCTTCTCGACTCGTTGAACCTCGACCTCGTCATCCTTGCCCGTTACATGTTGGTGCTGCCCCCTTGGTTCGCCGACAAGTGGTACGGACGCATGATCAACATCCACCACTCGTTCCTCCCCGCGTTCATCGGCGCCAACCCGTACCGGCAGGCACACGACCGTGGTGTGAAGATCATCGGCGCCACCGCGCACTACGTGACCAGCGACCTGGACGAAGGCCCGATCATCGAACAAGACGTGGCGCGAGTATCGCACCGCGACGACGTGGCCGAACTCACCCGCCGTGGCCGCGACCTGGAAACCGTCGTGCTGGCCCGCGCCGTGCGTGCACACGTGGAGCACCGCGTGTTGGTGTGGAACAACCGCACCGTCGTCTTCGGCTGACCGACATGCCACACTTCGTAGGTATCTACAACGCCGACGGCACGACTCTCGGCGAAGTTGCCTACGTCGCAAAGAAACTGCTCGGCCGAGGTAGTTGCGCACTGTGCGATATCACCCACGGCTGGACGGGCCGCCGCCGCGACTTCGACACCGCCTGCAGCAGCGCAGGCATCGAATGGACCCTGCTGCACCGCGACGAAGCGACACCCGAACAACTTGCCGCTGCCGGACCTTTGCCTGCCGTCATCAAGAATGACAACGATGCATGGTTGTTGGTGCTGGGCCCAGACGAGCTCGATGCCTGCAGCGGCGACCCCGCGGCTCTCGCGAGCCGTCTTGGGTCCAAGTAACTACTTCTTCTTCGCAGCCACCTTGTCGGGAATCAGCGACGCAAGCATGCGCAACAACAGTTTGCGCCACGCCTCTTGGCTGGGCATGTCGGTATAGACCGTCGCCAACCCGGTGCCGAGCGGCAACACTTCCAAGAAAAAGGCAAGGGCATGCGTGTCGACTTCCGGCGCGACGAGACCGTCTTCCTTCGCCTTTTCGATCGTCGCACGAATGCTCGACGACAAACGCTTTTGTGCCTGCACCAGCCGTTTGGTCAATTCGGGGTTGTAACGCGCTGCGGCCAACGCCTCGATTCGGTCGAGACGGAAATCGCGCCGCTTCTTGCTGCGCGGATTGGCGAAGTCGTCGATGATCACCTTCAACACCGCAGTCGTGTCGAGATCGTTCGACCCGACCTTGCGGGCCAGGTCGGCGATGTCGGCTTCGATGCGCGCCAGAAACTGTGCTTCGCGCACCGCGTCGATCAGGTCATCGCGGTCGTCGAAGTAGTGGTACAGCAAACCCACCGCCACGCCAGCGCGTTCGGCAACATCCGACACACGCAAACCATTCGGCCCCGACTCCTCGATGATGTCGCGTGCGGCCGTGAGAATGGCGAGGCCCGCCTCGGGCATCTCGGCAAGGGGAGTGGCACGATTCGGCACGCCTTCAATCTAGGTGCGAACCCCCCAGGCCACGTCAGCGAATGCCACAAACCGCCGTAATGTTGTCGCCGTGTCACACGTGCTGATCGTTGGTGCCTCACTGGCGGGCCTGCGGGCCGCCGAGACACTGCGCAACGACGGCTTCGATGGCACCATCACCGCAATCGGCAACGAAAACCGTGGTCTCTACGACCGACCGCCGTTATCGAAGAAGTTTCTCGCCGGTGAATGGGATGCCGATCGTATTGCCCTTCGCAAGAAGGAAGAAATCACCGCCCTCAACGTCGACTGGCGTTTCGGTACCACCGCAATTGCGCTCGACACAGCGAACAGAAATGTCACCACGACTGCGGGCAGTTTCTCCTACGACGCTTGCATCCTCGCCACGGGCGGTACTGTGCGACGCCTGCCCAACCAGCCCGCACACACCGGCATCCACACGCTGCGCACCATCGACGACTCCGAGGCCCTGCGCGACGACTTCGCTACCGGCAAGAAACTCGTCGTGATCGGCGCTGGCTTCATCGGTCTCGAGGCGGCAGCCACGGCCAGAGCCAGGGGCTGTCACGTCACCGTGCTCGAAGGCCTGACCGCACCGCTCATCCGCGGCCTCGGCGAAGCAATGGGACGCACCGTCGCCCGTGTGCACCACGACAATGGCGTCATCATTCGCTGCAACGTGCGTGTGGAAGAAATCCTCGGTGGCCCACACGTCACCGGTGTACGCATCACCAACGAACACAACACGAGCGAAGTCGTCGAGGCCGACATCGTTCTCGTCGGTATCGGTGTCGCACCTGCCACCGACTGGGTTGCCGACAGCGGCCTCACCATCAACGACGGCATTGTGTGCGACCAACATCTGCGGTGTGCACCAAATGTGTTCGCTGCCGGTGACGTGGCGCGTTGGCCCAATGCCCTGTTCTCAGACATCGAACCCACCATGCGCGTCGAACACTGGACAACCGCCGCCGAACAAGGCACACACGCAGCCGCCAACGCCATTGCACTCCTGAACAACCAACCACTCACCCCGTACGCAGCGGTGCCGTTTTTCTGGAGTGATCAGTTCAACTCGCGAATCCAGTTCCTCGGTCGCGGCACCAGCACAACCGATGTGCGTATCGTGGCCGGCAACCCCGACGACGGAAAGTTCGCCGCCGCGTATTTTGCCAACGATCGCCTCACTGCGGTGTTGGGCGTGTCGATGCCAAAGGCCGTGATGCCGGCCCGCAAACTCCTCCAAGGACACACCTCGAGGGCACAGGCCCTTGCACACTTCGCGGAGACCAACCCATGAACGCTCCCGACACGACGCCAACAACCGCGATGCAGATCTTCGGCGAACTGCGCCAACTCGCCTGGGTGGTACCAAAGGGAACCTTTGACAAGCACCTCGACCACTGGATCAACTCACTCGGCGTCGGTCCGTGGATCGTCGTCGAACACCCACCCGTCATCAACGTGGAACACCGCGGCCAACCAAGCGCCATCGACTTCTCTTTCGCCGTCGCCCACATGGGTGCCATTCAGGTCGAGATCATCGAACAACACGACGACTCACCAACCACCTACAACGAATTCATGGCGGCCACCAACGGCGAGGGTGGCCTGCACCACATCGCTTTCTGGCCCGACGACATCGACGCCGCCCACGAACAAGTGACCAAACAACTCGGCTGGCAACTCGTCACCAAGGCTCAGATCGGTGACAACGCAAAGTTCCGCTACTACGACACACCCGCACCACTCGTCGGCATGCCAAGCGCCCCCGTGATGGAGCTCGCCCAGGTAACGGGGGCCACACGCGATTACTTTCTCAACGACATGGCGGCACTCAGCCGCACCTTCGACCCCGGCACCAGCGACGGCATCCTGCGCCGCGGAATGCGCAAGCAGTAGCCACGTGCAGCCCATCGACTACTCGCATGCCACCGGCTATTGGCACGACGGCTGGGCAGGCAACAACGTGGAGTTCACCTGCACACCACCGCCCGGCACGAAAAACATCCGTGTCATTTTCGAAAAAACCCCGCACATCGACAATCTCCTCGTCCACGTCACGGTCAATGGCCTCACCATCCGCCGTCAGGTGATGGCCAGTGAAATCTTCTTCGTCGACGTTCCACTCACCGGCGACACCCAAAGCGCGACCGTCAGTGTGGTCTCCGAGGGCGCCTTTGTTCCCAAGGAACAAGGGCTCAACGAAGACCCCCGCACCCTGAGCTACAGGTTGTGCGGGGTCGAAGCCAGATTCGCCGGTGAGTAGAGCCCCCACAAAGGGTGGGGGTAGGCTCATGCCCCTACCAGCAAGTAACTACTCATCCCCTGGGGGTACACCGTGACCACGGCAGTAATCGTTGATGCCATCCGTACGCCGCTCGGCAAGCGCAACGGCAAATTGAAGGATTGGCATCCCGTCGATCTCGCATCTGAAGTTCTCAAAGCTCTCGTCGACCGCACCGGCATCGACCCCGCCATGGTCGAAGACGTGGTGATGGGTTGCGTCATGCAGGTGGGTGAGCAGGGCGTGAACATCGCCCGTAACGCCGTCCTCGCAGCCGGTTGGCCCGAGTCGGTGCCCGGCACCACCGTCGACCGCCAGTGCGGTTCGTCGCAGCAGGCCGCACACTTCGCAGCACAGGCAGTTCTCTCGGGCGCACACGACGTCATCGTGGCCGCGGGCGTCGAAGTGATGACCCGCGTTCCCATGGGTTCGTCGATGGCCGACGGCAAGTACGGCTTCCCCTTCGGCCCCAAGGTCGGTGCTCGTTACGAGCCCCAGGGTGGCCTCGTTGGCCAGGGCATCTCGGCCGAACTCATCGCCGACAAGTGGAACATCAGCCGCGACGACATGGACCGCTTCGGTTGTCGTTCGCAGGAATTAGCCGCCCGTGCCACGAAGGAAGGCCGTTTCCAGGCCGAAATCCTTCCGCTGCTCGGCGCCGATGGCCAGATGATGACCACCGACGAAGGCCTGCGTGACACCACGATGGAGTCGCTCGGCAAGTTGAAGCCCTCGTTCCGCCCCGCAGAAGACGGCGGCCGCGTCACGGCCGGCAACTCCTCGCAGATCACCGACGGTGCGTCGGCGGTGCTCATCATGAGCGAAGAAAAGGCAAAGGCGCTGGGCTTGAAGCCCCGCGCCCGCTTCGTCAACTTCGCTCTCGCAGCCGACGACCCGCGCCTCATGCTCACCGCGCCGATTCCCGCCACGCACCGGGTGCTCGAGCGCGCCGGCATGAAGATCGACCAGATCGACCTCGTCGAAATCAACGAGGCCTTCGCTTCGGTCGTGCTCGCCTGGGAAAAGGAACTGCACCCCGACATGAGCAAGGTCAACGTCAACGGCGGCGCCATCGCCCTTGGCCACCCCCTCGGTGCATCGGGTACCCGCCTGATGACCACGCTGCTCTGCGAACTCGAGCGCACCGGCGGCCGCTTCGGCCTGCAGACGATGTGTGAGGGCGGCGGCATGGCCAACGCCACCATCATCGAACGCCTCGGCTGAGCAAACCGAAAACGAAACGGACATGCCCTCCTTCGGCACCATCATCTGGTGGGCCGGGGGAGGGCTTTTGTTCTACGGCATCTGGAAGGCCGGCCTAGCGATGCTCAAGTCGATGACCAGCCCCACACCCCCGCCCCCACCATCGGGGGAGATGCGGCGCATCAATGTGCGTTACCGCTGCAGCGTGTGCGGAGTGGAGTTGAAGATGACAATGGCCCCCGACGAGGACCCGCCCCCGCCCAAGCACTGCCTCGAAGAAATGGACATGATCGCCCCGATCATGGAGTGAGGGCGCAGCCCGAACGGAATCACGGAGTGAGGACTTCGGCCGAACGGAATTGTGTAGTGAGGGCTTCGGCCGAACGGAAGTACGGCGTGAGGCCGGCGGGCTTATCCCACTGAAACGAATGCAATCGCAGGACGCACAACTCCGCGATCGACCGTCGGTCCCGTCCCCAGAGAGGTTGGCGACAACGTGGCGGTCAGCGCACCAAGCGGTTGGCTGCCGACGTTCAGCATGGCAGCAACGAACGCAAGACAGTCGCTTGCCGCGGTTGCCGCCACGCCGGTGTGCGACACCACCAACAATCCAGGAGAACCGGTGATCCCCTTGCCCGACAAGTCGTAGGTGTGATCATCCCAATTCATGCCATCGCTGCCAGTGAATTGGTTCGCTGCGGTCACCATCGTGCCGGCAGCAGAACTCGACGTCTTGAACAAGATGCCACTTTCATTTGCAGCCTTGCCACCCGACGTCCGCTGTCCATCGGCGACGGCGACGTGGAAGCCCACCGGGCGTCCTGCCATGTCGGCACGGAGTGGTAGTGCGGCCGACATTTGACGACTTTCACCGTTCATCACACCGAGCCCGTCGGTGATGATGACGGACCCTGTGTTGATAACGCCGCGAATCGCTGACGAAACGAGAAAGAGTGACACTCCATCCACCACCGCAGATGTCGGCATGTCAATCGATACGCGGTTATCCGCCGCCAATGTCGTTGCAACCAATTGGACTCGGTAGGACCGCATCGGCGCCTTCGCACGACACGGTGTGTCGGAGTAGCCCGACTGCGTGATTTCTGCCTGATAGACGCGACCGTTGACCGATACTGACCGCGGTGCGCCGCCTCGTGTGGAGAAGAAGAGATACGCAGCTTCAGCGGTACCCGGCGCAAACGCACCGGCTGCGAACCTGATCGTTCCTGTCCAAGGAGCCGTCGCCGCACTGCGGGTAAGTCCGACGCCCTGCGACATTGTGTTGCGTTTGCCAGTGAAGGTGGCGACGACATTTGAAATGCCGGATGTCGTGTCGAGTGGCAAAATGTTCGCGAGGCTGAGACGAGGCTTTGTCACCGTGCCCCCACTGCGTCCATCAGTCACCGACACACCTTCAGTGCGGAACATGTTCAGCACGGACTCGACGTTCATCGTCGGGTTGATTTGTCGAACGAGCGCCCAGGCGCCGGCGACCGTCGGTGCGGCCATGGATGTGCCGTTCTTTCCTTCAAATGTCGCAGTGTTGACAGCGGCACCACCGGCACTTGGCGCAATGATCGCGCTTCCTGCGGTGCTCCAGTCGCCGCCGGGAGCGAACAGATCGGTCCGTCCCGCGGAGACGTCCGCATACGAGGCAACGGTGTCTTCGATTGCGGTGCTCGACACCGAGACAGGTTCAGCGAGGCAACCGGGATAACTTCCGCCGCTCCTCGACGAATTGTTGCCACTCGCGATGATAACGGCAACATTTTGGGCCTGAAGAGTGTCGATGGCCGCAATCATCGCTGACGTGTCCATCCATGCGCCGTCGTCGGTCATCGTCGATCCACAAGCCGAGTCTGCATATATCGCGGGGGTTCCGACGCTGTAATTGACGGCTACGACATTGCGTGACGTCGCCACCGTCCCCAGGTCACCTGCAGCCGCAATGAAGTCGCTGTCCCAGAAACTCGGCCTACCAGATCTGCCTTGGTCTCCGAGGCGGTAGGCAAGAACGTTGGCCCCTGGTGCGACGCCCGCGTGCCACCGCGACGCCCCACTGCTGACGGTCGAACCGTCCGCTGCCGGACTTGCAATCGTTGACGTCGGTACGGAGGCACCGGCCGCAATGCCGGCGACGTGCGTGCCGTGGTCGCAGTTAGCGTGGAAGGCGCAAGGTAGTGCGCTGTTTACCGATGTATCCGAGGTGCCACCGTTCGCGCAGCTGGAACCAGCAGAAAAACAGCGTTGACGAACAACCCGCGCACCGAAAGCCGGATGAGAGGCGAGAACTCCGGTGTCAAAAATTGCGATGCTTGTTCCCGTTCCGGATGCCGCACCGAAGGTTGTCGATTCGTCTGAGCCGATGACCGGCATGCTTTGGTCGAGAAGTAGTTCCGCGTATCTGTCGATCGCGACCGAGGCGATGAGTCCCTTGCCCGCAAGATCTTCGATTTCTGCCGGCTTCAACAGCACACGAACAAACGGCGTTTGACCCAACTGTGCGACGAATGACGCCCCCGTGACCGGTTTGGCTTGGGTATCCGGCGTCTGCGACGTCGTCGGTTCGATCCCCTGATAGAGGTCGGCAGCGCGGAACATGTCGCGGGGCAGCACCGAACGCGTCTGCCACTGCCAGTCGGGCATCGAATCCAGGTAGTCCGACAATGCCTTCGTCGCCGTAAGGATCGCCGCATCAGTCGTGATCACCGGAATCTTGCCGACCTTCGGCCGTTCCGACAGGCCGTCGGTCGAGATGCCTTTGGTTTGGGTCGACGACAGTTCCGCAGCGCGCTTCACAGGGTCGTACACGACCGGTAATCCGACGATGACCGGTAGGAGTGGCACCTGTTCACCGACTTTCTTTAGGCGCTCGAGAACACTCGGGTCGAGACGCTTCGTCGTGAGGTCGAGCACCTGCGGTTTGTAAGCCGGTTTCGCATACTTGCTCCACGCGAGTGAAACGCGTGGTTCGATCACGCCACCCGTCTCACTTGCGAGTGGCGACGTCACTGCCGACAAAGCTGCGGACGCGAGTGTCGTCTTCGACGTCGCGGTTGTCGTCACCGCTCCCGAAGTGCCGGACTTGGCCGTTGTTGTCGTCGCGCCAAGCGCGGCATTTTTCGTGCGTGCGTCGGTATCCGACGACTCCGAATTTCCACAGCCGGCGGCGACGAGGGCACCAGCCACTCCGAGGGCCACGATGAATCTGCGCTGCAACATGACGGTCCTTCCCTTCGCACTTCGGTCCGACCGAAAGTGGCACAGTGAATGTACGTCAAATGCAATGTTGACTTCGGTCGCCCTGACCCAGGTGAACCGCAGGCAAAAAGGCAGTGTGTTTTCCCCAGACTGTGGAAAACCCCGTGGGTAACTACACACCTGTAATCCGACACTGGTGCCCCAAACATCACGCCGGTTCCAAACTCCGCCGGAGGATCAACGTTGGGGGCCGGGCAGGTTTTGGCAAGAAAAAGCGGCTCAGCCTTCACGCTGAATCCACAAACCCGCTGGGAGACGCTCAGCGGTATTTCGTGGCGCTGAAAAGCCCGCCCAAAACCAGGCCCAAACCGCCGAACAGGTACCAGTTCGACCGGCCACCGGGAACCGCACCCAGGTAGTACAGCAAGATCACCAGCGAGCCCAGGCCCAGCAGCACGAACATCAGAATCGGCACCCAGCGGGGGCTCTCGTAGTACGACTTGGGCGTGGGGGGCGTGTAGCGCGTGCTGGCCTCGACCGACGACGTGCCGTGCATTGCCTTGA
>Ga0194118_10000438_pt1 | contig 70775 bp, 76 predicted proteins | sample TA2MahsurfametaG_2_FD_148662 | JGI IMG/M metagenome (GOLD analysis project Ga0194118, IMG submission 148662) | Freshwater microbial communities from Lake Tanganyika, Tanzania - TA2015013 Mahale N5 surface | ecosystem: Environmental > Aquatic > Freshwater > Lake | place: Tanzania: Lake...
TACTTTAGCTTTCGGAAGCGCCGAAGCACTTCCGCTGCACGCGATCAAGCGCCCACACTTATCGGCTGTTAATTGTTAATGAACCTGTGTTAATCACGCCAGACCGAGGTCCTGCGCTTCGTTTACAGATCGTCGTGTCTGCAAACAGCAAAGGAACGAGATTATGAATTGCCTGAGCAACTTCGTCAACTGCTACTTTGTTTTGTCTTTCGCTAAGCGGCGCACTTGCTTAGAAATGGCCCGCGATCAGCAAAGAAGCGGAATTATGACCGAATCCTGAACTTGCGTCAACCCGCCCGTTAGATTCGCCACGAGGCACGGCGCGCCGAACCGACGCGGGGCTGCCGCCTCATTCTGAGTAAGGCGAGCTGCCGCGTAAGCTTTTTGACAATAAATCCGCGGCGCTGTCTGATCTCAGCGATCATTGAAACTCGGCTGACGCTTCTCCAGAAATGCTTTCATGCCTTCCTTCTGATCGTCGGTTGCAAAAGTGCTGTGGAACATACGGCGTTCAAACAAGACACCCTCAGTCAGAGAAGACTCATAGGCGCGGTTTACCGACTCTTTGATCATTAACACCGACGGCAGCGACATCGACGCGATCACGTTCGCAGCCTCCAGCGCCTCATCAATCAATCGCTCCGCGCTAACTACACGCGACACCAAGCCGGCGCGCTCGGCTTCAGCGGCATCCATCATGCGCGCGGTCAGGCACATGTCCATGGCTTTGGATTTGGAAACTGCGCGTGGCAAGCGCTGGGTCCCACCTGCGCCCGGCATGATGCCGAGCTTGATCTCCGGTTGACCGAACTTTGCGTTCTCTGCTGCGATGATGAAGTCACACATCATCGCCAACTCACAACCGCCGCCCAAGGCGAAACCGGAAACGGCTGCAATCACAGGCTTACGAATCTGTCGAATCTTCTCCCAGTTACGCGTGATGTATTCACCTTTGAAGGCATCCATGTAGCTGTAGCTCGCCATAGCACCAATATCGGCACCTGCGGCAAATGCTTTCTCACTTCCCGTAATCACCATGCAACCGATCTGCTGATCGCTGTCGAAGGCGAGCAGCGCATGACCCAGCTCGTCGATCAAGGCGTCATTCAACGCATTGAGGGCTTTGGGGCGGTTCAGCCTCACCAGACCCACCTTGCCATGGGTCTCGACCAGAATATTTTCGTATTGCATTCCTCGCTCCTTCGGTAGTTTTGGAATCTGACCAGAAATTGTATCCCGGCTGATTATCACGCCAAGAGATTCCGGTTTTTATGGATCGTTGTGATCGATCGAAGGTCTACTTAAAGCTTTCCACAAAATCTCATCTACCGTGCTCGGGGTACTTCTCCGCACGGCTAATACGTTCATTGGCGATTTACTTCACGGGCCTCAGCTCGCACGCCAAATTTTTTACAGCTTTTTTAGCCGTCTTTCGTTTTCGACTCTCATCTATTAAAAACTATGTGCAAACAACTCGATGAAATTAGTGCAACAGAGCAGGCGCTGCGGTCGTCCGTTGCTCTGCTTCAGCATTGCCCCGATATCAGCGTACCCGATGCGTACCATGCCGTGATAAGAACCATCGAGCATCTTTTCTGGTTGGAGCAAGAGCTCATGGAAGCTTACGACTTCCCGTCACGGCAAAGCCATCTTGAGCAACATGCGCGGGTATTGCGTGGGCTGCACTGTGCCCACAGCGCGGTATTGAGAGGCTCAGTGGCACATGCGCGACATGCGGGCGGAAAGTTGCTGTTGGATTGGTTAACTCTGCACCGCGACACCATGCATGCAGTGTTCACGATTTGGATGAGTTATTGCGATAACGGCTTGCTCAATAAGCAAACGCAGCCGCACGAAGCAAGTTTCATCGCGCACTGACGGCAAGCGCTGCTGGGAGCAACACCCACATCTGTGCGGGTTGCTTCATCTTGCCGGCTAGCTCGCCCGAGTCTTTGCCAAAGCCCCAAAAAAAATCGGCGCGTATCGGGTTGCGAATCGCACCTCCGGTATCCTGCGCCAGCATCAAACGCCGCAACGGCGAGCTGCTATTAGGGCGCGTAGTAGACAAGAACACCGGCGCTCCAAGCGGGGTGAACTGCGGATCAATCGCAATAGAACGCTGCGCCGTTAGCGGCACCCCGAGCGCACCCTTTGGTCCGACGCTGGGATCACTGATCGCCTCTTCTTTGAAAAAAACATAGCTCGGGTTCGCATCCAGCAGCTCTTTCAGACGTCTCGGGTTACTCGCAGCCCAGGCCTGTATGCCCTGCATCGAGGCTTGCTCCAGCGTGAGCTCGCCGCGGTCGACAAGGTAGCGGCCAATTGACCGGTAAGGGTGTCCATTCTGGTCGGCATAGGCAAGTCGAACGGTCTCATTGGTATCAGCAAGAAACACACGACCCGACCCCTGCACCTGCAGAAAAAACGCCTCAATCGGACTATCCACCCACAGCAAAGCGGTGTCAGCAAGTGCGCTTTGCTGTTCTAGTTCCGAACGAGCGAAGTAAGGCACCACCTTATTGCCCACCACACGGCCACGCAAACGAAAGTTTCTCAGCTCCGGGTAAAGCCCGGCCAATTCAATCGTCAGCAAATCAGCCGGCGGCTTGTGTAATGCCGTCTGGAAAACGCCTCCGCGTTTTCTTGATCCACGTAGCAGCGGCTCGTAGTACCCGGTCACCAGCCCTTGAGTGCTCCCGTCCGGGTTGCGCAATTGATGCGGGACGAAATACTGTTCAAAAAACTTACGTACCGCCACAGCATCAGCGCCGTCGACCAAGCCTGCCGCTGCGCACACCGCCTTCCATTCCGGCTTGGCCGCCAAGGCGCGGCACGATGCCAGCATGGGCGCCCACGCCTCGCGCTGGTCATCATCCGCCCAACCAGGTAGGTCATTAAAATTGGCTCGCTGCAGGAAGTCGGCCGGGCGCGTTGAATCTGCGGATGAGGGCGGTGCGGATGAGGGCGGTGCTGGAGGGGTTGGCAATGAAGAGGATGGCGCGACAGGCGCCCCAGAAGACACGACCGTCGCCGGCACGGTCTGCGTCTGAGCCGGCTGCCGCGCCGGCTTGGTCGCACAGCCAGCGACCAAGCTGAGCACTAGCCAAAGCAGAGGCAAGCTGGTGGCGCGCTGCGATGATCGCATTCGACTAGTGCAGCGTGCGCGGTAGTGAGAGCCCAAACTCAGGTATCGGCACTTCAAAGCGATGGCCATCTTCAGCGACGCAAAAGTACTCGCCATGCATCGAGCCCTGAGGCGTAGCCAGCGATGTACCGCTGGTGTATTCAAACTGCTCGCCCGGTTGCAGCAAGGGTTGGTGGCCCACCACGCCCAGGCCACGCACCTCCTGGATTTTGCCGCCTGCATCTGTAATGACCCAGTGCCGGGAGATCAGCTGGGCCGGGACCGACCCGGTGTTCTTGATCGTCACTGCGTACGCAAACACATAATGCGAACGATCCGGCTCGGATTGCTCTTCGAGGTACTGTGTTCTCACGCTAATGCTCATTTCATAGACAGCCATGGCAACCTGTCGCAGTGTCAGATCAGAAAGATGGCGATTCCACACGAAATCACGGGCACTTGCAAGCAGCTTCATGGATGCCGGCGAGTAGAATGCGGCACTCGTACTCAGAAAGACACCCATGAGCACTTATCGCATCGCACCCAGCATCCTGTCGGCTGACTTCGCCCGCTTGGGAGATGAAGTCAAAAATGTCGTTGCCGCTGGTGCCGACATCATCCATTTTGATGTCATGGACAATCATTACGTACCCAATTTGACGATAGGCCCGCTGGTGTGCGAGGCGATTCGGCCGCACGTGCAAGTACCCATTGATGTGCATTTGATGGTTAAACCGGTCGACCGCATCATTCCGGATTTTGCCAAAGCGGGCGCCAATATCATCAGCTTCCACCCGGAAGCCAGCGAGCATATCGACCGCACATTGCAGTTAATCCATGATCATGGCTGTAAAGCCGGGCTGGTGTTTAATCCGGCCACACCGCTGCACTACCTTGAGCATGTGATGGATAAGCTCGACCTCATCCTCATCATGTCGGTCAACCCGGGATTTGGTGGTCAGTCTTTTATCAACCAAGCCTTGAAGAAAATCGCTGCTGTGCGGCAGATGATCGATGCCAGCGGTCGCGAGATCATGCTGGAGGTTGATGGTGGCGTTAAAGTCGAGAACATTGCCGACGTAGCGAGGGCAGGCGCCGACACTTTCGTTGCAGGCTCGGCAATTTTTGGCAAGCCCGACTATAAAGCGGTCATCGACGCCATGCGCCAACAGCTTGCCCAAGTCTGAACGTCTGAGCCTGATTGTGCGGCCCGGCTGAAGCGTTCGGCCGGCGACGCCACCGGTACGACGCCCGATGGTATATTCGCGGGGTGACAAAACCGCTTTGTTGAACCAAGACTGCTTTCCTTCCGATGTTTCTCGTCAATATACCCAAACTGATCCCGCGCGGTGCCTTCGAGGCCTGGCTGTGGCGACGCTGGCACGCGCCGATCTGATCTTGCATCACCAGCTGGACAGGCTGGATGGTTTATTGCCTAGGGCGCTGCCGCCGTGTTGTGGCAGCCGGAGAGAAACATGACTGAACTCGAATTTCAATCGTTGGCCGCGCAAGGCTACAACCGCATTCCCCTCATCGCCGAGGCATTCGCAGACCTTGAGACGCCGCTCACGCTGTACCTCAAACTTGCACAACCGCAGCAGCAGGGCCGAAACACCTTCTTGCTGGAATCTGTCGTAGGCGGCGAGCGGTTTGGTCGCTACTCATTTATCGGCCTACCGGCAAACACCTTGCTGCGCGCGTCGGGCCAGCACACCGAAGTTGTTCGCAACGGCGAAGTGATCGAGACCTCCGATCAAAACCCGCTGGATTTTATTGCCGAATTTCAGGCGCGCTACAAAGTAGCACTCAGTCCCGGAATGCCGCGCTTCTGCGGTGGATTAGCCGGTTACTTCGGCTACGACGCGGTGCGCATGATCGAACGCAAACTCGAAAATAGCGCGCCACCCGACCCGCTGCAGCTGCCTGATATTCAACTGCTGCTGACCGAAGAACTCGCCGTCATCGATAACCTCTCCGGCAAGCTGTATTTGATCGTCTACGCTGACCCCACCCGACCCGAAGCCTATAGCCGTGCCCGACAGCGTTTGAAAGATCTGCGCGCCATGCTGCATCGTCCGGTGGATGTGCCGGTAACGTCGGCTTCCGTTCGCACCGAGGCGATTCGCGATTTCAAGAAAGAAGATTTTCTGACGGCGGTGCTGAAGGCCAAGGACTACATCATGGCCGGTGATTTGATGCAGGTACAAGTGGGTCAACGCATTCGTAAGCCGTATGTAGATTCGCCATTGTCTTTGTATCGCGCGCTGCGCTCGCTGAATCCCTCGCCTTACCTTTACTTCTACAACTTCGGCGATATGCAGATCGTTGGTAGCTCACCCGAAATTTTGGTGCGCAATGAAACCAACCGTGACGGGCAGCGTAAGGTCACCATTCGCCCACTCGCAGGTACACGCCCGCGTGGCGCGACACCCGAGCTGGATGCCAAACTTGCCGATGAATTATTGGCAGACCCTAAAGAGATCGCGGAACACGTGATGCTAATTGATCTCGCACGCAACGACATCGGTCGTATTGCCGAGATCGGTAGTGTGAAAGTGACTGATAAATTCGTCATCGAAAAATATTCCCACGTGCAGCATATCGTGTCGAATGTCGAGGGAACACTCAAAGCGGGGATGAGTAATCTTGATGTGCTGCGCGCCACCTTCCCTGCGGGCACCTTATCCGGCGCACCGAAAGTGCGTGCGATGGAATTGATCGACGAGCTTGAGCCTGTTAAACGCGGCATCTACGGCGGCGCCTGCGGCTATATGTCATTCGGTGGCGAGATGGATTTGGCCATTGCTATCCGGACCGGCGTGATTAAAGACGGCATGCTGTATGCACAAGCCGCTGCCGGCATTGTCGCCGACTCCATCCCCGAAATGGAATGGTTGGAGACAGAAAATAAAGCGCGCGCGGTATTACGTGCGGCGGAGCAGGTGCAAGACGGACTGGATGGGGAACTGTGATGCTCAATCATCGATTAGCGCGCTTTATTTCGGTGGAGGCTAACCTGCAAGAAGTGCAGGTTAAGCGTAGCGGCCGGAACCAAAATAAAGCAACAGCAATGCTGCGAGCTGCCGGACAAGTACCAGCTGGCCTCGATGGAGAAAGATGATGTTTACCCACCAATCAGCGCGCTTTATTTCGGTGGAGGCTAACCTGCAAGAAGTGCAGGTTAAGCGTAGCGGCCGGAACCAAAATAAGTTCTACGCGGTATTACGTGCGGCGGAGCAGGTGCAAGACGGACTGGACGGGGAACTGTGATGCTACTGATGATCGACAACTACGATTCCTTCACCTACAACCTGGTGCAGTATTTCGGCGAGCTGGGTGAAGACGTTCGTACCTTTCGCAATGATGAGATCACGATCGAAGCAATCGAGCAGCTGAATCCCTCGCGCATCTGTATCTCACCCGGGCCCTGCACCCCGCATGAAGCTGGCATCTCGGTACCTGTGCTCCAGCACTTTGCCGGCAAGCTTCCTATCTTGGGCGTTTGCCTCGGCCATCAGAGCATGGGCGCTGCGTTTGGCGGCAAGGTCATTCGCGCGCAGCAAGTCATGCACGGTAAGACATCCCCGATCAAGCATACCGGGGTGGGCGTATTCAAGAATCTACCCAGCCCGTACACCATCATCCGTTACCACTCGCTCGCAATCGAGCGCGATTCATTGCCGGATTGTCTTGAGGTCACTGCCTGGACCGACGACGGCGAGATCATGGGTGTGCGGCACACACAGTTCCCGATCGAGGGCGTGCAATTTCACCCGGAATCGATCCTCTCAGAGCATGGCCACGCGCTGCTGAAGAACTTTCTCAATCAGTGACGGAGACAAGGATGACACTCAGTCCACAACAGGCGCTGCTACGCTGTATCGAGCACCGAGAAATCTTTCATGACGAGATGTTGGCGCTGTTTCGTCAGATCATGGGTGGTGAGATGTCGCCGGTAATGATCGCCGCACTCACGATGGGGCTTCGCGTCAAGAAGGAAACGGTTGGTGAGATTGCAGCTGCCGCACAAGTTATGCGCGAGTTTGCCGCCAAGGTGGAAGTGGCGAACCCCGATAACTTGGTGGATATTGTCGGCACCGGTGGTGATGGTGCGCACACTTTCAACATCTCGACAGCATCGATGTTCGTCGCCGCTGCGGCCGGAGCGCGTATAGCGAAACATGGTAGCCGGAGTGTTTCATCTTCTTCCGGCAGTGCTGACGCACTCGAAGCTCTTGGCGTGAATATCAATCTCACGCCAGCGCAGATTGCACACACTATCGAAGAAACCGGTATCGGCTTCATGTTCGCGCCAAACCACCATGCAGCGATGAAGCATGCTGCACCGGTTCGCAAAGAATTGGGCGTACGCACGATCTTCAATATTTTGGGTCCACTGACCAATCCGGCTGGCGCGCCCAACATCATGATGGGCGTGTTCCACCCGGATCTGGTCGGCATTCAGGTACGGGTGCTTCAACGACTTGGCGCCAAACACGCGGTCGTTGTCTGGGCGCGTGACAACATGGATGAAGTCTCTTTGGGTGCCGCGACGATGGTCGGCGAGTTGGTGGATGGCGAGATTCGTGAATACGACATCCACCCGGAAGATTTCGGTTTGCAGATGAGTTCGAGCCGCAACTTGAAGGTTGCCAACGCAGCTGAATCGATTGCCAAGATTCATGAAGTGATCGACAACCAAGCAGGCCCGGCGCGTGACATCGTGCTATTGAATACCGGTGCTGCCCTCTACACCGCTGGCATTGCTGGCAGTATGGGCGATGGTGTTGATCGCGCACGCGAGGCGATTGCTTCCGGTGCGGCGCGCGTCAAGCTGGAGCAATTTGCCAAGCTGACGCAATCGCTTGCATCTGCCTGAGGAGCCGGCCCGTGGCAGATATTCTGAACAAAATTCTTGACGTTAAAGCGGATGAAATCCGCGCCGTAAAAAAACAGCAAGGCCTCGCTAGCTTGCGTCGGGACGTCGAAAGCAACGCAGAGGCGCGCGCCCAGATTCGTGGTTTCGAGGCTAGTCTCCGTAGCAAGATCGCCGCTGGCAAGGCCGGCGTTATTGCCGAGGTGAAGAAAGCATCACCATCGAAAGGCGTGTTGCGCGAAAACTTTCGTCCCGCCGAGATCGCCACCAGTTATGCGCAGCATGGCGCTGCTTGTTTATCGGTCTTGACCGATGAGCAGTTTTTCCAGGGCGCTCCCGACTATTTGAAGCAAGCGCGTGCAGCGTGCAGCATTCCTGCGCTGCGCAAAGACTTCATGATTGATCCTTATCAGGTCTATCAAGCGCGCGCCTGGGGCGCGGATTGCATCTTGCTGATCGTGGCGGCACTGGATCATGGCCTGATGCGCGAACTGGAAGCCTGCGCCCATGAGATTGGCATGGATGTGTTGGTGGAGGTTCATGATGCTGACGAGCTTGAGGCAGCCCTGACGCTGAAAACTGCGCTACTTGGTATCAATAACCGTAACCTGCGTACGTTTGAAACTACCTTGGATACCACCATCACGCTGCTGCCGCGCATTCCTGAAAACAAGCTTGTGATCACTGAATCGGCGATCCGCACACGCGACGATGTACAGCGCATGCGCGATCATGCGGTTCATGCGTTCCTGGTCGGCGAGGCGTTCATGCGCGCGCCAGATCCCGGTGCAGAGCTGGCGCAGCTGTTTTATTGACCGCGTAGAGGATCAAGTCGCTCCACCCATTCGCGTCCTAGTGGAAGCGGCTCATCACAGATCATTGCCGCTAAAAACTCCGCACACAGCGGCGCTGTGGTCATGCCACGTGCGCCATGCCCCATGCTTGCGTACAAGCCCGGAGCCAATTTGCCAACGAGGGGCAGACGGTCTTGCGTAGTCGCGCGCCAGGCAACACGGCCACTGCTGAGTTGTGAAGCATCGCTGGCAAAGCCCGGTAACAGCCGCTGCAATCGCTCGAAATTTTCCACATCGTCTGAACGACGAGGAGATTCATCTTCGTCATCATGCTGCATCGTCGCTCCAATCGTATGCATACCATCGACTGCGGGCGAAACATAACCCTCGCGGCAAACAACCATCGACAGTGGATGATCTTCACGCCCCGCTAACTGCGAGAGTTGCCCTCTCGCCCGACCTGTCTTGACGCTTGTGGGCGCGAGCCCTGTGTCGAATGCGGTAGCAATGATCAACAGCGATGTCTCGATCGACGACGCATCTGAAAGCATCACTCGCCAGGCCTGACCATGGCGCGTGATGCTGGTCACAGCGAGTCCGCTTTTTACGGTGATTAAGGGGTGATCCAGCATCGCCTTCACTAGCGCAGGCGGCGCCACCCAACCTGCCTCGCGCAGAAAAAACCCGTCAGCTGCCGTTGCCCAGCCGCACAGTGGTGCTGATGATGTGATGTCGAATGGTGTTAACCAATCCTCGCTCGCGATTGCAGCCAGCTGCGACATTTTGTCGTGCTTACGCGTGTCGCGCGCTATGCGCAGAACGCCACACCATGCGTGAGGCACCCGATCAGGTTGATGACTGATCCAACGACGCAACCAGCTAGCGCCCGCTGCAGTAATCTCCGTGACAGGGTTACCAATCGCACCTAACTCTGGGCGAACGATCGCGACCGGATTACCCGAACCGCCTGCCCCAGGCGTGGCCTGCTCGATGACGTTAACAGCGATACCGCGCCGCGCCAGTTGACGTGCCATGCTCGCGCCGGCAATTCCTGCGCCAATAACAATCGCCGCAGTTGGGTAGTCAGCGGCTCGGATCGCGCCTGGAAAACGTGCAGTCAGCGCATCGCGCTTACCGCCAAAGCCAGGCCTTTTTTCAACATGAAATCCAGCCGCTACCAAGCCGCGTCGGACAACACCCGCAACACACCAGCTCGCCAACTGCGCGCCAGGCGCGGCTAGTCTCGGTAATTGCGATAACACCGATGAAGACCACATCTGCGGATTGCGGTCGGGCGCGAAGCCATCCAGAAAAAAAATATCGAACGGCCCTTGAATCGCGGCGATGGCATCGACAATATCAGCGAAAACCAAAGTCAACGACACGCGCTGATTTAGCTCGATGGCATGCACGCCCTCCAGCAACGGTGGCCATGGCTTGATTAGCTGATCAGCCAGTGCACTGAGTCGCAGCCGCCTATCATCAGGAGCCTGGGCAAGCGAGTGCCTGAGTGCCAGACGCAGATCATCGCGTGTGAAGGGATGCTTCTCGACCGACACATAGTGCAGCCGTGCCTGGCTGCCACTTTGCCTGAGGCTATCCCAGGTAGCGAGAAAATTGACGCCCAAGCCGAAACCGGTCTCCAGCAAGCGCACACGGGTTTGCGCTTGCCAGCGACGTAATGCATCACATCCCTCAAGGAATACTTGCTCAGCCTGCCCCCACGCACCCGCACGGCTTGCATAGCAGTCGCCAAACTCGGGGGCATAGATCTGGCCTTGCTCATCGCAGCGCCAGCGCGCTGCTTGCAGTTTTTTCGAGAACATCGCGATCAACCGACACGCGCACTAAGCGCTTTACACCATGAGCGCCGATCATACATGGCACGCTCTGGTGCGGCGTGCGAGCATTCTCTGGCACACTGCGGTTTGCTCGAGCTGAAAGCCCCCGTCATGAAAAAAATTATTACGCTGGTTCTGCTGCTGACCACTCTGCCTGCTTGGTCGCAGGCATGGATACGTTACGCACAAACAGAGTCTGCCACCTTGTATTTCGACAGCCTGCGCACGCGCAAAATGGGCGATACCGCTTTCGTGTGGGATCTGCACGACCTGAACACGCCCGCAGTAGATGCCACAGGCCGCACCTATCGCTCGATCATGCACGCGACCGAGTACCAGTGCCGGATTCGTCAGCGTCGCGTACTCAGCATTTTGCTGCATAACGAGCCAATGGCTAAAGGCGCGTCGGTCGAAATAGTGAGCAGCGCCGATTGGACAGCAACGCCGCCAGATACACTCGCCGGAGAGTTATTCAACCATATCTGCGAATAACGCCGACCCGATCTGCTTCACGCTTGGACTATGCGTATCGCCATCGTCGACAGCGACCCGAAGCAGCGCGCACGCATCACCCAGATGCTGCGCGACGCGCAGCATAGCTGCACTCCTCTAAGCGGGTTTGAAAAGCTGGTTTCAGACACTGACGTCGACTGCGATCTGCTGCTTTGTCATTGGCAGGCAGCCGCGACCCCCTCAGCCTTGCCCGCGCTGCAGCGGGTGCGACAGGTGCGGCCGCTGCTGCCGGTACTAGTGTTAGTGGCGCAGGCGCCCGATCAAGCCCTGGCTGGCCTCCTGAGCAAGCCACACGCGGACTATCTCGTTCTGCCGTTGCGCGCGCATGACTTGCGTTTACGAGTGACGCTGCTCCACCGACAAGTCTCACCGCAGGGGCAGCACTCCGTTCTGCAATTTGGTGCCTACGCGTTTGATATAGACAACGCCACCGCTTACCTCGACGGCAAGCCGATCACCCTCACCAAAAAAGAGTTCTCACTAGCGCTGCTGTTGTTTCGCCACTTGGGACAGCCGCTCTCACGCGCGACCATCCACGAAGCCGTCTGGCCCAAAGAAGCCGAGTTCAGCTCGCGCAGCCTCGACACCCATATCGCCCGAGTCAGGCTAAAGTTTGCGCTCCAGCCTGACCGGGGTTACCGACTGACCCCGGTGTACGGTTACGGTTATCAGCTTCAGGCAACTGATTTTCCGGGGTAAACCAGCATGCCACAGCAGGTATAATCGACGTCGACGATTGCCGGGGATTCTCAGGGATGCAACTGATTGCGGTTGGGCTCAACCACACCACGGCTCCGCTCTCATTGCGCGAGAAAGTGGCCTTCCCCGCCGACCAGCTTGGTCAGGCGGTAGCCTCTGCCTGTGCCTGGTTCGGCAACACCAACCAGCGCCCTTTCGAAAACGCTATTCTGTCTACCTGCAACCGCACCGAAATCTACGGTGCCAGCGCCAATGACGGTGATATCGACGCGGTGGTTGATCAGACCGCTCATTTTGTCGCCGACTTTCATAAGCTACCTTACGCCGAGCTTCGGCCTTACCTGTACGCCCTGCCGCACGATAGCGCCGTTCGTCATGCATTCCGCGTGGCCTCTGGTCTCGATTCAATGGTGCTGGGCGAGCCGCAAATTTTGGGGCAGATGAAAGACGCGGTGCGACAAGCCGAAGCCGCAGGCGGTCTTGGCACCTATTTGCACCAGATGTTTCAGCGCACCTTCGCGGTGGCGAAAGAGGTGCGCTCGACGACAGAAATCGGTGCTCATAGCGTGTCGATGGCGGCTGCCGCAGTGCGTCTGTCGCAAAGAATCTTCGATGATCTCTCACAGCAGCACGTGCTTTTTATCGGCGCCGGTGAAATGATCGATCTCTGTATCACCCACTTCGCTGCACAGCACCCGAAAAGTCTTACCATCGCCAACCGGACTGTCGAGCGCGCTGAAATTCTCGCGCAGCGATTCAATGGGCACGCGATGCGGCTCGGCGAACTACCCGATCAGCTGTCACGTTTTGATGTGGTAGTGTCTTGTACCGCCTCATCACTGCCCATCATGGGGCTTGGCATGGTTGAGCGCGCCATTAAGGCGCGCAGACGCAAACCGATTTTCATGGTCGATCTGGCCGTGCCTCGTGATATCGAGTCTGAAGTTGGGCGTCTGAATGATGTGTTCCTGTACACCGTGGATGACCTCGGCGCCGCGGTGCAAGTTGGCTTGGAAAATCGTCAGCTAGCAGTTGCACAAGCCGAGGCCATCATCGAAACCCGAGTGCAAGCGTACATGCACTGGCTCAGCAGCCGCAGCATGGTGCCGCTGATTCAGGATTTGCAAGAAAGCGGTGAGCAGATGCGCCGCGCCGAGGTTGAGCGCGCAAAAAAATTACTCGCCAAAGGCGAGGATATCGATGCGGTGCTGGAAGCACTCTCGAAAGGCCTGACCGCGAAATTCCTTCACGGTCCGCAGCAAGCCTTGCACAGCGCCGACGCTGACGAGCGCGCTCGACTCGCGCAGCTACTACCGCAACTGTTCCGCACCAAACGCTAGCGGCCCTCGCCACGGCAAGCGCGGCCCCACCGGCCGTTTCATTCCTCTTCTGACGTATACCCCCGAATGACGCCTTCATTGTTAATCAGGCTCGAGCAGCTCAAGGAAAGACTCGACGAAGTGAACGCGCTACTAGCGCAAGAAAATGCCACAGCCGACATGGATCAGTACCGCAAGCTGAGCCGAGAACATGCCGAGCTAGAGCCATTGGTGGCGCTGCACGCGCAGTGGCTTAAAGTACAAGAAGATATTCGCGCCGCAGAAGATCTGATGAGCGACGCAGAGATGAAAGCGTTCGCCCAAGAGGAGCTTGCAGCGGCACAGACCCGTACCGAGGTGCTGTCGCTCGAGCTGCAAAAAATGATGCTGCCGAAAGACCCCGATGACGAGCGCAATATCTTTCTGGAGATTCGCGCTGGTACCGGCGGTGATGAATCTGCTTTGTTCGCAGGAGATTTATTGCGCATGTACACCCGCTACGCCGAGCGGCAACGCTGGCAAGTCGAGATTATGTCGGCATCGCCCTCGGAGCTTGGCGGTTACAAAGAAGTGATCGTTCGTATCATTGGCGCCGGCGCATATGCCAGGCTGAAGTTTGAGTCAGGTGGACACCGGGTACAGCGCGTACCTGCGACCGAGTCACAGGGACGCATCCACACCTCGGCCTGCACGGTGGCCGTGATGCCGGAAGCAGACGAGATCGCCGACGTGCATATCAATCCAGCCGACCTGCGGATTGACACCTTTCGAGCCTCGGGCGCTGGCGGTCAGCATGTCAACAAAACCGATTCTGCTGTGCGACTCACGCACCTGCCTACCGGTATCGTGGTTGAATGTCAGGATGATCGCAGCCAGCACAAAAACAAGGCGCAGGCCATGAAAGTACTCGCGGCACGCATCAAAGATGTGCAACTTCGCGAGCAGCAAAGCAAGGAAGCCGCTACCCGCAAGTCGCTGGTCGGCTCGGGTGATCGCAGCGAGCGGATTAGAACGTATAACTTCCCGCAGGGCCGCCTGACTGACCACCGAATCAATTTGACGCTGTATAAACTCGAGACCATCATGGACGGCGATCTGGATGAGCTGATGGCGGCGCTCACCACTGAACATCAGGCGGATCTACTCGCAGCGCTATCGGACACGGTGCAATGAACATCTCGGTACTCGGCAAACCGCTACTGCTTCTGATTTCACTGGCCTGCATCGGCATGCTCGCAGTAGGACTGTATCTTCAGCTGCAGCTCGAGATGCTGCCCTGCCCGCTCTGTATCTTGCAGCGCTACGCATTTGCCCTGGTCGCGGTAAGTGCGCTGCTGGGTGTAGCGATGTCGTCACGGCTGCTGTGGCTTGGTGCAGCACTGACTAGCCTGGCGGCATCGGCGGGCGCTGGAATCGCGGCACGGCATCTGTGGGTCAAGGCACACCCGAGTGTTTCGTGCGGTATCGATCCGCTCGAGACCTCTCTGAACGAGATCATCACGGCGCGCTGGTTCCCTGCGCTGTTTCAGGCCGATGGCCTGTGCACCACCGAGTATGAGGCAATTCTTGGGCTATCAATTCCGGCGTGGGCGCTGCTCTGGTTCGTTGTCTTTGCAGTGCTTGGCGCAATGATTGCGGTGATGTCTTGGCGACGTAGATGACGATCGAGGACCTGCTCAAGCTGTCGCTGATTGATCCACTCGAGGCGCAGGTGCTGCTGGCGCACGCTTTGAAATGTACCCGAGTACAACTCGTGATTCGCAACAAAGATCCGTTAACGCCGCAGCAGGTGACTGAGATCAGCGCACTACTCATGCGCCGGATGCAAGGCGAACCGATCGCCTACCTGACTGGCGAGCGCGAATTCCATGGGCTACGGTTCGAGATCACGCCCGATGTGCTCATCCCAAGACATGAGACCGAGTTGCTGGTTGAGCTTGGCAGTGAAAAATTACCCAAGAGCGGCAGCGTGCTTGATCTCGGCACCGGCTCGGGCGCGATCGCCGTGTCGCTTGCACACGCAAGACGTGACGCCCAAGTCACTGCCACCGACATCAGTCAGGCGGCGCTCGCGGTTGCGCGACGTAACGCTTCGGCGCACGCGGTCAGCATCCAGCTGGTGCACAGCGACTGGTGGGACAAGGTAGAGGATTTGTTTGATGTGATTGTCAGCAATCCCCCCTACATCGCCGCCAGCGACCCGCATCTGCTGCGCGGCGATCTGCGCTTCGAGCCACGTACTGCGCTGACTGACGAGGCGAACGGCATGATGCACATCAGCGCCATCATCGATGGTGCGTCGCGACATCTCAACCCCGGGGGCTGGCTGTTGATCGAGCATGGCTATGATCAAGCCGCTGCGGTCCGCACCTTGCTGCAAAAATCCGGTTGGCAGCACGCACAGAGCTGGAAAGACCTGGCCGGTATCGAGCGTGTCAGCGGAGCGGTACTGGAAGGCAACCACGCCGACAAACCCCTATAATGTGGCCTCGATTGTTGCGAGCTTAGGGGAATTCTGTCTATGAGCGATGTGCATGCTTGGATCAAAGAAACCGTCACTACCCATCCGGTCGTGCTGTTCATGAAGGGCACTGCCCAATTTCCGCAATGCGGATTTTCTGGCCGCGCTATCGAGCTGTTGAAATCGGTGGGTGTTGATAATCTGGTGACCGTGAATGTGCTGGAAGACGATGAAGTTCGGCAAGGCATCAAAGACTTCTCCAACTGGCCAACCATACCGCAGCTGTATGTCAAAGGTGAATTCATTGGTGGTGCCGACATCCTCAATGAGATGCACCAATCCGGCGAACTAGAAACCTTGCTCAAAGGTTGATCACTTGAGGCGCCTGGTCGTCGCCATCACCGGCGCGTCAGGCGCGGGCTACGGCGTGCGGCTGCTGGAACTGCTGCGCGCCACTGAAGGCGTCGAGAGCCATCTGATGATCTCCGACGCTGCCGCGCTTAATCTTCACCACGAACTTGACCTCAAGCGCAAAGATATTGAGGCACTAGCCGATCACGTTCATAGCGTGCGTGACATTGGCGCGTGCGTCGCCAGTGGCTCGTTTCACAGTGATGGTATGGTGATCGCCCCGTGCTCAATGAAGACGCTGGCTGCAGTTGCGCACGGACTGTGCGACAACCTCATCACGCGCGCCGCAGATGTGACGCTGAAAGAAAGGCGTCGACTCATTTTGATGGTGCGCGAAACACCATTCAATCTGGCGCACCTACGCAATATGACGGCAGTGACCGAGATGGGCGGCATTATCTTCCCGCCGCTGCCGGCGCTGTACCAGCGACCGCAATCTGTTCAGGACATGATCGACCACACTGTCGGACGGGTGGCCGAGATGCTCGGTGTTGCACAAAGCCTGGCGCCCGAGTGGCAGGGTTTGAAACCTTAGACGGCTTTACCGAGCATCAGTCGGTGGCAGCGCCCACACCAGATAGGCACTAAATTTTTTTGATTTCGATCTCGGTAGGAACAGGCTCACCATCCGGCACTTCCTCAGGTACCGGCGAAGCGCCTGCCTCCTGCTGCGGCTGATCTTGCGGTGACTGATCTTGCTGCTCGAGCAGCACGCCCACCATGCGGCCTATGGCTTCGCTGTAGCCCGACATCGAAAATACATTGGTACGGAAATGACCGCTGGTCAGCGGAAACGCAAAACCCACCGACTCCGACTGCGAAAACGCATCATTGAGCTGCGCTGATTCACCGAACCAGTACAACATCACCTCACCATTTGCAGTTTGCATAGGCTCGCACACTGAATCGAGGGCGAGCGCCCCCACTTTGGTGGTGAGCATGATGGGGTAATTGTTACCCGCCTCACACGGCGTGCCATTGGCAAAGTAGTAGCGGCAAAGTCGATCTGCGCACAGCATGCCAAACATGGCAGTGCCGTTGTCGTGAGTAGAAGCTTCACCCATACCCTCGCGAAACTGCGAAGCCCAATCCCCATGCTCGATCCTATCGTCGGCGTGCGAGAGATGGCTGAAGTACAGACTGAATAGCAATAGCAAAAACGGTAGCCGCATTACGCCCCCAAGCCAAATAGTCATGAGAATTTAGCACGTAGCTCAACTATCGGTTGCGGCCGGCCTCAAGCAGCGCTGCGCTCGCATGGCTCGCAATTTTTTGTTAAGAGCGCGGACCAACAGCAGCACCTGGCCGCTTTGCAAGCATGTTAATTTTCAAGCAAGCTTGCGATTTACAGTGTCAACCAAGCAATTCGAAAAAAGCCCGATCGCAAAGGAGTTTTTAATCGGTGAGGGCCGAATTTTTCATGCCTACAGCCTAAAAAATCGCCTCTCCATAGGGGATATAATCTGAGGCTTGTCAAGGCGTTATCAAGTTGCGCTGGCTCAGTTACTGGAGGTACTTCATGGGATCAATCATTAAGCAAGCGGGATGGATTTTGCTGGCCGTGTTGGGCGCATTCGCGCTTGGCACAATCGCGCTGGCGCGCGGCGAAACCATCAATGCATTATGGATCGTGGTGGCAGCGATCGCGATCTATTTGATTGGTTACCGCTACTACGCGCAGTTCATTGGAAACCGCGTGATGCAGCTGGATGCAAACCGCGCCACGCCCGCAACCCGTCTGAATGATGGTTTGGACTTCGTCCCGACCAACAAGCATGTGCTGTTCGGCCATCACTTCGCCGCTATCGCAGGCGCTGGGCCCTTGGTCGGGCCAGTACTGGCAGCGCAAATGGGTTATTTGCCCGGCATGATGTGGCTGATCGTGGGTGTGCTGCTCGCGGGCGCTGTTCAGGATTTCATGATCTTGTTTGTCTCGACCCGCCGCGATGGCCGCTCGCTCGGTGATTTGGTGAAAAGCGAGCTCGGTATCGTGCCCGGCGTGATCGCGCTATTTGGCACTTTCATGATCATGACGATCCTGCTGGCGGTTCTGGCGCTGATCGTGGTGAAAGCGCTGGCCGAAAGCCCATGGGGCACCTTTACCGTTGCGGCAACGATTCCGATCGCATTCTTCATGGGCATCTACAGCCGCTATCTGCGACCAGGTAAGGTCGGCGAGGTATCGATCATTGGCTTCGTGCTGCTGATGGCGTCGATTGTGTATGGCGGGCATGTTGCTGCTGATCCTTACTGGGGTCCCGCGTTCACGTTCACCGGCAAGCAGCTGACCGGCATGCTGCTGCTGTACGGTATTGTCGCCTCGGTCTTACCGGTATGGCTGCTACTGGCACCGCGAGACTATCTCTCGACCTTCCTGAAAATCGGCGCGATCTTCGCTCTGGCGATCGGCATTCTGGTGGTAGCCCCCGATCTGAAAATGCCAGCGACGACGAAATTCATCGACGGCACTGGCCCCGTGTGGTCGGGCACCCTGTTCCCGTTCTTGTTCATCACGATTGCGTGCGGTGCGGTATCCGGTTTTCACTCGCTGATTTCCTCGGGTACGACGCCCAAGTTACTGGAAAACGAGCGTCATATGCCTTACATCGGCTATGGCGGCATGTTGATGGAATCCTTCGTTGCGATCATGGCACTGGTGGCCGCGTCGGTGATCGAGCCGGGTGTGTACTTTGCCATGAACAGCCCTGCGGCTGTACTTGGCACCACGCCTGAGTCAGCCGCTGCAGCCATCAGCCAATGGGGCTTCGTGGTCACGCCTGAGATGTTGCAGCAAACTGCAAAAGATGTTGGCGAGGCCACCATTATTTCGCGCACCGGTGGTGCGCCGACTCTCGCCGTGGGAATGGCCTACATCTTCTCTGAAATGTTCGGTGGCAAAGCGCTGATGGCGTTCTGGTACCACTTTGCGATTCTGTTCGAGGCGCTGTTTATTCTCACTGCAGTCGACGCCGGAACGCGCGTGGGCCGTTTCATGCTGCAAGATTTATTGCGTACGCTGGTGCCGCCATTCCGCGCTGTGCCAGATTTAGCCTCCAGCATTATCGCCACCTTGCTTTGCGTTGGCGCTTGGGGCTATTTCCTGTACCAGGGCGTGGTCGATCCGCTAGGCGGCATTAATACCTTGTGGCCGCTGTTTGGTATCTCCAACCAGATGCTGGCGACAGTTGCGCTGATTCTCGCCACGGTGGTGCTATTCAAAATGAAACGTGAAAGATTCGCGTGGGTGACCGTGGTACCGACCGTTTGGCTGCTGATCTGCACCATGACGGCGGGCTACCAAAAGATCTTCCACGAAAATCCAAAGATCGGTTTCTTGGCGCATGCCAATAAATTCCAAGCCGCCGCCGCAAAAGGTGAGGTGCTTGCACCCGCGAAGTCGCCGGAGCAGATGCAGCAAATCATTCTTAATGACTACATCGATGCGACACTGGCTGCGATATTTATCTCGGTGGTGTTGTCTATTCTGGTGTTCGGTATTCGGTCTTGCTTGCTGGCGCTCAGAGAGCGCGAGCCGACCACGGTAGAAGCGGCGGCCGTGCCGATTAACACCGTATCCGCCTGATCGGAAGGGGGCGCGTATGTTCAGCGAGCTGGGAAAATTCGGCGCATATCTCGGCCAGACAGCAAGGCTAATGGTCGGGCTGCCGGACTACGACAACTACCTGAATCACATGCAGGTCAATCACCCCGATCAGACCCCGATGAGCTACGAGGCTTTCTTCCGCGAACGTCAAGAGGCTCGCTACGGTGGCAATGGCAAAATCGCACGCTGCTGCTAAAAATAAAAACGCCCGATAACTCGGGCGTTTTCACGTGCTACTTCAGAAACTGTGGTGCCGACTGCAGGACTCGAACCCGCCACCCCATGATTACAAATCAAGTGCTCTACCAGATGAGCTAAGCCGGCAACGCGCGCGATTATACGTTATTTGATTCTGGTAAGCCTCGGCCGACCACCCTTTTGCGGTGGCGGCTCATCGTCGCCGCTGTCGCCGTCACCAGCGGCGGTAGGCGTCACCGCTGCAAGCGGCGTAGGCTTTGGCTCCTTCAGACTGGGCGACGCCGCCGCCGGTGCGATGGTGGTGGCGCCTTCACCGCGCTTCACCTCGAAAGCCATACCTTGGCCATTTTCGCGGGCGTAGATGGCGCTGACGTTTTCGACCGGGATCTCGATCTCGCGCGAGATACCACCGAATCTGGCCTTGAACGTGATCAAGTCATTGTCCATTTTCAGATTTCCGGTGGCCTCGAAGCTGATGTTGAGCACGATCTCGCCGTTCTTCACGAACTCGACTGGCACGCGGGTGTAAGCATCAACCACCACCACGATATACGGCGTGAAACCGTTATCGGTACACCACTCGTACAGTGCTCTGAGCAGATAGGGTTTGGTGGAAGTCTCGCTCATTACCGGTGAGTCAGTCAGGTTCAGCGGCGCATCACTTTCTCTGAGGGCGTCAGCGCCTCAATGTAGGCCGGGCGGGAGAAAATGCGCTCAGCATACTTCAGCAAGGGTGCGGCCGTCTTTGACAAATCAATACCGTAGTAGTCCAGACGCCACAAGAGCGGCGCGATGGCGACATCCAGCATGGAGAAATCTTCGCCCAGCATGTACTTGTTCTTCAAAAACAAGGGCGCGAGCTGGGTAAGTCGATCGCGAATCTCTTGACGCGCTTTCCCGTGGGCCTTCTCGGCAGAGCGTGATTTCTCGTTTTCCAGCGTATGAACGTGGATGAAGAGTTCTTTCTCGAAATTGAATAGCATGAGCCGAGCACGCGCGCGCATCAGCGGATCAGCAGGCATTAGCTGCGGATGAGGAAAGCGCTCGTCAATGTATTCGTTGATGATGTTGGACTCGTATAAAACCAGCTCTCGCTCCACCAGAATCGGCACCTGCCCATACGGGTTCATGGTCGAGATGTCTTCGGGCTTGTTGAACAAATCAACATCGCGAATCTCGAAATCCATACCTTTCTCGAACAGCACTAAGCGGCAACGTTGCGAGAACGGGCAAGTCGTGCCCGAATAAAGAACCATCATGATTACCGTTCCTTGAAACAAAAGGGTGAGACGTCAACCGCCTCACCCTGTGTGGGGATACTCCGCGCATTGCGCCGCTGTGCACGCCAGTTGGCGTCAGCGACGAAACATGCGGAGCTGCTTACTTGACCTCTCTCCAGAACGACGCGTTCAAACGCCAGGTAAGCAGTACCAGGAAGGCCAGCAGCAGCAATACCCAGAAACCGATGGCCTGCCGTTTTGACTTAACCGGCTCAGACATCCAATCCATGAACGCGACCAGATCGCCGACTTGAGAGTCGAACTCATACTGGCTCAACTTGCCCGGAGTAACCTGCTGGAACCCGGCGAACCGGTGAACCATTTTTCCCGCTTCATGCGGGTCTTTTTCTTCTACGAATTTCGCTTTACGCACGCCCTGCAACTCCCATAGCACATGGGGCATGCCGACATTGGGGTAAACCAAATTATTCCAACCAGTAGCTCGGCTGTCGTCCTGGTAGTAGGTACGCAGGTAGGTGTACACATAGTCAGCACCAGATCCTGCGGAGGATGACTTGGCGCGCACCAACACCGACAGATCCGGCGGCACAGCGCCGAACCAGGCTTTGGCATCCTTCTCGTTCATCGCCGTCTTCATCAGATCGCCCACTTTGTCACTGGTAAACAGCAGATTGTCGCGGATCTGCGGCTCGGACAAACCGATATCGCGCAAACGGTTGTAGCGAACCAGCGAAGCGGCGTGACAATTCAAGCAATAGTTGACGAAAAGCCGCGCGCCGTTTTGTAGTGAAGACATCTGGCGTGAACGGTCCGGCGCATGATCAAGCGGATAGCCTCCTTCCGACGCAAGCGAAAGCGCAGGAAGCAGTGCCAGCACCATGAGCAATTTCTTCATGAGTTTCATTATTTATCCTTTACGGCTCAGTGCGGCTTGAAGCTCACGCGCGTCGGTACGGGTTTAAATTCGCCCATCTTGCTCCACCAAGGCATCAGCAAGAAGAAGCCAAAGTAGATGATGGTGCAGATCTGTGCCACCAGCGTACGGCCATCGGTCGGTGCCTGCACGCCCAGATACCCGAGAATCAGGAAAGAAATACCGAACACGATGTAAACCCATTTGTGCCAATCAGGACGGTAGCGAATCGACTTTGCCGGCGAGTGATCAATCCAGGGCATCAGTGCAATGATCAGCACTGACACACCCATCAGCACCACGCCCCAGAATTTCGCGTCGAACACCAGCATCAAAATCGCTGTGACCACGGCAATGCCCATCGCCGCTTGCTTTTGGCGTGATGGCAGTTGGGTTTTGGTCATGATCAAAGCACCGTACGCCAGCACACCAATAATCAATGCGTACATGAACTGAGACGTCGTCGCACGCAGGATCGAATAGAACGGCGTGAAGTACCAGACCGGCGCAATATGCGCCGGCGTCTTCAGCGGATCTGCCGGGATGAAGTTGTTGTACTCGAGGAAGTAACCGCCAAACTCAGGCGCATAGAACACAACTGCGCTGAAAATAAACAGGAAACAGGCGACGCCAAAGATATCTTTGGTGGTGTAGTAAGGGTGCGAAGGAATCGTGTCGACGCCATGACCATCCGGGCCGAGATTTTCTTTTACTTCGACGCCGTCAGGATTGTTCGAGCCAACTTCGTGTAATGCGATCAAATGCGCAACGACCAAGCCGAGCAACACCAGAGGAATCGCAATCACATGGAATGCAAAAAAGCGATTCAGCGTAGCATCTGAAACAACGTAATCGCCGCGAATCCACAGCGACAGGTCAGGGCCGATGAACGGAATCGCGCCAAACAAGTTGACGATGACCTGCGCACCCCAGTAAGACATCTGGCCCCAAGGCAGCAGGTAACCGAAGAATGCCTCAGCCATCAAGCACAGAAAAATACCGACACCGAACAACCAGATCAACTCACGTGGCTTGCGATACGAGCCGTACAGCAAAGCTCGCGTCATGTGCAAATACACGATGATAAAGAACGCGGAGGCGCCGGTCGAGTGCATGTAACGAACCAGCCAGCCCCAAGGCACCTCGCGCATGATGTACTCAACCGATGCAAATGCAAGATTCGCATCTGGCTTGTAGTTCATCACCAGAAAAATACCCGTGACGATTTGGATGACCAGCACCAGCGCGGCGAGCGAGCCAAACAAATAAAACACGTTGAAGTTCTTGGGCGCGTAATACTTGCCCCACTGATCATTCCAAAGTTTGGTCAGTGGGAAGCGATCGTCAACCCAAGAAAGTGCCTTTTGCGCGACCGGCGCATCTTCCGGCAATTTAGTTTCATGGAATGCCATGTTAGGCCTCGCCTTTCTCGTCTTTACCGATCACGATTCGGGTATCACTGGTGAACATGTGACGTGGAACCTGCAAGTTATCAGGAGCAGGTTTGTTCTTGAAGACGCGCCCTGCAAGATCAAACGTCGAGCCATGACAAGGGCACAAGAAACCGCCTTGCCAATCGGTCGATAGCGACGGCTGCGCACCGGCCTCCAACTTCGGCGATGGGGAGCAACCGAGATGACTGCAGATACCCACCGTCACCAGAAACTCGGGCTTGATCGAGCGGTGCTCATTGCGGGCATACGCGGGCGTTAAATCGTCTGCGTTACGCTCAGATTTGGGATCGGCGAGATCGCTACCGGTTTTTTTCAACGACGCGACCATCTCGGGAGTGCGGCGTAAAACCCAAACGGGTTTACCGCGCCATTCAACGGTTTTCATTTCACCTGGCTTCAGATCAGCGACATCCACCTCGACCGGTGCGCCTGCAGCCTTCGCTCGCTCGGACGGTTCAAATGTGGCCACGAACGCACCCGCGCCAGCCACACCCGCCACACCGCCTGCTGCAGCGGTAGCAACTAGCAGGCCGCGCCGGCCCGAGTCGACTTGATTCTCGTCACTCATGACAACCCCAATCAAATAAATTGCAAATCAATACGCTTCATGCTCGTCGTCCTGCTCGCCATGCACCGCCACCCAATTGCCGCTCGGGTGCTGCGGTCGCACATTAAACGCCAGACGGACGATGGAAAGCTCAAGGGAACTTCCAGCAACCTTCCATTATATCGGAGCCGACAATGAACCGTAAGCCACGCACTCGACATCAACCGCGCGACTGGTTTATTGTTATTTCGATAATTTTGGGCCGCAACGCACGGCTGCAGAACAAAACTAAGCCGATCTGGCGGTGGATGCGATAAGCCCACGCCGCTGAGCCTCGATAATCGCCTCCATGCGCGAATGAACGCCCAGCTTTGCGTAGATATGCTTGATATGTGTTTGCACTGTGCCAACGGACAAACCCTGCGCCTGCGCGACCTTAGCGTAGCTGCCGCCACGCGAGATGGCGTCAAGAATCGAAGACTCGCGACGGGTCAACAATGCAGGCTCCACGTCGCTTGTGCTGTGGTGTTCGGCGACCGCAGCACCGACACGGATGCGGGTAAGCACTTTGCGCGCAATGACCGGGCTGATTGGTGAGCCACCGGCGCGCAGATCAACAATCGCATCAACAATGTTGAGCTGTATCGACTCTTTCAGCACGTAACCTGCTGCGCCGGCCTCGATACAGGCAAGGATTTGTTCTTCCTCACTTGACATGGTGATCACTAAAACGTCAGCACGAGGACGAAGCTGACGACAATCCCGAATCACGCTGATGCCAGAACCATCGGGCAGACCTAAATCGGTCAGCAAAATATCAACCGGCCACTGCGATAAATAGTTGCGCGCCTCATGCACCGTGCCGACAGCAGAGCAAAGCACCAATGATGGCTCGCGCTCAATAGCGCGACAGAGAAGGCGTCGAGTCACTGGGTCGTCTTCGACCACCATCACTCTGCATGGCTTAGCGAAGCCAACTAAGGACATAATGAATGCGGGAAGCAAGTAGACAAACGCTTCCTCGGTGAAGATTGGACGCACCGAGTTCCGCTAGTGCACGCTAACACATCATGACAACGTCACGCCGCTCGCGTCGAGTGTTATGAATTCAAACAGGATTGGCAATATCAATGAATTGATGATGCAGCCCAAATCGACGCGACACATCGTCACCTAAAGCCTGCACACCAAAACGCTCGGTAGCGTGATGGCCGCAAGCGAGGTAAGCAACACCCGACTCACGCGCCAAATGTACGGTTTGCTCCGAAATCTCGCCACTGATGTAAACACTGGCGCCAGCCTCTATCGCCTGCTCGAAGGCATTTTGTGCCGCGCCCGTGCACCACGCAACACGTGTGACCTGTTGCTCAGCCTCGCCGATGAGTTGCGGCTCGCGCCCCAGTGCACGCTGCACGGCCCGCATCAACTCAGCGACTGTTTGTGCCGTGCTGTGACCGGTCCACCCTAAGTCCTGCTCACCAAATCGACCGTCCGCTGTGAAACCCAGACGCAGCGCGAGTTGCGCATTGTTACCAAGCTCGGGATGCGCATCTAATGGCAAGTGATACGCGAACAGATTGATGTCATGGTCCAGCAATAGTTTCAGACGACGGCGACGATTACCGATCACTCGCGGATCCTCGCCACGCCAAAAATAGCCGTGATGTACCAGTACCGCATCAGCTTCGACCTCGATCGCAGCCTCTAACAGCGCAAGACTGGCAGTCACACCGCTGATAACACGACGGATGTGTGATTTGCCTTCGACCTGAAGTCCATTTGGGCAGTAATCTCGAAACCGGTTAATATCCAGCGTCTCTGCAAGATACTGGGCTAAAGCATCACGTGCCAGGCCTTGCCCGCTTGTCTCCATTACTCTTTGATCTGCCATGCGTCGTCTGTGGTTGTTGTTCGCGCAAACCGTCACTATCGCACTCGCGCTGTGGTTCATTGTAGCGACCTTGAAGCCGGATTGGCTGGGGCGAACTGCTAACGGTGGGCAGCTCATCTCAACACCCGTTGCTGTTCGTGAAGCAGACGGGTCGGGATCTGCGCTACACAGCACGTACCGCGCTGCATCGCAAAGAGCGATGCCGGCTGTGGTCAACATATACACCACCAAAGCGGGGCGACAAGCGCCCCATCCTTTCGATAACGACCCTTTCTTTCGGCGTTTTTTTGGCGATAACTTTGGCGCGCCCGATGAGCGGCAATTCAGCCTGGGCTCGGGCGTTATTATCAGCCCCGACGGCTATATTCTCACCAATAATCATGTCATCGAATCAGCCAACGACATTGAGATTGCGCTCGCCGACGGCCGCAAAGTCAAAGGCAAATTGGTGGGTACGGACCCGGACACTGACCTCGCTGTGGTTAAGGTCGGACTCAGTAATCTGCCGTCGATCACGCTGGCCAAGCTCGACAACACCAAAGTCGGCGACGTCGTGCTAGCGATTGGTAATCCGTTCGGCGTCGGGCAAACCGTCACCATGGGTATTGTGTCTGCACTTGGCCGTAATCATCTAGGCATCAACACGTTCGAGAATTTCATCCAGACCGATGCCGCTATTAATCCCGGCAACTCGGGCGGGGCATTGGTTGATACTGATGGCCACCTGCTCGGTATCAATACCGCAATATATTCGCGTAGCGGTGGCTCATTGGGTATCGGGTTTGCCATTCCCGTGACCACGGTGAAAACCGTGATGGAAGCGATTATCAAAAACGGGCAGGTCGTACGAGGCTGGATAGGTGTCGAGCCACAAGACATTACCCCTGAGTTGGCGGAGAGCTTCGGGCTTCCGAAGGCCTCTGGCACCATCATCGCCGGCGTATTGCGCGGCGGCCCGGCAGACAAGGCCGGCATCAGGCCTGGAGATATCTTGCTTGCGGTGGGTGACAAGCCGGTGTCTGACACCGTATCCATGCTGAACTTGGTCGCCCAATTAACACCGGGCGACAAAGTAGCACTTACCGTGCTGCGCAAATCAAAGAAGACAGAGCTGAGTGTGGTGGTTGGCAAGCGGCCGCGCATGAAACAGCAACCACCCCGAGAAGGCGACTAAGGCTGCGCCCTGCGGCTAGCGTTTTTACAGCCCGCCCATCATTCAAGAGCTTTCTGCCGATTCCTCTGGCGCTTGCGTCGCTTTCGCAAACAGAGGCGCGAGCAAAATTCCGACCTCGTACAACAAGCACAGCGGAATCGCCAGGAACAGCTGACTCATGATGTCGGGTGGCGTCACGATGGCGGCGATAACAAATGCGCCGACGATGACATAAGGACGAACCGCTTTGAGCTTTTCAACCGACACAATACCCATCCGCACCAGCACAATCACTACCACCGGCACCTCGAAAGTCATGCCAAAAGCGAGGCACATCATCAGTACAAAGTCGAGATAGTTTTCAATATCCGGCGCAACGGAGATCGACTTTGGCGCAAAATCACTAATGAATTTGAATACCGTGCCAAATACAAAGTAGTAGCAGAACGCTACCCCGATCACAAACAAGATAGTGGACGAGATGATGAGTGGCGCCACCAGACGCTTTTCGTGCATGTAGAGGCCTGGTGCAACGAACGCCCAGGCTTGGTACAACACCCAGGGCAGCGATAGCATCAACGCCGCTGCCATCGTGATTTTCATCGGCACCATGAAAGGCGTGATCACGCCGGTAGCGATCATCTTGGACCCTTCAGGCAAGGCATGCAGCATGGGCTGGGCCATGAAGTCGTACAAGGTCGCCGCGCCGGGCCAGACCGTAAACAAGACAATGAAGATGACCAGCACTACGGCAGAGGCGCGTACCAAACGGGTACGTAGCTCGACCAGGTGCGAGATGAAGGTTTCCTGAATACCTGAAGGTTTGTCGTCGGACATGGGCTTAGTTGAAAAACTTTACGCTCTTGCCCGAAGTCGGACGGTAACGCGCAACGCGCGCTGCACCAGATTGCACCCGCGTCTTGAGCCCATGCTGGCGCTTGTACCAGAGCGGCAGCATGCTGGTATGAGACATTCGCTTGCGTCGAAACTCGCGGCGCTTGGCATCAAACTCCCACAGCGCCGGAACGCTAGGGCTGTACTCATAGCTGTTGTCGAACGATTGGTGCGCCTCGTTCAGCGAGCTGGACAAGGCATTACCCGCCTCATCAACCTCTTTGCGCACCTCTGCTGCTTCAGCGGTAATGGTCAGGTTCAACTTGGATGCCGCCTCAACAATATTGGTCTGCATTTTTTGCAGCTCCTCCATCTGCATCTCGCGGTTAACTTCGGCCTTGACGTTGTTGATGTAGCGCTGCGCACGACCGAATAAGGTGCCTGCCATACGCGCGACAGCGGGCAATTTTTCGGGACCGATCACCACGAGAGCGACCGCACCGATCAGAGCGAGTTTGGAAAGACCGAGGTCAATCATGGCGGGCGATGAACCAGACAGGCGCGGCGGGCACGGGCGAGTCCCGCCGGTAGGGACAGGATCAGCTCTTGGCTTTTTCCTTGGCTTCGACGTCGATAGTGGATTTATCAGCCACCTGCTGCGCAGGCGCAGCCGGCTCTTCGGAACCTTTCACGCCATCTTTGAAGCCCTTAACCGCCTTGCCCAAGTCTGAGCCGATGTTGCCGAGCTTTTTGGTGCCGAACACCAACATCACGATAACCAGCACGATGACCCAATGCCAAATACTGAACGAACCCATTGCAATCTCCTAGCGGCTTGAAAGCCGTCAACTTCTGTTTACACCACATCAACGCTGGCCACCCCAAGGGCGAGCACCACCCATCAGGTGGAGGTGCAAATGGTACACCTCTTGGCCACCATCAGGACCGGTGTTGATGAGGGTCTTGAAGCCCCCTGCCGGACCGTCTGCGCTGTTTTGGTAGCCGCCGCCATGAGCTTGCGCTAATTTTGGGGCAATTAGGAGCATTTTACCCAACAACGCCTGATGGCGGTCGTCGCTATCTGCCAAGGTGGCGATGTGCTCTCTCGGCACCATCAACAAATGCATGGGCGCTGCCGGATTAATGTCATGAAAGACAATCAGGTCTTCGTCTTCAAAGACTTTTTTTGACGGAATGGTACCCGCGACGATTTTGCAGAAGATACAGTTATCCACCTTGTCTCTCCGATGTGACCTGCTGGTCGTTAAATTTTTTTATGGACTTCAAGCGTAACGCCCGGTGAATATTCGAAAGCCAAAACAAACGTCAGCTGCATGCGCGCACGCACAATCGCGACGTTGAATCTACTTAGCCGCCTCGTCTTGTTCGCGGCTTATTAGTTTTCGGTTGGCCTTTTCTTCAATGCCGGACACACCCTCACGTCGCGCCAACTCATCTAATACTTGCTGCGGCGTGAGATTAAATTGCGCCAGCATGATCAACGAGTGAAACCAGAGATCGGCGCATTCGTAAACCAGCTTGTTCGAATCTGCGCCCTGCCGCACATCCTTCGCTGCCATCACCGCCTCGGTCGCCTCTTCACCGATTTTTTTCAGGATCGCATCATCGCCCTTGGCAAACAAGCGCGCAACATACGAGCTCTCAGGATCACCGCCTGCCGCAGGTTTACGCGTCTCGATAATCTGGGCCAGACGTTGCAGCGTATCGCTCATGTCATTTCTTGTAGATGTCATCCGGATCTTTCAAGACCGGCTCAACCTCGACCCAGCCTGTTACACCATCGTTGTTCTGCAGCTCGTGAAAAAAACAGCTATGTCTTCCGGTGTGACAGGCCACCCCCCCAACCTGCTCGACCTGTAGCAGTAGCACATCTTCATCGCAATCGAGCCGAAGGCTATGCACCTGTTGAAAATGGCCCGACTCCTCGCCCTTATGCCAAAGCTTGTTGCGCGAACGGCTCCAGTACACCGCCTGTCCGCATGCCACGGTCCGGGTGAGTGACTCACGGTTCATCCAGGCGACCATCAGGATTTGATTGCTGCCCACCTCCTGCGCGATCGCCGGTATCAGGCCGTTTTGATCCCACTTGATCCTGTCCAACCAATCGGTCTGGTCGCTCATGCAAGCCTCACCGGTATACCTTGCGAGGCCATATGGGCTTTGGCCTCCCGCACTGTGTGCAGCCCGTAATGAAAGATACTGGCAGCGAGCACCGCATCGGCGCGGCCTTGCGTGACCCCATCGGCCAGATCCTGCAAGCCGCCGACACCGCCCGAGGCGATCACCGGTATTCCGACGGCGTCAGACACTGCGCGCGTCAGCATCAAATCAAAGCCATCCTGCGTGCCATCGCGGTCCATACTGGTGAGCAGGATTTCACCCGCACCCAGCGATTCCATTTTGCGCGCCCACTCAACCGCATCAAGGCCGGTTGGCTTGCGACCACCGTGCGTGAAAACCTCCCAATGACCGCCGGCGGCACGCTTGGCATCAATCGCGACCACGATGCATTGCGATCCGTACTTGCCCGCTGCATCCGCAACCAGTTGCGGGTTGGTCACCGCTGAGGTGTTGATGCTGACTTTATCTGCACCTGCATTCAGTAATCGGCGCACATCATCGACCTGGCGCACACCGCCACCAACGGTAAGCGGGATGAATACCTGCGAGGCGACGTCTTCAATGATGTGAAGAATCAGATCGCGATCGTCGAAGGATGCGGTGATGTCAAGGAAAGTTATCTCGTCTGCGCCCTGTTGGTCATAGCGACGGGCAATCTCCACCGGGTCACCGGCGTCGCGCAGTTCGACGAAGTTCACGCCTTTCACCACCCGCCCTGCAGTGACATCCAGGCAGGGGATGATGCGTTTTGCGAGGGTCATATCAGTCGGCGTCTCGCTCGTCGGATAGCACGTCGGCACGCTCTTGCGCCGTCCGCAGATCGAGCGTGCCCTCGTAGATGGAGCGGCCGCAGATCACACCCTCAATGCCCTCATCTTGCACGGCACACAAAGCCTCGACATCGGTGATGGTGTGCACGCCGCCCGATGCAATGACCGGAATTGTCATGCTTTGCGCCAGCTTGACGGTGGCATCAATATTCACGCCTTTCATCATGCCGTCACGGCCGATATCGGTATAGACAATCGCCTCGCAACCGTAATCCTCAAACTTCTTCGCCAGATCAATCACTTCATGGCCTGACAGCTTGCTCCAGCCGTCAGTCGCCACCTTGCCATCCTTGGCATCAAGGCCGACGATAATCTGGCCGGGAAATGCACCGCAGGCATCGTGCAAAAAGCCGGGATTTTTCACCGCCGCCGTACCAATGATGATGTACGAGATGCCATCGTCTAAAAAACGCTCGATCGTATCGAGATCACGAATACCACCACCCAGTTGCACCGGAATCTCTTCAATATCGAATTCTTCCGCGTATTCACGCACAGCCGCGAGAATGGATTTGATGGCGGGCTCATTTTTCGGCTTGCCCGCAAATGCACCGTTCAGATCGACCAGATGCAAGCGCCGCGCGCCCTGCTCCAGCCAGTGCCGCGCCATTTTTGCAGGATCATCCGAGAACACAGTGGCCTGCTCCATGTCGCCTTGTTTCAGGCGTACGCAGTGGCCATCCTTGAGATCGATAGCGGGTATCAGAAGCATGACAGCAGGAGAGATATTCTAAAGAGCGGGTTGGGTGGAAGCGATAACTTAAACCGGCATAGTTCGCCAGCACGCATTACCGGCACATATCGCCGGCGCTTAAAACTGTCTCATCAGGTCGATCGCAGCGCAGCTGCCGCATACAGTAACAGAGGGACGGCTGTGGTGCTGACAACGCTGAAATCGCCTGACGCGATAGATTCTAAGGCTTCCAATGTACAAAATTTTTATAGAGCTGCAAACCAGCGGCAGCGCTTTTTTCAGGGTGAAATTGCGTAGCAAATATATTATCGCGCCCGGCGGCGCAGCAAAATGTGACGCCGTAGTCGGCCTCGCCCTGGACATGCGCCGAATTTTCGGGCACCGCGTAGTAGCTGTGGACGAAGTAAAAATAGCTATCGTCCGGCACGCCAGCCCAAAGCGGGTGCGCGCTGCGCTGCCTGACCCGGTTCCAACCCATCTGCGGCACCTTGTAGCGCGAGCCATCTGATTGCAGACGCGCTTCCAGCTGAAACCGGATGACCCGCCCCGGCATCAGCGACAAGCAGTGCGCGTCGCCTTCCTCGCTGAAATCGAACATCATCTGCTCGCCCACGCACACGCCGAGCAGGGGCTTGGATTGCGCCGCCTCCATGAGCGCCTCCAGCAAACCGGATTCTCGCAAGGACCGCATGCAGTCCGGCATTGCGCCCTGACCGGGTAAAACCACCCGGTCGGCTGAGCGGATCGATTGCGGATCGCCGCTGACGCTGACCTCGGCATCCGGCGCAACATGCATCAGGGCTTGCGCTACCGAGCGCAAATTGCCCATTCCGTAATCAACAACGACGATTCTGTTCATGGTGGCGTCAGCAAGCCAATACCTCGGCCCGGTGCTGAGAGATGAATCAGAGGCTACCCTTGGTCGACGGAATGGTGCCGGCGGCGCGACCATCCAACTCGGCCGCCATGCGCAAAGCGCGGCCAAATGCCTTGAACACGGTTTCGCACTGATGGTGAGCATTGTCGCCACGCAGATTGTCGATATGCAGTGTCATCAGCGCGTGATTGACGAAGCCCTGGAAAAACTCATGCGTCAGATCGACATCGAATTGTCCGATCATGGCGCGCGTGAAAGGCACATGAAACTCGAGCCCGGGACGGCCGGAGAAATCAATCACCACACGCGATAAGGCCTCATCCAGCGGCACGTAGGCATGACCGTAACGCCGGATACCCTTCTTGTCGCCAATCGCCTGGGCCACTGCCTGGCCAAGCGTGATACCCACATCTTCTACTGTGTGGTGGGCATCGATATGCAGATCACCCTTGGCGCTGATGTCAAGATCAATCAGACCATGACGCGCGATCTGATCCAGCATGTGGTCGAGAAAAGGAACGCCGGTGTCCAGTTTTTGCTGGCCGGTACCGTCAAGATTGAGCGCGACCCTGATCTTGGTCTCGCTGGTGTCTCGTACCACTTCTGCTTTGCGTTGAATCGACATGTTGGGAGATCGTCAGGACATAAGGCTGGAGTGCAGCGCGGACATGAACACGGCGTTTTCCTGCGGTGTACTCACAGTAACGCGCAAACAGTCCTCCAGAAGCGTGTGCATTTTACCGACATTTTTCACCAGCACCCTGTGCTGCAGGAGACGCTGAAACACGTCGGTACCCGTCAAGCCAGGACGCTGAATGCGTAACAGCACAAAGTTGGCCGCCGAGGGGAAACATTCCACCTCAGGCAGCTCGGCAAGTGACTGCAGCAATTGGCTGCGCTCGGCGCAGATCGCCTCCGCCTGCGCATCGATGACTGAGGCATGCTCAAGCACAAATTCTACCGCCGCCTCGGTCAGCACATTCACGTTGTAGGGCGGCCGTACTTTATCGAATTCCGCCAACAGCTCATTTGAAGCCGACATATAGCCCAAGCGTATGCCAGCAAGACCCAGCTTCGACACCGTTCGCATCAGCACGACGTTGGGGTGATGGGGCAGCTGCGGCAGAAAACTGGTGCCAGCAAATGGTTGATACGCTTCATCGACTATCACCAGACCGGTATCGCCGACCTCGCGAATAATCGCCAGCATGTCATCGAGATCAAACAGATTACCGGTTGGATTATTCGGATAGGCAAGATAGGTGATCGCCGGACGCTGTGCACGAATGACGGCCAGCATCGCCTCCCTATCCAGCGAGAAGTCGGCGCGTAATGGCACGCCAATGTAGTCCATGCCCGCCAGCTGCGCCGACATCGCATACATCACAAATCCCGGCACCGGTGCCAGTACCTTGGCACCCGGTTTGGCGCAGGCAGTCGAGACAATCGCTATCAATTCATCCGAGCCATTACCGAGAATGACATCGAAGCCGGCAGGAATCGCCATGTGATGTCGGATCGCCGCTTTGAGGCCCGCGTAGCTCGGCACCGGATAACGATTCAGCGCCACCGCACCCAAGCGCTCACCCAGCTGGCGCTGCAATTCGGGTGGCAGCTGGTAAGGATTTTCCATCGCATCCAGCTTCACCAAGCCCGATGCATCCGGCACATGGTAAGCCGCCAGCGCGCGTACATCATCGCGCACGATACTCAGCAGACGCGACATATCACTCACTCGAACCGTATCTCGGCAGAACGCGCGTGCGCCTGCAGCCCCTCGCCATAGGCGAGTTCTGCGGCGACCTTGCCAAGCGTTTGCGCACCTGCGGCACTGACATGGATGATGGAAGAACGTTTTTGAAAGTCGTACACGCCCAGCGGTGATGAGAACCGCGCGGTGCGTGAGGTGGGTAGTACATGGTTAGGCCCGGCACAGTAATCACCCAGCGACTCGGATGAAAAACGGCCGAGAAACATCGCACCCGCGTGACGTATTTTGTCAGCCCATTGCGTGGGCTCGGCAGCAGAGATTTCCAGATGCTCGGCAGCGATCAGGTTCGCAATCTCGCACGCCTCATTCATGTCGCGCACTTTTACGATCGCGCCCCGGTTCGTCAGCGAGGTACGGATGACGTCTTTGCGCGGCATAGCATCAATCAGCTTGTTGACGCTGTTGGCAACCTGATCCAGATAATCCGCATCGGGGCACACCAGTATCGATTGCGCCAACTCATCATGCTCGGCCTGAGAAAACAAATCCATCGCAACCCAATCGGCCGGCGTGCTGCCGTCCGCCAGAACCAAAATTTCACTCGGGCCCGCGATCATGTCGATACCCACCGTGCCAAACACCCGGCGCTTGGCGGCCGCCACATAGGCATTGCCCGGACCAACAATTTTGTCGACTTGCGGAATCGTTGCAGTACCGTAGGCCAGTGCGCCCACCGCTTGTGCGCCACCGATGGTGAACACGCGATCAACCCCCGCAATTGCTGCGGCCGCCAGTACCAACGCGTTCTTCACGCCATCGGGTGTTGGCACCACCATGATCACTTCACCCACACCCGCTACTTTTGCCGGTATGGCGTTCATCAGTACGGATGAGGGGTAGGCGGCCTTGCCGCCCGGAACATAGATACCGACCTTATCCAGCGCGGTGACTTTTTGCCCAAGTACGGTGCCGTCGGCCTCGGTAAAGCTGAAGCCATCGGAGCCACACTCTGCCTTTTGTCGCTGGTGATAGGCGCGCACGCGGTCAGCCGCTTGCTGAAGCGCGTCACGGCGCTGCGGGCTCAAGCCATCGAGTGCCGCCTGCAACTCGGCACGCGAGATTTCCAATGCAGCGACGCTGGCAGCTGGCAGTCGGTCAAACTGGCGGGTGTAGTCGAGTACGGCACCATCCCCGCGTTGCTTGACCTCAGCGAGAATGTTGGCAGCGGCACGATCAATCGCTTCATCTTCAGCAGCCTCAAACGCGAGCACCGCCAACAGCTTGGCGTTGAAATCAGGATCGGTGGTGTTGAGTCGACGAATAGAGACGGACATAAATTTGTTTATTCAGATCGTGCAGCGCGTTCAAACGCTTCAATAATCGGTTGCAGTTTTTCGCGCTTGGTCTTGAGGGCAGCACGGTTGACCACCAGCCGCGATGAGATATCCATAATCTGCTCAACCTCGACCAAGTGATTCGCACGCAGCGTGCTACCAGTCGACACCAAGTCAACGATTGCGTCCGACAAGCCGACCAAGGGTCCGAGCTCCATTGAGCCGTATAGCTTGATCAAATCCACATGCACGCCCTTGGCAGCGAAATGCTCGCGCGCGACATTCACATACTTGGTCGCGACACGCAGGCGCGCGCCTTGACGGACTGCGCTTACATAATCAAAACCTGCGGGCACGGCCACTGACATACGGCATTTCGCAATATTCAGATCGACCGGCTGGTACAAGCCATCACCGCCGTGTTCCAGCAGCACATCTTTGCCAGCCACGCCGAAGTCAGCAGCGCCGTACTGTACATAAGTCGGCACATCGGAAGCGCGCACGATCACTACGCGAATCGCTGTATCGCTCGTCGGCAAAATCAGCTTGCGCGACTTTTCAGGATCATCGGCGACAGTAATGCCTGCCGCTTCCAGCAACGGCAAGGTCTCGTCGAAAATACGCCCCTTGGATAAAGCTAATGTCAGACTCTGATTCATGCTTATCGAATTCTTTGTATATCCGCGCCAACGGCAGACAGCTTGACTTCCATGCGATCGTAACCACGATCGAGATGATATATGCGGTCGACCAGAGTCTCGCCTTCAGCGGCCAAGCCGGCAATCACGAGTGAGGCCGAAGCGCGCAAGTCAGTTGCCATCACCGGCGCGCCAATCAGCTTGCTAACGCCATGCACCACAGCGGTGTGGCTATCTGTCTCAATCGACGCGCCAAGCCGGTTAAGCTCTTGTACATGCATGTACCGGTTTTCAAAAATCGTCTCGGTAACGCGGCTTCTGCCCTCCGCAATACAGTTGAGCGCCATCAGTTGTGCTTGCATGTCGGTGGGGAAGCCAGGGTATTCGGTGGTACGAAAGCTGACTGACTTTGGACGGCCGGACATCTGAACGCGAATCCAGTCTTGCCCCGAAGTCAGCACCGCTCCCGCATCACGCAGTTTATCGATGACAGCGTTGAGTAAATCCGCGCGGGTATGCTTGAGTGTGACATCACCACCGGTGGCAGCAACTGCACATAAAAACGTACCGGTCTCGATACGATCTGCAATCACCGCATGCGCAGCACCGTGCAACTCGGGTACGCCTGTCACCAATAGACGATCGCTACCGATACCTTCGATCTTCGCGCCCATCGCCACCAGTAAATTTGCCAGATCACTGACCTCAGGCTCGCGCGCCGCACTCTCCAACACCGTGACACCGTCGGCGAGCGTTGCCGCCATCAGCAGGTTTTCGGTACCAGTGACTGTGATCATGTCAGTGACGATGCGCGCGCCCTTCAAGCGCTTGGCCTTGGCATAGATATAACCAGCCTCAATACGGATCTCGGCGCCCATCGCCTGCAGACCCTTGATGTGCTGATCAACCGGCCGCGAGCCAATCGCGCAGCCACCGGGCAGAGAGACTTTTGCTTCACCGAAGCGCGCCAGCAAGGGGCCTAGCACCAAGATCGAGGCACGCATGGTTTTTACCATCTCGTACGGCGCCTCCAGCTTGGTGACGTCACGCCCATGTAGCGCAAGTGCCCCGGCCTTGTCTTCAATCGACAGCCCCATCTGGCGCAACAGCTTTTGAATGGTGGCGACGTCCTGCAACTTCGGCACATTCGACAACGCGATAGTGTCGGCGGTCAGCAGACCAGCGCACAGAATCGGCAGCGCAGCATTCTTCGCGCCGGCAATCTCGATCTCACCAGCCAGCCGACGGCCGCCGCGGATCAGTAGCTTATCCATCAGGCCTGATACTCCTCAGGCGTCAAGGTCTTCATCGACAACGCATGAATCTCGGCTTTCATACGGTCACCCAGCGCGGCATACACTAGCTGATGGCGCTGTATCAGACGCTTGCCTGCAAACGCAGGCGAAACGATCAGCGCGGTGAAGTGCTGGCCATCACCATCTACGTCGAGATGCGTGCACTCCAGTCCGGCGGAGATGTAGTTCTTGATCAGATCAGGTGTGGGTAGCATGATTCAACCTCACGAAAAATTTTGTCAGAGACGTCTAGTGACGCAATTTATAGCCACGCTTTAATAGCGTGACCGCAATGAATGACAGCACAACAAAAAACACCAGCACAATCGTCAGACTCGTCAGCGGCGCCACATCCGAGTGACCGAAAAAGCCGTAGCGAAAGCCGTCAATCATGTAGAAAAACGGGTTGGCATGCGATACAGCCAGCCAAAAAGGCGGTAACGAGTGCACTGAGTAAAACACACCGGCGAGAAAGGTCGCGGGCACAATCAAAAAATTTTGAAACGCCGCGAGCTGATCAAATTTTTCAGCCCAGATGCCCGCAATGAGTCCCATGGTGCCGAGTATCGCGGCACCGAGTAGCGCGAACACAATAATCCATAGCGGCGAGACAAAGCTTAGTTTGGCAAACCAGAGGGTGATCAGCATGACGCCCAGCCCCACCATGAAGCCACGGATCATGGCGGCCAATACATATGCGCTGAACATCTCCCAGTGCGACAAGGGCGTCAGGAGAATAAACACCAGATTGCCAGTGATCTTGGATTGAATCAATGACGACGATGAGTTGGCGAACGCGTTCTGCAAGACGCTCATCATGACCAAACCCGGCACCAGAAATGCCGTGTATGAGACCCCCGGAAACACCTGCACATGCGCCTCCAGCACATGTCCGAAAATCAGCAGGTACAGCATCGCGGTCACGATGGGCGCGGTCAGCGTCTGCGTTGCCACCTTCCAGAAACGCAGCAGTTCTTTGTAGAGCAAGGTGCGAAAGCCCGTCATTGTTCGCCCCCCATGATCTGAATGAATACATCCTCCAGATCCGCCTCATGTAACTGCAGATCCTCAATCACCAGACCCGCCTGACGAATCTGCGCGAGGATCTGTTCAACCTCGTCGTGATGCGTCACTCTGAGCGCGTACTGTCGCGCACCGGTCGACGCATCTGGCTGTGTTTCCGGATGCGATAACAAGTTGTGCAGTGAGGCCGGCAAACTACCTGCAGCGAGACGCACGACTAACTGCGAGCCAGAGATGCGTTTCAGCAGCGCGGCGGTTGAATCCAGCGCGACCACCGTACCCGCCTTCAGCATCGCGATGCGGCTGCACAGCGCCTGCGCCTCTTCCAGATAATGGGTGGTCAGCACCACGGTATGACCCTCACGATTGAGACGGCCAATGAAACGCCACAGCGTCTGCCGTAATTCGACATCGACACCCGCGGTCGGCTCATCCAGCATGATCACCGGCGGTTTATGCACCAAGGCCTGCGCCACCAGCACACGTCGCTTCATGCCACCTGACAGCGCACGCATATTGGTGTCTGCCTTCGCGGTTAATCCAAGCTCGTGCAGGATCTCATCGATCCAGGCGTCATTGCCGGAGATACCGAAGTAGCCGGATTGCATGCGCAAGGTCTCGCGTACGGTGAAAAACGGATCGAACACTAATTCCTGAGGCACGACACCGATCGCTCGACGCGCAGCGCGAAAATCATTGACGACGTCATGACCAAGAATACTTACACGGCCATGGTCTGCACGAGCCAGTCCGGCAATGATGGAGATCAGTGTGGTCTTGCCGGCGCCGTTCGGGCCTAACAGGCCGAAAAATTCGCCGCTGGCGATGTCTAACGAGACGCCGTCGAGCGCTTGCAGCGCGCCGAAGCGTTTCTTGACTTGGTCAATCCGGATGGCGGCCGTCATGGGCGAGGAAGGGATGATGCGCAAACGCGCTGGGTCGCGCGCCGGTAAAGGCAAAGTCCTTGATTATAGGGGATTTACCAAGGGCAATTCGGCTTACAAAGAAGGGGCAGGAGCCGGCCAACGCCGTAGAGGGTGGCAAGACTGGCGAGCCCGGGCGGAAGGCGGGAGATATGGAGCGTCTTACCGGCCTCGTGGGCAGCGCGCTGCCAGGCAAGCAGGACCGCAATCGCAGCTGAATCAAAGCCCTGCAATGCGCCGAGATCAAACTCGGTTTCACCGGCTGCGATTGCGCTGATCCCTTGCGCCAAGGCGGCGTCAGCGTCGTGCATGGTCAAGCGTACCGGGGTGTACGCCATGTCAGCTCTTGATGACCGGCGCGGGGGGAGTCACCGACAGTTTTTTATTGCGCTCGGCCAGGGTCTTGATCAATCCGTCGATGCCGCCCTTTTGTATCTCGGCTGCAAAGCTGTTTCGGTAGGTGAATACCAGCCAGGCCCCCAAAATATTGACATCAATAATTTTCCAGCCGGTCGGGCCCTTCTCGAGCCGATAGTTCAGTTGGATGGGTTCGCCGCGCGCTTGAATCACGGCAGTGCGCACCTCAACCTCGGTGTCGTCCGGCGCCGCGCGCATGGGCTTGAACTCAAGGGTTTGATTGCGAATCTGCGCGATTGCCCCGGCATAGGTGTAAATCAGCAGCATCTTGAATTCATTCGTGAGCGCCGCCTGCTGCTCGGGCGTTGCCTCGCGCCAGTAGCGGCCAGCGGTCTGCTGCGTCATATGCTGAAAATTTACATGCGGCAGGACCTTGGCCCGAACCACCTCCATGATGCGCTCCTGATTACCCGCCTGAACCTGCTTATCGGTTTTTGCGATGGCAAGAATCTCTTCGCTGACGCGTTTGATCAGCGCATCAGGCGCCTCTTGCGCAGCGGCTTGGCCGGCCCAAGCGGCGACAGCCAAGGCGAGTAGAGCAATAACTCGGTTGAGCGAGATTTTCATTGGGCTTTCAGCTGATAAAGCGCCTCGGGCAGCGCAAGCCCTTATGATAACTAAAACCCAACGCGCTGGTCGACGCCCGGATCGGTCAGCATCCCGAACAAGATGCCTCTTCACTGCGCTAGCTGAGCATCCAAGATTCTGGCTTCGCGTTGCTGAAAATGCGCATCGCGGACGAATTGATAGGGGTCGAGCGCTACCTTCTCGATCATGTCGGTGGTTGGCAATAAGCGCGCACGATCATCAACCAATCGCATCCCGCGCAAGGAATACTCAACCCCAGTACTACTGACTTGGTTCAAGGGATCAGCGTACAGGTCGAGCGGCTTGGCAAAGGTATCCCGCATCGTGCTGGGGCCGAATACCGGCAGCATGACGTAAGGGCCAGGCTTTACGCCCCAAACACCCAGCGTCTGCCCAAAGTCTTCTTGGTGCTTCGGTAAGCCCAGCTTGGATGCGACATCGGCCAGACCACCGATACCCAGTACCGTGTTTGCCAGCACCCGCCCTGTATCCTGGATTCCCTCTCGCGGCTTGGCCTGCAAGAAATTATTCACGGCCGTCCAAACGTCTGCCAGATTGCCGAAAAAGTTTCCAACGGTACTCTGAATAAACTCGGGAATGGTATTGCTGTAGCCTTTGGCGACCGGCTTGACCAGCACTTGGTCAACGACCTGATTCACGAAAAAAACTTTGCGATTGAAGTTCTCATACGGGTCACGGGGATCAGAGCGATCCGCCATCGGCGTGGCGCAGGCACTCAAGCACAGACACAAGACAACCGCGCTGCACCTGAAAACCGCTTTGGTCGGTATCATTTTTCTTCTCCCTTGCTTCCCTCTGCGGCTTTACTGAACAAAAACTGGCTAATCAAGTTTTCGAGCACGATGGCCGACTGCGTATTCTTGATTCGGTCGCCTTGGCTAAAACTTTTGTCGTCTGCACCGGGTTCGATCCCGATGTACTGCTCACCCAGTAAGCCTGAAGTGAGAATTTTGGCGGCGCTATCGCTCGGAAATTTCACATCTGCCTGCATCCGCAGCAGCACCGTCGCCTGAAAAGTGCGGTCATCAAAACCGATCGATTCAACGCGACCTACCACCACACCCGCGCTTTTCACTGGCGCACGCGGCTTGAGCCCGCCTATGTTATCGAAACGCGCCACCAGGGTGTAGCTCGGGCCCAAACTCATCGTACTCAGGTTGCCGACTTTGAGCGCGAGAAACAGGATCGCAAGCGCACCCAGCAGCACGAACAAGCCGACCCATACGTCCAAGGATTTACGTTGCATCCGGTTTCCTCTTCAAGAAAACATGAGCGCGGTCAGCAGAAAATCCAACCACAGCACCATCAATGATCCGATCACTACCGTGCGCGTGGTCGCGCGCGCCACTCCCTCGGGCGTTGGTGCCGCTACGTAGCCTTGATAGAGAGCGATAAAGCTTACCGCTACACCAAACACCACGCTCTTCAGCACGCCATTCCCGATATCAGCCCACAGCTCGACCCCGCCTTGCATCTGCGACCAGAACGCGCCCTCATCAACGCCGATCAAGACAACGCCGACGATATAGCCGCCTAGCACACCGACCGCCGAGAACACTGCCGCTAATAGCGGCATGGCAATGACACCGGCCCAAAAGCGCGGCGCCAGTACGCGGGCCAGCGGATCAACCGCCATCATCTCCATCGCCGCAAGCTGCTCGGTCGCTTTCATCAAGCCAATCTCGGCGGTTAAGGAAGTACCCGCTCGACCAGCGAATAACAAGGCTGTTACGACAGGTCCCAGCTCGCGCACCAGCGACAAAGCGACCAGCAGCCCTAGCGCCTGCTCGGAGCCATATTTGTTCAAGGTGTAGTAGCCCTGCAGGCCAAGCACAAAACCGACAAACAAACCGGATACCGCAATGATCACCAGCGAGTAATTGCCGATGAAATGTACCTGATCCGTGACCAGCCGCAGGCGCCGTGGCAAGCCGCTACTGGCCCGCAGCATCGCGACCAAGGTACGCATCTGCAAACCGAGGTTGGCGAGCCCGCCCCGAACCTGGCTACCGATGCTGGCGAGCCAATCCATCATGATTGATTCGTTAACCCCAGCAGCTCGTCAATCGAGCGCCCCGGGTAGTGAAATGGTACCGGTCCATCGGCCTGGGCATGCACAAACTGCCTGACGTACGGATCATCCGATGCACGCATTTGCTGCGGCGTGCCGTGGGCGACGATGCGACCCTGCGATAAAAAATACACATGGTCTGCAATCAAAAATGACTCGTTGACGTCATGCGATACCAGAATCGAGGTCGAACCCAAAGCATCATTCAGCTTTCGAATCAGGTTGGCAGTTACGCCCATAGAGATGGGATCCAGTCCGGCGAACGGCTCGTCATACATGATCAACTGCGGATCCAGTGCCACCGCACGTGCAAGTGCTACCCGTCGCGCCATACCGCCGGAAATCTCGCTTGGCTTGAGCGATGCCGCATTTGACAAGCCCACCGCATGCAGTTTCATCAGCACCAGATCATGAATCGCGGACTCGGGCAGCGCGGTATGCTCGCGCAGCGGGAAGGCGACATTGTCAAACACCGACAGATCGGTGAACAAGGCGCCGTGCTGAAACAGCATGCCCATGCGGCGGCGCAATTGGTACAGCGTGGGCTGATCGAGCGCCGCGACCTCTTGGCCATCGACCGCAACGCTACCCGACTGGGCGGTAATCTGGCCACCGATCAGTCGCAACACCGTGGTCTTGCCGGAACCGGAGCCGCCCATGACGGCAATCACCTTGCCGCGCTCGAACTGCATCGTGAGCCCAGACAGAATAGCGCGCTCGTTGTAGCCAAAGTGCAGATCGCGGATGTCGACGAAGTGAGACACGTGGGCCGGCAGCGTTGAAAAAGACTTACATTGTAAAACATGAACCCTCCTGCACCGCTCTTGGCCTGACTCTGAGCGCTGTGGCGGTCAGTGGTATAAACATTCGACCTTGATCATCTGCCTGCTATGAGATTCCACCCACCAACGCTACTGCTACTGATCGGCCTGCTGCACGCTAGCGACGCGATGTCGTCCTCAATTGTGTGTGAGGCCGAGTACGGCGCGCGCACCGAGCGCATGCAGGTAGCCGCAGCGCCGGATGCATTCACCTTTCAAACGGTCACGATTGAAAGCCGCTTCCGCTTTCAAGCGCAGTGGCTGCCTCAGCGACAAAAACTGAAAACCTATCTCTACGAGCGGCGCGGAAAGTCTTTTGTGTTGCTGCATGCCGCAGAGTACCCGGTGTTACCGAGTACCTGCCCTGCCGCTGGCATAGACTTCGGCTTGAACAAAGTCTACGCGTCCGAGCTTGAGCGCGAGGTTTTTTACCAGTGCCGGATGCTGTGCGAGTGAGCTATGCATAAGTTGATTGCTATTTTTTTGGTCATGGCTTGGTGCAGTCCCGCGCCTGCGATCGCAGAGGGCGCGGATATCAAGATCGTGTTAGTTGGTGACGTGATGCTGGCCGATGGACCGGGACGATTGATCCGCTCAGGACAAGACCCATTTCGTCATGTCGCGTCAGCGCTAACGGGTGCAGATATGACTATCGGCAATCTCGAGTGTGTCGTTGCATCTAAAGGCAAACCTGAGATCAAGCCGTACACCTTTCGCGCGCCGAGGCAATCGCTACGTTTGCTGAAAAAATACTTCAGCGCTGTGTCGCTGGCAAATAATCACTCCGGTGATTTTGGTAAAGGCGCATTCAGCGAGATGCTGAACCTGCTTGAGCAACATCAGATACCTTACTTTGGTGGTGGCCGACACCTGCGCGCCGCGCACCAAGCGTACATACGCGAGATTCGTGGCAAGCGCATCGCTATCCTTGGCTACAACGGTTTCTTCCCGCGCAGCTTTGAAGCACTCGACGATGCGCCCGGTATCGCCTGGCTAGACGAAGACATGGTGCAGGAAGCGATACAACACACTAAACAAGCCCTGGCCGTGGACTTTCTGATTGTTTATCCGCACTGGGGCTGGGAGTATCAGAAACTCGCCTCACCCCGGCAGCGCCAAATGGCCCGTCTGATGATTGATGCCGGTGCTGACGCAGTGGTCGGCGGACACCCGCATGTGACACAAGATATCGAACTGTATCGGGGCAAGCCGATTTTTTACAGCCTCGGTAATTTTGTTTTTGATGGGTTTCACGATCGCGACACGCGAACCGGCTGGCTACTGGAATTGCGCTTGAAACAAACGGGCGGCGTGAGTTGGCGAATCAATGAAGTCAGCATCGATGCCAAAGGCGTGCCGCGTATCGCTGGGGTGATCGAACCAGAAGTCAAGATAGACGCAGAACAGTGATCGGCATTGACGCAAACCATCGATCACAAACATCAACTACAGGCGCCGAACATATGCGTCAATCGAAAGTAATGATTAACGCCCAATAGCTTAGGGCCGATCAGCGCACCTTGAACCCCGGTGAACCGTCGGCCCTTGTTACATCACGCGATTTTGATTACGCGAATTTCATCGCGCGGATTACAACATGCTGATCAACGCGGCAGTACCGATTCGCCCATCAGGAATTCATCGACAGCGCGCGCGCACTGCCGGCCCTCGCGAATCGCCCATACCACCAGCGATTGTCCGCGACGCATGTCACCCGCAGCAAAAACTTTGGGTACCGATGTCTGGTAACAGCCATCGCCATCGGTCGTTGCTTTTGCATTGCCGCGCGCATCCTTGTCGACGGCAAAGGCATCCAGCACAGGGCTAACCGGCGAGACAAAGCCCATCGCCAGCAATACCAAGTCGGCTTTCATCTCGAATTCGGAATCAGGCACCTCGACCATCTTGCCATCTTTCCATTCAACTCGCGCAGCAATCAACTTCTCTACCTTGCCATTCTTGCCTTCGAGGCGCTTGGTGGCCACTGCCCAATCGCGCTCGCATCCTTCTTCGTGCGACGAAGAGGTGCGCAGCTTGGTGGGCCAGTAAGGCCATACCAGCGGTTTGTTTTCTTGCTCGGGCGGCATCGGTAGCAATTCGAACTGCGTCACCGACGCAGCGCCATGACGATTCGAGGTGCCAACGCAGTCCGAACCGGTATCGCCGCCACCAATCACCACCACGTGCTTGCCGCTTGCCTTGATCTGCTCCTTGAGATGGTCACCTGCATTGACGCGATTTTGCTGCGGTAAAAAATCCATCGCGAAATGCACACCATCGAGCTCGCGGCCTGGTACCGGCAGATCACGCGGTTGCTCAGCGCCACCAGAGATGATGACCGCATCGAATTCTTGTTGCAGCTGTTCTGGCGACATCGTTTCTTTTGCCAGACTCATGATGTGCTGTGGGAGATCTTTACCGACCAGTACGCCGGTACGGAAATGCACACCCTCGGCTTTCATCTGCTCAACCCGGCGATCGATATGCGACTTCTCCATCTTGAAATCAGGAATACCGTAACGCAGTAGTCCGCCGACGCGGTCATTTTTTTCGAACACGGTTACATCGTGGCCCACCCGCGCCAGCTGCTGCGCAGCGGCCAGCCCTGCAGGACCAGCGCCAACCACGGCCACTTTCTTACCTGTTTTTACCGACGGCGGCTGCGGTACTACCCAGCCATTTTCCCAACCCTTATCGATGATGAAGTGCTCAATCGACTTTATACCCACCGGATCATCATTAATGCCGAGCGTGCATGCGGACTCGCACGGCGCAGGACAGATACGGCCAGTGAACTCGGGGAAGTTATTGGTCGAGTGCAGCACATCGAGCGCTTCGCGGTAATTACCGCGATATACCAAGTCATTCCAGTCCGGGATGATGTTGTTGACCGGGCAGCCCGTATTACAAAACGGAATACCGCAATCCATGCAACGTGCGCCTTGTGTCTTGGCATCCGCATCCGACAAGTGCAACACAAATTCCTTGTAGTGCTTCAGTCGCGCGCCCGGCGCTTCACTCGCCTCTTGCAGACGCTGGTACTCCAGAAAACCCGTAACTTTTCCCATGATGTTCTTCTCTATGCTTAAGCAGTGGTTTTTTCTTTGGCCTTGTCAGCACTGGCAAACATTTCACCCAGCGCACGTTTGTATTCAGTTGGGAATACCTTGACGAATTTGCTGCGTACGTTTGACCAGTCGTCGAGCAAGGTACGCGCGCGCGTGGAGCCGGTGTACTTGAAGTGGCGCTCGATCAGGGATTTCAGAATCACTTCGTCGGCCTGACGCTCGCCACCCCGGGTCGTGCTGTGCCATGCCGCCTTACCCACGGTAGTTTCTTGCTCAGCACTCGACAGCACATGATCCAGTGCCACCATCGCCAGGTTGCATTTGGCACTGAAGCTACCATCTTCGTCATACACATACGCAATGCCACCAGACATCCCCGCCGCAAAATTACGGCCGGTATTGCCAAGCACGACCACGGTACCGCCGGTCATGTACTCGCAACCGTGATCACCCGTACCCTCAACCACCGTCACTGCACCCGAGTTACGCACAGCAAAGCGCTCGCCGGCGACGCCATTGAAGAAAGCCTCGCCAGCAATGGCACCGTACAACACGGTATTGCCGACGATGATGTTGTCGACTGCCCAGCCACGGAATTCGGTATTCGGGCGCACGATGATGCGACCACCCGACAAACCTTTGCCCACATAGTCATTGCCTTCGCCGACCAGATCAAAGGTCACGCCGTGCGCGAGGAAGGCACCGAACGACTGTCCCGCCGTGCCTTGCAGCTGAATATGAATCGTGTCGTCCGGTAAGCCCTCATGCCCGTAGCGCTTGGCCACCTCGCCCGACAGCATGGCGCCTGCGGTCCGGTTGACGTTGCGGATCGGGGAGATAAACGACACTTTCTCGCCACGTTCGATCGCTGGTTTGGCTTGTGCGATCAGCTTGTGATCCAACGCCTTGTCCAAACCATGATCCTGAACCTCGGCATGATGGCGCGGCTGATCACTGACTTCCGGCATGTAGAAAATTTTGCTGAAATCCAGACCCTTGGCTTTCCAGTGACTAACCGCTCTCGACTTATCGAGTAAGTCGGCGCGACCGATCAATTCCTCGAAGCTGCGAATGCCCAGCTGCGCCATGATCTGGCGCGCTTCTTCCGCGACGAAGAAGAAGTAATTGACGACATGCTCCGGCTTGCCCTGGAATTTCGCGCGCAGTACCGGGTCTTGTGTCGCGACACCGACTGGACAGGTGTTGAGGTGACACTTGCGCATCATGATGCAGCCCTCAACCACCAGCGGCGCCGTCGCAAAACCAAATTCATCAGCGCCGAGCAAAGCGCCAATCACCACATCGCGACCGGTTTTGAGTTGGCCATCCGTTTGGACACGAATGCGTCCACGCAAACCGTTCAGCACCAGGGTTTGCTGCGTCTCTGCCAACCCCAGCTCCCACGGGGTACCTGCGTGTTTGATGGATGACAGTGGTGAAGCACCGGTACCACCATCATAGCCAGCGATCACGGCATGGTCTGCTTTCGCCTTTGCGACACCGGCCGCCACCGTACCAACACCCACCTCGGATACCAACTTTACCGAGATATCGGCTTTCGGGTTCACGTTTTTAAGATCGTGAATCAGCTGCGCCAAATCTTCGATCGAGTAAATATCGTGATGCGGTGGCGGAGAGATCAGGCCAACACCAGGCACTGAGAAGCGTAGCTTGGCGATGTACTCCGAGACTTTATGTCCGGGCAGCTGACCGCCCTCACCCGGCTTGGCGCCTTGGGCCATCTTGATCTGAATCTGATCGGCCGATGTCAGGTACTCGGTGGTCACACCAAAGCGACCGGAAGCGACCTGTTTGATCTTGGAGCGTAACGAGTCGCCCTCTTGCAGCGCGATATCTTTCTCGACACGATCCTTGCCGATAATGGTGGCCAGGGTATCGCCTTGCTTGATCTTGATGCCGCGCAGTTCATTGCGATAACGCGCGTCGTCCTCGCCTCCCTCTCCCGTGTTCGATTTGCCACCGATACGGTTCATGGCAATCGCCAAGGTCGAATGCGCCTCGGTGGAAATCGAGCCGAGTGACATCGCACCGGTCGCAAAGCGCTTGACGATGTCTTTTGCAGGCTCGACCTCGTCGATGGGAATCGCCTTCGCCGGATCAATCTTGAACTCGAACAGACCGCGCAGCGTCATGTGACGCGTCGACTGATCGTTGATAATTTGCGCGTACTCTTTGTAAGTGCTGAAGTTATTTGCACGCGTTGAGTGCTGTAGCTTGGCGATCGCATCCGGCGTCCACATGTGCTCTTCGCCGCGCACACGGAAGGCATACTCACCGCCGGCGTCCAACGCATTCGCCAGCACGGGATCAGTACCAAAAGCCTCGCGATGCAAACGCAGAGCCTCTTCCGCGATTTCAAACACGCCGATACCCTCGACATTCGATGCAGTGCCTTTGAAGTATTTATCGACCATGGCTTTGTTGAGCCCGATCGCTTCAAAGATTTGCGCGCCGCAGTACGACATGTAGGTTGAGATACCCATCTTCGAGAAAACTTTCAGCAAACCTTTGCCGACCGCTTTCTGGAAGTTATAGATGGCTTTGTCTGCTGACAGATCACCTGACAAATCTTTCGCCATCTCTACCAAGGTATCGAGTGCGAGGTAGGGATGCACCGCCTCGGCGCCGTAGCCGGCCAGTAACGCGAAGTGATGCGTCTCGCGCACGGAGCCGGTTTCGACGACCAAGCCGGTTGAAGTGCGCAAGCCTTTACTCACCAAGTGCTGGTGCACCGCAGACGTTGCGAGCAGGGCCGGGATCGGCACGTTATGTTTGTCCACACCACGATCCGACAAGATCAGGATGTTATGGCCCGAACGCACCGCGTCCACGGCTTGCGCGCACAGCGAGGCCAGGCGCGCCTCAATACCCTCTTTACCCCAATCAACCGGGTAGCAAATATCAATTTCATACGAGCGGAACTTGCCGCCGGTGTGAGCGCTGATGTGGCGCAGCCGTGTGATGTCTTTGTAATCGAGGATAGGCTGCGACACCTCGAGACGCATCGGTGGATTGATATTGTTGGTGTCGAGCGGGTTCGGCTTCGGACCGATGAACGACACCAACGACATCACCATCGCCTCACGGATCGGGTCGATCGGCGGGTTCGTCACCTGCGCAAACAGCTGCTTGAAGTAGGTATAGATCGGTTTATTTTTGTTTGACATCACCGCCAGCGGCGAGTCATTGCCCATCGAGCCGGTCGCTTCTTCTGCGCCGACCGCCATTGGCGCCATCAAGAATTTCAAATCTTCCTGGGTATAACCGAAAGCCTGCTGACGATCGAGCAGCGAGGCCTTTTCGAAGCGCGTCTCGGGATCGGTGGTGAGTTCATCCAATTTGATGCGCACCGATTCAATCCATTGCTTGTAGGGCTTGGCGTTGGCGTAGGTATCTTTCAGTTCTTTATCGTCGATGATGCGACCCGCTTCCAGGTCGATCAGGAACATCTTGCCTGGTTGCAGGCGCCACTTCTTAACGATCTTGGAATCAGGTATGGGCAACACGCCGGATTCCGACGCCATCACCACGTAATCATCATCCGTCACCAAGTAGCGCGCCGGGCGCAAGCCATTACGATCAAGTGTGCCGCCGATGTGGCGGCCATCGGTGAAGGCCATTGCTGCCGGACCATCCCACGGCTCCATCATCGCTGCGTGATATTCGTAAAACGCGCGACGGTTGTCATCCATCAGCGTGTGGTTTTCCCACGCCTCTGGAATCATCATCATCATCGCCTGTGCGATGGGATAGCCGGCCATCACTAACAGCTCGAGCGCATTATCGAAACACGCGGTGTCGGATTGGCCTTCATAGATCAACGGGAAAAGCTTCTTCAGGTCGTCACCTAAAACAGCAGACTTCATCACGCCTTCGCGCGCACGCATCCAATTGAAGTTACCTTTCACCGTGTTGATTTCGCCGTTATGCGCGATCAGACGGTAAGGGTGGGCCAACGGCCACTCGGGGAACGTATTGGTAGAGAAGCGTTGATGCACCAGTGCCAGCGCCGAGACGCAACGCGGATCTTGCAAGTCTGTAAAATAAACACCGACCTGATCGGCCAGCAGCAAGCCTTTGTAGACGACGGTGCGCGCCGACATCGAGGGCACAAAGAATTCTTTTCCGTGCAGCAGATCCAAGCCCTGGATGGCGTGTCCCGAGGATTTTCGAATGACATAGAGCTTTCGCTCGAGCGCGTCGGTGACCATGATGTCTTGGCCACGCCCGATGAAAATCTGACGAATCACTGGTTCTTTGTCGCGTACCGTGGGCGACATCGGCATATCGCGATTGACCGGTACATCACGCCAGCCCAGCACCACCTGACCCTCGGCATGCACTGAGCGCTCGATCTCTTGCTCGCAGGCGATGCGGGAGGCCTGCTCCTTCGGCAAGAAGATCATGCCAACGCCGTACTCGCCGGGCGGCGGCAGCACCACGCCTTGCTTCGACATTTCCTCGCGGTAAAAAGCATCCGGGATTTGAATCAGGATGCCAGCACCATCGCCCATCAGCGCGTCGGCACCGACGGCGCCGCGATGATCAAGGTTTTTCAGAATTAACAGGCCTTGTTCGATAATCGAATGGCTCTTTTGGCCTTTGATCTGAGCGATAAACCCGACGCCGCAGGCATCATGCTCGTTGTTGGGGTCGTAAAGGCCTTGCGCTTGCATGGCAGCACTCCGAAAAATTGCTTGGGGTCGAGGAGGATAGTGCAATGCAATAAACGGTTCAACCGAAATATTTAGGGTCAAAACCTAATTAAATTGCGGTGCTCACGCCCACCCAATAAATTGGGGACACATCATTGTGTGTCGCTTACCCAACTCACATCCGCCCGAGATCCGGCGCTGTGTCACTGCGCTACCCGGCCGCAGGCCTGCGTGGCCGTCCACGCCGAGCTGGTTGCAGCCGGCGCGGGGTGAGCTTGCCCAGAGATGCCTTGAAATGATCTGGCCCGAGCGCCCACGCCTTGTGCGTGGCGGCCGTAATCGCCTCAGCCCGCTCAGGATCCGGCGGCGCGGCGCAGCGCCTTTGGTAAGCGGCCTCGCGATCGAAGGGTGTGTTGCCCATCGCCCAGTAACTCGGGTGATCGGTCAGCCAAGACTGCCTTTGCAGCCCGGCATGGTGCGCGTAGCTCGACCAAGGGTAGCTGGCAATGTCGTGGCTGGCCCCTGTTTGGACCGGTAGATACTCGATGACGTGAGCGCAATCGTTAAAGTAGCTCGCAGCATCCAGCACGGTGGCCCGAAAGCGACCACCCCACAGGCTGCCGCTGCGCTGATGACGGCCATTGAAATACGGCACATAGCTGCGGCCAATCGCCTGCATCATCTTGCTCAGACCAAGTGCATCACCGGGCGTTGCCAGCAGATGCACCCGATCCGGCAATAACGCAAAAGCATGCACCGCGACCGCGTGCTGCTTTGCCGCGTCGGCCAACAGGCTCAGAAATTTTTGATAGTCGAGTGCGTCAACAAATAAAGCTTGCTGGTGATGTGACAGCGCTATCAGATGATGCAGGTGATTCGCGACCACCAACCGGGGCAGCCTCGCCATTGGGTTAGCCGGTATTGCGATGTGCTGGTAAATCAGAACGGGATGTCGTCATCCTCGAGATTGATATTGGCTGGCTGGCGTCCACCCACTTGCGCTGGCGGCTGCGCGGCGCTCCGACCACCGCCGTGATCGTCCATGGGGGCCGCACCGCCACCCTGGCGGCTGCCCAGCATCTGCATGACATCAGCCACGATCTCGGTGGAGTATTTTTCGACACCATCTTTGTCGGTGTATTTGCGGGTACGCAGCTTACCTTCGATGTACACCTGTGAGCCTTTTTTCAGATACTGGCCTGCCACTTCTGCCAGACGACCGAAGAAAGAAATTCGATGCCACTCGGTCGCTTCTTTTTGCTCACCGGTACTTTTGTCTTTCCATTTATCGGTAGTGGCCACCGCAATGTTGGTGATCGCATCGCCACTCGGCATGTAACGCGTCTCGGGATCGCGTCCGAGGTTGCCGACTATGATGACCTTGTTGACGGATGCCATGCGAATCTCCCGATTGGAAAGAAATAGAAATTGAAATCAGGCGGGCGCCGCTGCGCGGTGTGTGCGTCGCGGCATGTGCTTCATTGATGACGCGATTATAAGCCAGCCAAGTGTGACAACACAGCCTGCTGTGAACACCGCTGGTGCGCCATAGTGCTTTGCCAACAAGCCGCCACCGGCGCCGCCTGCAAACAAGCCGATCGCCTGCATGGTGTTGTAGATGCCCAGTGCCGCGCCACGCGCCGACGCCGGCGCCAAGCGCGATACCAGTGATGGCTGACTCGCTTCAAGAATATTGAAAGCAACAAAAAACGCGAGCAACAAAGCGACCAACATTCCAAATGACAATTGCGTCTCTGCGATGGCAGCACGCAAGCCAATCTCAACCAGCAGCAGCAAGCCTATCGAAAACACAAATACCTGCTTCATCCTGCCGCGCTTCTCGCCCAAAAAAATCGGCGGCAACATCAAAACAAACGATAGCAGTACGACAGGCAGATAAATTTTCCAGTGCTGATCAACCGGCAACCCACCCGCCTCGACTAGTGCATTTGGCAGCACCACAAACATCGACATTTGTATGCCATGCAGTGCAAACACACCGAAGTTCATCCGCATTAATTCAGGATCTGCCAGCACTTGCATGAACGAGGCTTGCTCGGGTGAGCGCGGCGGTGCCTTCGGCGTGATAAACAGCACGACTGCCATCGCAACAGCTGCCAGTATCGCTACAAACAAGAACATGCCGCTCATACCTACCGCTGCGTACATCAGCGGCGCCAAGACCAAAGACGCAGCATAGGTCAAGCCGATCGACGCACCGACCAGGGCCATTGCCTTGGTACGGTGCTCGTCGCGCGTCGAGTCGGCGATCAGCGCAGTCACTGCAGCGGAAACCGCACCGGCACCCTGCACTGCGCGCCCGACAATGACCCAAATCACGTGGGTATCGATCGCTGCAATCAATGAACCCACGATGAAGAGCAGCAGTCCGATCACGATGATGCGTTTGCGACCAAAACGATCGGAGGCTATACCGAATGGGATTTGTCCGATCGCCTGTGTCAGCCCATACATACCCATGGCCAATCCAACCAGCATCGCATCCTCACCACCCGGCAATGACTTGGCGTGCACCGCGAATACCGGCAAGATCAGGAACAAGCCCAGCATGCGCAAGCCGAAAATCGAGGCGAGCGAGATCGATGCCCGGATCTCGGTCGGGCTCATACGACTAGCATTGATTTCGGGGTTAACTGACATGCAGGGCCAGCAGGGGTGCCGTTTGCGGCGCTTCGCAGACGCATCATCAGCGAGAATTGAAAACCAGCTATAGTAACAGGTTGACCCGCACCGACCGACTCAAGCGATTGCAAAAAACACAGCATTCGGTCACCAAAACACAGGCCAGATGGACGAAATTCGCATTCGGGGTGCACGCACCCACAACTTGAAAAACATCAGCCTTGATCTCCCGCGTGACAAGCTGATTGTGATTACCGGCTTATCCGGCTCGGGCAAGTCATCGCTCGCGTTCGATACCTTGTATGCCGAAGGCCAGCGACGCTATGTCGAGTCGTTATCAGCATACGCGCGCCAGTTTTTACAGCTGATGGAAAAACCGGATGTTGATTTGATCGAGGGCTTATCACCCGCGATTTCTATCGAGCAGAAAGCAACCTCGCACAACCCGCGCTCGACCGTTGGTACGGTCACCGAGATTCATGATTACCTGCGGCTGCTGTACGCACGCGTCGGCACGCCTCATTGCCCTGACCATCCGGAAAATCCGCTTGCTGCGCAATCGGTATCGCAAATGGTTGATATCGCACTGGCAATGCCCGAAGACACCAAGTTGATGATTCTGGCGCCCGTGATTGCCAACCGCAAAGGCGAGCACCTCGACCTGTTTGAGCAAATGCAGTCGCAAGGCTTTGTGCGTTTTCGGGTTCAAAGCGGCACAGCCGAGGCACGCATTTATGAAGCGGACGCACTGCCGAAGCTGAAAAAAAACGAGAAGCACAGTATCGATGTGGTGGTGGATCGGCTTAAACTGCGTGCTGATCTTAAGCAGCGCCTTGCAGAAAGTTTTGAGACCGCGCTGCGCTTGGCCGAAGGCCGAGCGACTGCGCTCGATATGGAGAGCGGCAAGGAACAGATCTTCTCGAATAAATTTGCTTGCTCTACCTGCGGTTACTCGCTGCAAGAGCTTGAGCCGCGGCTATTCTCGTTCAACAACCCGATGGGCGCCTGCCCCGAGTGCGACGGACTAGGTCATATCGAGTTCTTTGATCCCAAGCGCATTGTGGCTTTCCCTGATTTGTCGCTAGCGTCCGGCGCAGTCAAAGGATGGGATCGTCGCAACCAGTTTTATTTCACCATGCTCTCATCATTGGCGAAGTACTACGAATTCGACATCGATGCGCCATTTGAGGATCTACCAAAAGAGGCGCAGCGTGTCGTGCTGTACGGCTCGGGCAAAGAGAAGATTCCCTTTGCCTATATCAATGAGCGTGGCCGTACCGTGATCCGGGAGCATACGTTTGAAGGCGTGGTGAACAACCTCGAGCGTCGCTACCACGAGACTGATTCGATGGCGGTGAAAGAAGAACTCTCCAAGTTCATCAACGAAAAACAATGCCCTGAATGTCATGGCGCACGCTTGCGGGTCGAGGCCCGGCACGTCATGGTCGGTAATGGGCCGCAACGCCGTGCGATTTTCCAGCTTGCTGATCTACCGTTACGCGGTGCGCTCGATTTTTTTGAGCGGTTGGCACTCAAGGGCGCGAAGAAAGATATCGCCGATCGCATCATCAAAGAAATCGTCGCTCGGCTACGCTTCTTGAATAACGTGGGCCTCGATTATCTGTCACTCGCGCGCAGCGCTGACACGCTGTCCGGCGGCGAGGCGCAGCGTATTCGATTGGCGTCACAAATTGGCTCCGGGCTCACCGGGGTGATGTATGTGCTAGATGAGCCATCGATTGGTTTGCATCAGCGTGACAACGATCGTTTAATCACTACCCTCAAACATCTGCGCGATCTTGGTAACACGGTACTAGTGGTCGAGCATGACGAAGACGCGATTCGCTGCGCCGATCACATTATTGATATGGGCTTAGGTGCGGGGGTTCATGGCGGCGAGGTCATTGCTCAGGGCAGCCTGCAGGATATTCTGCGCAATCGCGACTCACTCACCGCGCAGTACCTCAACGGCAGCCTCGCAATCGCGGTTCCCGCACAACGAACGGCTAGCGATCCCAAGCGACAACTGGTGATCCGCGGCGCTTCCGGCAATAACCTGAAGCAGGTTGACCTTCATTGTCCGGTAGGTTTGTTGACCTGTGTGACTGGTGTCTCAGGATCGGGCAAATCAACCTTGGTCAATGACACGCTGTATCACGCGCTGGCGCGTCATTTATATGGTTCGCAAGCAGAACCAGCCGCACACGACAGCATCTCCGGCTTAGAGCACTTCGATAAAGTGATCGCGGTCGATCAGGCACCGATCGGACGCACGCCGCGCTCCAACCCGGCCACTTACACCGGCGTATTCACGCCGATCCGTGAATTGTTTTCGACCGTGCCGCAATCGCGCGAGCGCGGGTACTCTGCAGGGAGATTCTCGTTTAATGTGAAAGGCGGTCGCTGCGAGGCATGCCAGGGTGATGGCGTGCTAAAAGTTGAAATGCACTTTCTGCCCGACGTGTATGTGCCGTGCGATGTGTGTCACGGCAAACGCTATAACCGCGAGACGCTGGAGGTTCAGTACAAAGGAAAAAATATTTCCGAGATACTCGATATGACCGTGGAAGATGCTTTCGATTTCTTCAAGCCGGTGCCGCTGATTGCCCGTAAATTGCAAACCTTGCTCGACGTAGGCTTGGGCTATATTCGGCTCGGCCAAAGCGCGACCACACTCTCCGGCGGCGAGGCACAACGCGTCAAGCTATCTCTCGAGCTTTCCAAGCGCGACACCGGACGCACGCTGTATATCCTTGACGAGCCAACGACCGGCTTGCATTTCCATGACATTGCGCTGCTTCTGAAGGTAATTCATCGGTTACGCGACCAGGGCAATACCATCGTGATCATCGAGCACAATCTCGATGTGATCAAAACCGCTGACTGGGTGATCGATCTTGGTCCGGAAGGTGGCGCAGGTGGCGGACAGATCATTGCAGCGGGCACGCCGGAAGAGGTCGCGAAAAATTCGGCTAGCTTTACCGGCCGCTACCTGGCCAACATGCTGTTTCAGAAAAAAGAACGCAAACGTGCCTAAGCCGGCAAGGTTTGGCACGGCATTGTGCGAGTGAATAGACCAGGCTCATCACCAGCCTGGCTTGCGGTTAGCAGCCTCACGGTGTCAGTCTTCAGTACTCAGGGGATACCCATCCACAGCCCGAGCGGCACGAACACGACTGCCGCCAAATTACCGAGCATGACGATCGCCGCCACCTTGTCGGGCTCTTGCTTGTAAGCGGTAGCGATCATGAAGCTGAATACCGCCGGCGGTAGCGACGCAAACAGATACATCTGGCCACGCTGCATGACACTCAGACTCAGCCAGTGATCAATGCCCCAAGCCACGACGAACCCTGACAGAGGGCAGACGATGGCGCCAATAAAACCGATGCGCCAATGGGTAAAGCATACATCGACCATGCGGACACCCAGTGCGATCAACATGATCGGTATCGATGCCTCGCCCAGCATGCGCATCACCTGCAACAGCACCTCTGGCAAGGGAATACGCACGGCCGCGAATAGCGTGCCCAGCAGCACGCTGACGATCATGGGGTTGGCCAGCGTACGACGCATCGACAACCGCGGTCCCCTGCCCGCGCTTTCAATAATCCACACACCAACCGAGAAATACACCAAGGTGCTGGCAACAAACATCGCTACCGCTTCCGACAACGCTGACGCGCCAAACGCGAGCACAGCAAGCGGCACGCCCATGTTGCCGCAGTTGTTGTAGATCATGGGCGGCACAAAGGTGCGCGGGTCATAACCGAGCAAGCGCGCAACGGGCCAGGCAATCAAACCGGAGCCTAGCGATATCAACAAGCCCGCCAGAATCAGCGGCAGATTAGCCACCAAATCGAAATCTTTCGAGGCCAACGCAGAGAACAGCAGCACCGGCGACAGTAGCTCGACATTCACCCGACTGAGCCCCGCCATATCCTCGGTGACCTGCTCGCCGCGCACACGCGCATAGCAGTAACCCGCAGCGGTGATCAGAAATACCGGGAGAATGATGCCGGCGATTCGGCTAAGAACGTCCATCGGGCCCTAAAGAATCAGAGCAGCCGCTGCTCAGCACGCTCGATCGCTTCAGCGGTGCCGCGCAGTACCACTACGTCACCCGCTTCCAGACGCAGATCAGGTGAAAATGCCAGGCGGCTCTTGCCGCGCCTGACCGCAGTCACCTCCGCCCCGACGTCGGACAGCGCAAGCTCCGAGAACACGCGGCCGATCGCGGCGGCACGCTCGCGTATCGGCACGGAGTGCAGCCGCACTTGCAGATGATGCTCATCATCAGGCACATCACCCTGGCCATGAAAATAGCCACGCAACGAGGCATAGTGCTCGCCGCGTACGCGCTGCACACGCTGCACGACCTGGCTCAGTGGCAGCCCCATCATCAACAAGGCTTGCGAAGCCAGCATCAGGCTGCTCTCGATGGTTTCGGGGACGACTTCATCGGCACCGCCGGCGCGCAGCAGCTCGAGATCAGTGTCATCAATACTTCGCACAATCGCCGGTAATGTTGGCGCCAGCTCGTTGGCGAAATGCAGTGTCTTCAACGCGGCTTGGGTATCGGCATATGTCACCACCAGCGCCGCAGCGCGATGGATGCCTGCGGCAAGCAGACTCTCGCGACGCGAGGTATCGCCGTAGGAGACGTTGGCGCCTGCTGCTTGCGCCTCTTGTACCCGCTGTGGATCCAGGTCGAGTGCGTGGTACTGGATTTTTTCTTCCTCGAACACCTTGGCAATGCTCTGACCAGTGCGGCCAAACCCGGCAATAATCACATGCTTCTCATCGCTCATGGTACGCGAGGCTAAGGTAGTCAGCGCCAGCGATTGCTGCATCCATTCGTTACGAGACATACGCATCACGATGCGATCAGCGTTGGCCAAAATGAACGGTGTCGCCAACATCGATAACACCATCGCTGCAAGAATAAGCTGCACGAAACCGGGGTCGATCAGATTCAATGCGCCCGCCTCGTTCAACAGAACAAAGCCGAATTCACCGCCTTGTGCCAAACCCAAACCGGTACGAATCGCTACGCCGGGTGAAGCACCAAACCATCGCGCGACAAACGCGATCAGACCAAACTTCAGCGCGAACGGTATCAATAACAAGGCAAGCACCAGCAGCAGGTTATTGAACACCAGCGCCATGTCGAGTATCATGCCGACGCTAATGAAAAACAAGCCGAGCAATACATCACGGAAAGGCTTGATATCTTCTTCAACCTGCAAGCGGTACTCAGTTTCCGAGATCAGCATGCCGGCAATGAATGCGCCGAGCGCGAGTGACAAACCGGCTATCTCGGTAATCCAGGCCGCACCCAGCGTGATCAGCAAAAGATTCAGCATGAATAGCTCTTGCGAGCGGCGCTGCACCACAATTTGAAACCAACGGCGCAGCAAGATCTGGCCAAACGACAGCAGCAGCGCGAGCACGAACACGGCTTTCAGCGCCGCCATGCCCAAGTCTTCGACCATATCTGCGCCGGGACGACCCAGCGCGGGAATCAGGATCAGCAGCGGCACCACGGCCAGATCCTGAAACAACAGGATGGCGGTAATGCGTCGGCCGTGTTCGCTCTCGAGTTCGAGTTTTTCGGTGAGCAGCTTCAGCACAATCGCGGTCGACGACATCGACAACGCACCACCGATAGCGAATGCCGCACCCAAGCTGATGTCGAAGTATTGCGGCAGCAAAGGCGCCAGCAAGGCAACGCCTGCCATCGACATCAAGATGGTTAATCCCACCTGTGCGGTGCCGAGACCGAACACATTGCGGCGCATGGCTTTGAGCTTGGGTAGCGAAAACTCGAGACCAATCGAGAACATCAGAAACACCACGCCGAACTCGGCGAGTGTGTGTGTCGCCGCACTTTGTGAAGCGAGACCTAACGCGTGCGGGCCAATCAACACGCCGACGGTCAAGTAGCCCAACATCGGCGGCAGATGCAGCATGCGAAACGCCACCACGCCAAGCACTGCCGCAATCAGCAGGATGAGCGTGAGTTCAAGCGCAGAGTGCATCAGCGGTGGGCCTGTGTCGGGTGAAAGCGGCTGCGCAGCTACGTTCAGAAATCTTACGTCTGGCAGGTTTTTTGCTTTATGTAATGGGCTATACTCCGAGCATGAGTGTAACGCATCAGAAAAATTCGTCGAAACATTTTGATAACGTCGCTGCGTTACGCTCGTTGCAGTTGGCGCGCCAGACCCTCGATATCGAGGCCGAGGCCATCCTCGCGCTGAAGTCACGCTTGTCTGATCACGCCGACGACGCATTCGCGCGCGCGGTTGCGCTGCTATTTGCGTGCAGTGGCCGAGTGGTGGTCTCAGGCATGGGCAAATCAGGGCACATCGCCCGCAAGATTGCCGCCACGCTCGCCTCCACCGGCACCCCCGCCCTATTCGTCCATCCAGCCGAAGCCGCTCATGGCGACCTTGGCATGGTGACCGAGGCAGACGCGGTGATTGCGATTTCAAACTCGGGCGAATCGGAAGAGTTGCTGGCGATCGTGCCGGTGATCAAGCGCATCGGCGCCAAGTTAATCTCCATGACCGGCAGGCCGCAGTCAACGCTCGCCACGCTGGCTGATGTTCACCTGGATGTTGCTGTTGCGCGCGAGGCCTGCCCGCTCAACCTTGCCCCGACCGCCAGCACCACCGCCACGCTGGCGCTGGGTGATGCGCTCGCGGTCGCTTTGCTGGATGCGCGCGGCTTTCGGGAAGAAGACTTTGCACGATCACACCCCGGCGGCGCACTGGGCCGCCGTCTACTGACGCATGTGCGCGATGTGATGCGCAAGGCCGATGCGATCCCGAGCGTTCTGCCGGATGTATTGCTTCCCGAGGCGTTGTTGGAGGTCACACGAAAGGGTATGGCGATGACCGCCGTCGTTGACCAGCACGACAAAGTGCTGGGTATCTTCACCGATGGTGACTTGCGCCGGCTGATCGAGCTCGGTAAAGATTTTTCTCGAACGCCAGTGCATGAGGTGATGAACGCGAAACCGCGCACCGTCAGCCCCGAGCAGCTAGCGGTAGAAGCTGTCGAGCTGATGGAATCGTTCCGCATCAATCAGGTGCTGGTGACCGAAGCGGACGGCAGATTGACTGGCGCGCTACATATTCATGATCTGACGCGGGCAAAAGTCATCTGATGAGCTCAACTACAGAACAACTGGCGATGAAGCGTGCGCAGAACGTCAGGCTGATGATTTTTGATGTCGATGGCGTGCTCACCGATGGCGGCTTGCGTTATGGCGCGGGCGGCGAAGCCATTAAAACTTTTCATGTGCTGGACGGCCACGGCATCAAGCTGCTGCAACAGTTCAACGTCAAAGCAGCGATCATCACCGCGCGCGAGTCGGACATCGTCAAGCGCCGCGCGACGGACCTTGGTATCGACCTGCTGCATCAAGGTGTGCACGATAAACGTGCGGCGTTTGAGCAGCTGATTAGCGCCCTCAGCCTCGACCCCGCGCAGTGCGGCTATATGGGCGACGACGTGATCGATTTGCCTGTGATGACCCGCGTTGGTTTCTGTGCCAGCGTCCCCAATGCCCATCCGGAAGTCAAAACCCGTGCGCATCTTCTCACTCATGCCAAGGGCGGGCACGGCGCAGCGCGCGAGGTGTGTGACTTCATTTTGCGTGCGCAAGGAAATTACGAGGCGGCGCTAGCGCGGTATCTGGCATGATCGATGAGTTTCGTCCACGCAGAGGTGCGGCGCTGACATTAGCGTTCATGCTGCTACTCGCTGGCGGCAGTTTCTGGCTACTGAAGCAGGCTCAGCAACCAGAGCAAGGTGCCAGTCGCCGACCGGCGCAGGGACTTCCCGATTACACCATGCATCAATTTCGCTTCACCACGACGCGCACCGATGGGCGCGCTGACTATCTCGTGGAAGGCGACCAGCTATCCCACTACCCTGACCGAGATGAAACTCTTATTCAGGGTTTCCGCATGACCCGCTATATCGACAAACGCCAGAGTATGTTTGTCAGCTCGGATACCGCAAATACCAATGCTGATCATAGTCAGTTTCATTTGCACGACCATGTAGTTTTGCGCCGCCCATCGGCCAGCGATGGCGAGACACTATTGGTGACATCCGACTACATGCTGGTGCTGACCAATAAAGACATCGTTAAAAGTCATCGACCGGTACAAGCACAGCAAGGCGGAACAACGCTGAAAGGTACTGGCATGACCGCCGATAGCAAGCAGCAGACGCTGACACTGCATAGCGCTGTCAGCGCAACTTATTTACCTCCTGACCGGGTACGCAGATGAAGCCGATCTCCCCTTTTACGCGACATGCTCTTTTGATCGCCGCCCTGCTTGGTGCGCTGAATATGCCGGCACTTGCTGAGCGGGCCGATCGTGACAAGCCGACGAATATCGAGGCGAATCAGATGTTTTACGATGAGTCGAAACAGCTGAATACCTTCATCGGTAACGTCGTCGTCACTCGCGGCACGCTGGTGATGCACGGCGAGAAACTGATCCTGAAAAAAGACAGCGCCGGCTATCAGTTCGGTACGCTGTTCGCGCCCACCGGTGGCTTGGCGACCTTTCGTCAAAAACGTGATGGTGGAAAAGACCTGTGGATGGAAGGTCAGGCCGCAGAACGAATCGAATACGACACCAAAAACGAAATTGCTAAGCTGTTCAAGCGATCCAAGGTGCGCATGCTAGACGGCAGCAAAGTGACCGATGAGGTCGAGGGCGAGTTTATCTCTTACGACACGCGCGCCGAGTTCTACACCGCAAACAACACAGCATCAGGTGAGAGCAAGCCGGGGGCAGGCAGAGTTCGAGCAATTATTCAGCCGCGCGAAAAAGAAACAAAAGGCGATGATAGATAAAGCAGATAGTCGACTGCACGTGCGCGGCCTGCAAAAAAGTTATGGCGCGCGGCAAGTGGTACACAACGTCTCGCTGGACTTGGAAAGTGGCGAGGTGGTTGGTCTGCTGGGCCCGAACGGGGCGGGCAAGACGACTTCTTTTTACATGATTGTGGGTTTGGTACCGTCAGAGGGCGGCCAGATTTTGCTTGATGGTGAGAGCATCGCGGAGTTGCCGATTCATCGCCGTGCGCAGCGTGGGCTTTCCTATTTACCGCAAGAGGCGTCGGTGTTTCGTAAGCTGTCGGTGGCAGACAATATCCGCGCCGTACTGGAGCTGCAAAAAGACAATGGCAAACCGCTCCCTGACCAAGAGGTCGAACAGCGCCTGACTACCCTGCTTGCCGAACTGCAGATCGAGAATCTGCGCGACAACGCCGCGCTCTCTTTGTCGGGTGGCGAGCGCCGCCGCGTTGAGATAGCGCGTGCGCTAGCAACACGGCCACGTTTCATCCTGCTGGATGAGCCGTTTGCGGGCGTTGATCCTATTGCCGTGATCGAGATACAGCGAATTGTGCGCTTCCTGAAGGCGCGTGGTATTGGCGTTCTGATCACTGATCACAATGTGCGGGAGACCCTGGGTATTTGTGATCGTGCCTACATCATCAACCAAGGCGCGGTGCTCGCTTCTGGCAGCCCGGATGAAATCATCGCGAACGAGTCTGTGCGACGCGTGTACCTTGGTGAACATTTCCGAATGTAGGTCGGCACAGCGATGAAGCAAACACTTCAGCTCCGCGTCTCACAGCATCTTGCGCTAACACCGCAGCTGCAGCAATCGATTCGACTGCTACAACTATCGACGCTGGAGCTGCATCAAGAGCTGGAGCAGATGCTGAGTGATAACCCGCTGCTGGAGCGGATGGATGATCCGCTCGATCATTCTGTGCGCCTGCTCAGCGATGGCGCGATTAGCGCAGCACGCAGCACGCCATCCTCGAGCACAGAGAGTGAGGGTGATACACGTACCGATACGCCGGATGATCTCGGCGGTGCCGGTACCGGCGAAGATGCCGCGCCCGCCGGCGATGCAGACTGGAGCTTTGACGATGTTGCGCGCACGTCAAAGGCGCCGGAAGACGATAACGCGCGCCCGCAGCTGGAAGCGCATGAAACCACGCTACGCGAGCATCTGCTGGAGCAGCTGTCGGTCACCGTTGATAACCGGCGTGATCGTGCACTCGTCGAGTTACTCATTGATGCACTCGATGACAACGGTTACTTGGAAGAATCTCTGGGCGAGATTCTGTCGCGGCTGCCTGAAGAGCTCGAGATCGAGATGGACGAGTTGCTGGTAGCACTGAAGCTACTGCAAAGTTTCGACCCTGCTGGTGTGGGTGCGCGTGATGCCTCGGAGTGCCTTGCCATTCAAATACGACGCATGGAAAAAGTGCCGTTTGTCACACGACGCATGGCGCTGACGCTGGTCGAGAATCATCTTGAGCTATTTGCGCAACGTGAATTCAACAAGCTGAAAAAGATCCTCGACTGTGATGACGAGGATCTGCGCGAGGCACAGGCAGTGATCAAACGCTGTAACCCGCACCCAGGTGCGGCCTACGCGGGTGATGTATCGGACTATGTGGTGCCGGATGTCATTGTCAAACGCGCAAAGCATGGCTGGCAGGTCAGCCTGAACCGTGATGTGATGCCCAAATTGCGGGTCAATGCCATGTACGCAAATATCCTCAAGCAGAGCAAAGGTGAAGGCTCGCTATCGTCACAGCTGCAGGAAGCCAAGTGGCTTATCAAAAATATGCGGCAACGATTCGACACTATCCTGCGGGTGGCCGAGGCGATCGTTGACCGTCAGCGCAATTTCTTCTCGCACGGCGAGGTCGCGATGCGACCTCTTGTGCTGCGTGAAATTGCTGATACACTGGGTCTGCACGAGAGCACAATCTCCCGTGTCACCACGCAGAAATACATGCTCACGCCACATGGCATGTTTGAATTGAAATATTTCTTTGGAAGCCATGTAGCAACCGAGGCGGGCGGTGAAGCCTCTTCGACTGCAATACGGGCTTTGATCAAGCAGCTAATAGGAGCCGAAGACCCCAAACACCCGTTTTCCGATAGCAAGATCACAGATATGTTGGCAGAGCAGGGGATGGTGGTCGCGCGCCGTACGGTGGCGAAGTACCGCGAGGCGCTGAAGATCCCCCCGGTAAATCTGCGCAAATCCCTTTGATCACTATCACCTGACCTAGCGCCTTGCTGAAATTGCCACGATCAAGTTGCCGCTTGTTGCGCGCTGACTTTCTTGGCGCGACAAGGTCTAAGTCAGACAATCCAGAGTTTTCAACCGTTGCTGCGCTTCGTCCGGTTCTTCTGCCGATGAATCTGACGAAACCTCCAGCAACGCCATCCAAGGAGTGCTGTGTATGAATCTCAAGATCAGCGGTCACCATCTGGAACTCACCCCCTCGCTCAGGGAGTACGTACAAAATAAACTCGAGCGCATTAAACGCCACTTTGATAACGTGATTGATGTCACGGTTATTCTTGCTGTGGATGACAACACCGAAAAAGATAAACGTCAACGTGCCGAAATCAATGTCCATATGCGAGGCAAAGACCTGCATGTGGAAAGCGAAGCTCAGGACATGTACGCAGCGATCGATTTGTTGATGGATAAATTAGATCGACAAGTGCTCAAGCATAAAGATCGGATCCAAGATCATCACCGCACGGCAGTGCGTGGCTATAACGGAGCAACCGAGGTTGCATAACCCGTGATCAAGGATTAGACAAGGGCGCGGCAGCGCCCTTTTTTATGCGGGTTGGCCGCATCGCCAGCAATATCACCCGCTGAAAGTTAAATTTCATCGACCGCAAATAACCGTCGATACTCGCGCATTGCGTAGCGGTCGGTCATGCCGGCAATATAGTCAGCAACCCGACGCGCCTGCGCAACCTGATCGCCATCGGTAACATGATAATCCGGCGGCAGCAGTTGGGGGCCAGACAGGAAAATATCGAATAAGTCAGTCACGATCCGCCGCGCCTTGCTGGTCATACGACTGACTTGATAGTGCTGATAAAGATTCTTGCGCAAGAAACGCTTGAGGGTCTGCGCTTCCAACTTCATCGCCTCGGAAAAGCCAATCAGGGGCGGCGCATTGCGAACGTCGGCAATGGTTTTAACATCGGCCCGCTGGATATTCGATTGCGAGGTCTTGATCAGATCAACAACCAAGGCGTTGATCATGCGCCGAACGGTTTCATTAATCGCGCGACGCCCGGTGATACCGATAAACTCACGCTGTACCTCAGCATAAAAGCGCGCAAAAAGCCCGACGTCTTGCAGCTGATCCAAACTCAGTAAGCCGGAGCGCAAGCCATCATCGATATCATGATTGTTGTAGGCGATTTCATCAGCAAGGTTGGTGAGCTGCGCTTCCAGGCTGGGCTGCTTTCTCTCGATGAAACGAAGCCCCACCTCACCCAGTAGCTGCGCATTGGGTAAAGAACAATGCTTCAAGATACCTTCGCGCGTTTCAAAGCTGAGGTTGAGGCCGTCGAATGCGCCGTAGCGTTGCTCCAAGCTGTCGACCACCCGCAAGCTTTGGAGGTTGTGCTCGAAGCCGCCATAGTCCTTCATGCAAGCGTTGAGCGCATCCTGGCCCGCGTGTCCGAAGGGTGTGTGGCCCAGATCGTGAGCAAGCGAGATAGCCTCGACTAAATCTTCATTCAGTTGAAGATTACGCGCCAGTGATCGCGCGATCTGCGCTACTTCAATGCTGTGCGTCAGCCGAGTACGAAATAAATCACCTTCATGATTGACGAATACTTGGGTCTTGTACTCAAGGCGACGAAACGCCGTACAGTGAATAATTCGATCGCGGTCGCGTTGAAACTCGGTACGCGTCTGTGGGCTTGGCTCTGGTGTCTGACGACCGATCGAGTTATCGGCGCGCGCTGCGTAGCTTGCCAGCTGGATCTCATAAGCGTCGATGATACTCACTCGCTGCTCGCCTTTTTACTCATGAGCGAGTGCATGCGTTCAGCGTAGCGCTCAGCAGCTCGGTTGGCACAGTAGTAATGACGCTGGTGCCGAGCGGTTTCAGTAAAATGAATTTGATCTGGCCACCCTCATTTTTCTTATCGACCTCCATTAGATCGAGCCAGCGTGACTCACCGAGATCTGGCGCAAGCGTCGGCAACCCGGCTGCTTCGACCAATGAATGTAATCTCGTCTGCTCTGCTACCGGCAGATAACCCAACCTGACCGATAGATCGGCCGCCATCGTCATACCGCAACCGACGGCTTCGCCATGCAGCCACTCGCCGTAACCGAGGCCTGCCTCGATCGCGTGGCCAAAGGTATGTCCAAAATTCAGAATCGCGCGCAGGCCACTTTCACGCTCATCTTGACGCACTACCTCGGCCTTGATCTCGCAAGAGCGCTGAATAGCATGGGCTAATGCCCCGGCGTCACGCGCACGTAATCGCTGGATGTTTTGTTCAAGCCACTGAAAAAATACCGCATCAATAATGGCGCCGTGCTTGATCACTTCGGCTAAGCCTGCGGATAATTCACGGTCGGGCAAGGTCGCCAATGTGCCCGTGTCTGCCAGCACCATTTGCGGCTGGTAGAAAGCGCCGATCATGTTTTTACCGAGCGGATGATTAATCGCGGTCTTGCCACCGACCGACGAATCGACCTGCGCCAACAGCGTGGTCGGTACCTGCACAAACGGCACACCACGCATATAGGTGGCAGCGGCGAACCCCGTCATGTCGCCGATAACACCGCCACCGAGCGCGAGCAGCGTTGTCTTGCGGTCGCATTTTTGTTCAAGCAATGCGGTAAAGATCGCCATCAGGTTGTCTGCGTTCTTTTCCTCTTCGCCATCGGGTAGCACGATCGGGATGCACTGCTTGCCTGCGGCGTTCAAGCTCGCAGATAAACGCTCAAGATAAAGCGGCGCCACAACAGTATTGGTTACTACTGCGACGCGCTTACCGGGAATGCTGCGCAGCAGTTCGACATCCGTCAGCAGATCACTGCCAATAATGATGGGGTAGCTGCGCTCGCCGAGGTCAACACTCAGCCGGGCAAAAATCGAGGCAGAGGGTCGACTCATAGCGAACCTGCGGGCGCGGCAGCGCTCACTGGCCAGCCTGATAGCTCAAGCTGCGCAAGAATGTTTTGGACGACCGACTGCACATTCGGACGTCCGGTTTCGACGGTAATGTGCGCCACTTCCTCGTAGAGCGGTGCGCGCTGCCGCATCAACTCTTCAATCCGTGCCCGCGGGTCAGCGGTTTGCAATAAAGGTCGCTGGCGATCATGGCTGGTGCGTTGAACCAAGCTGCCCACCGAGGCCCGCAGATATACCACGGTGCCGCGCTCACGCAGGCTACGGCGGCTCTCTGGGTCGAGGATGGCGCCGCCGCCAGTGGCAAGTACGATGCCCTGCTGCTGGGTCAGGTCACGAATCACATCTGCCTCACGCTGGCGAAAGCTGGCTTCGCCCTCGATCTCGAAAATCAGCGTGATCGAGGCACCGGTGCGTGATTCAATTTCATGGTCGGCGTCGACAAATCGCAAATTCAGCCGCTTGGCAAGCGCGCGTCCAATTGTTGTCTTGCCCGAGCCCATCAGCCCGACCAGAAAGATATTGGCTTGCGGAGTCGACATAGTGACTATTGCTGGGGAAGTTTCCCCTTGAAAAGCAACAGTGTAGCCGATCCACGCAATGACGTAGTTCAGCGTAGTGGATAGTTACCCGTAGCCGCGAGATCAGCGACGATGCGCGGTGTGATGAAAATCAGTAGCTCTTTTTGGCTGCGAAGCTGGCTGGTTTGCCTGAATAACTGCCCCAGTACCGGAATGTCACCAAAGAAAGGCACCTTGTAAACATTGCTGCGCTCTTCCTGCGTGAAGATACCGCCGAGTACCACGGTGCCGCCATTTTCTACCTGGACATTGGTTTTTACGTGCTTGGTATCAATCGCATAACTGGTACCGACAGCAATACCGCGCGAGTCCTTGGCAACGTCAACGGTCAAAATGATATTGCCGTCCGGTGTAATTTGGGGCGTTACCTCCAGCTTGAGGTTGGCTTTTTTGAACTGTACCGATGTTGCCCCGCTCGACGTCGCCTGCTGATACGGAATCTCTTCGCCTTGCTCGATAATCGCTGGTTGCTGATCAGCCGTCACCACACGCGGACTGGAAATAATCTTGCCCTTGCCATCTGCCTGTAACGCGCTTAACTCGAGATTGAGAAATCGATTCGCTCCGGCTGAAAATAAACTGAATCCTATCGTGCCCGGCGAGGCAGTACCAATTTTTCCCGCTGGCAGATCAACAAACTGAGTATTCGGCATATAGCTACCACCCGTGACAGCCGCCTGACCAGTTTGTTCGCCGACCCCAAGATAATTACCGGTCACGCCGAGCCGGGTGCTGCCCGGGAGATTGATACCTACCGGTGACTGTGTCGCTCGGTTGAAATCAGCATAGCCTAGCCGCGCCCCTAGATTTTTATTGAAACTGTCGTCCGCCTCGACGATGCGCGCCTCGATCATCACTTGCCGTTGCGGCACATCGGTCATCTGTATCAGTCGCCGTACCTCTTCCAATTTAGCCGGTGTGTCGGTGACAAATAATTTATTGCTGCGTGGCTCCGCCGACGCGCTGCCGCGACGCGACAAGATACTGCCGCGACCTGTCTGACCGTCTAGCCCAAAAACTTTTTGAAATGCTTCGGCTTTTTAATAATTGAGCTGAAATGTTTCGGTAACCAAGGGCTCCAATTCATTGATTTGTGCGCGTTGCTCGAGCTCGAGTCGCTCTTTGGTTAACAACTCATCTTTGGGCGCGATCCATAAAACATTACCGCTCTTGCGCATATCGAGCCCACGTGCCTGCATGACGATATCTAGTGCCTGATCCCACGGAACATCTTTCAGCCGAAGCGTAAGGTTTCCACCGACTGTATCGCTGGCCACAACATTCAGACCGGTGAAATCAGCGATCACTTGCAACAGCGCGCGCACCTCAATATTCTGAAAGTTTAGTGATAACTTCTCACCGCGATAGCCGCGGCCATTGCCACGCTCGTTGGGTTTTTGCGGTTTTACCTCGACCACCAGCCGGCGGTCGGTTTGCCACGCGACGTGATCCCATTGCCCGGCCGCAGTGACAGTAATGCGCACCATATCGCCGCTACTACTTGCGCCGATTTCCTGTACTGGTGCAGCAAAATCTTTCACATCGAGTCGGCGCTTTAATGGTTCAGGTAACGCACTCTTCATGAGATCGATGACCACACCCTGACCCTGCCGCCGCACATCAATTGCTGACTGCTCACGCGCCAAATCAATAATGACCCGACCGGCGCCCTCTTCGCCGCGCCGAAAATCAATATCAAGTACCGCGTTGCGCTCCATTGCTAATGCCGCTGCTTTATTGGCCGAGCCGGTGGCAGTCGCTATTGGGTGGGCTGTCTCGCCGATCAGAATTTGGGCCTCATGATCTTGCAGCCGTGCGGCGTGATTCACCGGTCGTTTCAAGTTAATCACGATACGGGTGCGGTTACCGGCCTGAACAATATCGATATGTCGTATCTCGCCGGTATCCACGGTTTTGCGCATCGTCGACATCGCATTGGTGGTGTCAGGTAAATCAACCACGATGCGTGCCGGCGCCACCGTTGCGAAGCTTGCAGGTGTTTTTGCAAGTGGCTTGTCGAGCTTCAGCCGCACAACGACTTGCTCAGCATGACGACTAATTTCAACCGCACGTAGCGTGTTCTGCTCTGCATAGCTGTTGGTTACACCTAGCAGCAATGCAATCAACCCCAGCAGCACTCGTCGTATACACCCACTCATTTTTTCTCCCGCAGTACTAGCTGCGTTTGCCTACGAGTCCACTGGCCTGTGCTGTCGGCGACCCATTCCTCAATGTCGATGGCCTTGTCGTGAATGGTAATCAGCTTGCCCAAATCAAGTCCTAGGTGAGCGCCAACACGAACCGAGTAAACTAATTTGTCGGCCTGAATCAAGGCAATCGCCTCTTTACCTCGGCGTAGGTGTCCGATAAGACGTAGGCCATCCAAAGGCACGCGCTCCAGCGGCTCGCGTGGTCGACGAAGATCCGGCTGCAATGCGTTATGCGCCAGACTGGCTTCATTCAGCGCGAGCCGGGCGAGGTCAAACGGGTCAGCGCGATCAGCTACTTGGTACCGAAACTCCGG
>Ga0194118_10000439_pt1 | contig 70766 bp, 53 predicted proteins | sample TA2MahsurfametaG_2_FD_148662 | JGI IMG/M metagenome (GOLD analysis project Ga0194118, IMG submission 148662) | Freshwater microbial communities from Lake Tanganyika, Tanzania - TA2015013 Mahale N5 surface | ecosystem: Environmental > Aquatic > Freshwater > Lake | place: Tanzania: Lake...
CGGAACGCCGATGGTTGCCCCCCTTCCCGGTTTTGAGTACGATTTCCGATCTTGGCGGCGGAGAGACCCATCGATCAAATCAGCTGACACGAGGCAGGCCCACGAGGGCCGCTTGTGCGTTGTTTCGCTTTTGGAACGAGAGGCGATCACACCATGTCGACGAAGACCATCCGCGATTTCTCGAAGAAGCGCGGCGAAGCCGATCCGGTTCCCGATCTCATGAAGGTGCAGCAGGAGGCGTATGACCGCTTCCTGCAGCTCAAGAAGGATCCGACCGACCGCGACCCGCACAAGGGGCTCGAGGCCCTGCTCCGGGAGATCTTCCCGATCGAGTCGTACGACATGGCCATGCGCCTGGAGTACGTGCGCTACCGCCTCGAGGAGCCGCGCTACACGCCGGACGAGTGCCGCGAGCTGCGCCTCACCTACGGCCGGCCGCTGCGCGTCACCGTGCGCCTCATCAAGGGCGAGGGTGAGCCGATCACCGAGGAGGACATCTACCTCGGCGACATCCCCATCATGATGGGCGGCGGCGAGTTCATCGTCAACGGCGCCGAGCGCGTCATCGTGAGCCAGCTGCACCGCTCGCCCGGCGTCGACTTCAGCGTCGCGTCGCGCATCGGCGACCGCCCGCTGCACTCGAGCCGCATCATCCCCGAGCGCGGCTCGTGGATCGAGCTGGAGGTGACCAAGAAGGACGTGCTGGCGATGCGGATCGACCAGAGCACGAAGCTGGCCGCCACCACGTTCCTGCGCGCCCTTGACGAGAAGTACTCCACCACCGAGAAGATCCTCGAGGAGTTCTACGAGGTCGAGGACATGCCGGCGAAGAAGCTCACGCCGGGCCACTTCTCGGCGGAGCTCATCATCGACAGCGAGACCGGCGAGGAGCTCTGCCGCGTCGGCGCGCAGCTCGGCGAGAAGGGCCTGGAGAACATCCTCGCGAGCAACCTGAAGACGGTGCGCGTGGTCGCCAACCCCGGCGACTCGCTCATCCTCAACACGCTCGCCGAGGAGAAGCTGGACTTCCTCGCCGAGGTCAGCGAGCACGAGGCCGCCCTTCTCAAGATCTACGGCCGCCTGCGCCCCGGCAACCCGCCGCAGGTGGACAAGGCGCGCAAGCTCTTCGAGGAGAAGTTCTTCGACGACAGCCGCTACCGCCTCGGCCGAGTGGGCCGCTTCCGCATCAACCGCAAGTTCGAGCACGACGGGCGGTACAAGAAGGTCGGCGAGGAGATGCAGCGCATCCGCGCCGAGGACTTCCTCGCCGTCATCCGCTACCTGCTCGACCTGCGCGGCAAGGCCAAGGACCAGTTCGTCGACGACATCGACCACCTGGGCAACCGCCGCCTCCGCACGCTCGACGAGCTGGCCACCGAGGAGATGCGCAAGGGCTTCCTCAAGCTCAAGCGCACCGTCCAGGAGCGCATGAGCGTCAAGGAGCCGGGCGAGATCGGCAAGATCGCCGACCTCGTCAACAGCAAGAGCATCTCCAGCGCCATCGAGTTCTTCTTCGGGCGCAGCGAGCTGTCGCAGGTGGTCGACCAGACCAACCCGCTCAGCATGCTCGTGCACGAGCGGCGCCTCTCGGCCCTCGGGCCGGGCGGCCTGAACCGCAAGCGCGCCGGCTTCGAGGTGCGCGACGTGCACCTGTCGCACTACGGCCGCATCTGCCCGATCGAGACGCCGGAAGGCACCAACATCGGCCTGATCGCGTCGCTCGGCATCTACGCCGAGATCGACGACTACGGCTTCCTGCAGACCCCCTACCGCGAGGTCAAGGGCGGCAAGGCCACGGGCAAGGTCACCAAGCTGCGCGCCGACGAGGAGCTCAAGCACATCCTCGCGCCGTCGGACTCGATGAACGCCGAGGGCAAGATCTCCAACATCCGCAACGTGAAGCTGGAGAAGGTGCTGGCGCGCAAGCGCATCGACAAGGAGGAGTCGAACGACGTCGACCTGGTCCTCGTCGAGCCCGAGGAGGTGCAGTTCGTCGACATCAGCCCCAAGCAGATCGTCGGCGTCAGCGCCTCCCTCATCCCCTTCCTCGAGCACGACGACGCCAACCGCGCGCTCATGGGCTCGAACATGCAGCGCCAGGCGGTGCCGCTCGTCAAGAGCGACCCGCCGTGCATCGCCACGGGCATGGAGCGCGTGGTGGGCACGCACTCCGGCATGATCGTCAAGGCCGCGCGCGGCGGCACGGTCACCTACGTGGACGGCCAGCGCATCATCATCGACAACGCCGATGAGTACGCGCTCCGCAAGTTCGCCGGCCTCAACGAGCGCACGTGCCAGAACCAGCGGCCGGTGGTGAAGCCGGGCGACAAGGTCAAGGCCGGGCAGATCATCGCCGACGGCGCCTCCACGCGCATGGGCGAGCTGGCCATCGGCAAGAACGCCCTCGTCGCCTTCAACACCTTCGACGGCTACAACTTCGAGGACGCCATCGTCATCAACGAGCGCCTCGTGAAGGACGACGTCTTCACGTCGATCCACATCGAGAGCTTCGAGGTGGAGATCCGCGAGACCAAGCTCGGCCGCGAGGAGTTCACCGCGGACATCCCGAACGTCTCCGAGAAGATGCTCCGCAACCTCGACGAGTTCGGCGTCATCCGCATCGGAGCGCGCGTCGGGCCCGGCGACATCCTCGTCGGCAAGGTCAGCCCGAAGTCGAAGTCCGAGCTCAGCCCCGAGGAGAAGCTGCTGCACGCCATCTTCGGCCGCGCCGGCGAGGACGTGAAGAACGACTCGCTCGAGGTGCCCGCGGGCACCGAGGGCGTGGTCATCGGGGCCAAGCGCTTCAGCCGCCGCATGCACCTCAACGAGGAGCAGAAGAAGCAGCTGAAGAAGGAGATCTCCGAGTACGAGGAGGAGATGGACAGGAAGGCCATCTCGCTCTTCAAGCAGATGGTGGCCCTCGTCAACGGCGCCCTCGGCGCCGAGATGGTCGACCCGAGCACCCGCCAGAAGGTGGGCGCGAGCGACATCGACGAGGTCATCCTCGAGCAGATCCAGAACTTCTCCGACAAGTGGATGAAGGGCTCCAAGGAGGCGCGCGACGCCGCCATGGTGACCTACGGCCAGTTCTGGCCCCGCATCAGCGGCATCTTCACCGAGAAGGAGCGCAAGGTCGGCCACATGAAGCGCGGCGACGAGCTCCCGTCGGGCGTGCTGGAGATGGTCAAGGTCTACGTCGCCACCAAGCGCCAGCTCTCGGTGGGCGACAAGATGGCCGGCCGCCACGGCAACAAGGGCGTCATCGCCCGCATCGTGCCCGAGGAGGACATGCCCTTCCTCGAGGACGGCACCTCGGTGGACGTGCTCCTCAACCCGCTCGGCGTGCCCAGCCGCATGAACGTCGGCCAGATCCTCGAGGTCCACCTCGGGTGGGCCGCGCAGGTGCTCGGCTTCCAGGCGCTCACCCCGGTGTTCGACGGCGCCACCGAGGCCGAGATCTTCAAGGCGGTCGACGACGCCAACGACCACGTGTCGCGGCGCCTCGAGTCGTTCGAGAAGGCCGGCAAGGAGCCCGGGTCGCCCCGCGAGCTCCTGGCGCACATGCCCCGGACCGGCAAGGTGCAGCTCTACGACGGCCGCACCGGCGAGGCGTTCAAGCAGAAGACCACGGTCGGCTTCATGTACATCCTGAAGCTGCACCACCTGGTCGACGACAAGATCCATGCCCGCAGCACGGGCCCCTACAGCCTCATCACCCAGCAGCCGCTGGGCGGCAAGGCGCGCACGGGCGGCCAGCGCTTCGGCGAGATGGAGGTGTGGGGCCTCGAGGCGTACGGCGCGGCCTACGTCCTGCAGGAGCTCCTCACCGTCAAGAGCGACGACGTCGAGGGACGCACCAAGATCTACGACTCCATGGTGAAGGGCACGAACACGCTCGAGGCCGGCATGCCGGTGGTGTTCGACGTCCTCTGCCACGAGATCAAGGGCCTTGCGATGAACATCCAGCTCGAGAAGCTCTCGGGCGAGGACAGTCCCATCCTCGACTGACGCGATGCGCAAACCATCCGTCGGTGCGCCCGCGCGGCGCGCCGACGGCACCCCGCCCCGCGCGGGGACGACACGACCGACCGCACGCCGCGGCACGAAGCGGCAACAGGAAGCGAGCGACACATGTCTGAGAACGTCTACGACCGCGTGAACGACATCGGCGCCGTGAAGATCACCCTCGCGGGCCCGAACGACATCCGCAGCTGGAGCTTCGGCGAGGTCAAGAAGCCCGAGACGATCAACTACCGCACCTACCGACCCGAGCGGGACGGCCTGTTCTGCGAGCGGATCTTCGGGCCCGAGCGCGACTTCGAGTGCGCCTGCGGCAAGTACAAGGGCACCAAGTACAAGGGCATCATCTGCGACCGCTGCGGCGTCAAGGTCACGCACAGCCGCGTGCGCCGCAAGCGCATGGGCCACATCAACCTGGCCGCGCCGATCGTGCACATCTGGTACTTCAAGGCCATGCCGAGCCGCCTCGGCAACCTGCTCGCGGTCAAGACCAGCGACATCGAGAAGGTCGTCTACTTCCAGGACTACGTCGTCACCGACCCGGGCAGCACCGACCTCGAGTTCAAGCAGATGCTGACCGAGGACGAGTACCGCGTCGCCCTGGAGAAGCACGGCCACGGCACCTTCACCGCCATGATGGGCGCCGAGGCCGTCCGCGAGCTGCTCTCGCCGATGAAGCTCGACCTCGACGACGAGGCCGTGAAGCTCCGCGAGGACCTCTTCAACACGAAGAGCAAGCAGAAGCAGAAGGACCTCTCCAAGCGGCTGAAGATCGTTGAGGCCATCCGCAAGAGCCCCAACGACCCCACGTGGATGGTGCTGGACGTGATCCCCGTGATCCCGCCCGACCTGCGCCCGCTGGTCATGCTGGAGAGCGGCAACTTCGCCACCAGCGACCTGAACGACCTGTACCGGCGCATCATCAACCGCAACAACCGCCTCAAGAAGCTGATGGACCTCAATGCACCCGAGGTCATCATCCGCAACGAGAAGCGCATGCTGCAGCAGGCCGTCGACGCGCTGTTCGACAACGGCCGCTGCCGCCGCCCGGTGCTCGGCAGCTCCAATCGCCCGCTCAAGTCGATCACCGACATGATCAAGGGCAAGCAGGGCCGCTTCCGCGAGAACCTGCTCGGCAAGCGCGTCGACTACTCGGCCCGCTCCGTCATCGTCGTCGGCCCGGAGCTCAAGCTCTGGCAGTGCGGCCTCCCGAAGAAGATCGCGCTGGAGCTGTACCAGCCGTTCATCATCCGCAAGCTCAAGGAGCAGGGCCTCGCCGACACCATCAAGAGCGCCAAGCGCATGCTCGAGCGCCGCGAGACCGAGGTGTGGGACATCCTCGAGACGGTCATCAAGAACCACCCGGTCCTGCTGAACCGCGCCCCCACCCTGCACCGCATGGGCATCCAGGCCTTCGAGCCGGTGCTCGTGGAGGGCAACGCCATCAAGATCCACCCGCTGGTGTGCACGGGCTACAACGCCGACTTCGACGGCGACCAGATGGCCGTGCACCTGCCGCTCAGCGTCGAGGCCCAGGCCGAGGCGCAGGTGCTGATGATGTCCATCCACAACATCTTCAGCCCCGCCAACGGCAACCCGATCGTCAGCCCGTCCCAGGACATCGTCATGGGCGTGTACTTCCTGACCGTCGGCTTCAAGGACATGCCCGCGGAGCGCAAGGACGTCCACCGCTTCAAGGACTTCGCCGAGGCCCTCACCGCCTACGAGGCGAAGGCCATCGACCTGCATGACTGGATCGAGGTTCGCCTCGACCGCTTCTCCGAGAGCGTCGAGAAGGAGAAGGAGCAGCCGAGGAAGCTCGCCGAGAGCCGCCGCATCGTCACCACGCTCGGCCGGCTGATCTTCAACGAGATCCTGCCGGACGGCATGCCCTTCTACAACTGCTCTCTCAGCAAGAAGGGCGCCGCGCGCGTCATCGACGACACCTTCCAGCGCCGGGGCAAGGCCGACACCATCGACCTGCTCGACCGCATGAAGGAGGTCGGGTTCCGCTACTCCACGCTGTCGGGCCTGTCGTTCAGCATCACCGACCTCCGCATCAGCGCCGAGAAGGAGCGACTGATCGAGGAGGCCGAGCGCAAGGTGCTGAAGGTCGAGCGCAGCTACGAGAACGGCGCCATCACCGACGTCGAGCGCCGCAACCAGGTCCTCGAGATCTGGGCCAAGTGCCGCAACGACATCTCCGACCGCCTCATGGAGACCCTCAAGAACGACCGCCGCGACACGGCGACCGGCCTCGAGGTGGACATGGGCACCAAGGACCAGCCCGCCAGGGCCGGCACCAAGTACCTCAACCCCGTGTACCTCTTCGCCGACTCCGGCGCCCGAGGCAACAAGAGCCAGATGCAGCAGCTGGCAGGCATGCGCGGCCTCATGGCCAAGCCGAGCGGCGAGATCATCGAGACCCCGATCATCTCGAACTTCCGCGAGGGCCTGACGGTGCTCGAGTACTTCGCGTCGACCCACGGCGCCCGCAAGGGCCTGGCCGACACGGCGCTCAAGACCGCCGACTCCGGCTACCTCACCCGCAAGCTCTGCGACGTGGCCCAGTCGGTCACCGTCGTCGAGCACGACTGCGGCACCAAGTCCGGCGTGCCCAAGCGCGCGCTGTACAAGGGCGAGGAGGTGGACGTGCCGCTGCGCGACCAGGTCCGCGGCCGAACGGCGCTGCAGACCATCGTCGACCCGCGCACCGACCGCGTCGTCGTGGCCAAGAACCAGATCATCACGGACGCCATCGCCCGCGACATCGAGGAGCTCGGCATCGGCACCGTGCACGTGCGCAGCCCGCTCACCTGCGAGACGGCCCGCGGCGTCTGCCGGTGCTGCTACGGCATGGACCTCTCCACGGGCCAGCCCGTCGAGCAGGGCATGGCCGTGGGCATCATCGCCGCGCAGTCGATCGGCGAGCCCGGCACGCAGCTCACCATGCGCACCTTCCACACGGGCGGCATCGCGGTCAGCACCGTCGCCGACACCGTGCACAAGGCGCAGAACGCCGGCACCGTCGACGTGGTGGACTGCAACGAGGTCGAGACCGTCCAGCCGGACGGCTCCTCGGCCTTCGTCGCCCTCAAGAAGAACGGCATCATCCGCATCAACGACGCGAAGGGCCGTGAGCTCGAGCACCACCCCGTGCCCTACGGCGGCGTGATCATGGTGAGGACCGGCGACCAGATCAAGAAGGGCCAGTCGCTCGTGTCGTGGGACGGCACCAAGACGCCGATCCTCGCCGAGAAGTCGGGCACCATCAAGTTCGAGGACGTGATCGAGGGCCAGACCGTCAAGGTCGAGACCCGCGGCTCCATCATCGAGCGGATCGTCACCGAGCACACCGGCGAGAAGCACCCGCAGATCACCATCATCGACAACTCGGGCGCCATCCTCGACTTCCACCACCTGCCGGCGAAGGCCCGCATCGCGGTGAGCGAGGGCGACAAGGTGAAGGCCGGCCAGGCCATCGCCATCCAGCCGAAGGAAGCCGGCCGCAGCGCCGACATCGTCGGCGGCCTCCCGCGCGTCACCGAGCTGTTCGAGGCGCGCAACCCCAAGGACCCGGCGGTGCTCGCCGAGATCTCGGGGCGCGTCGAGCTCCTCAGCGACAAGCGCAAGGGCAAGATGACCATCCGCGTCGTCGCCGACGGCGGCGAGGAGTTCGACCACCACGTGCCGCAGGGCAAGCACCTCCGCGTGCACACCGGCGACCGCGTGGAGAGCGGCGACGCCCTCACCGAGGGGCCGCAGATCCCGGCGGACATCCTCCGCATCAAGGGCGAGGAAGCGCTCTACACCTACATGCTCGACGAGGTGCAGAACGTGTACCGCGCGCAGGGCGTGGCCATCTCGGACAAGCACATCGAGACCATCCTGCGCCAGATGCTCAGCAAGGTGAAGGTCTCCACTCCGGGCGACACCGACTTCCTGCCCAACCAGGTGGTCGAGCGCTTCGAGCTGAAGGCCCGCAACGAGCAGCTCGGCGCCATGCTCCGCGTCGAGGACCAGGGCGACACCGACCTGCCGGTCGGCGCGCTCGTGGGCAAGGACGAGGCCAAGGAGGCCAACGCCCTCGCCAAGGACAAGGGCGGCAAGGAGGCCAAGACGCGCAAGCCCAAGCCGGCCACCTTCAAGACCCTGCTCCTCGGCATCACCAAGGCCTCGCTGCAGAGCGAGAGCTTCCTGTCGGGCGCGAGCTTCCAGGAGACCACCAAGGTGCTCACCGAGGCGGCGCTCTCCGGCGCCACCGACGAGCTCCGCGGCCTCAAGGAGAACGTCATCCTCGGCCACCTCATCCCCGCCGGCACCGGCTGCGACCAGTACCAGGCCATCCGCGTGGCGAAGCTGGTGGACGTGCCCGAGGGCGACGAGACCAGCGACGAGGCCTACCTCGCGGAGGCCCGCGAGGAGGCCGAGGAACTGGGCGCCGAGAGCCCCGAGTTCGCCTCCACGATCAGCCAGGAGACGCTCGCAGGCCTGAGCGAGGCCCTGCGTGCGGGCGGCACCGGCGAAGGCGCCGAGTTCGCCCCCGAGTTCCCGGCCGACGAGGAGCCCGGCGACTGACCGAGGTCCGTCACCGGTTGCTTCGGCACCGGCGCACGGCTCACGAAACCACGGGCGCGACGGTCCAGCCGACCGTCGCGCCCTTTCGCCTTTCCGGGCGCCGCACGCCGAGCCCCTACGATGATGCACATGCCTTCCACCCCGCCCGGCAAGGGCGAGCCCTGGTACCGCGACGGACTGCGCTTCGAGTGCACGATGTGCGGCAACTGCTGCACGGGTCCCGAGGGCGTGGTGCTGTTCTCGCTGGACGAGGGCCAGGCGATGGCCGACAAGGTCGGCCTTCCGCTCGACGAGTTCCTGTCGCGGTACTCGCGCAAGGTCGGCCGCCAGCGGTCGCTGCGCGAGAAGCAGACCGAGTTCGGCAACGACTGCATCTTCCTCGACCGCAACTCCATCCCCGGCAAGGCCGTCTGCGGTCTCTACGAGGCGCGCCCGGAGCAGTGCCGCACCTGGCCGTTCTGGGAGGGCAACCTCCGCAGCCGCAAGGCCTGGGAGGACACCAAGAAGCACGTGCCCTGCCCCGGCATGGACATGGGGCCGGTCCACGACCTGGTGACCATCCGCATCGCGGTCGAGAAGGACAAGGCCGGCGGCGGGAGCTGGGCGCGGTGACCGGGCCCGGTCGCGCGCCCGGGCAGCCGCGCGACCCGTTCGCCGCGCTGCCCCCCGACGCAGCGGAGCTTGCGGCACGGTGGGCCGAGGCGGCGTTCGCTCCCGCGGTCGACGAGGGCCTGCGCGCGATCCACCGCGACATGGCCGAGGCGACCGCCGCGCTCGCGCCCGTGTGCGACGCCAGCGGACGCTGCTGCAGGTTCGGCGAGTGGGGTCACCTCCTGTACGTCACCGGGCTCGAGGCCGCGTGGACGCTGCGCGCCGCCGCGCGCACGCCCACCGCCGAGGACGTCCGCGCCGCCGCGCTCCGCGACGACTGCCCGTTCCTCGAGGCAGGCCGCTGCGGCGTGCACGCATTCCGCCCGGTGGGCTGCCGCGCGTACTTCTGCGACCCGAGGGCCGCGGGATGGCAGGAGGAGCTGTCCGAGCGCATGCTCGCGCGCCTGCGCGCGCTGCACGAGGAGCACGCCGTCCCCTACCGCTACGGCGAATGGCGCACCATGCTCGCCCACTTCGTGGCCTGAGCGCGCGGGCCTAGAATCACGCTCCCGTGACCGCCACCGCCGACCAGATCCGTTCCGTGGCCTTCGTCAGCCTCGGCTGCCCGAAGAACCTCGTCGACAGCGAGAAGATGCTCGGCGTGCTCGCGCAGGACGGCCTGCGGCTGGTCTCCGACCACGACGGAGCCGATGCCATCGTCATCAACACCTGCGGCTTCCTCGAGGCCTCGAAGGACGAGAGCCTCGAGGTGATCCGCGAGGCCCTCGAGCGCAAGCACGCCGGCAAGACCCGGCGCGTGGTGGTGGCCGGCTGCCTCGTGCAGCGCCACCGGGCCAAGATGCTCGAGTGGGCGCCCGGCATCGACGCCATGATCGGCGTCTTCGACCGCGACCACGTCCTCGACGCGGTGCGCGGGCCCGCCGCGCGCGAGGCCAACGCCGCGCCGGGCGCGGGCGGCGGCGCCGAGCCCCGCTACTGGATCTCGGGGAACGCGCTCCAGGCGGCGGCGGAGCGCGGGCTCAAGACGGCGGGCCTCACGGTCAACGGCAAGGACGGGAAGGGCATCGGCTACTGGGAGGACGACTCCAACCGCCTGCGACTCACCCCGCGCCACTGGGCCTACCTGCGCGTCAGCGAAGGATGCAACCAGCGCTGCGCCTTCTGCACCATCCCCTCCATCCGCGGGAAGATGCGCTCCAAGCCCGTGGAGACCATCGTCTCCGAGGCCCGCGCGCTGCTCGCCGACGGCGCCTTCGAGCTCAACCTGATCGGCCAGGACACCACCAGCTTCGGCGACGACATCGGCTACGGCGAGGGCCTCTCCGGCATGCTCCGCGCCGTCGACCGCGCCGTCCGGGAGCACGGCGCCGGCTGGGTGCGCCTGATGTACGCGTACCCGTCGAACTTCACCGACGAGATGATCGACACGATCGCCTCGCTCGAGACGGTCGTCAAGTACATCGACATGCCGCTGCAGCACATGAGCGACCGCATGCTGAAGGCGATGCGGCGCCACACGAGCAGGCGCCAGCAGGCGGAGCTCCTCGGGAAGCTGCGCGAGCGCATCCCGGGCATGGCCATCCGCACCACGTTCATCACCGGCTTCCCCGGCGAGACGGCGGAGGACCACGCCGAGCTCCTCGAGTTCGTGCGCGACTTCGGCTTCGATGCCATGGGCGTGTTCCGCTACTCGCCCGAGGAAGGCACCCCCGCGGGAACCATGGATGCCGACCCCGCGCTCCACGTGCCCGACGCCGTGAAGCACGAGCGCGAGCGCGAGCTCATGCTCGCGCAGCAGGAGATCGCCTTCGAGAACGCCGCGTTCCAGGGCGAGCAGCGCGCGCAGTTCGACGTCCTCGTCGACGGTCCTGCCGCGGGAGGCACGGCGGGCCGCGCGACCGCCGGCGTGGCAGACGGCACCACCCTGCACGTTGGGCGCTGCTACCACCAGGCCCCGCAGATCGACTCGCTCACCTACGTGGTCTCGCGCGAGCGGCTCTCGCCCGGCGAACTGGTCCGATGCACCGCCGTCGGCAGCGATGGCTACGACCTGGTGGCGCAGCCCACCTCGGACATCGAGCGAAAAGTGGTGCTTCCGGTGATACGCACCTGAACCGCCTGCGTAGAGGAACCATGATGACCGCCCCACGCAGCCTCCTCCCCACGCCCTTCCTCGCGGCGCCCTTCCTTGCGTCGCCCTTCCTTGCGGCGCCCTTCCTCGCGGCAGCGCTTGCCGCGGCCGCGGCACCCGCGCAGAACTCCAAGCGGACCCCCGACGCGCCGCTCGACTTCGACCCCGCGCGGCCCGAGCGCATCGACGGCTGGTGGACCAACGGCAAGGAGCTGCTCACGCTCGAGGGCAACGGTGCCTACCGGCTGTGGGTCTCGCAGGACCGCTTCAAGCGGCCCGTCGAGGTCGGTGCGTGGCGCCGCACCAACTACGTCTTCTTCGACCTCGAACCCTACCGCTCCAAGCCCGGGACCCGCTTCCGGGTCAACCTGCAGAAGGACGGCGGCATCACGGAACTGGTGCGCGAGGGCATGGGCGACTTCCGCTCCGTCCCGTCGCCGCCGCGGGTGATGGCCGACGAGATGCTCGGTGCGTGGATCTCGCCGCAGGAGCAGCTCCTCGTCCTCGACAACGGACGGTACGAATGGCGCCGCACCGGTCCCGCGCAGGGGATCACCGAGCACTCGGGCAACTGGAACAGCGAGGGCGACGTGCTCACGCTTGCCCCCGACACCACCGCCGTGGAACTCACCAGCCTCCGCTGCACGAAGGGCGCCGATGGCCAGTGGACGCTCGAGTCCCGCGGCGGCCGAATGACCCGGCCCCCGCTCAGCCCGCCGCCCGGGGGCCCGGACGCCGAGGCGCCGCCCCCTGCGCCGAAGGCCCCGGCGCCGCCCGCGCCGGCGCCGGCATCCGGAGCCCCGGCGCCGGCGAAGCCGAGCGCGGATGGCTGACTGGAACTGGTGGCCCCGCTTCCATGACCCCGCGCTGCGGCTGTCGCTGCGCGAGCAGGTGGTGCTTCACGTCGAGGCCAACGTGCGCATGCTGCGCGACTGGCGCGCGTGCTGGACGTTCACGTGGATCTCGCTGCTTCCGGTGCCGCTGCTGCTGGCGCTCCCGTACCTCATCGTGCACGGCTGGGACGGCCACCCGGCCGCGTCGCTGGCGGTCGCCGGACTCGCCTTCCTTGCGTACATGCTCCTGCAGCACGTGGCCTTCGCCGTGGCGATGCGGCGAACCTACGTCCGCTTCGTGCGCCTGTCGCTTGCCTCGCTCGGGCACCCCGCCTGCGTCGAGTGCGGCCACCCGCTGGGCCCGAAGCCGCCCGCATCCTGCCCGGAATGCGGTTCGGCGCTCGGCGAATCCCGCTAGAATGCGTGGTTCTCCGTGCGCATCCGCAACTTCTCCATCATCGCCCACATCGACCACGGCAAGAGCACGCTGGCCGACCGGCTGCTCCAGGCCACCAAGGCGGTGAGCGAGCGCGAGGCCCGCGCGCAGATGCTCGACTCGATGGACCTCGAGCGCGAGCGCGGCATCACCATCAAGGCCTCGGCCGTCACCGTGACGCACCGCTACCAGGGCGAGGACTACGAGCTCAACTTCATCGACACGCCCGGGCACGTCGACTTCACCTACGAGGTGAGCCGCGCCCTCAAGGCGTGCGAGGGCGCCATCCTGGTGGTGGACAGCTCGCAGGGCGTGCAGGCGCAGACCGTGGCCAACGCGTACCTCGCGGTGTCCAACGACCTTTCGCTGATCCCGGTCATCAACAAGATCGACCTGCCCGCCGCCAACCCCGACAAGGTGGCGATGGAGGTGGAGCAGGTGTTCGGCCTGCCCGCCGAGGACTGCCTGCAGGTCAGCGCCAAGAGCGGCAAGGGCATCAACGAGCTCCTCGACCGCATCGTCGAGCGCCTGCCGCCCCCGCCGCAGCAGCGCATGAACCAGCTGCGCGCGCTGATCTTCGACTGCAAGTACGACGAGTACCGCGGAGTCGTGGTGTACATCCGCGTCTTCGACGGCCGGATCCGCGTCGGCGACAAGATCCGCATGATGGGCTCGGGGCGCACCTTCGGCGTCACCGACCTCGGCCGCAACACGCCGTTCCCGCAGAAGATGAAGGAGCTGAACTTCGCGCAGGTGGGCTACCTGTGCGCCAGCATCAAGAGCCTCGCCGACGTGCGCGTCGGCGACACGGTCACCCTCGAGAACGACCCGGCGACCGACTCCCTGCCCGGCTACGAGGAGCCGAAGCAGATGGTGTACTGCGACTTCTACCCCGCCACCGACGAGGAGGGCACGGGCAAGCGCGCCGACTTCGAGGCGCTGCGCGAGGCCATGGAGAAGCTGCACATCAACGACGCGAGCTTCACCTTCGAGACGCAGCACTCCGAGGCCCTCGGCTTCGGCTTCCGCTGCGGCTTCCTCGGGCTGCTGCACATGGACATCGTGCAGGAGCGCCTCGAGCGCGAGGGCAACGTCAGCATCGTGCAGACGGCCCCCACCGTCAGCTACCGGGTGCTGAAGAGCGACGGCGAGGAGGTCGAGATCCACAACCCCGCCGACCTCCCGGACATGGGCATCGTGCAGGAGATCCGCGAGCCGATCGTCAAGATCGAGATCATCTGCCCCAACGACAACATCGGCGACCTGATGAAGCTGTGCGACAACCGCCGCGGCCTCTTCCAGAGCCAGGTGGCGATCGGCGAGGACCGGCAGATGCTCGTCTACGAGCTCCCGCTCGCCGAGATCATCTACGACTTCTACGACAAGCTGAAGAGCGTCACGCGCGGCTACGGCACCATGGACTACGAGATCACCTCGTACCGGGCCGACAACCTCGTCAAGGTGCAGATCCTCGTGAACGGCGACCCCGTCGAGGCGCTCGCGCTGATCTGCCACCGCGACTTCGCGGAGCAGCGCAGCCGCCAGATCCTGCAGAAGCTCAAGGAGCAGATCGACCGCCACCAGTTCGAGATCCCGCTGCAGGCGGCGATCGGCGGCAAGATCATCGCCCGGGAGAGCATCAAGTCGATGCGCAAGAACGTCATCGCCAAGTGCTACGGCGGTGACGTCAGCCGCAAGCGGAAGCTGCTCGAGAAGCAGAAGGCCGGCAAGAAGCGCATGAAGCAGATCGGCACCGTGTCGATCCCGCAGGAAGCGTTCATGGCCATCCTCGACCAGGGAGACTGAACATGCGCCACCTCGAACGCGTCGCCCTCTGGTCAGCCCTCGCCGGCGTGGCCGCCTTCGCCCTCCTCCGCGGCACCGCGCGCCCCGCCGTGGCCGTTCCCGTGCCCGCGCCCGAGGACCTCGGCCCGGCCGACGCCCTGATCCTCAAGGGCAAGGACGCCAACCTGCAGCTGCGCAACGCCGACGGCCGGCTCGCCTTCGGCGACCAGCCCACCTCGCGCGCGTGGAGCGTGGGCGCGGTCAACAGCGACAAGACCATGAAGCTCCTGCTCAAGAGCGAGCGGTTCGAGGACGAGCGCAAGCGCCTCGAGGAGCAGGCCAAGGGCAAGGAAGAGGAGTTCCGCAAGCGCTACTCGGAGCTCGAGGCCAAGTACAAGGACCTCGACCCCAAGAACCCCGACTTCGAGCAGGGCCGCACCGAGGTGGAGGGCTTCTTCAAGGAGGTCGAGGGCTGGCGCAAGGAGATCGGCGAGAAGCTCTCCGAGCTGCAGGCCGAGCAGATCGAGAAGGCCTACCGCGAGATGACGGCCGCCGTCGACGTGGTGGCCGAGCGCGGCAAGGTCGACCTGGTGCTGCGCTTCGTCCCCACCGCGCAGGCGTTCGAGAGCAATACCCCCGCCGATGCGATGCTCGCCGTGCAGGTGCGCACGTTCCTCCACTACCCCGACGCGATCGACCTCACGACCGAGCTCCTCAAGGAGCTTTCGCTGAAGGACGAGTGAGCGCGGCCGCGATCTCCGCGCCCAGCCGCTCCGACGCCTCCTCGAGCGCCGGGCAGCGGCCGCCCGCCTCCGCGCGCAGCGAGGTGACCTCGCGCCCGTGGAGCCCGCAGGGGACGATCAGCCCGAAGTGACCGAGGTCGGGGTCGACGTTGAGCGCGATCCCGTGCAGCGTGGCCGATCGCGACACCCGCACCCCGATGGCGGCGATCTTGCGCGCGGGCCGGTCGCCCGTGGGCGCCGTCCAGACGCCCGTGACCCCTGCCTCGCGGGCGCACGCCACTCCCCATGCCGCGCAGGTGCGGATCGCGGCCTCTTCCAGCGCGCGGATGTACGCGTGGATGCCGAGCCCCAGCCGCTGAAGGTCGACGATCGGGTAGGCCACCGCCTGCCCCGGACCGTGGTAGGTCACGTCGCCGCCGCGATCGGTCTCGCACCGCTCCACCCCCAGCGCCGCCAGGCGCGCGTCGTCGGCAAGCACGTGCGAGGGTGCATCCGGCCGCCGGGTCACCGTCACCACCGGCGGGTGCTCAACCAGCAGGATGCGGTGCGGCACGCCGGTCGCGCGTCCCGCCACCAGCGCCTCGTGCCGCTCGCGCTGCAGCGCCAGCGCCTGCGCGTAGGGCATGCGCCCGAGCCGCTCCGTGACGAATTCATGGCCGGTCGCCATCCGTTGAAGCCTAGCCGCGGAGGGCCGTAGCATCCCTCCGATGCCCGCCGCCGAAGCAGTCCCCGTGCCCCGCGTCCACCGCGAGGCCTCCGTGCATCCCACCGCCATCCTCGAGGGCGACGTCGAGATCGGCGCCGGCACGAAGGTCGGCCCCGGCTGCCTGGTGCTCGGGACCGTGGGCCCGGTCCGGATCGGCGCCGGATGCACGCTGATCGCCAGCGCCACGGTCAACGGCCCGATCTCGGTCGGCGACGGCAACGTCCTCTACCCGCAGGTCTGCCTCGGATTCGCGCCGCAGGACATCGGCTTCGACCCCAACACCCCGGGCCCGGGATGCGTGGTCGGGCACCGCAACGTCTTCCGCGAGGGCACCACGGTGCACCGAGGCAAGACATCCGAGCCGACGCGGATCGGCGACGCCAACTACTGGATGACCAACACGCACCTCGGCCACGACGGCGTCGTCGGCAACGGCTGCATCATCGGCTCCGGTGCCGTGCTGGGCGGCCACGTGATCGTCGACGACAAGGTCATCATCGGCGGGTGCGCGGCCATCCACCAGTTCGTGCGGCTCGGCCACCACTCGTTGGTGGGCGGGCTCTCGGGCACCGTCAAGGACCTGCTGCCGTGGTTCGTGTGCACGGCGGTGAACGTCGCCGGCAGCATCAACGTGGTCGGCCTCCGCCGGTCGGGCGCGGATGCCTCGACCATCGCCGCGGTGCGGTGGGTCTACCGCACGATCTACCGCAGGGGCTGCACGCCGCAGCAGGCGCTTGCCGAGCTCGAGACACGGGCGTCCGACCCCGTGGTCGCCGAGTACGTCGCCTTCATCAAGTCGAGCAAGCGCGGCATCTGCCACGGTGCCGGCCGGAGCACGCGTGGGCTCGTGGCCCGCCCCGGCAAGGGCGATGCGGCGGCCGAAGGCCTCGGATGACGGCAGCCCCCTTCCGGCTCTGCGTGCTCGGGTCGGGAAGCTCGGGCAACTGCGTGGCAGTGGAGGGGCCCGCCGGCACGGTGCTCGTCGACTGCGGCTTCTCGCCGCGCGACACGCGACGCCGCATGGAGTCGATGGGGTTCCGCCCCGCTGACGTCCGCGCGGTTGTGCTCACCCACCCCGACTCCGACCACCTGCACACGGGCTGGACGCGCTCCATCGGCGGGCTTGCGGGACCCCGGCTCCTGGTGCGCCGGCGCCACGTCGACGCCGTGCGCGGCCGGGGCTTCGAGCGCGGCTGGATCGACGCGTTCGACGACGCCTTCGACTGCGCCGGCATCCGCTTCGAGCCGCTCCCCATACCCCACGACTCGCTCGGGTCCACCGCGTTCCGCATCTCCGTGGGCAACCGGTGCGCGGCGCACGCCACCGACTGCGGCCGGCCGACCGAGCGCCTCGTGCAGTTCCTCCGCGGCGCCGACGTCCTGCTCCTCGAGAGCAACTACGACCCGCCCATGCAGCTGGCATCGCGGCGGTCGCCGTTCCTCATCGAGCGCATCATGGGTGGAAGCGGGCACCTCTCCAACGAGCAGGCGCTCGGGATCGCCGAGACCATCCACCGGGCGCAGCCCCTCTCGGCGCTGGTGCTGCTGCACCTCTCGCGAGAGTGCAACTGCCCTCGGCTCCTCGACCGCCTCTACCACGAGCGCGCGCCGGCACTCGCCGCCCGGCTCGTGGTCACGTCGCAGCGCAAGCCCTCGCGCGTCCTCGAGCCGGCCGAGGGCCTCGCACTCGCCACGCTCTTCGACGCCTGAGCGGGCGGCCCGTGTTCCGCCGCGTCCCCGCGCACCCTCGCGCGGATAGCCTCATGGGCCCTCCATGGGCGACCGCCTCACGCACGAATGCGGACTTGCGCTCATCCGGCTGAAGAAGCCGGTCGAGTGGTTCCAATCCGAGCTGGACGATGCGCTCTGGGGGCTTCGGCGGCTCTACCTGCTGATGGAGAAGCAGCACAATCGCGGGCAGGACGGCGCAGGCATCGCGGTCGTGAAGCGCGACATGCCGCCGGGCGAGCAGTTCATCGACCGGCTGCGGTCGGCCAAGCGCGGGCCGGTGGAGCGGATCTTCGCCGATGCCCTCGGCCCGGCCTCGAGGCTCGCGTCCGCGGACCTCCGCCGCATGCATCCGGTGGAGCTGAAGCGGCGCATCCCGTTCCTCGGCGAGGTGATGCTCGGCCACCTGCGCTACGGGACGCACTCGGGATCGGGCAACGCCCTCTGCCACCCGTACCTGCGCAGGCACAGCGTGGCCAGCCGAAACCTCGCGCTCGCCGGGAACTTCAACCTGACGAACTCCGGCGACCTGTTCCGCCGGCTGGTGGCGCTCGGGATCAACCCGGTGGGCGACGCGGACACGGGCGTGGTCCTCGAGAGGATCGGCCACTTCCTCGACCGCGAGCACGACTTCCTGGCCGGCACGGCGGGCCCCGGGAGCTTCCGCAACCTCGAGGGCGAGCAGCTGGCGTCCACGGTGTCGCACGAGATCGACCTCGCGCGCGTGCTGCGCCGCGCCGTCGAGACCTTCGACGGGGGCTACGTGCTCGGCGGCATCCTCGGCAACGGCGACGCGTTCGTCCTCCGCGACGCGCACGGCATTCGCCCCGCGTTCTGGGTGGAGGCCCCCGAGGCCATCGCCGTGGCGAGCGAGCGGCCCGCGCTGTGCGTGACGTTCGGGGTTCCGCCCTCGGCGGTGCACGAGGTGCCGCCCGGCCACGCGCTGGCGATGAAGGCCGACGGCCGCACGTCCGTGGAGCGCGTGCTCCCCGAGGCAGCGCCGCGCCACTGCGCGTTCGAGCGCATCTACTTCAGCCGCGGCAACGACCACGAGATCTACGAGGAGCGCAAGTCACTCGGCCGAAACCTGGCGCGCCGGGTGCTCGAGGCCGTGGACTGGAACATCGAGCGCACCGTCTTCGGGTTCATCCCCAACACCAGCGAGACCGCGTACCTCGGCCTGCTGCAGGAGCTGGAGCGGCTCTCGGCCGAGCGCGCCGCGGGCGAGCTCTGGTCCCTGGTGCGGTCGGGCAAGGCCACCGAGGCCGACGTGCGCCGGCTGGTGCATCCACGCATCCGTGCCGAGAAGGTGGCCACGAAGGACCAGAAGCTCCGCACCTTCATCACCGCCGACGGCGCGCGCAAGGACCTCATCAGCCACGTCTACGACATCACCCGCGGGACGGTCCGTCCGGGCGACACGCTCGTGGTGATCGACGACTCCATCGTGCGTGGCATGACGCTGCGCGAGTCGATCATCACCATGCTCTCGCGGCTCGACCCGGCCCGCATCGTGATCGTGAGCAGCGCTCCGCCGATCCTGTACCCCGACTGCTACGGCATCGACATGAGCCAGCTCGGCCGGTTCATCGCCTTCGAGGCCGCCGTCTCCCTGCTCGCCGAGCGGGGCCTGGGCCGGGTGGTGGAGGAGGTCGAGGCGCGGTGCGCGCTGCAGGCCGACCTGCCCGCGGACCGCATGCGCAACGAGGTCCGCGCCATCTACGAGCCGTTCTCCACCGAGGAGATCGGCGCGAAGGTCGCGCAGCTCATCCGGCCCGCCGACCTTCGCTGGCCCGGCAGGCTCGACGTGCTCTACCAGACCATCGACGGCCTCCGCGCGGCGATGCCCGCCTCCACGGGCGACTGGTACTTCACCGGCGACTACCCGACGCCGGGGGGCTACCGCGTCCTCAACACCGCGTTCCTCAACTGGCGGCGCGGCGACGAGCGCCGCGCGTACTGAGCGTCCGAGAACAGCAGGCAGGCCGGGGCCGCCGAGGCATTGCGGGAAACGCGGCTTTGTGGTTTACTTCGCCGTTCCCCCGCGATCGGCGCGGGGACGGCCTCCGGCACGCCGCCGGGGCCACGACGAACGAAGGTTCAGGACGAAGAATGGCTCGCTACCTCGGCCCCAAGGTCAAGCTCTCCCGACGCGTCGGTGTTCCGATCGCGGATCTCCCGAAGCACACCTCCAAGCGCGCGCTCACCCCGCCCGGGCCCCACGGCCTCCGCGGCAAGCGCGCCAAGCCCTACGGCATCCGCAAGGACGAGAAGCAGAAGCTTCGCTACCACTACAACGTGCTCGAGCGCCAGTTCCGCCGCTACATGGAGGAAGCCGGCCGCACCAAGGGCAACACCGGCGAGGTGCTGCTGCAGCTCCTCGAGCGTCGCCTCGACAACGTCGTGCGCCGCGCCGGGTTCGTCCGCTCCATCTGGGCGGCACGCCAGCTCGTGGCCCACGGCAACATCCGCGTCAACGGCGCCAAGGTCGACCGCCCCAGCTTCCAGCTGAAGGTCGGCGACGTGGTGACCGTCAAGGAGAAGCTGCACAAGACCTGCCGCGAGCAGATGGAGAGCCTCCAGGGGCACCAGGTCCCCGGCTGGGTGGAAGTGAACCCCGCGGAGCTGCGCGCCAAGGTGCTCACGATGCCCTCCTCGGACCAGATCCCCTTCGACGTCAACACCAACCTGATCGTCGAGTTCTACCGCTGATCGGCGGGGCCCCGCGGGGCCCGATTGGCGCCGCCTGGCCCGACCCGCCACCGACCGCCCGAAGCGCGCCCATGCGGCGCGCTTCGGCCTTTTTCGGGCCGATTCCCGTAGACTCACGGCTTCGCCATGCTCAAGCACATCCAGAAGTACAACCGCCAGATCCTGGTCGTCGTGAGCAGCCTGCTCCTGGTGGTCTTCCTGGCCCCCAGCGCGGTGACGCAGTGCAGCCGCTTCAACGCGCAGCCCTCCACCGTGTACGCGGTCACCGCCGACGGCGCCTCGCTGACGCTGGGCGACCTGCAGGACCTCCGCGGCGAGTTGGCCGTGCTGGAACTGCTCGGCGACTCCATCTCCAAGGGTCTGGGCGTCGACAAGAAGCCCGAGCACTGGTGGCTGCTCGTCAAGGAAGCGCGGGATGCCGGCATGGTGGGCGGCATGGCCGACGGCCGTGCGACGCTCGACGCCATCGCGGCACGCCAGGGCGTCTCCGGAGACCAGCTGCTCGGCAGCCTTGCCGCCAGCGCACGGACGCAGCCGCAGGCCGTCCTGCAGACCCTCGCGAACCTCCGCGGCGTCGAGCGGCTGGTCCGCATGGCGATGGGTTCCGGCCGGATGTCCGCGGCACGCGCCCAGCTGGGCGCCCGCGAGCTGCTCACGGACGTGTCCTGCGACGTGGTGCCGATCGATGCCAACGCGGTCGGCGACGCGGTGCAGGTGGCGCCGCCCACCGCCGACCAGCTGGCGGCCACGTACGAGAAGGGCAAGTCCAGCCTGCCGGGATCCGGGCCGGGCGGCATCGGCTACAAGTTCCCAGACCGCTTCCGGGTGGAGTGGCTCCTGGTCCCCGCCGGCGCCATCACCCGCAGCCTCGAGTCGGACCCGTCGCTCGGGGCCGTGGAGCTTCGCAAGGAGTTCCGCCGCAACCCCGCGGCCTATGGCGTGGCGGCCGCGGACCTCGCGCCGGACAAGCCCCTGCCCTCCTTCGAGGCGCACGCGCCCGCGGTGCGTGCCGCGGTGGAAGGCCGCCTCTCCAAGGAACGCGCCGACCGCATCGCCGCGGCAGTGCGCGAGTGGTCGCGCATGGCCCTCAAGGACGTCCCCGTGGATGCGGGCATCGCCAAGCTGCCGGCGGACTGGAAGGACAAGGCGCCCGCGCTCGGTGCGCTGCGCGGCGAGCTGGCCTCGAAGTTCTCGCTGCAGTTGCCCGAGCCGCAGGCCGCGGGCGACGCATGGCTGGCCGTCGCCGACATCTCCGGCAACCCGTTCCTGGGCAGGGCCACGTCCGACGAGTTCGGGCAGGCAATGCCCATCTCGCGGATGGTCGCCGAGCTGCGTGACGTGAAGCCCGATGGTCGCCTCGCGCTCCAGTCCGGCGTGGTCGGCCCCGTGTCGCGAACGCCCTCGGGCGACCTGGTCATCTGGCGCGTGACCGAGGCGCAGGCCTCCCACGAGCCGGGTTCCATGGCCGAGGTGGTGGACGCGGTCACGAAGGATGCCACCGCGCAGGCGCGCTACGACGCGCTGGCGGCCAAGGTCGACGCGATCGCCGAGATGGCCCGAAAGGACGGCCTCGACTCCGTCGCCAAGGCCTACGGATCAGCCGTGCAGCCGGCACCCGGCGTGCACCTGGCGGACCCGGCTGTCCTGCGCCAGTACCGCATGCGCTTCCCCGGGAGCATGCCGCTGGCCGGCCAGGACGTCGACGCCATCCGCGCGGTGGTCGCGAAGGCCGTGTCGCTGCCCTCCGAGCCGCCGGTCACGGCGCAGCCCGAGGCCGACCGCATCGTCGTGGCCGCCGTGCCCTCCAAGCTCGCGGTGATCGTCGCGCGCGTGAACGAGGTGCGTCCGCTCACCGCCGAGGACTTCGCGTCCATGGAGCAGGCCGGGGCGCTGTCGTCCACCCTCATGCAGGACGAGCCGCGCATGGACCCAACGAAGGCCTTCGGCTTCGAGGCCATGTCGAAGCGCACCGGGTTCACGCTGAAGAACCCGGATGGCCCGGACCGCGCCATGTCGCCCGACGCCCCCGCATTCTGACGCAAGGAAAGACCATGACGTCCACTGCCCCGGCCGGCGCCGCAGCCGATGCCCTGCCCAGCATCCCGTACGACCTCTTCGCGAAGATCGACTTCCGCGTGGCCACGGTGATCAAGGCCGAGCCGCACCCGAACGCCGACAAGCTCCTCAAGCTCACGCTCGACGACGGCACGCCGTCGGGGCGCCAGGTGTGCGCGGGCATCAAGGCGTGGTACGCACCCGAGCAGCTCGTGGGCAAGCAGGTCGTCATCGTGGCCAACCTCGAGCCCCGGATGCTGCGCGGCGAGGTGAGCCAGGGAATGGTGCTCGCAGCCAGCGACCTGAAGGACGGCGCAGCCCCCGCAGCCGACGCCAAGCCCGGCGCCGACGAGCGCAACGTGGTGGTGCTCACCGTCGCCAGCCCGGTGAAGGCCGGGTCGAAGGTCAGCTAACGGGCGGGCCGCCGGCAGGCTTCGGCCCGGCATCGCCCGACTCCGCGGCGTCCCCTTCCTCACTCCGCTTCTTGGCATCGCACTCTTCGCAGAGGTCGTCCTTCGCGGCGAAGATGGCGTCGATGCGCTTGATCATCGCGTCATAGATGGCCAGCTCGGCCGACCCGCCGCGCCTGATGGCGTCGGAAAGGTCACGCAACTCGCTCATCGCGGTGATGTTGTCGCGAATCCGGCGCATGCCGGCCCGCTTCACCCTGAGTTGCTTCGCATCCTCCTCGGCGCCCGCATTGGCAGCAATGTCGATGGCCATGGACATCGCGGCATCGGCATCGGCCATGGTCGCGGACGCTCGCCGGTAATAAGCAGCCAGAGCATCCGGCGACCCCTTGATGTCCGCATCGCGCTGCCCGCTCATCTGCGAGAACGCGATTTGCAGCTTGACGAACGCAATGGCCTCCCACGCCTGGAACTGAACCCAGGCCGGATTCGACGCCTCCGTCGACGAGGCGAACCGCAGGTGCTCCTCCGCGAGATCGAGCCGGTTGGACTTGAGTGCGGCGACACCCGCCAAGTAGGCGGCCATGTAATTCGTGGGCGATGTGTTCGCCTGCTGCGCGTCTGCCGCCACCGCATACGCGCCGTCGAAATCCTTCGCGTCCATCAGCTTGGAAGCGCGCGTCATCCAGGACGGCGCACAGGCCGAAAGGGCGACCGATACAGTGGCAAGGAAGACCGGCAACCAGGACGCGCTCGAGCGATTCAGGGATTGAGGGAGCACTTCCAGGGTAAGGATACCCTCGTCGACAAGCCCTCAGCCCACCGCCGCCGCGTCACGGTCGCTGAGCATCCCGCCGTCGGGGCGCTGGCGCACGGTGCCGTCGCGCTTGCGGCTGCGCTCGCAGCGGGGCTCCTCGCGCAGGTCCCGCACGGCCACGGACTTGGCCGCAGGGTCGAGCTCCACGCGGCTCACGCCCATGAGGTCGGCGAGGTCCGCCGCGAACGGGCGCAGCGCCCCATCCGGGTCCGGCAGCACCAGCCCCGCATCCAGCGGGTTCTCGATGCCCTGCGCCTTGGCAGACTCCAGCGCCTTGAGCGCCGCGTCGCGCGCGGCGAACGCCGCGGGCCAGCCGGCGGACGCCGTGAAGGCAAGGGGCGCGTGCCGCTCGAACACCACGTTCCGTGCGCCGGCGCCCTTGAGCGCGCGCCAGGCCTCGTCGGCCGTGTGCGGGAGCACGGGTGCGAGCATCCGGATCAGGCCCTCGGCCACGGCGTTCATCGCGCGCTGGGTGGCGCGGCGGCGCGGGCTGTCGGCTCGGTCGCAGTACAGCCTGTCCTTCGTGGCGGCGAACCACTCGGCGCTCAGCGTCGCGTTGCAGAAGTCGAAGAGCGCCACGTGCACGGCGCGGAAGTCCGACGCCCGGTACGCGGCGAGCACCTGCGCCTGCACCCCGGCCAACTCGCCGAGCGCCCAGCCGTCGATCGAGCCCGGGTCGATGCGAGCGACCTGCGCAGCCTCGTCGGCGGCCGGCACGAAGTCGTGCAGGTTGCTGAGGAGGTAGCGCAGCGTGTTGCGCACCTTGCGATAGCCCTCGCCCGCGGTGGCGAAGAAGCTCATGTCGACCTTGATGTCGCCCTCGTAGGGGACGCTCGACGCCCACCAGCGGCACACCTCGGCGCCGGCCTGCTTGAGGAGTTCCTCCACCTCGATGGTGTTGCCGAGGCTCTTGGACATCTTCTTGCCGTCCTTGTCCACGATGAAACCGTGGGTCACGAGCGCCTTGAAGGGCGGCACGCCCGTGGCACCGAGCGCCGGCAGCAGGCTCAGCTGGAACCAGCCGCGGTGCTGGTCCGAGCCTTCCAGGTACAGGTCGGCCGGGTAGCCCAGGCCGCGTTCGCGCAGCACGGCGTTCCAGCTCGACCCCGACTCGAACCACACGTCGAAGATGTCGTAGAGCTTGGCGAGGTCTCCGGCGGTCACGCCCTTCGGCGCGTCCGGGTCCGCTGCGGGGTTCCAATGGGCAAGCAGCTCTGCCGGCCCCTCCGTGAACCACGCATCGCTTCCCTTCTCGCGGAAGCGCTTGGCCACGGCGCGCACGCTCGCAGGGGTGAGGACCACCTGCCCGTCGGCAGTGCGGAACGCGGGGATCGGCAGGCCCCACGCGCGCTGCCTGCTGATGCACCAGTCGGGACGGCTCTCGAGCATGCCGCGCATGCGGTTGCGGCCCCACGCCGGCACGAAGTCCACCCCGCCCTCCGCGGAGCCCTTGCCCGTGGCATCGAGCGCAAGCGCGCGCAGGCTGCGGCCCTCGCGCCGGGTCGGGCGGTCGACGCCGATGAACCACTGCTCGGTCGCGCGGAAGATGACGGGCGTCTTCGATCGCCAGTCGTGCGGGTACGAGTGCGTGAAGACGTGGTCGTGGTACAGGTGGCCGCTCTGGCGGAGGTGCTCGACGACCTCCTTGTTGGCATCCCACACGCTCTTGCCGCGAAGCCATGCGGGCACCGTGTCGTCGTAGGTGCCGTCGTCGCGCACCGGGCAGTAGGTGTCGAGGCCCTCCTTCAGGCCCGTGCGATAGTCCTCGGCACCGTGTCCGGGCGCGGTGTGCACCAGGCCCGTGCCGTCCTCGAGGGTCACGTAGTCGGCGGCCACCACGCGGCCCTGCCGGTCGCAGAACGGGTGGCGGTAGGCCAGGCCCACGAGCTTCGAGCCGTCGGTCTCGGCGACCACGCGCACCTGCTCGCTGCCGGCGAGCTTGGTGACCTTGGCCAGCAGGTCGCTCGCCATGATGGCGAGGTTGCCGTCCACCTCGGCCACCGCGTAGCGGTAGCCGGGGTGCACCGCGATCGCCAGGTTCGCGGGGAGCGTCCACGGGGTCGTGGTCCAGATCGTGAAGCTCGGCGTGCAGTCGAGCTCGCAGCCGAACGCCTTCTCGACCGCCTCGCGGTCGGCCGCCTCGAAGTCGACGTACACCGACAGGTCCTGCCGGTCCTCGTACTCGAGCTCGGCCTCGGCGAGCGCCGTGCGGTTGGCGATCGACCAGTGGACGGGCTTCAGCGCGCGGTACACGAGACCCTGTTCCACGAGGTCGGCGAAGTCCTCGATCACCGCGCCCTCGAAGGCGGGCTTCATGGTCAGGTACGGGTTGCCGTAGTCGGCAAGCGTCAGGAGCCGCTGCATCTGCCCGGCCTGCAGCTTGACGAACTTCTCGGCGTAGGCCTGGCACTCGCGCCGGATCACCATGCGCCGCTGGTCGTCGGGCAGCTCAAGCACCTTCTGGAGCTTGCCCTTCTCGTTCATCTCGGTGACCACCTTGTGCTCGATGGGCAGCCCATGGCAGTCCCAGCCCGGCACATAGGGCACGCGCATCCCGTCCATGAGCCGCGACCGCACCACGATGTCCTTGAGCACCTTGTTCAGAAGGTGCCCGAGGTGGATCGACCCGTTCGCGTACGGCGGGCCGTCGTGGAAGGCGAAGAGCGGCGCATCCGCGCGCGCCTCCTGCACGGCCTCGTAGAGCCGCTCGTCCTGCCAGCGCTTGACCGTCTGCGGCTCCGCCTGGGCCAGGTTGGCCTTCATGGCGAAGTCGGTCTTCGGGAGGTTCAGCGTGCTCTTGTAGTCAGGCATGGTGCGCCTTGCGCGGTCAGTCGAAGTCGGGCTCGTCGCCGGGCTTCACGGCCTCGTCGAGGTACTTCTGGAAGTCGCCCATCTTGTAGGAGACGAAGCAGAACACGTGGTGCAGCGTGAACCACTCCGGGTCCTTGGGGTCCTTGTCAAGGTCCTGGCGCAGGCGGTTCAGTTCGGCAATCACTCGTTCGGCCTTCATGGGCAGCTCCGGGGGGGGCAGTCTAGGTCAGTGTTTGTGGCCGGCATGGTCGTGGCCCGCGTGGTCGTCGCCGGCATGATCATGGCCTGCGTGGGGATCCACGGCCGCACCGTGGTCATGTCCGGCGTGCGCATCGTGCGCCGCCGCCTCCAGGCGGCCGACCGCGAGCGCCAGGCCGACGCCCAGGAGCAGCGCCAGCGAGAGGCCGATCCGGTCGTGCCGGTGGAAGTGCACCTCGGGCAGGAGGTCTGCGGCCGCGATGCACAGGAAGGTGCCCGCGGAGAACGCAAGCGCGTACGGCACGGCCACGTCGGTCCCGCCGAGGGCAGGCACCCCCGCGCGGAAGAGGAGGACCCCCACCGGAACCAGGAGCGCAAAGCAGGCGTTCACGGCCAGCACCTTGCCGCGGCTGCCGCCGCCCGCATGGCAGAGCGTGGCCACGGTCATGGCGTCGAAGGGCTTGTGCAGGAGGATCACGAGGAAGGTGCCGAGGCCCGCGAGCGCCGCACCCCCTTTGCCATCGGCGGCCGCGGCCATGCTCGCCGCGAGCGCCACTCCCTCGAGGAGCGAGTGCAGCCCCATGCCCACCGCCGCCCCCGCCCAGGTCAAGCGGCCCACCGGCGCATCGCCATGATGGTGGTGGTGATGGCCGTCGTGCCCGTGCATCGGGTCATCGCAGGCGGGCTCCGGCGCCTCGTGCTGGTGGAAGTGCGCGAACCGCTGCAGGAAGAACATCGCGAGGAACCCGAGCGCGATGGCCAGCATCAGCGGGTCGAGGGCGCCGTGCGCATGCCCGGGCTGCGGGGCCTGCCCCAGCCGCGCCATCAGCGCGTGCGGCACCATGTGGAAGATCGCCACGCCGAGCATCATCCCGGACACGAAGCCCAGCCCGAACTGCATGCGCCGGTGGTTCAGGCGCAGCAGCACCGGCACCAGCCCCCCCGCGGCGGAGGCGACCACGATGCAGGCGCAGTAGGCGATGAGGGCGGTCTCTAGTGCCATGGGGTGCCCCTCGGGCAGGTCGCGAACGATACTTCACCGCAGGAAACAGGCTGAATCCCGCGGGGCGCGCGAGCGTCCGCTGCTTGCGGCGCCGCGCCGCCCCGGCTAAACTCTTTCGTTCGACCGCATGGGGTGGTAGCTCAATTGGAAGAGCGCCTCGGTCGCATCGAGGAGGTTGTGAGTTCGATCCTCATCCACTCCACCTGACGGGCCCTCGGGCCCGGAGCGCAGCCCGCCCCCCGGCGGGCTGCGTCGCTTTTGCGGCCGCCCGCGCGGCACCCCGCCGTACCATCGCACCCGATGTCCGCCGGCGAACCGTCAGCCGAGACCGCACCGCGCGCCTACAACCGCGACACCCCCGCCATGCGGCAGTACGACCGCTTCAAGCGGGAGCATCCCGGGTGCCTGCTGCTGTTCCGGATGGGGGACTTCTACGAGCTGTTCGACGAGGACGCCGTCACGGCGCACCGCACGCTCGGCATCACGCTGACGGAGCGCACCAAGGGCCAGCCGATGGCCGGGGTGCCGTTCCACTCGGTGGAGGGCTACCTCCGCCGCCTGGTGGAACAGGGCTTCCGTGTTGCGGTCTGCGAGCAGCTGCAGGACCCGTCCGAGGCCAAGGGCGTGGTGGAGCGCGGGGTCACCCGCGTTCTCTCGCCCGGCACGCTGGTGGACGAGAGCCTGCTCGACGAATCTCGAGCCAACCGGATCGCGTGCGCTTGGACGGCCGGCAGCGCCCCGGGAGACCGGGCCGCCGTCGCGGTTGTCGAGGTGTCGACCGGCGAGTTCGCCGTCGAGGAGTGCACGGTGGCGGGGCTGGAGGACACGCTGGCCCGCATCGCACCCAGCGAGCTGCTGGTCGCCGAGGGCGACCGCGAGGACACTGACCGCCCGTCGGTGCGGCTCGGCCGCGCCCTCGGCTGTCCCGCACTGGAGGCCCCGGGCTGGATGTTCCGCGCCGCCGATGCGGCCGCCACGCTCAAGGAGCACTTCGCGGTGCGGACGCTCGAGCCCTTCGAGCTCGCCGACGACTCCGCCGCCGCCGTGGCCGCGGGCGCCCTGCTCCGCCACCTGCTCGACGCGCACCGCGGGCTCGGGGCCGATCCCGCGGCGTCGGGCCGCGCGGTGCGGCCGCTTGCGCACCTGCGCCCCCCGCGTCGAGGCGGCCGCGCGGCGAACCTGGTGCTCGACGCAACCACGCTGCGCAGCCTCGAGGTGGAGCGCACGCTGCGCTCGGGCGGCACCGAGGGCACGCTCCTCTCGGTGCTCCAGCGCGGGCGCACCCCGATGGGCCGGCGGCTCCTGCGCGAATGGACCTGCGCGCCGCTCGGCGACCGCGCCGCCATCCGTGCGCGCCAGGACGCGGTGGCCACGCTGGTGGCCGACGAGCGCATGCGCGAGGAGCTGCGCGCCGCCTGCGAGGGCGTGCAGGACGTGGCGCGCATCGCCGGGCGCATGTCGATGGGCCGCTCCACGCCGCGCGACCTCGTGGCGCTCGGGCGCTCGATGTCGCTCGCGGGCCGCATCGCGGCGGCGCTGGGGGACTCGCCCGCCTTCGCGGGCGCCCGCTCCGCGCTCGAGGAAGCGGCCACGCGCGTCGCTCCGCTCACCGCCCGCATCGGGGCGACCTGCGTCGACCAGCCGCCGGCGCACCTCCGCGAGGGCGGGCTCGTGCGCGACGGCGCCGACCCCGAGCTCGACGAGTGCAGGTCGCTCCAGCGCGACGCCGCGGCGTGGATGGCGCGCTACCAGGCAGAGCTCGCGGAGCGCACCGGCATCGCGAGCCTCAAGATCGGCTACAACCGGGTCTTCGGCTACTACATCGAGGTCACCAACGCGCACTCGGCCAAGGCGCCGGCGGAATTCACGCGCCGCCAGACGCTCCGCAACGCCGAGCGCTACGTGACGCCCGAGCTCAAGTCGTTCGAGGACAAGGTCCTCTCCGCGGAGGGCCGCGCCAACGCCCGCGAGCGCGCGATCTTCGAGGCTCTGTGCGGGGACGCCGCGGCGCACCTCGCGGACCTCGCGCGCTTCGCCGACGCGGTGGCAAGCCTCGATGCGGTGGCGAGCCTCGCCGAGACGGCGGCACGCCACCGGTGGGTGCGCCCCGAAATGGTCGACGAACCCGTGCTCGAGATCGCCGGCGGCCGCCATCCGGTGCTCGACGAGCTGCTGCGGGACCGATTCGTGCCGAACGACGCCGAGCTCGGGACGTCGGCGCAGCCTGCGACCCTCGCGCTCATCACGGGTCCCAACATGGCCGGCAAGAGCACCTACATCCGCCAGGCCGTGCTGATCGCCCTGCTTGCGCACCTCGGCAGCTTCGTGCCCGCGGAGCGGGCCGTCGTCGGCATCGCGGACCGAATCTTCACGCGCATCGGCGCAAGCGACGAGCTGCACTCCGGCCAGTCGACGTTCATGGTCGAGATGACCGAGACCGCGCGCATCCTCAACCACGCCACGCGGCGGTCGCTGGTCGTGCTCGACGAGATCGGGCGCGGCACGAGCACCCTCGATGGCCTCAGCCTTGCCTGGGCCATCACCGAGCACCTGGCGGCCACGGGCGCGCGGACGCTCTTCGCCACGCACTACCACGAGCTGACCGACCTCTCCGCCCGCATCGCGGGCGTGCGCAACCTGCACGTGGCGGTGCGCGAGTGGAAGGGCGAGGTGGTGTTCCTCCACCGGATCCTGGCAGGTTCCACCGACCGAAGCTACGGGATCCACGTGGCGCAGCTTGCCGGCATCCCGCGCGGCGTGGTGGCACGGGCCAAGGAGGTGCTCGGCACCCTCGAGGTGCAGACGCAGCCACGCACCGGTCGCGCCCGAACGCGCACCGCGCCCGCCGACGCCATGCCGCTCTTCGAGCCGGTCGCCGCCCCGACGGCCGAGCCGCACCCTGCCCTCGTCGCGCTTCGCGGCGCGGACCTCGACAACCTCACGCCGCTGCAGGCCTTCGACCTGCTGCGCGCCCTTCGCGCCGCGGCCTCCGCGGAGCCCACCGACCATGCTTGACTCCGCAACGCTCCCCGACACCGAACGCTGGCGCCGCGCCCACGCCGCCGGCCTCGGCTGGAACGACTACCTCGCCGCAAACGCGTCGCGCACCGCGGGATGGGGCGCGCACGTCGCCGCCGCGCGCACGACCGATGCGCAGGGGCGGCTCCTCGCCTCGTTCACCCGGCGCATGAACGTGATCGTGCTGACCGGTGCCTGGTGCGGCGACTGCGCGGTGCAGTGCCCCATGCTCGCGGCCATCGGTGCCGCCTGCCCGGCGGCCGACGTCAGGTTCCTCGAGCAGGCCGCGCACATGCAGCTGGCCGAGGACCTGCGGATCAATGCCGGCACGCGCGTTCCCACGGTTGTCTGGTGCGCCGAGGACTTCGAGTTCTGCGCGCTGATGGGCGACCGCACGCTCGCGCGGTACCGGGCGATGGCCGCGCGCCAGCTCGGCGCGTCGTGCCCGCTCCCCGGTGCCGCGGTCGGCGCCGACGAGGCCGCCGCCACGCTGCAGGGGTGGATCGACGAATTCGAGCGCGTGCAGCTGATGCTGCGGCTCTCGCCACGCCTCCGGCAGCAGCACGGGGACTGACCGTGGCGGGCCGCGCGCGATGGGCCGTGAACGCAGCTGCGCCCGCGGCGCTCGCGCTCGCGGCCCACGCAGCGCCGCAGGACGCCGCGCCGCCGACCGTCCCGACGCCGCCTGCCGCAACGGAACGCCCGCCGGGCGCCGCCGAGCTCGATGCCGATGCCGGCAAGGCCTCGCTGCGCTCGATGGCCGTGCACGGATCATGGCTGCGGAGGATGGTGTCCGCCATGCGCCTCGAGCGGCCGGGGACCGTCGCCGCACGCGAGTTCCTGCTGGCGCTCGCCGTCGACCCCGACCCGCGCGTGCGGAGCGCGGCGGTGCTGTCGTGCGCGCGCGCCGGCATCGATGCCAACCCGGCGCTCGGCGACGCCGAGCAGGACCCACGCGTCCTGCGGAACATGCTCCGCTGCGGCTGGCAGCTCGACGCGGCACGCATCGAGCGCGGCGCGCGCATCCTCGCCCGCAGCGAGGACAACTCCGAGCGCCTGCTCGCGGTGGAGCTCATCGGCGCGCTCCAGGGCCAGGGACCGGGCCGGTGCGACGAGCGCCTCGCCGACTTCGGCAAGGACACGCTCCGCTCGGTGATCGCACGACTCGACCGCGACGACGGCGGCGCGCTCAGCCCCCGAATCGCGGCGCTCACCGGCGCGCGCGACTCGCGCCAGGACTGGAAGTGGCGCATCTGGCTCGACCGCAACCGGGGCAGCATGCGGATCGACGCCGTGGTGCCGGCGCGAAAGGCCGGGCCCGGCGAGGACAACGCCGTGGCGAAGCTCGACGACGGCGCGTTCGTCCGCTTCGCGGGTGCCCTCGACACGCTCTTCAGGCGGCCGATCGACCTCGGCGTCGCCATCGACTGCACGGGCAGCATGGCCGGCGAGATCGCGCAGGCGCAGGCGGGCATCGACGACCTGATGCGCTTCGTCAACGCGGTCACGGCCGGGCTGCGCGTCGGCATCGTCGGCTACCGCGACCAGCAGGACGACTTCAAGACCCTCGGCTGGGACTTCGCCGCCGAGCCATCGGTGGTCCGCGAGCGCCTGTGGAAGCTCTCGGCCGAGGGCGGCGGCGACGAGCCGGAACTGGTGCAGGAGGCGCTCAAGGTGGCCTACGGGCGGTTCACGTGGCGGACGGACGCGCAGCAGGTCATGGTGCTGGTGGGAGACGCACCGCCGACGCCCGGCTGGGGCACACGCTGCGTGGATATGGCCCGCGAGGCCCGCGCGCGCGGCATCACGACGTACGTCCTCAGCGCCCGCGACGAGCGGCAGCCCGCGGAGGTCAAGCACTTCCCCGACATCGCCCGCGCGGGCGGCGGGCGCGTCATCCGGCTCGATGCGCGCACCGACCTCGCGGCGGAACTTGCGGGACTGGCCCTCAGCGACACCTGGCACGACCAGGTCGTGGCCGTCTTCGAGCGCTACCTCCTGCTCTGCCGCTAGCCCGCCCGCCCCCGGGGCAGCGACTCAGGACGCCTTGCCGGCGAGCTTCCACGCCGCCTCGAGCATCTCGCGGACCCCCTGGCCGGTGGCGCCCGAGATGCAGACGGGGCGCTCGCCCCGCCTCATGCCGATGGCACCGGCGAAACGCTCGATCCGTGCGTCGCGCTCCTCCGCGGGCACCAGGTCGAGCTTGTTCAGCACCACCAGCTCCGGCTTCTCGGCCAGCTCCGCGGAGAAGCCGAGCAGCTCGCCGCGGATGGTCCTCCAGTTCTGCACGGGGTCGCTGCCGTCGAGCGGCGCGATGTCCACCAGGTGCACGATGGCGCGCGTGCGCTCGATGTGGCGGAGGAAGTCGTGCCCGAGGCCCGCGCCCTCCGACGCACCCTCGATGAGTCCCGGAAGGTCGGCGAACACGAGCCTGCGCTCCATGTCCAGCTCCGCGATCCCAAGCTGGGGGCTGAGGGTGGTGAACGGGTAGGCGCCCACCTTGGCGTTTGCGCGGCTCACGGCACGCAGCAGCGTGCTCTTGCCGGCGTTGGGAAGCCCCACGAGGCCGATGTCGGCGATGAGCTTGAGCTCGAACAGCAGCCTGCGCTCGATGGCCGGCTCGCCCGGGGTGCATTCCGTAGGGGTCTGCTTCAGGGGACCCTTGAAGTGCTCGTTGCCCAGCCCGCCCTTGCCGCCGGGAGCCACCACCGCGCGCTGCCCGGGCTGCACCAGGTCCACCAGGAACTCGCCGGTGTCCGCGTCGGACACCGTGGTGCCCACCGGCAGCCGGATCTCAACGCCCTGTCCGTCGCCGCCGTGGCAGCTCTTCTGCAGGCCGCGCTCGCCGTCCTGGGCGAAGAAGTGGCCGCGGTACGAGAACTCGATCAGCGTGTCGAGGTGCGGATCGGCCACCACCGTCACGTCCCCGCCGCGACCGCCGTCGCCGCCGTCGGGGCCGCCCTTGGGACGGTTCTTCTCCTGACGCAGGTGCGTGCAGCCGTCGCCGCCCTTGCCGGAGCGGACGGTCACGACGGCGGTGTCGACGAAGACGTTCATGGCGGCGGGGGAAGAAAAACCGCGCAGATCGGACGACCTGCGCGGCGTGGTGATCGGTTCAGCGGCGGATCAGCGGTCGATCGCCAGCCGCGGGGTCGACGGGTCGGACGGAATCACGTCCACCATGCGACCGCGGAAGCGGACGGTGCCCTCGGCGAGGGCCATCAGGGTGTGGTCGCTGCAGAGCTTGACCAGGTAGCCGGGCTTCCAACGCGTGCCGCACTGGCGCACGATGATGGAACCGCTCTTGGCGAACTCGCCACCGTAGAGCTTGATGCCACGGAACTGCGGGTTCGAATCGCGTCCGTTCTGGGTCGAGCCCTGTCCCTTCTTGTGTGCCACGGCAAAGTCTCCTTCTGCAAAGACGCGCATTCGCGCGAGTCGGGAAGTGTAGCGAAACCCCGGCGCTACCTCAATGGCACGGCTCGCGATCAGCGGAAGGGGGCGCCGCCGCTTATCGGATCCGTTTTGCGGCAGTGGCGGGGGCCGGCCGCAGCGTCAGCGCATGATCCAGGCATCGCCGATCGGGTCGAACGATGCCTCGGCGGACGACCGCGGGTCGGTGCTTCCGGACACGCTGTAACGGCGGCTCCAGGTCCGACGGATCAGGCCTTCCTTGCCGGTGGCCGGGTCCGTGCGGCGGTCGAAGGCCGCGCTGGTTCCCGCCACGAAGAGCGTCATTTCCTTGGCATCGCCCCTGGCCGGCCAGACCACGAAGCCCTCGCGGGCGTTCGACTCGCCGTCCGGGATCTCCCCCATCACCTGGAACTGGTCGAGCGCGCGCGGCCCGGCGGCCGCCGACTGCATGCGCCGTGCGGCATCGACCGGCACGTCGCGGCCTGCCTCCAGGACGGTGCCGTCACCCATGAGAAGCTCGAACCGCGGCGAGAAGCGCTGCGACTTGCCGGTCTTGTTGGCGATCACGTAGGTGAACACCCAGAACCGCGACCCGGTCTCCGAGTCTGTCACCAGGCGCAGGGCGCCCGGGCGGAAGTCGAGGTCGTTGGGCGTGGCGGGCTTCACCTTGGGGATGAGCGAGTCCGCGGCCTTGGAAGCCGGGCCGGACTGCTGCATCGGAGCCACGGGCCCGACCCCCGCGAGGACACCTGCGAAGGCGGCGGCAGCGGCAATCGAGGCGACTCGGGCCAGCGACGGAAGCGAAGAAGACATGACCCGGATTCTACGGATCCCAATCGGCCGCGGTTACGCTCTTCCCGTGTCATTTCGCGGCCTCTTCGGTCTCGGAGAACCCGCGCCCCCGCCGCTGCGGCTGGGGCGGGCGGTGGGCAGCGTGCGGTCAGAGGCCCTTGCATCCGTGCTCGGCCCGGGGACCGTGGCCCACCCGGGGTTCGAGCAGCGAGCCGAGGCGCAGGGCATCGACCTGTCGCTTCTCTGGACCGCGCACGGCGAGGACGGCCAACTCGAGGCGGCGGCATTGCTCGTCCCGCACCCGGGGCGTTCGGCGCTCCTCATGGCCACTGCCCCCACGGACCACGGCAACGCGGCCTCCGTCGGCCGACTGGTGGACTTCGTGCTGGCCGAGGCTTCGCACCTGCCCGACGTCCGCCTGATCCAGGCGCTCTCGGCACCGAGCGAGGCACTGCGCTCCCGGGCGTGGACGGCGGGCGGGCTGCGGCACCTCGCGTCCCTCGACTACATGGAGCGGCCGCTTCGGGACGCGGCCCCCGCGCAGGCACCCTGCCCGGACGGCATCTCGTTGCGCCCGTGGCACCAATCCGAACGCGGGGTGCTCGAGGAACTGCTCGCGCGCACCTACGTCGAGACGCTCGACTGCCCGGGACTTGCGGAGATGCGGACCACGAGCGACATCCTCGAGGGTCACCTCGCCGCCGGCGAGCACGACCCCGACCTCTGGACACTCGCCTTCCGCGACGGACGCACGGTCGGTGCGCTGCTCCTGGCACCGTCGCACGCGACCGACTCCGTGGAAGTGGTCTACCTCGGCCTGGCGCCGGAGGCGCGCGGGCGCGGACTTGGTCGTGCACTGATGCTGCACGGCCTTGGCCTGGTGCAGCAACGTCCGGAGCGCGTGATGGCGCTCGCCGTGGACCAGCGCAACACGCCGGCCGTTGCGCTCTATGCGCGACTCGGGTTCCGCACGGTCCGCCGCCGCGAGGCCTTCGTGGCGCAGCCGTCGCTCTACCGTGCGCCCGCGGCGAGTGTCAAGTGAAGCCAGTTGTCCACAACCGACTCGCATCGGACGCCCGCGACGGTGGATGAAATTGATGTTGGAGCGCGAAACGCAACCACGCGCGGGACTTACGGATGATTGCTCGGGGAACCGTGCGCACGCGCGCTTGCACTGCGCGACAGTGCCGCTACTCTTCCGTCCGGTCGCGCAGGAAGCGTGACGAACGGCGGTGCCGCCCGAGCGGCGCCCCACTGGCGCCGGCGAGCTCTCAAGCCCGTTGGCCGCCGCGTGGGCGGATCGCCGGGGCCGGGCGTGTCGGTGGAGCCGACCGCCCGAGCCCGGGACATGGATGATCCTCAATCTCGTCGCACGCGCTGCGCCCGATTCGTGCCGGGCGCCGCCCCGGCCTCGGCCGGGCGCGTGCGGCTGCGTCTTGCCGCTTCGGCGGCCATCACGCCGCCTCGGCGGCCAGACCTGACAGGACCTCGACCCCGTGTCCACGGCCAGCGCAACCCTCGAGACGAACGCCGCACCCGACGCACGCCGCAGCAACGCAGACATCCCGACCGAGTCGTCCATCGAGCGCCGCCTGGCAGCCCGGATCGGCGCGGCTCGTTACCGCATGTGGTTCGCGGAGCCCGCCCGGCTTCGCATCGACGGCCGTTGCCTGGAGGTCATGGCCCCGAGCAGGTTCGCGGCGGACTGGATCGAGCGCAACTTCCGCGACGACCTCGCGTCGGTCGCCGCCGACGTGGGCCTCGAGTCGGTGGCCGTGACCGTGCTCGACGCGCCGGGGCTGGTGGCGCCGGACGCCGCCGCCTCCCCTGCCCCGCGCGAGGTGGCCCTGGTGCCGGCCGCGCGCCGGGACCAGCCGCGCTGGCGCCGGCTCGCGGACTTCGTGGTCGGCGAGTCCAACCGCATCGCCTACGAGGCCGCGCGGCGGCTCGCCGAGGACGAGCTCGGTGGCATCCGCGGCATCCTCCTGCACGGCGGCTGCGGCGTCGGCAAGACGCACCTCCTGCAGGGCCTGTGCGCGCGGCGTCGCGAGCTGCACCCGCCGGAGCGCATCCGCTACACCACCGGCGAGCAGTTCACCAACGACTACATCCAGGCGGTCCGCGGCGGCACCATCGAGGTATTCCGCGCCAAGGTGCGCAAGCTCGACCTCCTGGCCATCGACGATGTCCACTTCCTGTCGAACAAGGGCGCCACGCAGGTGGAGTTCCTCCACACGATCGACGCCATCGGCCTGGGCGGCGCGCGCATCGCGATCGTCACTGACGCGCACCCCCGCGCGCTCCGGTCCTTCAGCGAGGCGCTGGTCAGCCGCATGCTCGCAGGCATGGTGGTGCAGGTCGAGGCCCCCGACCGCAGCACCCGCGAGGCGCTGGTCACCCGCATCGCCGAGGAGCGCGGCATCGCGCTCGAGCCGGCGGCTGCGCGCATGATCGGCGACCGTGCCATCGGCAGCGTGCGCGAGATCGAGGGTGCGCTCGCGCGCATCGCGGCCGCGCTCCTCCTCGAGGACCTCGGCGGCATCGCCACCCTCAGCCTCGTGGAGCGCGCGCTCGGGCTCGGCGACGCGGCCGTGCGCGGCGCGCCGCCGCGGATCGCGGCGATCGTGGAAGCCACCTGCGACGAGCTCGGCGTCAGCCGCGACGACCTCGCGGCAAGCGGGCGCCACTGGCGCGTCGTGCTCGCGCGCGGCGTCGTGGTGCACCTCGCCCGCGAGATGACCACGCTGAGCTTCCCGGAGATCGCGCGCCACCTCGGGCGCAACGCGCATTCGAGCGCGCACGCGGCCGCCAAGCGCGTCCGCGACATGCTCGGCCGCGGCGAGGAACTGCCGGCCGATGACCGGGCACCGGCGTCCCGCAGCGTGCGGGAGCTCGTGGAGACCGTGAAGCGCGGCGTGGAACGGCGCACCCGGGCGTCCCGATAGACTCCGCGGATGGCCACGGCACGAGCCGCCCACGTCCTGCGAACGCTCGCCGCGTCGCTCGCCGTGGCGCTTCCTACAAGCACGGCACGAGCGCAGTTCTACGAGAAGGTCGATCTCGGGAAGGCATCGGTGAATGCCGTCGTCGAGGCGTTCGACGGCGATGACCCGCGCATCGGCTCGCTCGCGGCCAACCTCGCCGGCGCCGGCGACCCCTCGGCCGATGCGCTCTTCCGTGCCATGGCGCGCGGCGCCGGGCCCCTAACCCGGGTGTACGGCGTGCTCGGCCAGGCGCTCCTCTCGAAGAAGGGCGTTGATGCGCAGCTCTTCGCGGCGCTGGCCTCGGCCGACGAGCGCGCGGACGTGGTGCGCGAGGCGAATGTCTCGGGCCTCCTCCGCGAGACGTCCATCGTGCCGCTCCTGGCCTGCAAGGACCTCTCGGAAGCCTCGCAGCTGACGCTGATGGCCGAGCTGTCGCGCCGCGGCGAGCCGTGGGATGCCTCGCGCATGCGCGAGATCGCGGCCTCGAAGGACGCAATCGCCGCCGGGTTCGCGGCGCTGCTCCTTGCGGCCGGCGGCAACGGCGTGGACGCGGACCCGAAGGCGGCTGCCTGGGGCGCGTGCCGCGCACGGATCGCGGCCTTGGCGCCGGTGGACCGCGACGAGGCCATCCGCGCCATCGCCGAGGCGGCCATGCTGTTCGACGTGAAGCCCGCGGCGCGCAGGCTCCTCGAGCTGACCGATGCCCAGGGCGGGTCAGATGACGCGCGCGTGGCCGCCATCGGCGCCGCCATCCGGCTGGACACGCCGCTCGGCGTGGAGGCGTGGCGCGCCCGGGCGAAGGCGAACCGGTCCCAGCTTGCGCTGATGCGCTCCGCGATGCAGCTCCTCGCCAACGCCGAGCGCGGCGTGCCGCCGACGGCATTCGACGAGGTTCGAAACGGCACTCCCGCGCTGGAGGCCATCGCCACGGCAGGAGCATCGCTTGCCTCCAAGGCACCGCCGGCCGACGCCCTGATCGGGCTCCTCGAGTCCGGCCACCAGGCAAGCGCGGAGTGGGCCATGGTGCGCGCCACGGAACTGCCGCCCGAGCAGGCACTGCCGGTCTGGAAGCACCTCCTCACGCGACTGGAGACGTCCGACCCCGATGATCGGCCGACCGCGGCGCTCATCTCCGGACTCGCGCGAGAGCTCGTCGAGGCCGACCCGGCCGCGGCCGCGGCGCTGCTTGAACGCCTTGCCGCGGAGCCCGACCTCCTCGTCGCGGCCATGCAGGGCATCTGCGACAGCCAGGCACCGCAGGCGCAGGAGATCGCACGGGCCCGCCGGGGCTCCCTTCCCCGTGCCGGCGAGGGCCTTGCGGCCCTCGCGCTTGCGCGGCGCGGAGCTCCGCTCACGGATGCCGACCTCGATGTCCTCGGACGGGCGGGCGCAGGCGGCGGCGACCTCGACCCCTCGCATGCGCTGCAGGCCGCGTGGTTCTACGCGCGCGCCAAGGGACTGGCCGATGGTGCAATCGAGCGCCTGGCCGTGGCGCCACCCGCCCAAGGAGCGAAGGGACCATGACCGACCGGACGGCGAGCACCGTGATCCCGCTGAACAAGCCCGAGATCCTCGAGGAGGACATCGAGCTGGTGGCGGAGACCCTGCGCCGCGGCGCGCTGACCCTCGGCCCGCGGCTCCTCGAGTTCGAGCAGCTGGTGGCGGAACGCACGCGCCGGCCGTTCGGGGTGGGCGTGGCCTCCGGTGCGGTGGCCATCGAGGTCGCGCTCCGCGCGGTCGGGGCCGGGCCCGGCGACGAGGTGCTGGTGCCCGCCTTCGGCTTCAGCGGCATGGCGCACTCGGTGCTCAACGTCGGCGCGCGGCCGGTCTTCGTGGACGTCGACCCGCTCAGCCTGAACATGGACCCCGCGGAGGCAGCGCGGCGGATCGGCAAGAAGACCAAGGCCATGCTCGCGGCGCTGACCTTCGGCAATCCGGCGATGCTCCCGGAGCTGATCGCACTCTGCTCGCGGATGGAGATCCCGATGGTGGAGAACGCGAGCGAGGCGCTCGGCACCACCCTCGGCGACGACAACGCCGGCCGCTTCGGCCGGATCGCCTGCATCGGCTTCTGGACCAACCGCCAGGTGACCACGGCCGAGGGAGGCATGGTGGTCACGCACGACGACAACCTCGCCGCGGCATGCCGGGCGCTGCGCAGCCAGGGCCGGGTGGACCGGATGAGCTTCGCCGGCCAGCCCCGCGACATCGGCGCGATCATCGAGCACGCCACCCTCGGCGGCTACGACGCGCGCATGAGCGAGCTTGCGGCAGCCCTCGGCTGCGCGCAGGTGCGCAGGCTCGACGCCACCATCGCCCGGCGCCAGGAGGTGGCCAACGCGTACCTGCGGCGGCTGGCCGCCAACCCCGACATCGTCCTTCCGACGGTGCCCGACGGCGCCGGCGTCAGCTGGGCCAACTTCGTGGTCCGCCTGTCGACGCGCTTCACCGCCGACGACCGCGACCGCATCATCGGCGTGCTGCACCGGCAGGACATCGGCGCGGCCAACTACTACCCGGCGGCATCGCTCCTCCCGCAGGTCCAGACGCTGGTGGGCACCGAGCCCGGGCAGTTCCCCGTGGCCGAGGGCGCCGCGGCACGGGTCATCGCCCTGCCCTTCTACAACACGATGACGTCCGAGGACGTGGAGACGGTCTGCGACGTGCTCGAGGTGGCACTCGCGCGCACCGGCGGTGCGCACCGGTCCTGAGGCACCGGTCCTGAGGCGCCGGTCCTGAGGCGCCGGGCCTGAGGCGCCGGGCCTGAGGCGCCGGGCCTGAGGCGCCGGGCCGGGCACCGCGGTCACTCCCACTCGATGGTGGCGGGCGGCTTGCTCGAGATGTCGTAGACGACGCGGTTGACGCCCTTGACCTCGTTGATGATCCGGTTGGAGATCCGGGCCAGCACGTCGTAGGGCAGCCGCGCCCAGTCGGCGGTCATGAAGTCCTCGGTGGTCACGGCACGAAGCGCAACCACCGAGTCGTAGGTGCGGCCATCGCCCATCACGCCGACGCTCTTGACGGGGAGCAGCACCGCGAACACCTGGCTGGTGGACCGGTACAGGTCCTCGGACACGATCTCCTCGAGCAGGATCTCGTCGCAGTCACGCAGGATCGCCAGGCGATCCTCGGTGACTTCCCCGAGCACGCGCACCGCGAGGCCCGGGCCCGGGAACGGGTGGCGCCAGACGATCTGCGGCGGGAGCGCAAGCACCTCGCCGAGGCGGCGCACCTCGTCCTTGAAGAGGTCACGGAGCGGCTCCACCAGCCGGAACCCGAGCTCCGAGGGCAGGCCGCCCACGTTGTGGTGCAGCTTGATGTTGGCGGCGGTGCCCGCGAGGCTCGCGCCGCTCTCGATGACGTCCGGGTAGAGCGTGCCCTGCGCGAGCCACCGCGCGTCCGGCCCCACGTCCTTGGCGGCCTTGCGGAACACGTCGATGAAGCGGTGCCCGATGCGGCGGCGCTTCTCCTGGGGGTCGGTGATGCCCCGCAGGTCGCCGAGGAACTCGCGCGACGCGTCCACCACGCGAAGATCCACGTCGAAGGCACCCCGGAAGGTGCTCTCCACCAGGTCGCGCTCGCCGTTTCGCAGCAGGCCGTTGTCCACGAAGATGCAGGTCAGCCGGTCGCCGATCGCCCGCGCGAGCAGCGCCGCCACCACGCTCGAGTCGACGCCGCCCGAGAGCCCGCAGATCACGCGGTCGCTCCCGACATCGGCGCGGATCCGCGCCGACTCGCGCTCGAGGAAGTCCGCCATCCTCCAGTTGCCCTGGCAGCCGCACGCGTCGTACAGGAAGTTGCGGAGGATGTCGATGCCGTGCGGGGTGTGCGTCACCTCGGGGTGGAACTGCACGCCGAAGAACGGCTTCGAGCGGTGCGCCACCGCCGCCACGGGGCACGTGTCGGTCGACGCAAGGATTGCCAGGTCGCCGTGCGCGTCGCGCACCTGGTCGCCGTGGCTCATCCACACCGTGGTGCGGGCCGGCAGCCCGTGCATGAGGCCGTTGCCGTCGCGCACGTCCAGGTGCGCGCGGCCGTACTCGCGCGTCTCCGCGGGGCTGACCTCGAACCCCAGCATGTGGCACCCCAGCTGCATGCCGTAGCAGATGCCCAGCACGGGGATGCCGAGGTCGAGCACGCCCGGGTCGCAGCGCGGCGCGCCCTCCTCGAAGACGCTCGAGGGGCCGCCCGAGAGGATGATGCCCTTTGCCCCGAGCGAACGGATCTTCTCGAGGGGGGTCCCGGGCGCCACCAACAGGCTGAAGACGCCGAGCTCGCGCACGCGGCGAGCGATCAGCTGCGCGAACTGGCTGCCGAAGTCGAGGATCAGCACTGTCTCGGTGGCATTCTGCATCGGAAGGCGGGGCATCCTACAAGTGCCGCGCCCGCCCTACACTCCGAGCCATGCGCAGCCTGGCATGTGCCGCCATCGCCGCCGGCGGGATGCTCCTGCCCGCCGCGTGCGCGGCCCGCGAGACACCCTCGTACTCCGACGGATCCCCGGCATCGCGCATCGCCGCCATCGAGCGGAGCGCGGCCGAGGGCCGCAGGCAGGACCTCCCGCGGATCGTGGAGAACCTCTCCTCCGACGACGCGGCGGTGCGCGTGGCGGCGATCGGGGCGCTTCGGCGAATGACGGGCGAGACGCTCGGGTACCGCTTCGATGACCCGTCCCCGGACCGGCAGCAGGCCATCGCGCGCTGGGCCGATTGGGTGCGGGCGCATCCCTGACCCGGCCTCCCGGGGCCACCCCCTCCCCGCTAACATCCCGACCTCCATGGCGATGCACGAACTGCGCATTTCCGTCGATGTCCGGCCCGGCGCTGCCGTGGTTGCGGTGGTCGGCGACGTGTCCGCGGTGAACATCGACCCGTTCCGCAAGGGCCTGGCCGACGCCATCGCGCGCAAGCAGCCGCGCACCGTGGTGGACCTTTCGCAGACCACCTTCCTGAGCAGCCCGGGGCTTGCGGTCCTCGTCCAGGGGCTCCAGCTCTCCCAGCGCGGGGGAAGCCAGCTCTACCTCGCGGCAGCCAACGACCGCGTGCGCGGCATCTTCGAGATCGCCCGGCTGACCGAGGTCTTCCGGATGGTGCCCACGGTGGATGCGGCGCTCGAGGCCTGAACCGATGGCCGACCCGACCGCCCCAGCCGCCCCCAACGCTCCGCCGGCCCCGAGGGGGCCGGTGGCGCTCCTCGACCGGTGGATCGGATTCTGGGCCGCGGTGTTCGACCTCTGCGGCGCCCTGTTCTACCTCGGCGAGGACACCGTCAGCTGGGCATGGCGCGGGTTCGTGTCTCGGAAGGTGCGCATGGGCACCAGCGCCATCACCGCGCAGATCGTGCGCGTGGGCGTCCGCTCGATCTCCATCGTGATGCTCGTCAGCGGCTCGATCGGCATCATCCTCGCGCTGCAGACGTCCCCCACGCTCGAGGAGTACGGGCAGACGGACAAGGTCGCCAACCTCATCGGCGTGGCGGTGTTTCGCGAGCTCGGCCCGCTCATCGCCGCCATCGTGATGGTGGGCTTCGCGGGCGCGTCCATCGCCGCGGAGCTCGGAACCATGGTGGTGGGCGAGGAGGTGGAGGCGCTCGAGGCCATGGGCCTCAATCCCGTGCGCTACCTGGTGGTGCCGCGCCTCGTGGCGACGGTGTCGAGCCTGCTGGCGCTTGCCGTGGTCAGCGACCTGACGGCAGTGTTCTTCGGCATGGTGGTCGGAACCACGGCCCTGGGCGTTCCCTACGACCTCTACGTGTCGAACACCATCGCGCAGCTGAAGATGACCGACTTCGTCACGGGCCTCCTGAAGGCCGGCGTGTTCGGCCTGCTCCTGGGCCTCATCGCCTGCCACAACGGCCTGCGCGTCACGGGCGGTGCCGCCGGCGTGGGCCGCGCAACCACCGAGACCGTGGTGCAGACGGTGATCTTCGTGATCCTGAGCGACCTGTTCTTCTCGACGATCTTCTACGCCATCGGCTGGACCTGATCGGCGGGGCCGGGCGCGCCGACGCCCGGGCTCCTGCGGATGCTCGCATCGGGGGCCGCCACCGACGTGCGACGGGCCGGGCCGGGCGCGTCCGTGATGCGCGACCGCACCAGCGCCGCGAACACCCGGACCGATCGCGCGCGGTCGTGGTCGATCCCGAGCTCATCGGCAAGCCGTTCGGTCGGGATGCGCGGCCGACGTGCCAGCAGCTCGGTGGCGCGCATCACCGGCTCACGCAGTTCGGTTGGGATGCCGAGCCCGTCGAGGTCGGGGCGCACGCCCGCCGCTCGCCCGATGCGCTCGGTCGCCGACCCCGCGATCCGCAGCACGTCCTCGGGGTCAAGAACGCAGTGCGCCCATCCGTCGCGGATGGCGGCGTTGCAACCGGCCGATCGCGGGCTGTCCACGGGCCCCGGCACTGCGCAGGGCTCGCGCTGGTGATCGTCGATGGCATGACGTGCGGTCACCAAGGCGCCGCTCGCGACGCCCGCCTCGACCACCACCACGGTCAGCGACAGCCCGGAGATGATGCGGTTGCGACGCGGGAAGTTCGCCGGCCGCGGCGGCCGCCGCACCGGGAACTCGCTCACGAGCAGCCCGCCCGCATCCACGATCGACCCGAACAGTCCCGCATGCTCCTCCGGGTACGGGTCTCCGAGGCCGCAGCCGAGCACCGCCACGGTGGTCCCCCCGACGCGCAACGCCGCGCGATGCGCCGCCGCGTCGACGCCGCGCGCACCGCCCGACACGATGGCCATCCCGTGCCCTGCCAGCGAGGCCGCGAACCTCGAGGCCTGCCCTTCGCCGTATGCCGTGGCACGCCGGGCCCCGACCACCGCCACCGCATCCTCGGCGCAGGCCTGCACCCGGCCTCGTACCCAGAGCAGGACCGGGGGCAGCGGAAGTGGCGCAAGGAGCGGCGGGTAGTCAGGGTCGCCGAGCAGGATGCCCACCGCCCCACACGCCTCCATGGCACGCCGCTCCGCATCCGGATCGGCCGCGCGCATCCCGCGGTGGATCTGCTCGAGCCGCCCGGCCGCCGCCCGGCCGCACCCGGCCAGCGCGGCGAGGGGCGCCGAAGCGACGGCATCGAAGGAGCCCAGGCGCAGGAGCGCGTCGTGGTGAAAGGACGGGCCTGCCTCGGCGGCAAGCACCATGCGGAGCGCTGCATCGGGAATGTCGGAGGGTTGTCGCGGCATGCCGCCACCCTAGCGAGGGCGCGGAAAGGCCACGGCGGACCCGGCGGAAGTTCTCAGTCCGCGCCGTGCGGAGCGGGGTCGTGCTCGGGCAGCGCATCACCCCCGATGCGCACCGAAGGCACGGCGCTCGACTGCGAATCGGCATGCGCGGCGGGCAGCGACGGCCCAGCACCGGCGAGAACAGCCGGTGCCGGGACCCCCAGCGCGCGCGCGGCGCGGGCGCCGGCCTCCTCGAGCGACGGACGGGTGGGAAGCCGCATGCGCAGGGGCGCCGACAGCAACCCGAGGAAGATGCACATGGCACCGGCGCCTGCGATCCAGAGCGCCTTGCGGCCGAGGGTCAGGCGGCTCAGGAGGGAATCCGGGAACGGCACCACGGTGGCCTGCACCGGCTGCACGGACGCCTCCACCCAGTCGAGCGGCGGGCGCTGCGCGGAGGAGGCGACGATCATCGGCCGCTCCCCGCGGGGAACGAGGTTCAGCTGGCTGGCGGCAAGGCGGCGCACGAGCTGGGGATCGGCAGCGGCGAGGTCGCCGATGAACCGCTCGTACGCGGCCAGGCGGCCCGCGTTCTCGCGCTCCTGGGCCTCGAGGTGCTTGAGCTGCGCGCGCATCACCCACAGGTCGTAGGTGGCGGGGACGAGCGCCGCCGACGCCACGAGCACCAGGCCGGCAACCAGGAACATCCAGCCCGGATCAACGAGGACGGCGGCACGGGGCATGCGCATCCGGAGGTCATCGACCCTCCGCGACCCGTCGCTCCAAAACGCGGGCCCAACGCCCCGAGAGAACGCCGCCCGCGGCCCGGGACCGCGGGCGGCGGGATGCGGTGCGGGGGCCGGGCCGGATCAGGCCAGCTCGGGGAACATCTTCTGCACGGTGCCCACGAGGTCCTTCACGTGGCTGACGCTCTCGGCCATCAGCTTGGACTCGTCCGCGGTCATCTTGATGGGGACCACCTTCTCCATGCCCTTGGCGCCGAGCACCACGGGCACGCCGACGAAGTAGCCCTTGCCCTTCTGGCCGGGGGCGACCCCGTAGTCGTCCTCGCAGTAGGCGGCGCACGGGATGATGCGCTTCTTGTCCTTCACGATGGCCTCGACCATCTGGATGGAGCCGCTCGCCGGCGCGTAGTAGGCGCTGGTGCCCATGAGCTTGACGATCTCGCCGCCGCCGACCTTGGCGCGCTCCACGCACTCGGTGATGTCGGCCTGCGAGAGCAGCTGGTCGATGGGGATGCCCGCCACGCTCGTGAAGCGCGGCAGCGGCACCATGTCGTCGCCGTGGCCGCCGAGGAGGAGCGAGGTGATGTCCTCGATCGAGCAGCCGAGCTTCATGGCGAGGAAGGTGCGGAACCGCGCCACGTCCAGTGCGCCGGCCTGGCCGAGGATGCGGTGCGTCGGGAAGCCCGACACCTTCCAGGCGGTGTAGACCATGGCGTCGAGCGGGTTGCTGACGACGATGAGCACCGCGTTCGGCGAGTGCTTGGCCACCTGCTCGGTGACGTCCTTGACGATCTTGACGTTCACGCCGATCAGGTCGTCGCGGCTCATGCCGGGCTTGCGGGGCATGCCGGCGGTGATGACCACCACGTCCGAGTTCGCCGTGTCCTTGTAGTCCGAGGTGCCGACGATGCTGGCGTCGAACCGCTCGATCGGTCCGCACTGCGCGAGGTCGAGCGCCTTGCCCTGCGCCACGCCGACGCGGTCGGGGATGTCGACCAGGATGATGTCGCCGAGCTCCTTGGCGGCGGCCCAGTGGGCGCAGGTGGCTCCGACGTTTCCGGCTCCGATGATCGAGATCTTGGCGCGTCGCACTTCGTGTCTCCGTGTTGCTGTGCTCTGATGCGGTCCGGCCCCGGACCGCATCGAGGGCGCGAATGATAGGGAGCCGCTGCGGCTGCGGAGCGCCGACCCCGAACGCACCGCGGCGCCCCGGGATGGGGGCGCCGCGGCGACCAATGGGCCAGAAAGGACTCGAACCTTCGACCTCACCCTTATCAGGGGTGTGCTCTAGCCAGCTGAGCTACTAGCCCGTCGGATCGACGAGTATAGCGGGGGCTGCGGGTGCCACCACCCTGCAGGCGGTGAGGGGGTGGCAGACGGCTCGATCGGCGCCGTCCCGTGGGCCCAGGGCTACGGGTCCGCGGCGAGGCTCGACGCCATCCGCAGCAGGTAACGCAGTCGCACGAGCGCTGCGGCCGCCTGCCGGGTTTCCTCCACCGCGATCGGCCCGGTGGCGATGGCCCCTCCGGGCAGCGCGACGCCGAAGGCCCGCAGGAGGACGGACCGCTCCTCGCGCAGCATCGAGTCGATGCGGGACGCGAGTGACGCACGCCGCCCGTCGTCGGGGGCAGCGGCAACCGTCTCGATTTCCTCGCGAAGCGCCATGGTCTCCATGAGGAAGGAGGGCGGCAGCGGCGCACCGAGCAAAGACCGCGCGCCGAGGAACTCAAGGAGTTCCTCGGCGCGGGAAGATTCATCCATCAGACGCTGCTTCGCGGCCCCGGCAGCAGCCGAGGCCCGAACCAGGCGATCTCGCTCGACGGGGTCCGCCGCACGGTCGGGATGCATGCGCGCGACTGCGCGCAGGTGCGCTGCCGAGACCTCGGAGGGCGTCAGGTCGAACCGACGCTCCAAGCCGAGGATGGCGAACGCGTCATCCATCGATCGGGCCGCGTGCCCGCGGGCGGATCACCACTCGCTGTCGCGATCGCTGCGGCGGTCGCCACGCTCACGGCGCGGGCCGCGGTTGAAATCACCGCCGCCGCCGCCGCCGCCACCGTAGCCACCACGACCGCCACCGCCACCACCGTAGCCGCCGCCGCCGCCACGGCCGCCGCGGAAGCCACCGCCGCCGCCACCGCCGCCCGGGCCACGCTCGGCGCGGGGCTGGGCCTCGTTGACGACGAGGGGACGGCCCTCGAAGTCCTTGCCGTTCAGCTCGGTGATGGCCTTGCTGCCAGCGTCCTTGTCGGCCATGGTCACGAAGCCGAAGCCGCGCGAGCGGCCGGTCTCGCGATCGGTGCCGATGAAGACGTCAAGGACCTCGCCGTGAACGGCGAAGTGCTCCCGGAGGCCCTCCGGGGTGGTGCGAAAACTCAAATTGCCGACGTAGATCCGAAACATTCGTTCGTTGCTCCAACAAGTTCAAGCGCCCGACCCAGGCGGCGCCTCGTGCCTGAAAACAACGAACGGTCCTGACATCAGCCCGAGTTGCTTCGTGGGAAAGGATACCACGCCTCGGGGAGAGCAGCGTGAGGGAAATGCCAAAGCGCAGTGGCCGGAAACCAAGGTTTCCGGCCACTGCGATTGGCCCGGCATGCAGGTCGTTATTCGGTCGGGGGCTTCTTCTTGACCGCGCGGGGCCGCGGGGCTGATGCGTCGTCCGAGGCTTTCGGAGCTGCGGGTGAGGCTGCCGGCGGCGCGGGAGGCACCGGAGGCCTCGAGGCACCGGTGCTGCCGGGGCTTGCTGGGCGGACGGGGCCGCCGAGGGGGCGAACGCCACCGCCGAGCGGGCGGCTTGCCGGCGCACCCTGCCCCGGCATGGGTGGACGCGGCGCACCCGGCCGCGCCATTCCGCCTCCGCCGAGCGGCCTGCTGCCGCCGCCGAGCATTCGAGAGCCGGGGCCAACGCCGGGGCCACCAGCACCGCCCGGGCCGCTCGCGCCGGATGGGCCGCTGCCCGGAGCGCCACCAACGCCGCGGGGCGCGCCGTCGGTCGGACCGAATCCAGGGCCGCGTCGGGGATTGCGATTGAAGCCGCCGGAGGACCCGGGGCCGCGCATGCCGCCACCGGGGCCGCCCCGGCCACCGCCAGCCGACGCACCGAAGCCTGGTCGACCGCCCATCGGTCCGCCCGTTCCGGGACGGGACCCACCCGGACGAGCGGAGCCCGGGCGCTGGAACGCGCGCGGCCCGAGCGGAGAGTTGCGGGGCCCCTTCTCGACGGACTTCGTCTTCTTTCCCTTCTTGACGGCCTCGTTGATCTGGACCTCGCGACCGTTGATGCGCTTGCCCATCAGCGTCTCGATGGCGAGCTGCCCCTTCTGCGCGTCGCGGAAGAGCACGATGGCGAATCCGCGGGGCTGCCCTTCACCGTCGAGCGCGACGATGATCTCGTCCACCGAGTCCCCGAAGGGCTCGAAGTACGGCTTCAGCGTCTCGACGGTGGTGCGGGGGTCGAGGTTCCCGACATAGACCTTGAACATTGGCACGGGAGAGGTTCCTGCTTCGAGAGTCGGCGTGGTGCAAACGCCATCGAGCGCACTGCGGCGTGGAAAGGCCGCACCCCGGCAAACGATTCCCCGGACGTCCGAGCAAACCGGCTGGAACACGCGTTCCACCGCCCCCGTCAGGAGAGACCGAGCCGCGCGCGGGAGAACGCGCGGCCCGCGTATTGAAGCAGATCGGCCGGGCGAACTCAAGGCTTCAGGGCCAATGACGGGAATCCGTGAACACTTCGCCAAAAATGAGAGCCCCGCCAGGCGTACCTGGCGGGGCTCATGAAGCCGGCAGTGACCTACTTTCCCGCGGAGCAGTATCATCGGCAGCAAGGGCTTAACTGCTGTGTTCGGGATGGGAACAGGTGTTTCCCCTTGCTTGTGTTCACCGGCAAATCCGTGGCCGGCCTTCCGGCCGGCCACGGCTGATTGCGTGAAGGGTTGGTCGTTCGACTGAATTGAGGCCCCCATTGACGGGACCAAGAACGAATCTCAAGCTCGAGTCTGGATGTCCACCGGAGGGAATCCGGTAGACAAGGCCAAGACGTCGACCGTTAGTAACGCTTAGCTAAACGGATCTCTCCGCTTACACATGCGTCCTATCAACCCGGTGGTCTACCGGGGGTCTCTCGTCTTGCGACATGGAATGCTCATCTTGAGGTGGGCTTCCCGCTTAGATGCTTTCAGCGGTTATCCCTGCCGTACGTAGCTACCCAGCTATGGACCGAGCGGTCCAACTGGCACACCAGGGGTACGTCCAATCCAATCCTCTCGTACTAAGATTGTCTCCTCTCAGCATTCCTGCGCCCACAGCAGATAGGGACCGACCTGGCTCACGCCGGTCTGAACCCAGCTCGCGTACCACTTTAATGGGCGAACAGCCCAACCCTTGGGACCGCCTTCAGCCCCAGGATGTGATGAGCCGACATCGAGGTGCCAAACCGCTCCGCCGCTATGGACGCTCGGGAGCGATCAGCCTGTTATCCCCGGGGTACCTTTTATCCGTTGAGCGACGACCCTTCCACACGGGATCGCCGGATCACTAGAGCCCTCTTTCGAGAGTGCTTGCCCTGTCTGGCTTGCACTAAAGCTGGCTTATGCTCTTGCACTCTTGGCGCGGTTTCCAACCGCGCTGAGCCAACCTTTGCACTCCTCCGTTACTTTTTGGGAGGAGACCGCCCCAGTCAAACTGCCCGGCATGCAGTGTTCCCCGCCCAGTTTCATGGGAATCGGGGTTAGACCACGAATTCGTTCAGGGTGGTATTTCACCTTAGCCTCCATCCGGCCCGAAAGCCGAACTTCGCAGGCTCCCACCTATGCTACGCAGAACAAATCCATGATCACTGCAAGCGTACAGTAAAGGTCCACGGGGTCTTTCCGTCTTGCTGCGGGTAGGCGGCATCTTCACCGCCACTACTATTTCACCGAGTCGGTCCTGGAGACAGTGCTCCAGTGATTACGCTATTCATGCGCGTCGGAACTTACCCGACAAGGAACTTCGCTACCTTAGGACCGTCAGAGTTACGGCCGCCGTTTACCGGCGCTTCGGTCGCTAGCTTTGCTTGCGCTAACCAGCTCCCTTGACGTTCCGGCACCGGGCAAGCGTCACACTGTATACATCCTCTTGCGAGTTAGCACAGTGCTGTGTTTTTGATAAACAGTTCCCAGAGCCTTTTCTCTGCGCCCTCTCTTGCGAGTAGGGCCCCCTTATCGCGAACTTACGGGGTCAAATTGCCTAGTTCCTTCAGGACCGTTTTCTCGAGCCCCTGAGGCTATTCGCCACGCCCACCTGTGTCAGTTTTGGTACGGACCTCGTAAACGTCCGACAGGGCTTTTCTTGAGACCTCCTCACCCAACACCGGCCGTACGGCCTGGACGCTTCACTGTCCCGTTGAGCTGCGGAAATCCGTCACCTGCCATCAACCTACACGAGGGTGCTGGAATATTAACCAGCTGTCCATCGACTACGCCTTTCGGCCTTGCCTTAGGATCCGACTAACCCTGGGCGGAATTACCTTCCCCAGGAAACCTTGGGCATACGGGGATGCAGATTCTCACTGCATTAATCGTTACTCAATCTGGCATATTCACTTGCTGCCGCTCCATCAACCCTTACGGGAAAACTTCAACGCTGACAGCAACGCTCTCCTACCGACTCATACGAGTCCCACGGCTTCGGTGTCATGCTTATCCCCGATAATTATCGGCGCCAGAATCCTCGACCAGTAAGCTGTTACGCACTTTTTAAATGGTGGCTGCTTCTAAGCCAACATCCTGGCTGTCACAGCATTCTGACTACCTTTTCAACTGAGCATGACTTAGGGACCTTAGCCGATGGTCCGGGTTGTTTCCCTTTTGACCACGAAGATTATCCCTCGTAGTCTTACTCCCAGCGCTGCGTGCACGGTATTCGGAGTTTGATTGGGGCGGGTAGCCGGGTAGGCCCCCAGACCCCATTCAGTAGCTCTACCCCCGTACACTGACAAGCTGAGGCTAGTCCAAAAACTATTTCGGAGAGAACGAGATATCTCCGGTTATGATTGCACTTTAAGCCCTCCCCACAGGTCATGCCAGAACTTTTCAACGTTCACGGCTTCGGTCCTCCAAGAGGTTTTACCCTCTCTTCAACCTGCCCATGGGTAGATCAACCGGTTTCGCGCCTACCGCCTGCAACTTGACGCCCTTTTAAGACTCGCTTTCGCTTCGGGTGCGCCTGGATAAGGCTTACCCTTGCCGCAGACAGTAACTCGCCAGATCATTATGCAAAAGGCACGCCACAACCCTTGCGGGCCGTGACCGCTGTGTAAGCACATGATTTCAGGTGCTATTTCACTCCCCTTGTCGGGGTGCTTTTCACCGTTCAGTCGCCTTACTGGTTCACTATCGGTCATTGAGTAGTACTCAGGCTTGGAGGGTGGTCCCCCCATGTTCAAGCCAGGTTTCTCGAGCCTGACTCTACTTGAAGCCATTCACGGTTCCCGTCGTACAGGACTATCACCTTCTTTGGTCGACCTTTCCAGGTCGTTCGTACGTTTCCCGCTTAGGTCCGCGTTCGCTCGGCGCTACTTGCGGAGTCGCTGTTGCTTTCCTTTCCTACAGCTACTGAGATGTTTCAGTTCGCTGCGTTCGCTCTGCCGGTCCTATGCATTCAGACCGGAGTCACCATTCGGTGGGGTTGCCCCATTCGGAGATCCGAGGATCACAGCCTAGTTACCGGCTCCTCTCGGCTTATCGCAGGTTCTCGCGTCCTTCATCGCCTCTCAATGCCAAGGCATCCATCATGTGCCCTTTCAGTCTTGGCCATGCCTACCTGACCCCCTGCGGGGCTGGGCATGCCACGTCCGGACTTTGCGGATCCGGACAATCGCACGCGCGTCGAACAACTCACGCGCGCCGACGACTCGTTACTCGAGATCGTTCTCGGTTCAATTCAATCTTGCGCGTCCGGTCGCAGCTGGCTTCGGGGAATCCCTGGGCTGCATGCGTGTCCGGTTGCGCACGACCAACACTTCACTTGTCAAAGAAAGCCCATGCGCGAGAAGCGAATGGGGATCGGCAATGCTATCGAAACCACCCATGCCGTCAAGGGGGTTGGGGCGCTCCCGTGCGGAAATTCCGCAGATCGAATTATCAGCAACGTCCGCTCGCGTTATTAGCTGAAAAGGCAGCTGGTCCGCGCACGCGCGGACCAGCTGAATGTGCACAACTTGTGCGATGCCTGATCAGCCCGCGCCAGGCCCCTTGGGCGCGCCGGGACCGCCACCCTTGGGCGACGCGGCGTTGTCCGCGCTTGCCGCTGCGGGAGCGCCCTTGGCTGCATCGGCCTGCTCCTTGAGGCGCAGCCGGTCGACGTTGTCCAGGTCCATCGCCGGGATGCGGATCTCGGCGCCCTGCCCCGACATCGGCGCGATGACAGCCATGCCCAGCCGGCGCTCACGCGACGAGCCCCCGGAGCGATCCGGGTCGAGGTCCTCGATCACGTCGACGAGGAAGTACTCCGTGCCGAAGTCGACCATCGCACCGCCGCGGTCGTCGGGGCGACCGATGCGCTCGCCCGAATGCACGCTCAGCTCCGCGCGCCGCCACTGGCCGCCGAGGAGCTTGTACACCTCGACTTGCGCGGATCCGGTGCCCATGGGGCCGTCGCCCACGATGGCGCGCGTCACGAAGTAGCGAACATCGGGCGAGACGGTGATGGGCGACGACCACTCGCTCGCAGCGGAGTCGATGGTGAATGCCGCGGGCAGGCCCGTGGCCTCCTGCTCCTTCACGAGCTGGTTGCCCTTGCCGAAGAACGGGTTGTACACGCGGGCGACGCAGCGGTACTGGTACGTCTGCCCGGGCTTCACCTCGAGGTCGTGGCCCCACACCAGGAGCTCGTCCATCGAAGCGAGCGAAGGAGCCTTGACGGCCTTGGAGTTGGCCGTCGGGACCGTCGATGCGAGGCCGAGCTCCTTCTCGAGGTCGGCGATCTCGGCGTAGATGCGGCGCAGGACGGCGGACTTTGACTTGCGCTCGGCGGCCTGGCGCTTGGCATCGCGCTCGGCGTTGTCCGACTGCGCGTTGTTCTTGCCGCTCATCGACCCGCCGGGACCGCCGCCCGGACCGCCGCCGCCGGCGCCGCCGCCCGTCTTTCCGCCGCCCTTCTCGGCATCCTTGCGCTCCTTCTCGTCGCGCTTGCGGTCTTCCTCGGCCCGCTTCTCCGCAGCCTCGTCCCAGAGCCCACCGAGCTTCTCGACCTCCAGGCGGAGGGACTCGGCACGGCGCTGCTTCTGCTGGAGCTGCGTCTGCATCTGCATGCGGCGACGCGTCGCGCCGGCATCGGTTCCGGGAACCGGCGCGCCGCCTGCCTGCCCCGCATCCGCGAGGACGGTGGGCGAGACGAACGCAGAGTTCACGGTCTCGTAGAAGGTCGGCTGGAGGATCTCCTTCTGGTTCTCGTCGGAGCCCAGGAGGGAGAACACCTCGTCGCGAAGGTCCGCGGTGGCGCCCTCCAGCTTGGCGCGGAACGCGAGCTCCTCGGTGCGCGCTGCGAAGACGGGCACCACCTTGGGCGCGCTCCATCCGCCCTCGGTGCGCTCGCGGCGCTCGAACACCATGTCGACCACGTACGGGGTCTCCTGGTACCAGACGCCGGGGATCTGCCGCTGCGGGGGAGCGGCCTCGGCGTTGGAGCGCGCGAGCTCGTCGCGCAGCGCCTTGAGGTCGATGCGGGCCACGGGGGTGGTCCACACCACGTCGCGCGGGCCATCGATGGTCGCGAAGTCAGGACGGGCCGCGAGCACGGCCGATGCCTTCTTCGCCTCCTCGGCAGACTCCTTGGTCAGGGCGTCGGCGGTCTCCTGCACGGCGCGGATCTGCAGCGCGGCGACCTTCGGCACGTAGTACCAGACGTCGGATGCGGAGGCGTTGCCGGCCACGAGCAGGCCATTGAAGTTCGGGGACGTCACGACCAGGGCCTGCACGGGCGAGGTGCCGGCCGAGAGGCTGGCGCGGAACCCGTCGGACACCGTCGCGACCGCGTCATTCGGGATGCGCACGACGCCGTCGCCCTTGAAGTCCTCGCCGAGCTTGGCCTGGAGGGCCTTGGCCTTCCGCTCGAGCTCGTCGTCGACCTCGGACGGCGCGAGGGTCTTGCTGCCGACCTTGACCATCGGCACGCTGAGGAACTGCCACGCCGCGATGCCGGCCACGCCGAGCACCGCAGCGGCAAGCACGAACTTCTCGACGTGCTGCTCGAAAATGTTGATTCCCTTGAGCTTCATCGCGTGGCTCCGCCTTCAGAGGTTGCTGCGTCAGGCCTGGTCATGTGGTCGGCTCGGCAGGAGGCGCCGGCGCCGGGTCATCGGTGGTGCGTCCGTCGGTGCCCTTCAGCTTCTGGAGCTCCGCCGGCATCAGCTTGGCGACCCACGGGCGCATCCACAGCGACTCGATGGTCAGCCGCAGCTGCGAAACGGGGCGCGGTCCGTAGATGAAGCCCTCGTCCGCCGCATCGAATGCGTCGGCGGGCCGGAGGTCCACGTTGACCACGGTCATGAGGTTCTGGCGCGCGATGGCGTCGAGCACCTCGGGGATACGCTCGGTGGCCACCACCAGCTGCACGGTGGCGAACCGCACGTCGTAGAGCGCATTGGGCACGCGGCCGGTCATCGACTTGGCGAAGTCGTACGACACGGGCTGCTTGGGGTCGATGGGCGGGAACGCGGCAGCCTCGGCCGGAGCCGCGGCCCCCTCGGCTGGCGCGCCGTCGGCGGGCGGGGCCGCTTCGCCACCGGCGGGAGCGGCCGCCTTGGGCAGCGCGTCCTCGCGGACGGACAGCGAGACGAGCCGCTTGACGGGCGCGTCCACGACGGACTTGGATGCCGCATTGGCCGAGGCCAGCGCATCAAGGGTGTCCTGGATCACCCACAGCCGCCACTGCCAGAGGAACATCCGCGACTCGGAGGGCGGAGTGCCTGCCTCCTCCGACGACGCCGGAAGCCCCAGGTCGGCAAGGTCGGCGTAGAGCGACACGCCGGCCGCGGCGTCGGTGTAGAGCTGCAGGCGCTTCTCCACCAGCTTCTTGCGAAGCAGCTCGATCTGCTCGGCGTTGAGCGACTTGCGGTCGGGCTTGCGCTCGGTTGCGATGAACTGGTCCTGCGCGCGCTGCAACTGGTCGAGCAGGCTCTCGTCCGACGGGGGCATGCCGGCGCGGATGCGCTTGAGGTCCTTCTTGGCCTGCGCGATGACCGCGCCGTAGACACGGTCGGCGATGGTGTTGCTGTTCTCGGGGGTGACCTTGATGTCGGCCACCAGGCCCTGCCGGTCGCGGCGATTGCGCGCGATGGCAGCCTCCTGGATCGCCAGCGCGTCGCCCTGGAACTTCTCGGTGAGCTCCTTGTACTGCTTGACCGTGGCAGCGTTGACCACGCCCGTCAGCTGCTGCGGGGCCTGCCCGGGAAGCGCCAGCTCGAACGAGGTCTTCTCGAACTTCTCGAGCGCGCCGTGCTTCTGCGCACGGGCCGCCGCCGCCGCGTCCTTCTCGGCATGGATTCCGCCGGCGAACCACCACGCCGCGGCGGGCACGACCACCATCAGCGCGACCGACGCCACGATCGCCGGGTGCGACTTCACCCACGCAAGCACGGCCTTCGGGTCCATCTTGCCGCCGCCCTGCGGCGCGGAGTCCGCATCGCCACCGCCGCCCTTCTTGCCGATGGACTGCAGCTTGGCGAAGCTGTCCTTGAGTTTGTCAAGCGGCGAACTCACTGCTGCTCTCCTTCGGGCGTGGCGCCGTCGCCGGCCGGGGCCGGGGCGATCTCGCGCCCGACCGGCGGGCGCAGTTCGACGGTGAACCGGATGGTGGCGGTGGTGGCGGCGCGGCCCGCATACGGGTTCGGCGCCGACGGGATGGCCGCATCGGCATCGATGTTGACGGGCTCGGCCGCGGTGGACTTGATGGCAACGCGGGCGGCCTTGCGGCTTCCCTTGCCGCCGGCGCCGCCGCCGCCCGATCCGCCGCCCTCGCCGGTGATGGCGGGGTCGTCGGCGGTGACGGTCGACCCGAAGCCCGACCCGCCGAGCTGGCCCTTGGATCGGTTGATGGACCCGCCCGAGGTGTTGCGGCTGCCCATGGCCGCGGAACCACCGCTGCCCTGCGTCACTTCCTGGGGCGCTTCCTCGTTGCCGCCGGAGGAACCGCCCTGCGATGGACGCTCGGCATCGGGCGAGGCGCCCAGCGCGGCGAACTGCGGGACGATGCCCTTCTCGGGGATCACGATGACGTACGGTGCATCCTTGCGGTCCGCGTTCTTGTTGAGCCACCCGATGACGCTCTGCTGCACGAACTCCTTGGCAGCCTTCTCGTCGCGGGGCACGATGACGCGCATCGTCACCTCGACGGTGCGCTTGGGCGCGGCACCGCCCGTGGCCAGCTTGTAGCGGCCCGAGAGCTCCGAGAGTTCCACGGTCTGCCACTGCGCGTACGGCACCGGGGGATTGGCCGGGTCAAAGGCACCGGTCAAGGCATCCTGCGGGCCCGCCGAGGCGATGGCCGCGTTGACGTCTGCCACGAGCCACGGCCAGACCTTGCGGTCCTCGAGCGTGAACAGGAAGTTGTTGGCGCGGGCGCCGACGTCGGCCGACGCCTTGGCTTCGTCAAGCTGCTTCTTGTGACCGTCCGCCTCGCGTTCCGCACGCGTGACCGCGCTTGCGACCTCCGGCCCGACCGAGCCGCCGGGGCGATAGAAGAGCAGCGCCGAACCCGCGCACATCAGCAGCGCCGCCGCCACGAACCAGCGCGCCTTGCGGCTCCAGACCTGCTCGCGCAGGTTGGAGACGGGCGAGAGGTTCGTGCTGATCTCCGTCATGCCGAGCCCCTGCAGGGCAAGGCCGATGGCCGTGGCCAGGTTCATCGCGTTGGCCGCGAAGTCCGATGCCGCGCTGCCCTCGACCTTCACCTTCTCGAACTCCTCGAGGCGGCGGATCTCGACCTGCAGCTGGTCGCTCAGGTACTTGCGGAGGCCGGGAATGCGGAACGTGCTTCCGAGCCCAACCACCTGCGTCACGGGGGTGTCCGGGTGCAGCGACTGGTAGTGCCCGAGCGACCGCTGCACTTCCTGCAGCAGGTCATCGAACACCGGGCGCATGGCCTGCATGAGCTGCTTGGCGTACTTGTGCGTGGCGGCCTCGGCCTTGAGCCGGTCGGCCTTGCCGTAGGGGGTGTTGAACGCCGACGCGATGGCCTCGGTGAAGTGGTGCCCGCCCACCGGGAAGGTGCGGATCCACGCGCGGCCGGCCTGGATCACCACCAGGTCCGTGGCGCGGGTGCCGATGTCGAGGAACGCGATGACCGGCTTCTCGCCCTTGCCGAGGTCCCGGTCGTACATCATCGCGTTGTAGACGGCGATGGGACCGAGGGTCATGGCCGTGGGACGCAGCTGCAGTTCCTTGTAGAGCGACAGCCGTTGCGCGATTTTCTCCTTGAGAATCGCGAAAATGCCCACCTCGTACTCGGGGGAATCGTCGGAGCTGAACAGGTGGTAGTCCCACTCGACCTCCTCGAGCGGGAACGGGATCTGCTGCTTGGCCTCAAAGAGCACGGTCGGCGGGACCTGCTTCTTCGGGATGGGGGGAAGCTTGGCGAAGCGCGCGAGGCCCTCGTTGCCGGGGACACCCACCACCACGGCGGCGCCTTCGATGGTCTTCTGCGCCATGAACCCACCGAGCGACATGCGCAGCATCTCCTCGACGTTCAGGTCGGGGGTGGTCAGGACCTTCGAATGGGGGATGACGATGAAGTCCGCTACCCGGATGTCCGAGCCGTCGCGCTCGAGGCGCACGGCCTTGACCGCCGCGCTGCCGACCTCGATGCCCCAAGCTGCCTTTGCCTTTGCCATGTGAACCGTGGGCTCCTGACTGGGTAGGGGTTGCTCTGCCGCCGGCGCGCCGTTTGGGTCCGCACGGACGAAAGCCCTGCGATAATACCGCGTCCGGCCCTCGGGTCCCCGGGGGGCCCGGGCCCCGGCTTCGCGAGGTCTTCAGGGGAGGATTCGCGTGCCGACGGGTGCGGGTTCCCCGTCGGTTTGGGTACCCTTTCGCGCTCGCCCGCGGCCGGAACCGCGGGCACGCGCAACCTCCGCAGGCTCCCCATGGACCAGACGAACCCGTCCGCCCCCACCCCCACCCCGACCCCTCCTCCGCCCTCAGGCTCGCCCGACCGCGCCGCGCTCGATGCCGAGCTCATGCGCGAGATCGAGGAGGCGCTCGGCGGCATGAGCCTCGAAGCGATGGTGGAAGGCAGCTCCGCGGCCGGCCGAGGCGCCGCCGTGAAGGGCGAGCGCGTCCTCCGCAAGGGCAAGGTCTTCCGCGTCCATGACGGCGAGGTCTTCATCGAGTTCGGCCCCAACCGACAGGGCGTCTGCCCGGTGGCGCAGTTCGCGGAGGAACCGAAGCCGGGCGAGGAGCACGAGTTCTTCGACGAGCGCTTCGACCCGTTCGAGGGCCTCTGGGTGGTCAGCCGCCCGGGAGCCACGCACAAGGGCGAGCTGGACAGCCTCAGCGCCGGCATGATCGTCGAGGCCCGCTGCGTGGGCATGAACAAGGGAGGCCTCGACATGGAGGTCTTGCACCACAAGGCGTTCATGCCCTCGAGCCAGGTGGACATCCGCCACATCGAGGACATCTCGGTGTTCCTCGGCGAGAAGTTCCCCTGCAAGATCATCGAATTGCGCCGGGAAAAGGGCCGCATGGTGCTTTCCCGCAGGGCCGTGCTCCTCGAGGAGCGCGCGCGCATGCGCGACAAGGTGCTCGCCGAGCTCGAGGTGGGCCAGGTGCGCACCGCCACCATCACCAGCATCCAGAGCTACGGCGCGTTCGCCGACATCGGCGGCGTGGACGGGCTGATCCACATCGGCGACATGTCGTACACGCGCATCAAGGACCCGTCCGAGGTGGTGAAGCTCGGCCAGGTGGTCCAGGTGAAGGTGCTGAAGCTCAACCGCGAGGCGAAGCCCGTGAAGATCGGGCTTGGCCTCAAGCAGACCATCGCCGACCCGGCGCTGGCGGCCATGGAGGAGATCGAGGCCGGCGGCACGGTGACCGGCCGCGTCACCAAGCTCACCGAGTTCGGCGCGTTCGTCGAGCTCGCGCCCGGCGTCGAGGGCCTGATCCACGTGAGCGAAGTGGCGCACGAGCGCATCCCGACGCCGGCGAAGGTGCTGACCGTCGGCGAGGTGCTGCAGGTGAAGGTGCTCTCCGTGGACGCCAACCGCAAGCGCATCTCGCTGAGCCGCAAGCAGCTTCTCGACCGTCCGGCGATGCCGGAGCGCTCGGGCGGCCGCGACGGCAAGCCGGCGCCGGCGCTGCGCGAGGACGACCCGGTGATGCGCAAGCTGCGCGCCAGGTTCTCCGGCCGCGACCTGAAGGGCGGGCTGGGCTGATCAACCCTGCGCGGGGGGCAGCGAGTCGCGGAGCTCATCGAGCGTCCGCGTGGCGGTCCTGCGCCCGGTGACGAGGTCCTCCTCGCGCGCGCCCCACCACTCGGGAAGGCAGCGGATCACCGCGAGCGCGATGCCGTCCTGCGCGGTGCGCAGGCGATTGGCCTTGCCGTGCACGGTGTCCGCTGTCTCGAACGCCGGCTCGTCGAAGCCCGCGTCCACGAGCACGCGCGCGACGTCGGCGAGGTCGGCGCGCGCGTAGAGCCGCACGTGGAGTTCCGCGCCGCCGTCGAACTGGCCGCGCGCGCCGCGGCCGCAGAGGAGCGTCCGGCCCATGAAGGCGCGTTCGAGAAGCTCCATGGCCTCTGCTGCGAAGGCAAGCGTGTCATCCACCCGCGCACGGTAGCCCTCGGCGCCGAGCGCTTCCTGCGCCATGCCCTGCAGGTGACGGCGGACCTCGCCGTCGGACGGGAGCGGAGCGCCGCGCATGAAGCCGAGCGACTCGGCGGCGATGCGGATGGCCCGGTGGACATCGTGCTCGCGCCCCGCGGCGACCAGCGCGGCGGCGCGCCGCGCGATGCGGTCGCGGACGACGTTCATGCCGAGGGCGCAGCGGACGCGGACGGGGCCACGTCGGTCGCATCGAGCGGCACCTCGAAGGGCCACGTGGAGTCGACCGGCTGGCCATCGCACGCCTCGCGCAGCAGGAGGTAGGAGCGCGTGAGCGCACCGGCCACCAGCGAGATGGATGCCCCCGTCAGCACCACGCCGACCAGGAGCACCCACGACCACACCAGCGCCGAGCGCGGCTCGAGCGGGATGGCCCAGCGCGCGGGGGACAGCGGGACCAAGTGCACGGGCGCGGCACCGCCCGCGCCGAGGTCGACGAGCGCCGCGGGATACGCGGTGAGCGCCCACCCGAAGACGCGCAGGATGACGAGCCCGATGGCCACCACGCCCATCATGGCCAGCAGCGTCAGCACCCAGAGGAGCGGGCGCGCCAGGAAGTAGACCGCGCCGCGCTGCGATGCGTCCAGCGCGTCCAGTCCGTCGCAGGCGATGGCGGCAGGCGCAAGCGGCGCGCCGATGCAGGCGATGACGAGCGCAAGCCCGGCGATCGCGCCGACGACGAGCGGCAGCGCGTACAGCGCCGCCCCGACCCAGCTGCCCGCATCCGAGCGGAACAGGAAGCCCCACGCGTAGCAAAGGACGCCCACCGCGGCGGCGATGCCGACCGGGCCGACCCACGCGAGCACCAGTGCCGTCCAGCGATCGGCCGCGAAGGTGAGCGCATCGCGCGCGGAGAGGACGCCGCGGCCCGCGACCTGCGAGCCCTCCATGCGCGCGAACGCGCCGCCCGTGACGAGCAGCGCAAGCACGGCCCATGCGCCGAACGCAACCGCGAACACCGGGTCGCGGTCGAGGCATGCGACGGGAATGTCGATCACCGCGGCGCGGAAACCCGCCGCGACCGGACGCACGTCGACGGCCAGCGCACCGTCGACGATGGCGCTGGCGGCCTCGGCCTCCGCCGCCGAGAGCGCCTGGAAGCTGCCGAGCGGAACGAGGCCGGCGGCACGGCGCGCGGCCATGCGCACGCGCTCGGCCTCGGGATCGCGGCCAAGGGAGTCGGCGCGCGCGGCGAGCGCAGCGGCAAGGTCCTCCGCCGGGATGGTGGCACCCTCGAAGTCCATCTCGGGCACGTGCTGCACGGCGAGGCGCCGGAGGGTGCGCTGGGCGTCATCGCGCTCGAGGTCGTCCCAGGGCTCGGCGAGGAGGCCCGGGGGGTCGATGCGCGGGCCGATGGCGCGGTCCCAGGCGATGCCCGGAAGCCACAGGAGGAGCGCCGCCAGGAGGCCCACGGCAAGGCGCGCGGGCTGCACGGCGGTGCCGAGGCAGCCGGCCAGCCATGCGAAGCGGGCGAAGGGCACGACATCCGATGCGGCGATGCGGGCAGAACGGTCCACGCGCGGAATGCTACGGGAACGCCGCCGCCGCGGTGCGCGTCAGCCGAGCGACAGTTCACGCACGGCGTCGAGCACGATCCAGCGGCTGAGCGGCTCGTGGCGCGCGTCCGAGGCGCGCACGTTGTGGAGGAGCGTCTCTGCGTAGAGGGACGATTCCGCATCGCCCGCGCGCGCGAACACGTGGAGCGCCCAGGGGCGGTTGGTGGCGTTGTCAGGCTGCGTGTGCTCGAGGTGCCAGCGGCGCAGTTCCTCGAGGCGGGCGACGCGCGCAGGCGTCGGCTCGGCGCGCACCAGTCGCGAGAGCGCGTGCAGGGCGCTCAGCTCGCACTCGGTCCAGACCTCGAGCGCCAGGAACCTGCTGCCGTCCGCGAGGGAGGTGCCGGGCCGGGCGGCAAGGAGCCGATCGGCCTCGCTCCGGAGCCGAGGCCCCGCGCCGGGCAGCGCTGCGGGCCAGAGGACCTCGTCCGGCCCGCCGCCCGCGAGCACGCACGGCGGCGCGGCGTCGAGGTCGGGATCGGTTCCCGGGCCTGCCACGGCGCGGAGGTGGCGGATCCAGTCGTGCGTGGACGAAAGCATGGCGGGTTCAGGGAGAAATCGGGCGGCAAACACCGTGCATGCCGCCAGACCGCGGCTACTGTAGCGATGATGTCCGTGCATCGCGCCCCGCCGATCCTGGAGCGCCGGCACCTGCGCCGCAGGTGCGTCGGCTGCGGCCTTGCCGCGGAGGCCATCAACGCCGGGTCGATCGACGAGTGCCCGCGTTGCGGGTGCGACCTGATATCCCGCCCTCTTCGCAGCTACGCCGAGATGGAGGGCCTCTTCGAGCTGGATGCGTCCGAGGTCCCCGAGGGTGCAGCGGTCGCGCAGGCCCGGGCCGATGCTGCCGCGGCGAGATGGCTGCTGGTGGTGGGCGGGGTGGCCGTGGCCGCCGCGGGAACGCTCGTGGCGGCGCTGCTCATGGCCGCTCCCTGAGCCACCCGCACCGGGACCGCGGCTACCCTAGCGTCCATGCCATCGAACGTTGCATCCGTGCTTTCGCGCGTGAACTCCGGGGAGGGCGCGGCCGTCGCGCGCCTCTGCGACTTCCTGCGCATCCCGAGCGTCTCCACCGACCCCGCGCACTCCAAGGACGTGGCGCACTGCGCCGAGTGGATGGTGCGCGACCTCCGCACGATGGGGTTCAACGCCGAGAGCGTGCCGACCGCCGGGCACCCCATGGTGCTTGCGCACCACCCGGGCACGCAGGCCGGCGCGCCGCGCGTGCTCTTCTACGGCCACTACGACGTGCAGCCGGCGGACCCGCTCGAGCTCTGGGAAAGCCCGCCTTTCGAGCCGTGCCTCGTCGACGGGCCGCACGGCAAGCGCATCGTGGCGCGCGGCGCGGTCGACGACAAGGGCCAGGTGATGATGTTCGTCGAGGCCCTGCGCGCTTGGCACGAGGTGGCCGGCGGCCCGCCCTGCCCCGTCACGCTGATGATCGAGGGCGAGGAGGAGTCCGGGAGCGCGAGCCTCGAGCCGTTCATGCGGTCGCACGCTGCGCAGCTGGCCTGCGACGTGGCGGTGGTGAGCGACACGGGCATGTGGGACATCGACACGCCGGCCATCACCACCAGCCTGCGCGGCCTCTGCTACCTCGAGGCCACGCTGACCGGCCCAAGCCACGACCTGCACAGCGGCATGTACGGCGGCAGCCTTCGCAACCCGATCAATGCGCTCGCGAGCATGATCGCGAGCTTCCACGATGCCGACGGCCGCGTGGCCATCAGGGGCTTCTACGACGGCATCCCGGAGCCCTCGAAGGAGGTGCTCGACAGCTGGACACGGCTTGGGTTCAGCGAGCAGGAGTTCCTGGCAGAGGCCGGCGTGCGACACCCGTGGGGTGAGAAGGGCCGCAGCTGCCTCGAGCGCGTGTGGAGCCGCCCGACCTGCGACTGCAACGGGATCTTCGGCGGCTACACCGGCGTGGGTGCCAAGACGGTGATCCCCTCGAAGGCCACGGTGAAGTTCAGCTGCCGCCTGGTGGCCGGGCAGGACCCCGAGCGCATCCGGCAGCTCGTGGAGGAGCACCTGCGCGCGCAGGTGCCGCCGGGCTACTCGCTCGAGGTGCACTCGCACGGGGTGAACCCGGCGATCCACGTGCGCACCGACTCGCCGTACCTCAAGTGCGCCACGCGCGCGCTGAGGCAGGTGTTCGGGCGCGACGCCGCGCTGATCGGCACGGGCGGCTCGATACCCGCGGTTGGGAGCATCCAGCGCATCCTCGGCGTGGAGAGCCTGCTCGTGGGGTTCGGGCTCGACGACGACCGAGTGCACAGCCCGAACGAGAAGTTCGAGGTCAAGTGCTTCATGAACGGCACGCGCAGCCACGCGGCGATGCTGGCTGAGTTCGGGGCCATGGCGACATGAGCCTGCGCGCACCGGGACGCGCGCGCTGGATGCCGGCGCACATGGCGCACATGGCGCACATGGCGCTCATGGCGCCCATGGCGCTCATGGCGCTGCTGTGCGCGGCCGTCGCGCACGCGGCGGACGTGGACATCGCGCTCGTGCGCATGGGCGTGGGCAACCACGTGCGGCCCGGGGACATGACGGCGCTCCTCGTGCGGGTGACGAGCGGGCTGCAGGCACCCGTGCAGGCGCGCATCGAGTGGTCGGTGCGCAACGCCGACGGCGACGTGGCGCGGTACGCCCGCGACGCCGCGCTGGCGCCGGGCGCACCCACCGAACGCTGGGTGTACGGCGTGATGCCGATCCTGAGCGCGAGCGCCCAGGGCGCGGTCGACCTGGTGACCACGGTGCGCGTGGTGGAGGTGGACGACGGGAGAGTGGTGCGCGTCCTCGGCGAGCGGCGCATCGACGGCGCCTCGGCCGAGGATCCCGCGGTGCCGGTCGAGGTGAACGAGGCGCTCGTCGGCGTGGTGGGCGACGGCCGCGCGGGCCTTGCGGGCATCTCCACGCCCACGCCGAACCTCAGCTCCATCGCGTCGATGAACGAGCTGACGAAGGTCGCGCGCGGCATCGCGGCATCGGACCTGCCCGACCGCTGGGAAGGCCTCGCGAGCTTCGAGACGCTGGTCTGGACCAACTCACCGGTGCAGAACCTGGGATCCGAGCAGGCGCGCGCCGTGCTCGACTGGACCAGGCGCGGCGGCAACCTGGTGATCGTGCTCCCGGAGTCCGGCGACCCGTGGGGCATGGCGGGCCAGCGCGGCCGGACGCCGTTCGCGCCGGCGCTGCCGGAGAAGGCCACGCGGCACGACGCGGTGCCGGTCCGCGAGCTGCTGCCGGTCCTCACCAAGGACCGCGCGCTCCGCAACGATGCGGCCCGCACCGCCGTGTGGAGCTTCGGCGAGGATGCGGGCAACGGCTTCGCGCCGCTCGTGATGGCACCGACGAGGGCGAGCCTGCGCAACGGCACGCTGGAGACGGATGACGCGCTCAAGGGACGCGCGCTGGTCGTCCGCAGGCCGTTCGGGTTCGGGTTCGTCACCGTGGTCGGCATCGACGTGGACGGGCTCGACCGGCGCGCGCTGGTCGCCGAGGGACTGCCCCAGGCCGACGTCTTCTGGAACCGCATCCTCGGTCGGCGCGCGGATGCGCCGACGCCTGCCATGTGGGCCGCGCTTGCCGCGGAGAAGCGGCTCGAAGGCCGCGGCGGGTACCTCATCCCCGGAAACGGCGGCGAGCTGGTGAACGCGCAGGTCGGGCTGCAGAGCCGCGCCGCGATCGGCGTGCTCGGGCTGCTCGCGGCGTTCGCCCTGTACTGGGCGCTCGCGGGCCCCGGCTCGTTCTTCGCCCTGCGCTCGATGAGGCGGCCGCAGTTCGCGTGGCTGGCGTTCCTGGGGGTGGCCTCTGGCGCGGCGGCGCTCGCGTGGATCGCCACCGGCGTGTTCGCGCTGACCTCGAGCCGCGTGCAGCACCTGACGTTCGTGGACCGCGTGGAGTGGGCCGGTGCGACTGCCGAGGAGCGCTCGATGGTGCGCGTCCAGAGCTGGATGGGCGTGGCGCTCCCGGGCTACGGCACGGCCCGCGTGGCGCTCGGGAAGTCCGAGGGCGCGCCCGGCGGGGACGTGGTGGGCACGTGGTTCCCGCCGCCGGCAGGCAACCAGAGCGGGTTTCCCGACAGCGAGACGTACCTGGTGGCCGCCGGTTCGCAGGCCGACTACGACATCCCGAGCCGCGCCACGGCCACCGTGCTGACCGCGCAGTGGGTGGGACGCCCCCTGTCCGCGTGGGACGGAACGCCGCGCGAGATGCCCGAGCGCAGGCTTCGGCAGGACATCGCATGGGGCGAGCGCCCGACGATCGTGCTGCACGGTGCGCTGGCGCATTCGCTGCCCGGACCGCTGCGCGACGTCACGCTGGTGCACGTGACGCCGTTCCGCCCGCCCGAGCGCACCGTCGCGGCCGGCGCCGTCCCGCTGATCGTCCCGAGCGCGAGCATGCCGAGCTACGCACGCATGGCACGCATGGCGCAATGGGATCCGGGCGTCGCGCTCGACGTGGGCCCCAGCCTCTACGGAGACGACCAGCCCACGCCGAAGGCGGTGCCGGCGGGGATCCGCATGGCCGGGCGCGCAAGCGCAGAGGCAACGGTTCGCGCGCTCTGGTACGACCCGGTGCTGCAGAGCGCGCTGTCGGTGTACGACCCCTCGAGCGTGCTGCAGCCGCCGGCGCGGCTCGAGATGCTCCAGCTCTATGCCATGCTGCAGCCGCCCCTCTACGTGAGCGACGGCGGGCAGTCCACGGGCTTCCGGGGCGAGGCCGTCCGCGTGGAACGCGACCTCGCGCGCGGCGTCGACCTCTCGCGCTGGTTCTCGCAGCCGTGCCTCCTGGTGCTCGGCCGCCTGGACGACGCCGGCAACGGCACCGTGGCCCTGCCCTTCCCGTTCACCATCGACGGCGACGAGCCGCGCGCGGACGGGCAGACCTTCGTGCGCGTGGTCTTCCCGCTGCCGGCGCCGCCGGCCGCGCTGGTACCGCTGCCGGCGCCCGCGGCGAAGTGACGGGCCGCCGCGCGGGCGCGAACCCTAGAATGGAGTCACCATGCCGATGATCGAGACGATCAACCTCACCAAGAAGTACGGTGAGCTGACGGCCCTCAACAACCTCAACCTGCAGATCGAGGAAGGGGCCTGCTGCGGCTTCATCGGGCCCAACGGCGCCGGCAAGACCACCACCATCAAGATCCTGGCGACGCTCCTCAAGCCCACGTGGGGCGAGGCCCGCATCGACGGGAAGACGGTCGGCTACCAGAACCCGCTCATCAGGCCGGTCATCGGGTACGTCCCCGACTTCATGGGCGCCTACGACGACATGCTGGTGACGGAGTACCTGCAGTTCTTCGCGGCCTGCTACGGCATCCACGGGGAGAAGCGCGAGCAGGCGCTCCGCGACGTGCTCGACCTGACCGACCTGAACTACAAGGCCGACGCCGAGGTGAACGGCCTGAGCCGCGGCATGCAGCAGCGCCTCAGCGTGGCGCGCGTGCTGCTGCACGACCCGAAGGTGCTGCTGATGGACGAGCCCGCGTCGGGCCTCGACCCGCGCGCCCGCATCGAGATGCGCGAGCTCCTGAAGGAGCTGCGCCGCATGGGGAAGACCATCATCATCTCGAGCCACATCCTGCACGAGCTCGCGGACATCTGCAACATGGTGGCCATCATCGAGCGCGGCGAGCTGATCTACGCGGGGAGCGTGCGCGACATCATGCAGAAGGTGGGCGGCGGCGCGGTGGTGCAGGTGACGGTCGAGGACCGCGCCAAGGAAGCCGCCGAGATGCTGTCGCAGGTGCCCGGAGTGCAGAAGGCCATGGTGGTGCCGCGCGAGGGCCAGCGCCCGCGCATCGACGTGATGCTCGACCCGAAGTCGCCGGCCCCGGTCAGCGACCTGCCCGCGCGGCTCGTGACCAACGGCTTCCGCCTGGTGGCCATGCACGAGGAACCGGTGAACCTGGAGACGGCGTTCATGCGCCTGACGAAGGGGATGGTGGCCTGATGCGCGCGGCGCTGCTCTCGGCCCGCGCGCGTGCCGGCACGGGCGAGGTGCTCGCGAAGGTGCGCGCGGTGCTTGCGCGCCACGCCGAGATCGTCGGCGAGTTCGACGTGAACGAGGCGCTGCCGCCGACGCTTCGCGCGGACCGCGCGGTGGTGGTCGGCGGCGACGGCAGCATCATGGCGGCGCTGCGGCAGTTCGTCGACCGCGGCGTGCCCGTGGTGGGCGTGAACACGGGGCGGCTCGGGTTCCTCGCGGAGTTCGATGCCGCCGAGTTCGAGCGCCATGCCGCCGAGGTGCTCGGCGCCGAGCCATCCGTGCGCCAGCGAATGGTGCTCTCGGTGCTGGTGCGCGGCGCCGACGGCGCGGTGCGCTACGAGGGGCTCGCGGTGAACGACGCGGTGGTGACGGCAGGTGCCCCGTTCCGGATGATCGAGCTGGCGCTGCGCCTCGACGGCGCCCAGGGGCCCGAGTTCCAGGGCGACGGCATCATCATCGCGACGCCGGTGGGAAGCACCGCGTACAACGCGAGCGCCGGCGGGCCGATCGTGCACCCGGACGTCGAGGCCATCGTGGTGACGCCCGCTGCGGCGCACTCGCTGGCCTTCCGGCCGGTGGTGGTGCCCGCGCACCTCGACGTGAGCGCGCGCGTGGTGCGGGCCAACGAGGGAACGACGCTGGTGCTCGACGGGCACATCAACGTGGGGCTGAAGGTCGGGGACACCGTGGTGGCCGGCCGCCACCACGCCATGGCGCGCATCGTGTCGCGGCCCGGCTCGAGCTACTGGGACACGCTGGTGAGCAAGATGCGCTGGGCGGAGACGCCCAACTACCGCGCACCCGGGGCGTGAGGGCGAGGGCGGTCGCGGCAACGCCTAGTCGGGAAGTACGATCCCCGCCCCATGATCGACATTCGCCAGCTGCGCGAGAACCCGGAACGCTTCCGCCAGGGCGCCCGTGACAAGGGCGCGGAGGTGGACTTCGACCGGCTGCTTGCGCTCGACGCGGAGCGCCGCGACATCCTGCAGAAGCTCGAGACCCGCCGTGCGGAGCAGAACCGGCTGAGCAAGGAGATCGGGCCGCAGATCGGCAAGCTCAAGGGCCAGCTCAAGGGCGCCGAGGGAGCCGCACGCGCGGCGGCCGAGGCGCAGCTCGCGGAGCTGGAGTCGAAGCCGCTCGCCCTCAAGAACGAGGTGGCGTCGCTCGAGGACCAGCTGCGCACGGTGGACCCGCACTGGCAGGACCTCCTCATGCGAGTGCCGCAGCCGCCGGCGCACGACGTCCCGAAGGGGCCGGACAGCTCCGGCAACGTCGAGCTCCGTCGCTGGCACCCGGCAGGCTTCGACCCGGCGAAGGGCTTCGCGGCGAACAGGGGCTTCAGGCCGAAGACGCACCTGGAACTGGTGCGCGACCTCGGCCTCGCGGACTTCGAGCGCGGCGTCAAGATGAGCGGGACGCGCCACTACGTGCTCACGGGAATGGGCATGCGCCTGCACCAGGCGGTGCTGCGCTACGCGTTCGACCACATGGTCGAGAAGCACGGCTTCACCGCGGTCGGCGTGCCGGTCATCGTGAAGGAGGAGTGCATGCTCGGCACGGGCTTCTTCCCGTTCGGCCGCGAGCAGGCCTACCACATCGAGGAATCCGCGCGCGGCAGCGGGCATGACCTGTTCCTGACGGGCACGGGCGAGGTGGGCCTGATGGGCATCCACGCCGACGAGATCCTGCCCGAGAGCGCCCTGCCCCTCACCTACACGACCGTCAGCACCTGCTTCCGCCGCGAGGCGGGCGCCGCGGGCAAGGACACCGCGGGCCTCTACCGCATCCACCAGTTCGACAAGGTCGAGCAGGTGGTGGTATGCAAGGCCGACGACGCCGAGAGCCGCGCGTGGCACCGGAAGATGCTCGGGTTCGTGGAGGAGATCCTGCAGTCGCTGGGGCTGCCGTACCGGCTGCTCCAGTGCTGCACCGGCGACCTGGGAATGAAGAACGAGGACATGATCGACGTCGAGTGCTGGATGCCCGGCCGCGGCGATGCGGGCGCGGACGGCGCGCCGACCGGCGAGTACGGCGAGACGCACAGCGCAAGCCGCCTCGGCGACTACCAGTGCCGGCGGCTCAACCTGCGCTACAAGGATGCCGACGGCAAGGTGCACTTCGCGTGGGCGCTCAACAACACCGTGATCGCGAGCCCGCGCGTCCTGATCCCGCTCCTCGAGATCCACCAGAACGCCGACGGCACGGTGACGATTCCCGAGCCGCTGAGGCCGCACCTGGGCGGACGCAGCCGGATCGAGCCCACCGTGAAGCGCGCGTGACCCGGCGCAGCGCGCCCCACGGCGGAATTCGCGGAATTCTTGGGCATCGCGCTGAAGCGAGCCGGTGTGCCGGCCGACCCTTGATCCGCGGCTCCTGCCGCGATAGACTCCCTGCCCAAGCTTTCCCCGATAGCTCAGTTGGTAGAGCGGCGAGCTGTTAACTCGCATGTCACTGGTTCGAGTCCAGTTCGGGGAGTTCAACCGGTCGGCCTCTCGCAAGGTCGACCGGTTTGTTTACAGGCTGACCCATCTGGAGACCATGCCGAAACCCCCTGCTGCCGCGCCGTGGCGGGGTTCGGCGCTCTCGCGTTTTTGGAGAGAGCCCAATTGGGAACCACGGGCCCTGATCCGAACGGCGACGAAACGGGCGAAACCCCGCC